>ERZ838839.30-NODE-30-length-172785-cov-11.197285_pt1 | contig 172785 bp, 117 predicted proteins | sample MGYA00519909_ERZ838839 | MGnify/ENA primary metagenome ERZ838839 (study PRJEB31850, sample SAMEA3708843) | human gut metagenome | biome: human gut; feature: human-associated habitat; material: faeces | place: China | collected 2014 ...
ATTTGTACGCTGTTTGACAACATTTTAATTGATATACATAAGTTTAAATCACTTCTATATTTACTGCATGAAATAATATGGATATGAAAAAGCTATTATTTTTATTTATTACTTTAGTTTGTACTTTTGTAGTTTCTGCCCAAAGTACATCATGTAAACAAAGATTGATTGTGGCTACCGATTTGGGTGGTGCAGATCCTGATGACACACAATCATTGATACATCTTTTGGTTTGTTCGGATGTTGTAGATATTGAGGGAATAATAAGTTCCTCCTCATGGATAGATTGTCCGGACTGGACTGCTGAAATTATAAAAGTGGTAGACGGTTATTCAATGGTTTTGCCCATGTTGAGGAAACATTCCGATGGCTTTACTGATGCTGATTATCTGAAATCTGTTGTGAAACGTGGGCAAGCTGTTTCGAACATGGCAGGTGTAGGCGAAGGAAAGGATTCTCCTGGTTCTGAACTCATTATTTCTGCTGTCGATAAGCAGAGTGATTCCCGACCAGTGTGGCTTTTAGCATGGAGTGGTATGAATACCATAGCTCAGGCAATATGGAAAGTTCATGAAAGTAGAACTTCTGAGGAGTTTAAGAGGTTTGTTGCTAAGATACGTATATACGATGTGTTGGGACAAGACGATGCCGGGGCATGGATTGCAAAGCATTTTCCTGAAATACAGTATATACGCAATACTCAGGTTTACGGATGTGGTCCGTCTGATGAGTGGATAGCAGAGAATGTGCAGTCAAAAGAACCGTTCGGAGCAACATATCCCGACAGAAAATGGGCAGCTGAGGGAGATACACCTTCTTTCCTTTATGTATTGGCTAACGGATTAAATGTGCCCGACAGTGTCTCATACGGTGGATGGGGAGGAAGGTTTTCAAAAGAACCTGTTGCAGGTGTAAGAGGTATGGATTTTATAGAAAACTCTGGTAAGAATGAAGCACAGTATGATACATACTATATGTATGCTAGTGCACCAGAAGGTGTTAATGCTATAAATAAATGGAAGGAACATATTCTGAACGATTTTGCTGCAAGGATGATATGGACAACTACTTCTGAATATTCAGAAGCCAATCATCACCCAATAGTTGTTATAAACAATGATTCTACTTACAATCATATCAATATTGAGGTATCAGCAGGAGAAACATTATTGTTGGATGCATCTTCTTCGTTCGATCCTGATAATGATGATTTGCATTATGAGTGGATGGTGTATAATGAACCAGGAAGCTATAAAAGAACTGTTAGCCTGAATTATGATAATATGGGGAAATGCAAGGTCATTATACCAGATGATGCAAGAGGGAAGAATTTCCATGTTATATTAGTTTTAACTGATGATGGTGTTCCATCTCTTACTGCTTATAGAAGATTTGTCATAGACGTTAAATAAAAGATTTATTAATCCTGCCAGTTGATTGATATTATTGCGATAAGACAATAATGTCATAATTCTAAGTATATTCATACCACATTTCACTTTCACATCCTTCACATATCACTTCAATAACGCATAATAATTATTCTCGTTCTTGCGGTACTCCTTTTCCATTTCGGAATAGTCAGTTAACTGTCCATCACAAAACTTATAACTTGGGAACATTATGGTTTTCATTTAATTTGTAAATATCTTATAGAATCTCTAAAAGTACGTTGCAAACGGATATAACTCTTTGTCGTTTGACACGTGTCGGATGAGTTTCTGACAGCTGTCAAACGAATTTCCGACACGTGTCAGACAATTGTCCGACAGCTGTCAGACGATAAAGGGTTCCTGGAATTTTAGAACTTGACACAAACAGTCTTTGAATAATTGATAAAATTGGATATGTCTTCCGTGAAAATCCTGGCATGAGTTTCTGGGTGGAGATAAACTTAAAATCCGAAACTTGAGTAAGCATAATATGTGAGTCGGGGAATGATGGGGAGGAAGAATAAAGAGGGAGCGTCGGGAGCGAAATACTCCTATATAATGCCATAACGCTTTTTAGTAGCGTTGTCAAAGATATCTGTTTCTTTCAGGAATTCCATTATCCTCTCTCTGTCTTCAGGAATCAGACAACCTTTCAGCGTCCCATTCTTTTCCGTGATTTTCAACTTTGAAAGTTCAAAGATATCCGAACAGTCCAGCCAGCTGTCATAATCAAGAATGTTGCGATAGTTGCACACCAATAAGGGATATTGGCAGTTTAGCAGCTCCTCGGTTCTTTTGGAAGAATCTATTTTTGAGTTTATCAGCAAGGCTCCGATGGCAACTCCTTCCGGAGTGAACCCGATAACGACGATATATTTCCTGCGGCTATCATATCCGTCTTTCAATATCAGTCCATCTTCTTCATCCAGAGAAACATAAATAATATCACCAACCTTCACTGATGACATATCTACCAGTTCTGCTTTGGCCATTGCCGCCTTCAGTTTTCCAAGCGTACCGGTTTCGTCATCCATAAGATTTTAGGATAAAGCGTTTTTGACGATTTGTTTTTCACGGATGTAATCTACCATTTCCTTGGTTGCCTTTCCGGCTCTTGCGATATCTATGATGGTGATGAAATTCTTTTGAGGGTCATCCTGGATACGTGTCATTGCTTCTTCCCATGCCGAGTCATGCGACAGGTCTGACAGGTCATAAGGGTCTGTATCCTTATATTTTGCAATAGCTGCATCAAGGCAACGCTTGTCCGCCCCTGAGATGTAGTCCATATCAGGTTTCACGGAAGTATAGACTTTCTTGTCACGTACTTCCATGCCGGAAAGGAATTCATCAAAATCTCCTTCCAAAGGCTTTCCCTCTGCTATTTGCAGTGCCTTGTAAGTGTAGGTCGGTACAGGGCCATGCCTCAATGCTCTGAAAGAGTCTTCCACAAGTACCTTCCCGTATTTGACAAGATGATCCTGCTGGGCAAAATAAAGTATCTTGAATAACTTTATATAGTCCACTCCCTGAGGAAAACTCTGCATGATGTAGAGTAATACTGCTTTTATTTTCTTTATCTGTATAACAGTCTTCATTTCATCTTATTCAATTGCTTTGCAAACATACAACTAATTTATTGAATAATACGCTCGTAACCCGGGAAAATCTAAATTTGAGACGGGACTATGCATACTTCCAAGTCACTACTGTCCACTTTATTTATACTGGCAGCAAATTCTTTACGCCCAGCATGAGGATGAGCATCTATCTATTCGACATTTCACACCTCGACACATTGCTATAAAAATACCCAATCTGCTGACACAATTTCTCAAAACAGCATTTTCAGCTAACGCGTACTTTTGAGAAATGGACCCTTCCAGCGAGTAAATGCTAAACCTGATTAACACAAATCGCCTATTTCACCCGTATATTTTGCATTTATAAACACAAAACAGCTGTTTTTCGTGCGCAAAACAATATTGTTTCGCATGTCAAACACTTGTGTTTGGCTCGTCAAACAATATTGTTTGACGGGTGAAACAATATTGTTTCATCATTCGATGTAAAGAAAAGAGATACTCAAGGAATAAATACTGACATCTGCTCTCTAAAAGAAGCGGAAGGGCAACCATTTTACAACTATCACAAGACGCACCATCTTCACCAGTACACATTCATTCCGTCAGTCATCAGACAGACAATCCAGCAGCACGAAACCACATCCACACAAACAGCGACAAAGTGTATTTTGCGAATCGCCCGAGAAGCCCCGTTTTACTCGCCGCCCCGTATTTTGGTGCAAGCAAGGGCACTGTGGAGCGATTCGTTTGACACTTTGACAAAATGACAAAAGGGAATTTTCCCTATTCCACCGCAATCACCTCCAAGTCATCAGGGACGACGATGCGTCCGTGGAAGTTGCGTGCAGCCTCTTCGGTATAGTCCTCACGGCGGGTAGAGAGGTGGCGATCCTCGGTATGATAAAGCAACAAATTGCGGACGTGCAGGGAGGCGGCAAGCTCACCGGCTTCAAGTGCCGTACTGTGATGCTTCTCGTAGGGCTTGAAGATTTCACGGTCGCGGTAGAGGCAGAAGGCTTCGCACAGCAGCCAGTCGGCTCCCTCCACACAGGGACGGTTGGCAGCATTGAACGGCTCGTCACCCAGACAGGCCAGACGGATGCCGCCGGGAAGCCAGGCACAGAAACCGAACTGTTTCTCCTTGGCTGACCGGATGTCAAAACACTGCAGGTCGATGCCTGCTGCACGGAAACGGTCCCGGTCCTCCAGTTCGTGGAAAAGGATGGAAGACCCGATGAACGCCTGAAGCTTGGCAGGGAGTGTCAGCCGGCAAATCTGTTCCAGCACTCCGAGTGCACGGGCGTGACTGTAGAGGGTGAACGTACCGGCATACGTGCCGCCCTTCATGCGCTGTGCCACCATGCGGACCATCCAGACGGCACCCAGGATGTGGTCCGTATGGGCATGGGTGATGAACATGTCGTGAATGTCGGACAAGGCGAGTCCGGCTTTTTCCAGCTGCGAAAGGATACCGTTGCCTCCTCCCCCGTCCACCAGCAAAAGCCCTTTGGCTGTCCGCAGCACAAAACAGGTGTTATAGCAACGGGTGGCTGTGGCATAGCCTGTCCCCAGCATGATGAGTTGATTGTCGGTCGGTGTGCACATAGTCTGTCTGCTTTTTTTGGTACAAAGGTACACTTCCCGGGCAGAACAACCCAAAAAAGTCGCCGACGGAAGCGAAATTCTTCCGCACACGTGCCACATTCTGCCGCAAAAACGTTTCCTTTGTAGGAGCGTTACGTCCGCCTTTTATCTGGAAATTTTCTATCGTACGTTCGCCCCGTCTGCAGCACGTGGCGAAACAACAACAAACATAATAGCTATGAAAACACCTTGCATGCTGACGCTGGCAGGGGCCTTGCTTCTGGGTTCCTGCAGCACGGACAAAGAGACCGGCGGGATGCTGTTCCCCGCCGACGGTGCGACCGGAGTCAACCCCGACACGCACCTGGTACTGACCTTCCACGACACTCCCGCAGTGGGCGACTCGGGAATGATACGTGTCTTCAACGCCCGTACAGGCGAACCGGTCGACAGCCTGGACCTGAGCATCCCTGCCGGACCGACGGAACCGCGCACCTACGGACCGGAGTGTGACTACACGAAGGTGCCCTACGACTACACGCGCACCACCATGCCTACCAACCGCGACACACGTCCCGGCACCCCGTCGGGGACAGCCGAACCGACGCCGCCCGACTATCAGCTGAACATCATCGGCGGATTTACCGACGCATTCCACTTCTACCCCATCATCGTACGCGACTCGGTGGCAACCATCTACCTGCACAACAACATGCTGGAGTACGGACAGACCTACCGCGTGGAGATTGACCCGGGCGTGCTGACACTCGCCGACGGCAGCTTCCGGGGCATCGACGGATGGACCTTCACCACCAAGGCGGAAGCGCCGGCACGGACCGATACGCTTGTGGTCGATGCCACGGGACGGGGAGACTTCAACACCGTGCAGGGCGCACTCGACTACCTGCCCGACTTTGCTGAACGGACGACAGTCATCCTCGTGCGTCCGGGTGACTACGAGGAACTGGTCTATGTACGCAACAAGGCGCACGTCAAAATCAAGGGGTCGGGCATGGACTGCACCCGCGTGCATTATGCTAACAACGAGGTGTTCAATCCTCACCCGCTCACCGTGAAGACCAACGAATGGCCGGGCACCTTCCCCTCACGGCGTGCAGCCTTCGCACTGGACAACTGCCGCGACATCGAGGTGGAGGACATCACCATCGCCACTGACCTGCGCGGACAGGCGGAAGGACTGCTCATCAACGGTGAGCGCATCGCCTTGCGCCGCGTGCACATCATCGGCTCGGGCGACGCCTTGCAGGCGAACGGGACCATCTATATGGAAGAATGCGAACTGGACGGCGGAGGCGACACCATCCTCGGACGGGGTAGTCTCTTCGCTTACCGCAGCAACTTCCGCAACGACGGAGGACCCTTCACCTGGGTGCGCAACACCAAGGGACATCACGGCGACATCTTCGTGGAGTGCACGTTCTCGACGAACAACGGACGTCTGGCGGACTATGGCCGCACCAAGTCCAACCACGGCACTGCCTACCCGGATGCCGAGGTGGTGCTCATCGACTGCCGGGTGAAGAACATCCGCCCAGAGGGCTGGTCGTCCATCGGTGAACCGACGGCACGCATGCTGGAGTACAACACACGCGACCTTGAGACCGGACGTCCGGTGGACACCTCGCGCCGCCATCGCTACTCGCGCCAGCTGGATGCCGTGAAGGACGCCGAACTCATCAAGAACTACCGCACACCCGCCTACGTGCTGAACGGATGGACGCCGACCGGGAATTGACCGGGGCAGGAGCACTGCCACATCGCCGGGTAATTGCCGGTTGCCCGTTGGCAATTGTCAATTTATTTACGTACTTTGCAGCACCGTTTAACCGGAGGCGGCGTGACGCCGTCTCCACTTTTCCTTTTTAGTCTATGAAACACAAACTGATCACCCTCGGCTTCCTGTCGTTGCTGGCAGGACTCGCCCCCGTGCAGGCACAGGAGTCTGCACCCTTCCGTTCACCCTTCCCTTCCGCCCTCAACGTGGCACATACCTGGAACCGGAGCCTGACCAAGAAGGCGGGACTGGTCGTTGGCAAGCAACTAGCTGCTGAAGGGGTCCGCGAAGTGGCACTGCCCGACCTGACCCTCGTGGGACCCTCGTCGGACACACCCCTGCTCAACACCTACGGCGAAAGTCCCTATCTCACTGCCGAAACAGGCGTGGAGATGACCAAGGGGCTACAGACCGACGGACAACTGAAGGCGTTCATCCGCATCGAAGAGAAAGAGAAGAAAGCATCCTACGTGCGCCCCTGGCAACGGGTGCTCGACGAAGCGCATGCCGCCGGCATCGCCACACCGGCACAGATAGCGGCTTCGGACACGGACGGCAAAGACCTGGGACCCTGCTCCGACGAGTTCCGCAAGACTGCCTCGCAGGTGGCGCATGAATCGCTCACGCTGCTGAAAAACGCAGGAAGCATCCTGCCGCTCGACACGGCTTGGGTAAAGTGTGTGGGGGTCACGGGCGATGACGGACTGGTGGCGGACATGATGCCCGTCCTGCAACAGGGACTGCCCTGTGCCGTCAGTACGGACACGCGGACGGCAGACCTGATTATTGTCTTTGAGGACGACGACATCGACAGCGGGCGCATGGGCAGTCTGCTGCTGACGGGGAAACCTGTCGTCGTGGTGCTGCTCAACAGCCGTCCGATTGCCTTGGGCAAGGCGCTCGACGCCAGTGCCATCCTCGAAGCCTGGCATCCGGGACGCGAAGGCATGCAGGCCATCGCCGACGTGCTCACGGGAGCTTACAACCCGGGTGGCAAGCTGACGGTCGCCTTCCCCGACTTCGCCTTCGGACACGGACTGAGCTATGCCGACTTCCGCTACACCGGACTGCGCATCGGGCCTGCCTCCATCGGTCCGGACGGCAGTGTGACCGTCCGCTTCAACGTGACCAATACCGGTACACGTCCCGGAGCCGAGGTCGTGCAGGTCTACCTGGAGGATGAGGAGAGTTCCGTCCCGCTGCAATGTCCCAAGCTGGAGGCGTGCAAACGCACGAACGTCAATCCCGGACAGACCAAGGAAGTGAAGTTCACCATCCGTCATCGGAACATGGTGCTGCTCGACCACTCGGGGCAGTGGACGGTCGAACCGGGCTTCTTCACCGTCCGCGTGGGTGGAGGCAGTGACGACATCCGTCTGCAGGGACGCTTCGAAGTGAAATGACAGACTGACGGGCGGGCCGGAAAAGGAAGATGCTTCCACCGGTCCGCCCGTCAGCCCAATGGAGAGAGGGAGCGGGAGCGCTACGGACGCGCCTGTATCAGCGCACGCTCACGCTCCAGCTTGTGGTTCTCGTAGATTTCGTCGATGATGCCGTCCGACAGTCCGATGACGGGGACATAGATGTACGCCGCCGAGACGATGCCGGCAATGAGCAGGAAGATGTTGCCTGCCGGCACGATGACATCGGCGCGGTCGGGCTTGAGGGCGTACTTCGCCATGCGTTCCTCCACCGGAAGGGCACGGAGCGCCTCGTAGAGCGTCTGAAGCGTGGCGACCGACATGCGCTGCACGCGCTTGTCCTTCTTCTCTGCCAGCCGGTAGAGCTTGTTGATATTCCCGCCCGAGCCGACAATGTTGATATCGCTGTACGACTGTGCCAGGGCGGCGAGGTCGGTCTTCAGGCGGGTCCATTCGCTCTCCGCCACCGCCTCATTGAGGATGCGTACGGTACCGATGTTGTAGGAACTGCTGCACACCAGCTGGCCCTCGGAGAGGAGGTTGATCTCGGTGCTGCCGCCGCCTACGTCTACATACATATAGTTGCCCTTGCGGTCGCCCATGTAGGTCAGGTGGTTGTTGTAGATGATGCGTGCTTCCTCCTGTCCGTCGATGATTTCCACGCGAATGCCCGTCTTCCTGGCTATGCGCCGGATGATGGACGAGCCGTTTCTGGCGTCACGCATGGCGGATGTCGCGCAGGCACGGTATTCCTCCACATCATAGACTTTCATCAGTTGACGGAACGCCTTCATCACGCGCACCATGTCCTTCTCCTTCCGCTCGGAAATGACTCCGCGGGCAAACACGTCGAAGCCCAGGCGGAGCGGTACGCGCACCATAAGTTCCTTGCTCATCTCGGGGGCATCTCCCCCCTCCTCCACATGCTTGATGAGCAGTCGCACGGCATTCGAACCGATGTCGATTGCCGCGTAGTTGGTCCCGCAGGCGGGGACTGTCTCAGAGGTTATCGTATGCTTCATTCTTCTGTTGCTTGTTCTTCGTTCAGGTAATATTCATACAAGGCTTCCTGCGAGCGGAAGGGTTGTCCGCCCTCGTCAGGCTGCTTGAACAGGTTCTTCCCTTCGCCGTCGACGATGCGCGCCTGGAGCGTGTCGCGCAGCCCGAAGTCGACGATGCGTTTCATCTCTTCCTTCACCTCCGGGTCATAGACGGGCGTGATCACCTCCACACGGTTGTCGAGGTTGCGCGGCATCCAGTCAGCGGAACCGATAAATACCCGTTCCTCGCCTCCGGCAGCAAACACGAAGATGCGCGAATGCTCCAGATAGCGGTCGATGATGCCCGCGATGCGGATGTGGTCGCTTACCCCGGGAATGCCCGGCACAAGAGAACAGTTGCCACGTACGAGCAGGTCGATGTCAACGCCTGCACGCGACGCCTCGTAGAGCTTCTCCACCATGACGGGGTCGGTAATGTGGTTAATCTTTATCTTTATGTAGGCGGGCTTGCCACTCTTCCGGTTCTTGATTTCGTTGTTTATGAGCGCGACGAAGCGGTTCTTCATCTCGTTGGGCGACACGAGCAGTTCCTTGAAACGTACGGGCGTGTAGGGACGCTCGATGAAGCCGAAGACACTGTCGACGTCCTTCACCAGGCGGCGCGATGCCGTCATGAGCATGCAGTCGGTGTACGTACGTGCGTTGCCTTCATGGAAGTTGCCCGTACTGATGCAGGCGATGTCCGCCCCGCGCTTCATCCCGATGTGGACAATCTTCGAGTGCACCTTCAGTCCTTCCACGCCGAAGATGACCTTGATGCCCGCCTCCTGCATGCGCTTCGACCAGTTGATGTTCGAAGCCTCGTCGAAACGTGCCAGCAACTCGATGACCACGGTCACCTTCTTGCCGTTACGGGCTGCCCCGATGAGGGCGCGCACCACCTTCGACTCTCGTGCCAGACGATAAAGCGTAATCTTGATGCTCTCCACCTCCTTGCTCACGGCCGCCTCCTGAAGGATGCGTATGAAGGAGTCGAAGTTGTGGTAGGGGACGTGGATGAAGCGGTCCTTCTGCCGGATGCGGTCGAGCAGGCTCGCAGGACCGTCCAGCTCCCGTTTCAGGATGGGGGTCCATGTGGGATAGCGCAGGTCGGCACGGCCGCAGTCGGGAAAGCGCATGAAGTCCTTGTGGTTCTGGTAGCGTCCGCTTGCCAGCACGGTGTCCAGGCTGTCCAGGTCGAGCTTGCGGAGGACGCGCTTGAGCAGGTCCTTCGGGATGCGTGCGTCGTAGAGGACGCGGAGGGGCTCGCCGCGCTTGCGGCTCTTCACGCCCTTTGAAATCTTCTGGAGGATGCCCGTGCGCAGGTCGTTGTCTATCTCCATCTCGGCATCGCGGGTGAACTTGAACGTGTACGCCTCGAAGGAGGTGAAGCCCAGTCCCTCAAAGACGAGCGGCAGGCAGCAGCGCACCACATCGTCGAGATACATCAGGTAGCTGCGCCCCTCATGGTCGGGCAGGCGGACGAAGCGCCCGCAGGGACCCACGGGGACCTCCAGGAAGGCATAGTCGGCGACGGGCTTCGGCTCCGTGCGCGAGACCTTCACGGCGAGATAGATATTCTCGTCGTTCTCATAGTCGAGCCACTTGATGGCGGAGAACCACACGGGCACGATGAAGCCGCTGAGCCGTTCGCGGAAATAGCTGCGGATGAACTCCAGCTGTTCGGGCGTCACCTCGGTATCGTCGACGAGACAGATATTCTCGCGCTTCAGCTCCTCGGTGACCTGCTCCACCGCCTGGGCGTAGGCCTTGGCATAATGGGCGTTGAGCTTGCCTATCTGCTTGATAATCTTCTTTGCATGTTCGCTCTCACGGACGGCTGCACGGTCGCCGCACTCGGCGATGCGGCTCTGGCTCGCCATGCGTACTCGGAAGAACTCGTCAAGGTTGTTCGAGTAGATGCCCAGGAACGAGAGCCGCTCCAACAGTGGGACATGGGGGCGGGTGGCTTCCTGCAAGATTCGTTCGTTGAAATACATCCAGCTGATGTCTCTCTCCAGGTAGGGAGAGTCTTTCTTCTTCTGTGCCATAAGTGATTGGTTTGTGTGGAGCAAAGAAACGAAACTTATGTTACAATACGATTGCAGAAAGGAGAATATTTGACAGAAAATGGGCTGCGACGTACGTACCGTCAGTAGATGGAGTACGCGAGCACGTCCCACAACTCACGGATGCGGCGTTCGGGGTCCCAGCGTCCGCCAAAGGTCCACTGTGCCGTGATGCCATAGAAGGCAGGGGAGCCCGGCGCCTTGTCGAGGTTGTCGTCGAGCCAGCCGCTCTGCCCGCCTTCACGGGTACAGTTGGCATAGTAGGTGCGCTGTCCCCAGGGGCAGGGGTCGAGCACCTTGTCGGTATAGGCATAGCCGATGTTGCTGTCCAGCACGTTCTTCGTCAGGCGGCAGTTGACGAGGACGAACTGCGCGTCGTGGTGATAGCGTCCCAGCGGCGTGGGCGAGAGGGCGTCGAAGGTGGAGTTCGTGATGACCAGCTTCTTGCTGCGGTCGCCGCGTCCGTCGTGCCAAATCATGGCGCGGCTGTCGCCCACGAACCGGCAGCGCGTGGCGTAGCACCAGCCGCGCGGACAGAGGAAGTCGACCCCGGGGCAGCGCAGGTAGAGGTCGGCGTGGTAGTACATCCCCTCGCCTCCCCGCGCCCAGAGCGAGAGGGCATCGTTGCCGTCCGCCCAGACATTGCAGTTGATGACGATGGTGCGCGTGGCGCGTCCGAAGATGGCCATCTGATGGGTCGTGGTGCGCTCCACGGTCGTCCCGTAGTTGTTGTAGACCGTCAGTCCGCTGATGACACAGTCGTCCGCCCCCTCCTGAAGGACGATGACCCCGTTGCCGACGGGCTTCCCGTGATACTCGGTGACGGTGCGTGTCTTCGCCGTCTCGGCAAGGATAATGCGGGTGCTGTCGCGGTCCTCACCGACGAGGACGATGTTCGGACGGTCGATGATGACCTTCTGCCGGTACGTCCCCTTCGTCAGCAGTATCTTGTAGGGGCGGTCGGGATGTGCCGGCGCCTGCTCGATGGCTGCCTGGATGCTCTCTCCCGGACGGACGACGGCATCAAACGCCCGGATGTCCGGCTCGGGACGGCGGTACAGCTCGATGGTGCCGTTCACGTTCGCTCCCGGAGTGGTCAGGCTGACGGGCACCTTGTGCGCCGGGTCGTAGCGGTCTGCCCAGGCATCGTAGAGCGGATAGAGCTCCGACGGACGGTCGTTGTACCAGCTGTAGCCGTTGCGCCGCTCCTCGCCCAGCTCTTCGAGGTGGCGGCGGGGGATGCCGTCGCGGTCGCACACGAAGGGTTCGCAGCGTTCGAGGTCATAGAAGCGTGCCCAGAGCGGACCGGCGGTGCTGTCGGCCAGCAGACGGGTGCCTCCCCAGCGGGTCCCGTCCCAGCGGCGCTCGATGCGCAGCCCCGTCAGCTTGTAGGTGTCGAACCACTGCATGGCGGCATGGACGGCACGCTTCACCCGTTCGTCGGGGTCGGGCAGGGACATGAGCAGACGGACGATGGCGGCACTCTCCTGCGAGCAGTAGGAGGGCAGCTCAAAGGCGCGTGCGGAGGTGGGTAGCAGGGTCTTCTCGTCGTGCTGCTGGCACCAGACGGTGAGACGTCCGTCAGCGGTCCGAATCTGTGTGTCCAGGATGCAGCCGATGCCGCGGTGGAACGACGAGTCGATGCGCGCCCGCAGGGACCCGTCGACGAGGTCGCCGTCATAGGGCGCGTCGGCACGGAGGATGTGTTGCCAGAGTGTGAGCAGGTTGACGATGGCATCGTCGTTGTAGGTGATGTGGAACTGGTAGCCGCGCGTCAGGGGCCAGAACTGCGGCCATCCGCCGCCGGGATACTGTCCGGCGAGCAGGTAGCCGACGCCCCGTCGGAACGCGTCGCGCCAACGGGTGTCGCCCGTCTGCCGGTAAAGCCGGGCAAGGAAGTCCATCTGGGTCGTCGTGGCGTTGTTGTCGATGGTGGAGTCGTCGCGCCGACTGCGGTCAGCCTCCACCCGGGCGCGCTCTTCGTCGGTCAGGCGGCGTGCCATGTCGATGTTCTTGGGCCAGCCGCCCGTGACACGTTGGAAGAGCAGGACCTGCTCGCCGATGAAGCGGGCGGTGTCGGTCCGGAAGAAAGCCGCGTCGGTGCGGCGGAGCAGATTGGGAGTCCGTTTGCGTTGTGCGGTTGCCGGGAGAAGCAGGCAGCCCATCAGGGAGAAGGCGGCAAGGAAACGGATGCCTCGCCGCAAGTCAGGATGTATTTTCATAGCCATGAGCGATTATAGGTTTCTACTGCATACAGAGCTTGCGTCTGTTACCGGTGTAAAGGTACTGTTTTTCGGCGGACGGACGGATGGACCGGGAGTGTTTTTTCACCCGACACCGTCCTTATGCCCCCGCGCGCCATTCTGCGGGGCGTGTCCGTCTGCCGAGCAGCCCCAATACGGAGACAGGCATTGCGAATTTTGTTTACAACGCCCTACCGACAGGTCGCTACCGTCGTACGGACGTGTCCGTAGCGTGGTGCGGACGCGTCCGTACGAGCGTGGCGACGCGTCCGTACAACGGTACGGACCCATTCACAGTATCGCACTGGCAATCAGATACTTGCATTTTTCAATAAAAATAGACAAATGTCTATTTGTCGCGACGTTTTTGGGAAGAATGGAATAAATTCGTACTTTTGGGAACTCAATTGTAAACATTTGTATCATTTCCGTTTACCCCATGTTATCTCCCGCAGACAGAGAAAAAGCCGTCGAACTCTTCAACCGGCACTTTAACCACCTGGTGCTGTTTGTCAACCAATATACACACTCCATCCCCACTGCCGAAGATCTCGTGCAGGACATGTTCGTACGGCTGCTGGAGAAGGGGCAGTTGCTCGACAGTCCGCCTGCCTACCTCTTTGTCTGCGCCCGCAACGCCGCACGCAATTACCTGCGCGACCGGCACGAGCATGTGGAGCTGGCCGAGGCGCAGGCTGCCGCGTCCGCAGACCCCGGCATCGAGGAGACCCTGACCTACTTCGAACGCCTGCAGGAGATACATGATGCCGTCAGTGAGCTGCCGCCACGCTGCAACGAGGTCCTCCGCAAAATCTACTACGAGAACAAGCACTACGACGAGGTGGCGGCGGAGATGGGGCTCTCGGTCAACACCGTCAAGACGCACGTCTACCTCGCCATCAAGGCACTGAAGAAGAACTTCACGCTCTACCTCCTGCTCTTCGTCTAGGCGGACGTCCGTCCGTGGAGCGGAAACAGAAACATCGCCTTGCAGGGTCCCTCCGGGGGACACACGTTGCAAGGCGATGTTTTCTGTTTACTTCTCTGCTGTCACCTGTTCCGCCATCCGGATGAGCTCCTGCGGCGAGCGGGCGCCGGTGAGGGTATGGAGCAGGTTGCCGTCGGCATCGAGAACGAGCAACGTGGGGTAGACCTTCACGCCGTACTTCTTTGCCAGCTCGATGCCCTCGCCCTTCTCCATGTCACACTTGAAGGAGACGAAGCGGGGGTTGAACGCATCGCCCACATCCTTGCGCGGGAAGACCACGCTCGCCATCATGCGGCACGGTCCGCACCAGGACGTGAAGCAGTCCATGAACACCAGTTTCCCCTCGCGCTTGGCGCGTGCCAGAACTTCGCTGAAGGGTCCGTGGTCAAAGTCGATGCCCTCCCCCTTCTCCAGCAGGGTAGCAAACGAGGCGAGGCTCTTACCCGCTGACGTATTGCCTTCGCGTACCGCTGCCTCCTTCAGGTAGGCGACCAGTGACGCCTTGTCCTCCGCGTTCATGTCGGAGAAGTCGAGGCTCAGCTCCAGGTTAGCACGGTAGATGAGCAGGCGGTGTCCGTAGGTCTGCAGGTAGTTCAGCAAGCCCCGGTAGTCCTTTGCCCCGCGCAGCTTGGCAATGTCGTAGAACGTCCGGCTGACACAGGTGTCGGACAGTTGCGCCTCGTCCATCACCCGACGGAGGGAGTCGAGTCCCGCCTCGTCGAAGGTGACACTGCCCATGGCGTACTGCATGACCTCGCGGCAGACGAGCGACTCCAGGAAGTTGTCGATGGTGCGGGCACCGATGCTGTCGGCAAAGAGCTGCTTGTGGGCGACGAGGTAACGGTAGTTGTCACAGTTGCGGTCGGGGATGGCAAGGCGTGCCAGCATCCAGTTGTCCTTCTTCGCCAGGTCGGCGGGCCGGAGCAGCTTCAGGTACTCCTGACCGACGACCGTGAAGAGCGAATCCTCGTCCGCCAGGCGGAGTGCCTTCACGTAGTGGTAGAGGCTGCTGCGCGAGTGGTCGCCGGCGGCATAGCGGCGTGCCGTCCCGCTCAACGAAGTGCTGTCGGACAGTGCCATCTCCACCTGGTTGCGGAAGTCGGGGAGTTTCGAGCCGCCGACGATGCGGTGGATGACGTTGCCGTCGGCATCGAGCACGAGGTAGTGGGCATAGGTCCGTACCCGGTACTTGAGGGCGAGTTCGTTGCCCTTGGCCGTGGTCATGTCCATCCAGAGATTGACGAAAGTCTTGTTCATGAAGTCGCAGAACGCCTGGTCGCTAAAGACATACTTGTTCATGCCGTGGCAGGGCACTGCCCAGTCGACAAAGCAGTTGAAGAAGACCGGCTTGTTCTGCTCGCGCGCCAGGCGGAGCGCCTCGTCGAAGTCGTAAACATAGTTCATCTTCACATCGGCTTTCACCTGGTCGCCATAGACGCTCTTGCCCGTCTGTGCGTGTCCGGCAGCCATCCCCAGGCAGAGCAGGAGCAGGCATCCGGCGATTCGTTTCAATGTTTTCATACGAAGGTTTCCTTTCTTTAAAAGATTTGTTAAGCAGTTTTTATGTCGGAATAAGCATCGGTGTGCGGCAGGAGCCTCAGCGGGCATCCTTCACGCAGCGCACACTGTACAGCACGGGGCGGAAGACATTGTCCAGCCGTGTCGTTCCGCGCCAGATGCCTGACGAGTAGATGGCCACCATGCGGATGACTCCCTCTGAGACCAGGGCGGCACTCGAGCCGTTCAGGCCCTCGACCATGCGCTCCTCGTCGCACCAGAAATATCCGCACCGTGACTCGTTGATGTAGTCCATCGTGTTCGCCGACGACTCGTAGGCGTCGCATCCGGCAAAGAGGGCCTCGAAGCCGCTCTCCCCGCCCGCCTTGAGATAGTCTCCGGCGGACGTCCCGCGCCATGCGTTCATCTTCTCGCGCTCGCCTTCCGCCATGCCCAGCACGGCCTCCAGCTTCAGCCAGTCTTCGTCGGTCGGCAGACGCCAGCCTTCAGGCACGGCAGCCCGTGCGCCATCGAGGGAGTAGAGGAAGCCGTAGCGTTCGGAGTAGCCTCCGTTCTCCTCCTCGGCAGCCAGCATCGCCTGCCGGGGACGCTCCTGTGCCAGCTTCACTTCCAGCTCGGCATAGAACTCGGCACTCGCGTTCCGGATGCCGTTCACGGCAACGCTCTCGGGAAGCCCGATTTCGACGTAGCCGATGTACATGTCGATGGTCGAGCGGGTAGACTCGTCGAGCCGGTCGGTCCAGTCGGCGAGCAGCTTCCGCGCCACTTCGCCCCAGATGTTGCCGGGCAGACCGACGGAAGCCCCGTCATAGATGTCCTGCCCGTAGGTGTAGCATCCGTCCTCGGCACCCATGGGGAGGAAGTAGGCAAGGTTCTCTGCCATCCATATCTGGTCGCCGATGCGGACGCACTTGTAGACATGTCCGTCGCGGGTGTCGGTGAAGTCGTCGGCAGCCCCGACCTGCGACAGGTCGATGGGGTCCGCCGTTACTGTGTCCTCGCTGCAGGCCGCGCACACGACAAGGAGCAACAGGCCTGCCAGTTTATGTAGTTTCATCATAATCCTAATCCTTTACTTGTTTGGTTACACATCAGCCATCAGATGGCGACACCCAGCTCGCCCTCGATGTAGTCGACCAGCATGTTGTACTTCTCCATCACCAGTTCGCTGCCCCCGTAACGGTTGACGAACTCCTCCTTGCCGATGGCGAGCAAGGTGTCAATGTAGTAGCCCAGGTCAGTGGATACATCCTCGGGCGACTGTGTTTTCGACGAACGCGAGTAGCCGCTGATGAAGCCGAAGCGTCCGATGTCGGCAATCAGCTCGGCACGCACCTCCTCGTAGGCTTCCATCGTGGCGAAGATGCCTATGGACATGATGCGGTCGATGGTCGTCTGGGTGAAGCAGTTGTTCACGTCGAGCTGGTAGTATCCGTCGTAGGCGGTGAGCCAGCGGCAGGTGCAGCCCAGTCCGTCGTTCGCGCCGTTGGTCACCCACGGACGTCCGTAGTAGTTCTCGGTACTGGAGACGGAGCCGAAGCGTGCCACGAGGTTGGCATCCTGCTGCACACGGCTCTTCACCATGCTGCGCAGGATGGTCGTGCTGAGCGAGTCCATCTGTTCGGCAGCATAGTCCTCGACTCCTGCCACGACCAGCGTACGGAAGTTCGTCAGGTAGTCGGGCCTTTCGTAGGTCTCCTGCGAGAGGTTCCACACGGTCACCTGACTGGTGAGGAACATGCAGAAGGGACGCATCGCGCCGGTCGCCTTGCTCAGGAACTGGTCGACGAAGTCCAGGGCACGATTCTGCTCCTCGGGGGTCGTCAGGTAGTCGAACTCGTACTTGATGGAGCCGTAGGACTGGGAGGAGAACTCCCAGTTAAGGTCGATTGTCTCGTAACGGTAAATGGGGTCGCCCGCAAAGTCATCGCCCACATAGGAGCTGGACACCGTGTCGTTGAAGAAGACCGACACGCCGTAGTCGCGGAACAACTCGTAGCGACGGTGCTGGATGGGGTCGTCGCTGTCCTCGATGACGTAAGGAGAGGAGAAGTCGATGCGGTTCTCCAGCTTCTCGCTGTCATCGCAGGCGGCTGTCAGCAGCGTGGCGACAGCCAGTAATATAAGGGTCAAGTGTTTCATAAGTCTCACGCTAATGTTTGTTGGAGGTTATTCGGTAGGGGTGGACGAGCTGTCGAGTGGCGGACGGTCCTCCCGCGGGTTGTTCTCCATCGGCACCTTGTCAAACTCCAGGACGCTCGTCGGCAGGGAGAAGGTGTAGGCAGGGTCGTCGGGCAACAGCCGGAAGTACTCCGTATAGAGGTAGGGCGTGTTGTCGCCGATGGCATTGAACACGTGGAGAATCGACCGTTTGTAGGGATACTTCTCACACACGGCGTAGCGGCGCAGGTCGAACCACCGGTGTCCCTCGAAGCAAAGCTCCTTGCGGCGCTCGGTGCGTATCTCGTTCACCAGTTCCTCGCCCGAGCAAGAGACGTCGGCATAGCCGTCGATGCGGTTGGCACGGAGTGCGTTGAGTGCCTCCAGCGCCTCGGCATCCTTGCCGCTCATGGCGCAGGCTTCCGCCTTGTTGAGGTACGCTTCCGCCATACGGAGGGTAAACACGTCCGACACGCGCGAACGCAGGGTGCCGCGCTGGTACTTGTAAGCCAGCGAAATGCTGTCGTTCGACGAGATGCCGAAGAAGCAGTCGCCCCGGCGGTCGTTCTCATCATAGAGGTCGCGCAGCTCGCGGGTGACGCAGAAGTCTCCCGCCATCCCGGTGAATATGCCCGTCGGGGCGAGGTTGTTGGAGCCTTGCGAGAATATCAGTTCGGGGTTCGTGTTGGTCAGGAAGGGCGCCGTGCTGCTCAGCGTCGACAGCGGCGCGAGGCGGACATAGTCGCTCTCCATCACAGCCTCAGCCTTCAGCTCTGCCTGGGCGTAGTCCTGCATGTATAGGTAGACGCGACTCAGCAACAGCTCGACGGCGTCCAACGACGCACGGTAGAGGCGGTGGTCAGCCTTCTGCGGGCTCTGGGTCAGGTAGTCCTCGGCAATCAGCAGGTCGGCGACAATCTGGTCATAGACCTCCTTCACCGTGGCGCGCTGGAACTGGGTGGGCTTGTCCTTGTCGTGCTCCACATACGGGGTGAGCTTCAGGGGCACGCAGAGTTTCTGGGCGGCAGTGGCAGGCGCATAGGCGTCGCCGTAGAGATTGGCGAGGACGAAGTAGAACCATCCGCGCAGGAAGTGTGCCTCGCCCTGTACCCGCAGGTATGCCGCCTGGTCGTCCTCCGTCTCATGGGGGAGCTGGGTGATTTCGTCGAGGATGACGTTCACGTAGTTGATGCGTGCATAGAGGTCCCTCCACGTAGCCACGTCGGATGCCACGCTCGTACTGTTATAGTTCGTGCCGACGTCCAGCTGCCAGGTGAAGTAACCGTAGATGGAGGAGAGGCAGTTGCGCCATCCGTTGACATTGGACGTGTTGTCTCCGTTGGGATCGCCCAGGCCGGTGTTCACGTCATCGTCGAGGATGTTGAAGAAGCCGCAGGAACGCATGCCCGACGGTCCGACACCGATTTCCTGGCTCGGTATGTACACACTGCCCAGGAGCACCTCGTCGAGGTCGGTCACCGTGCTGGGTATGACCATGTCTTGTGAGTAGGCTTCGAGGAAGTCGCTGCACGAGGTGCTGCCCAGTGCCAGCAGCACACCCGGTATGAATTGGTATAGTTTCTTCATTGTCGAATCGTTTAAAATGAAACATTCAGTCCAAAGGTGTAAGCGGGACGGACGGAAAGGTTGACGCCCTCAAAGCTCGTTTGCGTGGGGTCCTGTCCATCGAGCTTGCTCGACGCGATGGTGAACACGTTCGTCACGTTGAAGCTTAGACGGAGCGACTTCAGAAACGTGCCCGTCAGCTGCTGGGACGTGAAGTTGTACGAGAGCGTCAGGTTGCTCAGACGCAGGTAGTCTCCCGGCACGACACGCAGGTTGGAGTAGTCGTACATGTCCCACAGACTGTAGGCGAACGTCGGCACCTTGCTCTGCGAAGCCGACACGCTGCTTGACCAGTGTGAGAAATAAGCGGTATAGGACGGGTCACCCGGACTGATGAGGGCGGGGATGTCGGTGTACTGCTCATCGCCCGGCTTCTGCCAGCGGTTGATGAACTCCTTGCGCACGTTCTTGTCGGATGACACGCCGCGGATGACCGGACTGTAGAGCTTGAACAGACGCAGCTTCGAGCCGATGCGGTAGTTGAAGTTCGTGTTCAGCGAGAGTTGCTTCCACGTCAGGGTGGCATAGAGCGAGCCGGTGAAGGACGGGTCACGGTTGCCGCTCTCCACCATCACCATGGGCACTACCTCGGCGAGCGTCTTGCCGGCGAGCAGGTGCTGGCGGTCTTCGTAGTCGTCGAACATGGGCACACCGTTATTGGGGTTCAGCCCGAGGTACTCGTAGGAGTAGAAGGTACCGATGGGTCTGCCGTCCATGATGGCCGTACCGTTGAGATAGTTCTCCAGGGTGTACGTCTCGCTGGTGTTGGTTTGCACCGTGTTGCTGGCATAGGAGTAGTTCGTCGAGAGATAGAGCTTCCAGTCTCGTGTGCGTATGGGATAACCCGAGAGGGAGAAGGAGAAGCCCTTGTTCTTGATGTCGCCGTTGTTCATCCGGTAGCTTGACACACCGTTGACAAGCGCCACGTTGACGCTGGCGAAGGCATCGGTGGTATACTTGTACCAGAAGTCGGAAGAAAGGAGCAGACGCCCGTCAAAGAGGTTCAAGTCCACGCCCACATTATACTGGTCGGTCTGCTCCCAGCGCAGGTTCGGGTTAGGGAGACTGGCTACGGTCGAGACGTTCTCGCCGTAGAATGCGTCCATCGTGCCTTGCTGGATGAGCAGGTTGGGCGTCTCGCCATCGAGCATGTTACCGGTCTTTCCGTAGGAGAGGCGCATGCTCAGTTCGCCCAGCCGGTCGGCCTTGGGGAAGAGCGTCTCCTTGATGTTCCACCGTCCCGACACGGACCACACGGGAAGGAACTTCTCGTTGCTCCGGCTGCCGAACTTGTTCGAGGCGTCGAAACGTCCGCTCAGGCTGACCGTGAAGTAGTCGGCATACGAATAGGCGGCGGTGAGGTAACCACTCAACTGGTTGGTCTTCCCGGCGGTGAGCGAGCGGTGACCGGCGGCCAGCCAGTTCTTGTAGTAGGGGAAGTCATCGAGCGACTCGCTGTCCATCGTGACATACTTCATGCCGCGGTCCTTGTAGTAACCGCGGGTCTGGTCGGAGATACCGTCGGTACGGACCATGTTGACCTCGTAACCCGCCGTGGAGGTCAGGAGGTGCTGGCTGTCGCTACCGAACGACCAGTGGAGGTTCGCCTGCAGACGACCCGTGAAGCTCTCGTTGATGGTGTTCGTCGTATTGTAGACACCGCCGTAAGGCAGCTCGCAGACGCCGGTCTCGCCCGGGATGGGCATCTCGTCCGCCTCCCCGTTCTTCAGGATGGCGACGTAGTTGGTCTTCTCGCCGAACCAAGTGGTCTGGAGGGTCGAGCTGCGCGAGTAGGAGGCGGCGGCAGTCAGGTCGATGAGGTCCTTCACCTTGTACGTCAGGTCGGCACTTGCCATGAAGGTGTTGCCCGAGTAGTCGTCCGAGGTGTTGTTCATCTCGTTGATGATGTTGTAGTTGTACTGGTTATAAGTCTTCTGTGAATCGCCCACCGAGTAACCGTGCGTCTGGTAGTAGTAGAGCGAACCGTCGTCGTTGTATGCCGGCAGGGCTCGGGTGGTGTTGTAGGCATAGTCCAGCACGGAGACAGCCGACGGAAGGTGGTTCTTCTTCTGGATGTTACCGTTGAGGCGAATGTTCGCCATCAGGTTGTGAGTGATGTTCGTCATGACGTTCATCGAGGCCGTATAGCGGTCGACAAACTCCGTCTTGATGACACCGGTCTCGCTCGTATAACCCAACGATGCATAGTAGCGCGTCGACTCGCTACCGCCCGAGATGCTCAGGGTGTGTTGCTGTGTCCAGGCGTCCTGGGTGAGCAGCTTGAACCAGTCCGTGTTCGTCGTCTCGTAGCGAGAGCACTCGGCGAGGAACTCATCGTAGGAAATCTGCCCCGTCTGGTAGCGGTAGTAGGCGCCTTCGTATCCCACCATCGGCATGCCCGAGGGGAAGACGTAGTGCAGGTCTGTCAGGTCCTTGCCGAACTGCATGCGCTCCTGCGAGTTCATCAGGTTGATGTTGCTGTCCGAGTAGCGCGGACGACGGGTCAGCTTGGTGTTGTTGGCATAAGTGATTGTGGGCGGTCCGGGGCGACCCTTCTTCGTGGTGACAACGATGACGCCGTTCGACGCACGTGTACCATAGAGCGCCGTGGCGGACGCATCCTTCAGGACGTCGATGCGCTCGATGTCCTGCGGGTTGATGCCCGCGATGGCATTGCCCACATAGTTGATGTAGTCCGGGTCGTTGAGCTGTTCGGTGCTCACGTCGACCGGGTCCTGAAGGACAAATCCGTCGAGCACCCACAACGGCTCGCGGTTGCCCACAAGGGTCGATGTTCCACGCACACGCAGACGGGCGGTCGCTCCCACCTCACCCGAGTTCTGGGTGAACATGAGGTCGGGGATGCGCCCTTCCAGTGCCTGGTCAATGGTGGTCATGTTCGGCTCCAGGATGTCGTCCATCATCACCGAGGTGACGGAGCCCGTCAGGTTACCGCGGCTCTGGTCGTAATAACCTATCTTCACGATCTCGTTCAGCTTCTGGGTGTCCTCCTGAAGCACGATGCGCAGGGGCTTCCCCGTGTCGTCGACCGTCTGCTCCTCGAATCCGATGAAGCGTACCGTCAGGCTAATCTTCCCGCTGCCCGACACGCGCAAGTTAAACCGGCCATCGATGTCGGTGATGCCGCGTGCCGCCTCCTTCTTGCTGCCTGCCCGGACGAGGATGCTCACGCCCGCAAGCGGCTCTCCGGACGCATCAACCACCGTGCCCGTCACGCGGCGTTCCTGCTGCGGGAGGGACTGGATGACGACGGTCTGTCCGTGGACGGTAAACGTGAACCCATACGGCTCCAGACACTTCCGCAACGCCTCTTCCAGCGAGACGTCGCGCACGGTGAGCGACACACCGTCGATGTCCGAAATCTCGTCGACATTGTACGAGATGCCGTAATCGCTCTGCTGCATGATCGCCGCGATGGCTTCCTGCAGGGAGACCTTCTTCAGACGGACCGTCACCTTACGGTCGAGCGTCCCGCCGTAGACAGCCGGACAGAGACAGAGGAACAACAACCCCACACCGAGGGGGCGCCGCAGGCGGAGCCTCCCCGCCTCTCTCCGGAGAACCAATGATTGTTTTTTCATAAGCTAACTGTTTTTAAGTTCTCAACTCTATATGAATGGATTTATTCATGCAAACGGATGTAGATGTCGCGCCCGTCGACGCGATAGTCTATCTTCTGCGTGTAACGCAGCAGGTCGAGCACCTCCTCCACGTGTTCGCAGCGGTGCGTGCGGGCATAGAAGCGGAAGGTCGACGCCTTGTAATTATCAAAGTAGATGTTCACGTCGTACTTGCGCTCCAGGTCGGCGGCTATGAACATCAGCATCTCATTCTTGAAGAAGAAGCGGTAGTCCTGCCAGCAGGTCACCTCTGCGGCATCCACCCCACGCTCGTACTCCCTGAGTCCGGCATAGTCATACGCCACATAGTCACCCGGCACAAGGCGGTGCACCCGTCCGTCGCGCCCCACGACATCGAGCCGTCCCTCTTCGAGCATCACCCGTGCCCGGGCGTCGCGGGCGTATGCCTTGACATTGAACTTCGTGCCGTAGACACGCGTCTCCACGTTGGATGCCTTCACGATGAACGGACGGACGGAGTCGGTCTGTACGTCGAAGTAAGCCTCCCCGTCGAGCCAGACCGTGCGCGACGTGCTGTCGGGGTGGAAAGCGATGGGATAGCGCAGACGGGAAGCCGCATTGAGCTTTATCCGCGTGCCATCCGTCAGCTCCACTTCACACATGCGTCCGCGGGGCACCACCACCTCGTGATAGAGCAGGCTGTCAGCAATGACCGTATCCTCCAGGACCGACTCTCCCGCCGTGTAGGCTATCCTGTCATCCTCCATGCGGATGCGTACACCCAGAATCTCCAGATGCTCCGTGCGTCCGCCGAGCTTGTATTCCAGCGAAGGGGTCACCGTGAGCGATGCAGGGGCATAGTCGGCAGCTATGTATCCGCCGACGAGACCGCTCCCCCGCCCCATCCACCACCAGGCGCAGCCCAGCACGAGCAGCACCGAGGCGGCGGCAGCCCACACACGCCGACGCACGTTCGTCCGTCGGTCGCCCTTCTCCGCTGCCCGAAGGAAGCGGTTCAGATTCGCCTCGCGCCTCTCTTCGAGGTAACGCAGACGGATGAGGTCACGTTGCAGTTCGTCAGAGTCCGCCCACCGGCGCAACAGACGTTCGTGCCCGTCGCGCTCCAGCCACTGGCGGAAGGCGGCACGCTCGGCTTCGCTCCATTGCGCTTCGTCCGGTGAGAAAAAGGGTTTGTCGGTACGTTGTTCCATGAGGATTCGTCTTTGTCTTTATTCAGGTTTCTTTACCGTACAACACAAAAAAGGACAGGATTCATGAATCGCAGGGGTGAATTATAACATTCTTTCACATTCAAACACCCGTTTATCGACAAGGGCGGTCCCTGTCACCCCGACATTCCCCTACAAGGCAGCCGCCTTAATAATAATAGGTGTAGACTTGCACAACCCGATTTTCTTGCTGAACTTAGCCGACGGAAACACACAAACACGAGTTAGCTATGGAACTGAAAAAACTCCTCTGCTGCATCCTCCTCACCGTGGGATGCACCCTCCCGGGGTATGCACAAGACCAACCCTGGGCACGCTATGCCGACGTGGAAGCCGGCATCGAACAACCCTCCTTCCCTGAACGCAACTTCCTCATCACGGACTTCGGCGCACGGCCGGACGACTCGCTCGCACTCTGCCACGAAGCCATCGACCGTGCCATCCTCGCCTGCTCGCTCGCCGGAGGAGGACACGTCGTCGTACCCCAGGGGACGTTCTACACGGGCCCTATCACCCTCAAGAGCAACGTCGACCTGCACCTGGAGAAGGGCGCCTGCCTGAAGTTCTCGACCGACAAGGCGCTCTACACTCCCACTGTCCTCACGCGCTGGGAGGGCGTGGACTGCTACAACCTGCGTCCGCTCATCTATGCCCGCGGGGAGACCAACCTCGCCATCACCGGACAGGGCACCATCGACGGGCAGGCGGACAACGACAGCTGGTGGCACATGTGCGGCAACGCTGAACGCTTCGGCTGGCGCGAAGGGATGATCAGCGCCGCCCGGGGCGGACGCGAACGCCTGCTGGGCTTCGGCGAGACACAGACGCCCGTTGCCCTGCGGCAGATGACGCTGGAGGACGGGCTGCGTCCGCAACTCATCAACCTCTGCCACTGCACGCGTGTGCTCATCGAGGGCGTCAGCCTGCGCAACTCGCCCTTCTGGGTCATCCACCCGCTCTTCTGCGAGGATCTCACCGTGCGCGGCGTCGACATCTTCAGCCACGGACCGAACAGCGACGGCTGCGACCCCGAGTCGTGCAACGACGTCCTCATCGAGGACTGCCGTTTCGACACGGGCGACGACTGCATCGCCATCAAGAGCGGACGCAACATGGACGGACGACGCTGGGACACGCCCAGCAGCAACATCATCGTCCGCCGCTGTGAGATGAAGGACGGCCACGGGGGCGTGGTCATCGGAAGCGAGATTTCCGGCGGATGCCGCAACGTCTATGTCGAGGATTGCCGCATGGACAGCCCGAACCTGGACCGCGTCATCCGCATCAAGACAAACAACTGCCGCGGCGGTGTCGTCGACGGGGTCTATGTACGCCGGGTGGACGTCGGGCAGTGTCGCGAGGCGGTGCTGAAAATCAACCTGCTCTACGAGAGCCGCGAGGACTGCGACCGCAGCTATCCGCCCTACGTGCGCAACGTCATGCTCGACCACGTGACGAGCGGCAAGAGCCAGTACGGGATACTCATCACGGGCTATGACGACCGCATGAACATCGAGAACGTGAGCGTGACCAACAGCTCGTTCGACGGGGTGGAACGGGAGCCGCTGAGCATCCGGGGAGCAAAGGGGCTGCACTTCGACAACTTCCGCATCAACGGAAAGGCGGTCGACAACTGACGACGCTCCCGCACTGCCGGACGTGCCTCTGTCTTTTTTCCAAGGACACGGAAGATGCAACAGAAGGCATTGCGAATTTTGTTTACAACGCCCTACCAACAGGTCGCTACCGTCGTACGGACGTGTCCGTAGCGTGGTGCGGACGCGTCCGTACGAGCGTGGCGACGCGTCCGTACGACGGTACGGACCCATCCGCAGTAATCAACTGACTTACAACGGATTGAAAAAATACATAAATCCTTACAATTTAACATGCGTGTGAACGCAAGTGTGAACGCAAACGGGCATTTTTGCTTGCACAGGGAGTGAAGGCGGTCTATCTTTGCAATGTGATTCAACGACGGAGGCACGGCCCCGGGGAGCTGAAGCAACGGGAATCGCACAACAATCAACCAAAGTCTAACTAATTTAAATCTTAAACACCATGACAGTACTTTACAAAGCCATCCAATCGAACATCGAGAGCAAGAACAAGAAGCGCCTTTACCATCCGCGTGTGGTCACCGTCGGCCGCGTGAAGACCGAAGGGCTGGCAAAAGAGGTTGCCGAGTTGTCGGCACTCAGCCCCGGCGACGTGATGAGTACCATCGCCAACCTCGTCACCGTCATCACGCGCCACCTGCGCGACTCGCACAGCGTGACCCTCGACGGGCTGGGCACGTTCTACCTGACGCTGACTTCCGTCGGAAAGGGCGTGGAGAAGGAGGAAGACGTGTCGCCGGAACAGGCGCAGCTGATGCTCCGCTTCATGCCTGCCCGCAAGCGGAATCCGAACGGCACCACCGCCACCCGCGCCATGCTGACGGAGTACACCTTCCGCCGCGCCGACAGCCTGCTGACGGAGGACGGCAAGGGCGGCATCGTGCCCGACCCGGAGTCTCCTGCCGACAGCGGTGAGGGAGACGACACGGACGAAGGAGTTTGAGCCATCCGCCCGGCGGTCTGACCGGGTGACACCTCGGGGAGCGTTCCTGCACAAGGGACGCTCCCTTTTTGTTTACCGTGTCCGGCGGACCGAAGAAAAGCCGGCGCGGCCCCAACGCCATGGGACCTGCCGGCTTCAGAAGCGGATCTTCAGGAATGTTTCAATGCATACGTATGAGTGTCCGGTTTTTACCACTTGTGCTCGGGCGAAGTCGCGGTCGGAGCAACCGGAATGGGGTTCGGCTCGATGTTGCTGTAGTTCGTCTGCGTCTGCGGGAAGCAGAGCGTCATCCAGTCGGGGTAGTTCGTGCCCTCGACCTTGTTGTAGACGTCGGCGTTCCAGCGGTACAGCTCGATGTGGTTGGAGCCTGCATAGCTGCGGATGACCTGCTTGTCGAGCCGCTTGATGTCGTAGAAAGCGAAGCCCTCGCCCCACAGCTCGACGCGACGCTGCCACCAGACTTCGTTCTGGAACGGCTTGGCATACGTGCTGCCGTAGGTCTCGGCGCTGTGCTTGCCGTAGACATACTGCGGGTCGCGCGTCTTGGCGAAGGCGGTGAGCAGCGCGATGCCGCGTGCCTCGTCCTGCATGCCGGCAGCCTCAGCCTCGATGAGCTTCATCTCCTCCACGCGCATCAAGGGGACGGCGACGGTGAACGCCTTGTACTGGTTGGCGTGCTCGCCGCCCTTCGGACGGAACTTCAGCTCCAGACCGCCCACCGTGCCCGACGTGGTGGCTTCGGCGGTCGTCAGGATGCCTTCGGGGTCGTCGGTGTAGGCTTCCAGCTTCCTGAGGGCGCCCAGGGTGTCGCCGGCGGCCTTCTCAAAGCTCTCGGCGATGGCGAAGTCGATGAAGCCCTTCTTGCGGAAGTCGGTGGCAGGGATGGTCTCGAAGAGATGACGGTCGATGCGCTTGGGCTGGCCGTAGTTGGCGGCATAGCCGCACTCTGACGGCGACACCTCGATAATCATCTGCGAGCCCCACGAGCCGTCGGCGTCGTTCTGGAGGATGTTGTCGTCGTTGTCCTTGAACGTGAGGGCGAACATCCATGCGCCGTTGGGTGTGTTGAAGCCGTCGGTGTGCGAGTTGAACACGTCCTCCGTCATCACGGTGTAGCCCTGCTGCGCCTTCTTGGCATAGTCCTCGGCCTCCTTCCACTTCTCCATCGTCAGGTAGGCACGCGCCTTCAGTCCGTAGACCACGGAGAGGTCGGGTGTGTAGACGTTGGGACGCTTGTAGTCGGCGAGGTACTGCTCTGCCTTGTCAAGGTCTTCCAGGATTTTCCCCCACATCTGCTCGTTGGTCAGACGGGGTGTCGTCGGCAGCTCGGACAGCTGGGTGTCGTTGCCCACCCAGGGGACGGTCTGCGCGTTCGGGTCCTTGGCGTAGGACTTGGGCGCATACATCCGGGCGAGGTCCATGTAGAACATGGCGCGCATGGCGTGGGCGATGCCGGCTCCGGAGCGACGTTCAGCGGATGGCTCGTCGCCTGCCATCTCCAGCACGATGTTGCACGACTTGACCCACATGAAGTAGTAGGTCCAGGGCACCTGTGCCAGGGCGTACGACGGGCCCAGGCTGGTGCCGCATCCGTATTGGGTCACATACCAGTCCTGCTCTTCGAGGGTGATGTCCTGTCCCATGACGTCGCGCGAGAGGAAGAAGGAGGGATAACCGTAGTCGATGGGCCACTGGGCTGCCGGCCTGTAGGCAAAGGAGCCCGCCAGCGAGTTGGTGATGGCGGCCACGAAGTTGTCATAGGAGCCTTCAGCCTCGTTCGCCTGGTCGAAGCTCGCCTTTCCGCCCTGGGGAACGATTTCCTTGATACATCCTGACAGGAGTACCGCTGCGGCGGCAGTGATGGAGAATATCTTTGCTATCTGTTTCATGCTTTGTACGTGTTTGAAGGTTAGAACGACAGTTGGATGCCACCCATGATGGTGCGCATGGGGGAGTAGACGGTGAGCGCCTCGGTCTCGTCGTAGGCATAGCGCGGGTCAAGCCCCTTGCGTGCCGACCAGAAGTAGAGGTTCTCGCCCGTGGCGTAGATGCGGAGCTTGTTCAGTCCCAGGCGGGCAACAACGCGTTGCGGCAGGGTGTAGCCCACGGAGAACGACTGGAAGTTGAGGTAGCGCGCGCTGGTCAGCCAGCGGTCGGAGTCGCCTCCCGTGTACTTGTCGCCGTAGTAGAGGCGCGGCAGTCCGGTCGTCTTGTTCTCGGGTGTCCAGGAGCGGAGCACGTCCTTGTGGAAGGCACGCCCGGCATCGCTGGCAGTCTCGGTGTTCGACATCAGCTGCTGGTAAGCCCCGTCATAGATTTTACCGCCGAGCTGGTAGTCGAACGAGAGCGAGAGGTCGAAACCGTAGGCGGTGAGCTGTGTGCCGAATCCGCCGTAAGCGACCGGCATGCTGCGTCCCTGCGCATAGCGGGTGGCACTGTTGATGTCGGTGGTCGTCTCGTCCCGGTTGGTTCCCGGACGGTTGGTCACACCGGCACCCAGCTGGGAGTCGACGTAGTAGAGCGCCTCGCCCTTCTCGTTCACTCCGGCATACTCGGGAAGGAACTTGTTGTAGATGGGACCGCCCTCGACATACCACAAGCCCTGTTCGATGAAGCCGCCGGTCAGCGCGGTCTTCGAGGCGGGGAGGCGGAGAATCTTGTCCTTGTTGTGTGCGATGTTGAACGACAGGCTCCAGTCGACGTCCTTCGTGCGGACGGGAGAGCCGACAAGGCTCAGCTCGACACCTGAATTGCGGATGTCGCCGGCGTTGCCGTAGTAGCCGCGCGACCCAGCCGCCTCGGGGACGGAGAGCCAGAAGAGCAGGTCGGTCGTGGTCTTGTTGTAGTAGTCGAAGCTGCCGCTCAGGCGTCCGCTGAAGAGGGAGAACTCCAGACCGATGTTGAGGTTCGTGGCGGTCTCCCAGGTGATTTCGGGATTACCGATGCGCCAGAACGTGGCCGACATCTGTGAGTCGGAGGCGGCAACGAGGTTGTACATGTCGGTGAAGGCAAACTCTCTCATCGCCATCGTCCGTTCACCGATGTTGTCGTTGCCCTGCTGACCGATGGAGAACTTCAGCTTCAGCTCGTCTACCCAGGGAGCGTGGAAGAACGCCTCCTTGTTGACCAGCCAGGCTGCACCCACCGACCAGAAGTCGCCCCAGCGCCGGTCCTTGGCAAAGCGTGAGGACGCATCGCGGCGGTAAGATGCCGAGGCGAAGTAACGGTCGTCGTAGTTGTACTGTACGCTCCCGAAGTAGCCCTCGACGTTGTACTCTTCCGTGTAGGAGGAGGCGTCCGCCTTCTTGGCTGCGGCATCGAGCTCGGGGATTGCCTCAGAGAAGAGTCCCATGCCGTAGGCGGAGAGCCAGGTGGTCTTGCGGTCGTAGTATTCGTGACCGAGCAGGGCGTTCACGTTGTGCTTGCCGAAGCGGTCGAAGTAGGTGAGCGTCTGCACATGGTTCTGCTCGATGATTTCCTTCGCCTTCTTCTCGATTTGTCCGTTGACCGAGACCTTGGGACCGTAGAGTCCGCTCTGCAGCTCCGAGTCCTTCCGGTTGCTCCAGTCGAGGGTGCTGGTCGCGTTGAACTTCAGGAAGTCGGTCAGGGTGACGTCCGCCATGAAGGTGCCGTTCAGCTTGTTGAGCCGTTTCTTGTAGTCATTGTAACGGTTTGCGCCCAGGGGGTTGCCCGGCGAGAGGAAGGGACGCGACAGTCCCGGATAGTTGGTGGCTGCCACGCCGTAGTCATACTGCGGGTTGCCGTGGCTGTCGGTGCGCACCTGCGGATTGCCGTCCGCGTCGAGCACCCGGACGTAGATGGGGTAGATGGGCGCGATAAGCGACGTGTAGTACATCAGGTTGGTGTTGTTCCACGCGGTGGCGCTAAGGTTCGGGTTCGACCGGGTGGTCGAGTTGGTATAGCCCACGTTGGCGGTGAGCTTGAGCCACGACTTCGCCTGGTAGTCCGCCTTGAAGCGGGCGGCAAGACGCTTGTAGCCCGAAAATTCGATCATGCCGTCCTCGTCGAGGTAGTTCATGTTCGCATAGAAGGAGCCTTTGTCCATCGCTCCCGATGCGCTGACGTTGTACTCCTGACGGAAGGCGGTGTGGTAGGCAGCGTCGCGCCAGTTGTCGTTCGTCAGGTAGTAGGTCTCTCCGTTCGCCTGGTAGGAACGACCCAGCGTGGCGTGCGGGTTCAGCTTGCCGTCGGCGCCGATGAGCAGCTCTCCGTCGGGCACGGTGTAGATGTTGTAGCCCAAGTGGTTGAGCACGTACTTGTTCGCCTTCTGGTTCGCCTCTGCCGGGGTAGACCCGCGGTCGGTGAAGTAGCCGTAGTACTGTCCGTAGAAGGTCTCGTAGTAGAGCCCCGGGTCGGTGATGGTCTCATAGTCCTGCACCGAGCGGGTGTTGGCTCCCCACTTCATGTCGACATTGATTTGGGCGACCTTGTTCTTGCCGGTCTTTGTCGTGACGATGATGACACCGGAGGCACCGCGCGCACCGTAGAGGGCAGCGGAAGCGGCGTCCTTGAGGACGGTCACCGACTCGATGTCCTCCTGCGGGATGTTGTTCAGCGAGGCGCTGTAGGGTGCCCCGTCGACGATGACAAGGGGCTTGGTCTCCGAGTAGAGCGAGGAGACACCGCGGATCTGGAGCTTGGTGTCTTCCGACCCGCCCGGCGTGCCTACGCCGCCGCGCAACTGGAGTCCCGGCGTACTGCCCACGAGGGCATTGGTCACGTCGGTCGTCACGTGCTTCGACAACTCTTCCGAGCCGAGCACGGCTGCCGACCCGGTGAAAGACGACTTCTTCTGTGTACCGAAAGCGACGACCATCACTTCATCAAGCTGCTTGGTGTCTGCCTTCAGTTCCACACGGATGAGTCCCTGACGGATGGCGACTTCTTGCGTCTGCATGCCGATGAAGGACACTAATAGGGTTTTGGCTGAATGGGGCACGTTTGCCACTGTGAACTTGCCATCGATATTGGTGACGGCACCCAGTCGTGTGCCTTTGACCAATACGGACGCTCCCACTACCGGCTGACCGTCGTCCGCGGAAACCACTGTTCCCGTCACTGTGGTCTGAGCCAAAGCTACGCCTACGCTGAGGAACACGCAGACGAGCCACAGAAAGAATCTTCTCTTCATATAATCTCTCCTTTGCTTTGGTGAAACTGTAATATTATAAGGTCTCTCTATATGCATCTCTACGTAAGAGATGCACTAATGGTTGCAAAAGTATGCAATAATATCAGAAAAGCAAGTAATAAACCTAAAGAATTTAGGGCACGGTCCTGAAATTTATGAAGTATCAATCCCCTTTTCTTCTACAATTCGAAGCATAAACCACTGTTATTGTTATCAAATTCATCTCTTACGTAGAGATGGACACCCGCTGCATGAGCTTTCTCCCTTATATACAAGTTCCTTTGTACCAAACAGATTAACATCTTTGTGCGTCCGTTGCAGGGACATGTCCGGACGTCATATTGCATAAATATGCAGTTTCAGACGGACGCGCGACGTCCGGATACATAAAAGGGCGGCCGCGTGGGTCGCCCTTATACTATTCCGTAGAAGGCTATGCTCAATGCTCCGTGTTGGCAGGATGCGGATAGTCGAGCGTGTAGTGCAGTCCCCGGCTTTCCTTCCTCTCCATTGCCTGACGGGTGATGAGGTAGCCTACATTGATCATGTTGCGGAGTTCACACAGCTCGCGCGATGCCTTGCTGTGCTTGAAGAGACGTTCGGTCTCCTCATAGAGGATGTCGAGGCGGTTCCATGCCCGTGTCAGGCGGACGTTGCTGCGCACGATGCCTACGTATGCCTCCATAATCTGGTTCACTTCCTTGGCGCTCTGCGTGATGAGGACTCGTTCCTCGGTCGAGATAGTGCCCTCATCGTTCCACTCGGGCACGTCCTCGTTGAAGTCGTAACGGTCGACGACTCCGAGCGAATGGCGGGCAGCCGCGTCGGCATAGACCACCGCCTCGATGAGCGAGTTCGACGCCAGGCGGTTGCCTCCGTGCAGTCCCGTGCACGAACATTCGCCCAGGGCATACAGACGACGGATGCTCGACTGTCCGTCAAGGTCGACCACAATACCTCCGCAGAGGTAGTGCGCCGCCGGAGCCACGGGGATGTAGTCGCGCGTAATGTCGATGCCCAGGCTCAGACACTTCTGATAGATGTTGGGGAAGTGCCGCTTGGTCTCTTCGGGGTCTTTGTGCGTCACGTCGAGGTAGACGTGGTCCTCGCCTCTCTGCTTCATCTCGTTGTCGATGGCACGTGCCACGATGTCGCGCGGGGCAAGCGAGAGGCGTTCGTCGTACTTCTGCATGAACTCCTTCCCGTCCAGCGTGCGGAGTACGCCGCCGTAGCCACGCATTGCCTCGGTAATGAGGAAGCAGGGACGGTCGCCCGGATGGAAGAGCGCGGTGGGGTGGAACTGGATGAATTCCATATTCTTCACAGCTCCCTTGGCACGGTAGACCATGGCGATGCCATCGCCCGTCGCCACGAGCGGATTCGTGGTGTTACGGTAGACCGCCTCGCAGCCTCCCGTCGCCATGACGGTGATGCGCGACAGGAAGGTATCGACACGCCCCGTGTCCTCATTGAGCACATAGGCGCCGAAGCAACGTATGCCCGGCGTATAGCGCGTGACGATGATGCCCAGGTGATGTTGCGTAATGATTTCCACCGCGAAGTGGTGGTTGAAGATGTGTATGTTCGGCTGACGCTTGATGGCTTCGATCAGGCTGGTCTGTATCTCAGCGCCAGTGTTGTCCTTGTGGTGGAGGATGCGGAACTCCGAGTGTCCGCCTTCGCGATGCAGGTCAAAGCCACCGTCCTCGTTCCGGTCGAAGTCGACGCCCCAGCGGATAAGCTCCTTGATTTGCGACGGGGCGCGGCGCACCACCATCTCTACGGCAGCGCGATCGTTGATCCAGTCGCCCGCCACCAGGGTATCGTGTATATGCTTTTCAAAGTTGTCCACTTGGAGGTTGGTGACAGAGGCAATCCCCCCTTGTGCAAAATACGTATTGGCCTCTTCCAGCTCCGTCTTGCAGATAATGGCGACGGACTTGCCCTGTTCGGCCACTTTGAGGGCAAAGCTCATGCCTGCGATGCCCGAACCGATGACTAGGTAATCGTATTGATGAATCATGGCAGTTTGTTGCATTTATTGGGTGCAAAGCTACAAAAAAGCACATTTACCCGGTGCTGGGCTTCTTGTTTTTCTTCACTATTTTGTAACTTGCGCGTCCTAAACCAACCGTTACCACCATGGACAAGATATTTCACGCCCGCATCCACTTCTCGATGTACCTCTTCCTGGTGCTGCTCACCGCAGGCACCTGTCTCTCGTTCTGGCACCACATGGGCATCTGTGCCGCCATCACTCTGGTCCTGCTCGTAGTCGTCGTGGAGCGCATCATCCACACCACGTACACCCTGACGGGCGACGGACGGCTCATCGTGAGTTACGGACGCTTCTCCCGTCCGCGTGTCATTCCGCTGGAGAGCCTGCGGCGCATCGAGCGTTGCCGACGCATGCGCATCGCCGGCAAGAGCCTGTACTCCTACCTGCTGCTGGTCTACGGCGAAGAGAAGCACGTGGCAGTAATGCCGGTGAAGGAGGAAGAGTTCATCGCGGAAGTGACGCGCCGGAGAAGGGCTCAGTAGACCAGCTTCACGTTGTCCACCCACAGGGAGTTCCCGGGCGAACCGATGTACGCACCGCCGTGGCTCGAAGCGAACTGGAGCACCAGGTGCGTGGGCGTCTCGTCGGGGGCAGCCCATCCCACTTCCTGGATGCGGACGCTCTTCCCGTGGCTATTGACCGTGTTGTACTCGTAGGCGTTGAGCTTCATCCATTCGGCACGGTAGGCGGGGTTGTGCGTGATGTCACCGTAGAGGATGTTGTAGGTAGCGGCGTTGTGCCAGTCGGTGCTTTGGCTGTACTGGATGGCAAAGGTGCCCACACGCTTGGCGTAGACATTGCCCTCGGCGTCCTCCCAGCGTTTCTGTAGCAGGCAGACGACGGCGGCATGGTCCTTGCCGGCAACCTTGCCCGTGCGGCTGAATCCCGTGGCACGGATGCGCTGCGGTGCGTCCGCAATGCGCACCTTGTAGTCGAACCGGAGCGCTGTGGGCCGCTTACTAAAGGGGATGCCCATGAGGAGCAGCCCGTTGGGGTTCTTGGTACTCTTGATGGGTTCGTGGACCTCGCCCAGGAAGAGCGAGCCGGCAGCCAGGACGGTGATGTCCACCAGACCGAACACCTTCACACTCTCCATGTGGGTATCCAGACGGGCACAGTAACCGTTACCACGTGCCTCGGGGAAGACCGATGAGTTGGTCTTGACGATGCCGACGACCTTGGCCATGACGTTCGATGTCGCCCAAGGGGAACCGCCGGTCGGCTTGTAGGGCACTTCGCCCTTGATGGTGCTCGCAGGTCCTACGGCATAGATATTCTTCAACTCGCCACCGATGATGGCGGACTCTTTGATTTCGCGCTTGACCCATTGGTCCATGTTGCCGAAGGGAAGCGGCTCTTCCCGTTGCTGTGCCCGGACGAGTGTCGAACTGCCCAGGAGGGTAACCAGCGCAAGAGTTGGGATGATTCGCATGTGCATTCTTTCGTTTGTCTAGTTGTAGGGACGCACGGTCCGTGCGTCCGGTCTGTCAATCAGTAAACAGGTCTGCTCCTCAGGTCCTCCCGTCGGGGAAGGGTCCGGGAGAAGCCGTGGGTTATAGCTCGTACTTCCAGTCCTCCAGGGCGAAGTCCCAATGTTCCTGTACGAGGCGGACGGTCCGTTCGTCGTACGCATACTTGTTCTTCTTGTAGCCTTTCTTCTTGCCTACGTAGCGGGCGATGTCGTCGCGTGCCTCCTCCCATCCGGGGAGCGACAGGCGGCGGTAGATGTCCTCGGTCATACCGTAAGCGTCGGTCTCGTAATCCTCGAAGCGGACCTCCACGAGGTTGCCTGCGGGGATGCACGCCTTGTCTGCCTCATACTTGTGATAGAGCTTGGCGTAAATGTCGAGGATGTTTGCCTCCAGCTCGGCAGGAGTGATGTCCTGCAGCTTCAGCGGCTGGATGGTGTTGGTGAAGAAGCTTCGCGTCGATTCGAACACGGTGTAGGGGTTGCGCATGAGGTAGATGAACTTGGCGTTGGGGAACATCTTCACCAGCTCGCGTACACGTCCCGTATGGGGCGGGTTCTTGCTGAGGAACTGCGACCCGCCGGTGTTCCACAGAGAGATCTTGATGAGCTTCGTGAAGGTTTCCTCGAATACGCGCAGTTCCTCGGGCGTGACCTTGTCAAAGAGGAGGTAGCGGTCGGCATACTCCTCCATGTGCCGGGGCAGGAACCAGAAGTTATAATAGGTGTAGGGCATCATGTTCGCCAAGGCGAACTCCTCCTCCTGCGGCAGGTCGACGGCAAGCTCCATGTTGTCCGTCGGGCGCTTGTCGGGCATGAGCCAGCTCATGTTCTTCTTGAAGAAAGGCTGTCCCCACATCATCAGGTGCGGGAAGACAGTCTGATAGGTGGTGTTGTAGCCAAAGTGCTTGTCGCAGGAGAAGACGTTGTGCATGAAGGTCGTCCCACTACGCCAGTGACCGAGGATAAATACCGGGTCATGCTCCAGCGGGCGGTCCGCCAACAGCTTCGCGTAGCGCCGGTCCTGGATGGATGCGAGTGGCGAAAGCAACCGGCACACGGCTTTCGTCAGTCTGTACTTGCCCCGGTATGCAGGGTCTATGGTGCGTCCGCGGGTGATGTCGCTGAAGGTCTTCCAGTCGGCGCCCACGAGCGTATTGATAGGTAGTTTGTTAAATTCCAGTAAGCCCATAGTGAATGAACGATGAAAGGTGAAACATGAAGGCTCAGCTCCGCACGACCTTGATGCCGATGCCCTGCCGCTCCAGCTCCTTGACAGCCCGGGCGATGGCTTCGTCATGTTCGGGACCGATGCCGAGGCGTGTCAGGTCGAGCACGGGCAGCTCTTCGGTGGTGTGCATGTCCTTGTCCTCGACGCGGTCGATAATCATGCCCACGGCACTGGTGTTGTTCGTGATGGGGTCGATGAGGATGAACGAACCGGTCGCCTTGTTCTTCACGTAAGGGTCGAAGAACAGCTCCTTCGACGTGGTGAGCACGACGCGGGCAATCTGGTTCAGCTCCATCGGCAGCGTGTCGGCGGTCAGCCGTCCGTTTTCCAGTGAGAGCTGCTCCATCGTGTTCACGTCGACCTTGTACTTGATGCTGTCGACGCGGCAGCGGCTGGTGTTCGTCGTCTGCTTGAGGAAGAACGACTTGTCGGTGTCCATTCGTTCCTCATCCATCCAGACGAGCATCGCCTCGAAGTTGCGTCCCACGAGGGGGAGGTTGTCGGGGTGAACAAGCATCTCGCCGCGCGACACGTCGATTTCGTCTTCGAGCGTCAGCGTGACACACTGTGGCGGGAAGGCGTAATCCAGCTCGCCGTCATAGGTCACGATGCTCTTCACGCGCGACGTCTTGCCTGAGGGCAATGCCACCACGGGGTCGCCCTTGCGCACCACGCCCGATACCACCTTGGCGCAGAAGCCGCGGAAGTCGAGGTTCGGACGGAGCACGTATTGCACGGGGTAACGGAAGTCCGTCAGGTTATGGTCGTTGGCAATGTGCACCGTTTCGAGGAACTCCAGCAGCGACGGTCCTTCGTACCAGGGCGTACGGTCGGAGTGCTCCACCACGTTGTCGCCGTCGAGTGCCGAGAGGGGGATGCACTGCACGTCGGGAATGCCCAACGGGTCGATGAAGTCATGATAGTCCGCCACGATGCGGTCGAACACCTCCTTTGAGAAGCCGACCAGGTCCATCTTGTTCACCGCCAGTACGACATGCTTGATGCCGAGCAGCGAGACCAGGTAGGAGTGGCGACGCGTCTGCGTGATGACTCCCGTGCGTGCGTCGACAAGGATGACGGCAAGGTTCGCCGTCGAGCCGCCGGTAATCATGTTGCGCGTGTACTGTTCGTGTCCCGGCGTGTCGGCAATGATGAATTTCCGCTTGTTGGTCGAGAAGTAGCGGTATGCCACGTCGATGGTGATGCCCTGCTCGCGCTCTGCCTTCAGTCCGTCGAGCAGCAGGGCGTAGTCTATGTGGTCGCCGGCATTGCCCATGCGCTTGCTGTCCCGCTCCAGCGCGTCGAGCTGGTCTTCGTAGATTTTCTTGCTGTCAAACAGCAGCCGGCCTATCAGGGTCGACTTGCCGTCATCGACCGAGCCTGCGGTGAGAAAACGGAGAAGGTCCTTCTCCTCGTCCCGCCGCAAGAACTCTTCAATTGACAATTTATTGTTGTTCTGTTCTGTATCCATAGCTTTGATGTTGTTTTAGGCGGATGCCCGTGGAAAGCCACGCAGGCGGATGCCCGGGCACCCCGCTGTCAGAAGTATCCCTCGCGTTTCTTTTCCTCCATGCTCGCCTCCTGGTCGAAGTCGATGACACGGGTGGTGCGTTCGCTCTTGGTGGTGGTCATCATCTCCTCCACGATTTTCTCGATGGTGTCCGCCTCGCTCTCGATGGCGCCGGTGAGCGGCCAGCAACCGAGGGTGCGGAAACGTATCTTCTTGTACTCTATCTTGTCGCGGTATTTCTCCGGCAGCCGGTCGTCATCGGGCATGATGAGCTGCCCGTCGATGTTCACCACCGGACGCACCTTGGCGAAGTAGAGGGGCACAATGGGAATCTGTTCCAGGCGGATGTACTGCCAGATGTCCAGCTCGGTCCAGTTGCTCAGGGGGAACACACGGATGCTCTCGCCCTTGCGGATGCGGGCGTTGTAGATGTCCCACAGCTCGGGACGCTGGTTCTTCGGGTCCCACTGGTGGAACTGGTTGCGGAAGGAGAAGATGCGCTCCTTGGCACGCGACTTCTCCTCGTCGCGGCGTGCACCGCCGAAAGCGGCGTCGAACTTGTACTTATCGAGGGCATGGAGCAGCGCCTGGGTCTTCATCAGGTCGGTGTGTACCTTGCTGCCGTGGGTGAACGGGCCCACCCCGGCGCGGAAGGCTTCCATGTTGCTCTCCACGATGAGGTTCCAGCCATACTTCCGCGCATACTCATCGCGGAACTGTATCATCTCCTTGAACTTCCACTTCGAGTCGATGTGCATCAACGGGAAGGGGACTTTGCCCGGCGCAAAGGCTTTCTCCGCCAGGCGCACCATGACAGACGAATCCTTGCCAATGCTGTAGAGCATCACGGGATTCTCGAACTCTGCCGCCACCTCACGGATGATGTGGATGGACTCAGCTTCGAGTTCCTTCAGGTGACTGAGTTTGTAGGTCTCTTTTTCCATAGAATCAAACTTCTTTGCCTCGGACCGGCAGTCGTCGGCAATTGACTATTTTTAGCGGACGGATGCTTCCTGCGTGCTTTCTTCCGACGTCCGGACGTGCAGGGCACGATGCCGGCAGCGGTGTGGGGAGGACAGGCGGAAGCCCCCGTCGTCAGACATTGATCAGTTTCAGGATGCGGTCCACCGACTCTTCGACGGTGAGCTGCGAGGTGTCGAGGCTCAGCGCCGGATGCTCGGGGACCTCGAAGGGGGCGGAGATACCCGTGAAGTCGCGGATTTCGCCGCGGCGTGCCTTGGCATAGAGTCCCTTCACGTCGCGCCGTTCGCACTCTTCCAGCGGGGTGCTGACGTAGACCTCATAAAAGTCCTGCTCGCCGATGATGCGCGCTGCCATACGGCGCAGCTCGTTCGTCGGGCTGATGAAGGCTGCCAGGGTGATGATGCCGGTGTCGACAAAGAGCTTGCCGACCTCGGCGATGCGGCGGATGTTCTCGACCCGGTCTTCGGGCGAGAAGCCGAGGTTGCTGTTGATGCCCGAGCGGATGTTGTCGCCGTCGAGGATGCGGCAGAGCAGGCGGCGGCGCTGCAGCTCACGTTCCAGGGCGATGGCGATGGTGCTCTTGCCCGAACCGCTCAGTCCGGTGAACCAGATCATCATGCCCCGCTGCCCGAGCAGCTGTTCCTTGTCGGCGCGGGTGAGCATACGGTCGAATATGGGGTAAATGTTCATGTCGGTTTATCTGTTTTTGAGTTTCTAGTCTGTTCAGTCCATGTCCCGGCGGACGGAGGCTCAGAAGGGCCATATCAGCGGGATGAGTCCCACGGAGACGACCATCACGATGAGGTCCAGCGGCAGGCCTATCTTCACGAAGTCGGTGAACTTGTAGTTACCGGCGCCCTGCACGATGAGGTTCGTCTGATAGCCGATGGGGGTGGCGAATCCTGCCGAGGCGGCGATGCAGATGGCAATGAAGAACGGCATCGGGTCCGCCCCGAACTTCGTCGCGGTCTCCAGTGCCAGCGGGAACGCCAGCGCGGCTGCGGCATTGTTGGTCACCAGCTCGGTGATGAGCAGCGTCACCAGGTAGAGCAACGCCAGCGCACCCCAGGCGCCCAGTGACCCGGCTACGTCCTGGATGAAGGTGGCGATGAGTGCCGCCAGTCCCGATTCTTCCATAGCCGAGCTGATGGCAAAGGCGCAGGCGATGGTGATGAGGATGTCCCAGCTGATGTACTTGGTGTACTTCTTCGGCGGGAATATCTTCAGCCACGCCATCGCCACAGCCGTGACGGAAGCGAAAAAGAACATGTCCATCTTCACACCCGGGAAGTGTTCCTGCATGTAGGGCAGCTCGCCCACGGTCGCCCCCACAATCATGAGGATGAGCAGCGTGAAGGCGGTCCACTTCTTCCACGCCGGGACCGGTGTGGAGGGGATTTCCTGTCCGTTGGTCATCATCAGGAAGACCGACGAGTCGCCCCACGTCCGTGTGAAGGCACTGTCCGCCAGCAGGACCAGCGTGTCGCCCTCCTGGAGACGGACCTCTCCCAGGTTCTCGGTGAGCACTTGGCCGTTCTGCCGGATCTCCTTAACCTCGGCACCGTAGCGGCGCTTGAAGTCGAAGTTCTTCAGCTTCCGCTTCAGCCCCGGAAAGCGCGACGCCAGCACGACCTCGACCACGTGCTGCCCGTTGTCCTCGGCGACCTCCGCCTCCTCGTCCTCGAAGTTGTCGGGACGGTCGGCGGGCAACAGCCGTTTCGACACGAACAGGATGTAGAGCAGCCCCACCACCGTGATGGGGATGCCGATGTAGGCAAGGTCGAACATCTTCAGCCCCTCGAAGCCACGGTCGAGCATCATGCCGTGCACGACCAGGTTGGTCGATGTCCCGATGAGGGTGCAGAGACCGCCCAGAATGGTGGCGTATGACAGCGGGATGAGGAACTTCGTGCACGACAGTCCCACACGCTTCGCCCAATGCTTCAGGATGGGCGCGAAGATGACCACCACGGGGGTGTTGTTCAGGAACGCCGAAAAGGCGCTCACCACGGGCAGGATGCGCAGCTGTGCCCGGACGACGGACGTCCCCCGGGAGGGGAGCAGCTTCTTCACCACTGCGCTCAGCGCACCGCTCTGCCGGATGCCTTCGCTCACGAGGAAGAGCAGCGCCACAGTAATCATGCCGCGGTTGCTGAATCCTGCCACCATCTGGCTGGGCGAGATGATGCCTGCCGCCATGAACACCACGACGACGCTCAGCAGCACGATTCCGGGACGCATCTTGTCCAGTATCAGTGCCACGAGCATGCAGACCAGCCCCAGCAATACGAATAGAATCTCGAAATTCATAGCTTATCTTGTCTGAATAATCCGGACTCCCCGGTCAGCGTGCCGCCCGGCCGTTCCGGGAGACGATGAACCAGGGGTTGAGCAGGTCCTCCTTGTTATAGCGCACGGGCTCCTTCGTCTCCCACTGCCAAACCTCTCCTCCGGCGGCACGGACGATGGCGTGCCCTGCCGCCGTGTCCCACTCCATGGTGGGCGCGAAGCGCGGATAGACGTCCGCCTTGCCCTCGGCGACCAGGCAGAGCTTGAGCGAACTGCCGATGCTGACCAGCTCCAGGTCGGGACGGGTGCTGCGCAGGGAGTCGATGTAGGCGGTCGTCTCGGCGTTCGCGTGCGACGACGATGCCACCACGACGTAGCGCGGGTGCAACTCCGAATAGGGCAGCCGCAGCGAACGTCCGCGCAGGGTGTCGAGGTCGCGGATGCCTTCGAGCGAGGCGATGTCGGGCATCTTGTACGCCCCGTTCGCCTCATCGGCAAAGTAGAGCTCACGGCGCGTAGGGACGTAGATGACTCCCGCGACAGGCACCCCGTCGGTCACCAGCGCGATGTTCACGGTGAACTCGCCGTTACGCTTGATGAACTCCTTCGTGCCGTCCAGCGGGTCCACGATCCACAGGGTGTGCCAGGCGCTCCGCTCGCTGTAGGGGATGCTGCGCCCCTCTTCGCTCAGGACGGGATAAGGGGTGGATGCCAGTGCCGCCGCGATGACGTCGTGCGAGCGTCGGTCGGCGATGGTCAACGGGGAATTGTCCGCCTTACGTTCCACGTGGAAATCGGCGTTCGGGTCTTCGTAGATGGCGAGAATCTCCCTTCCCGCCTTCAAGGCTGCCTCAATGGCTGTATAAAGTAGTTCCATACTCAGTTGTCTTTCGTTGTATCGTTGTCGGGCGTCCGTCCGCCGGTATCGGCAGGCTCAGAACGCCTCGGTCATGTTCAGGTAAAACAGGTTCTGCCGGTTGACCATGTCGCGCCCGAAGTCCAGGCGCAGGTTCATGCGCGGCTGAATCTCGATGCGCAGCCCCACGCCGAGGTTGGGCAGCACGCCTTCGACCCTTGTCGGGCGCGGGCCCATGAAGCCTGCCCCGCCCCACACGGCGTAGCCCACGTGGTGGAGCATGCGTTTCACCCAGGTCGTCCGGTCGGTGTTAATCATCTGACGCCATTCGGCAAGTGCCAGATGGGCGCTCTTGTCACGGAACTGCCCCATGTAGTATCCTCGCAGGTCGAAGGGAGTGCCCGTGAGGGCGTACTTCAGCAGCGGGACGGTGCCGAAGACATTGTTTGACTGCACGGTCCACGTCAGCACCCGGCGCTCGCCCATCGGGCGGTACTGCCGGTAGTCGAGCTTCAGCTGATAGAAGTTGTTGTCACTTCCGAAGGCGCGGGTGTACGCCATGCCACGCACGTCGAGATACAGCCCCCTGTAGGCATTCGAGGGCACGTCCCGCGTGTCATAGGACACCACGAAGCCCAGACCGGAGCTGAGCTTGTGGTAGCTGCCCGGCTTGCCCCCGTCCGCCACGTAGGAGGCGTCGGCGACTATCCCGGCGGCTGCGCTGCTGATGTCGTCGTAGTTGACATCGAACTGCGGACCGACGAAGAAGTCGCTCTCTCCCACCCGGAAGAGGAACTGCGGGTTGAGCTGGAAGCCGCTGTAGGAGTATTCGGTGGTAGCCTCGCCGCGCTCCGTCCGCTTGTTCGTCACGTATCCGACGCCGTAGTAGTTCTCCACCGTGTTCTTCCAGCTGAAGGTGCCGAAGATGCGGAAGCGGTCTCCGCGGAAGAAGAGCTGCGGACGGACCATGAGGTTCACCCCGCTCCCCTTGAACATGTATGCCATCGTCAGGGGGACGACCGACCGTTGCAGGAGCGTGTCGGCAGGGTCCATGCGGAAGGTCATCAGTGCCGTGGCGCCAAGCACCACCCCGAAGTCCGGCGTGTAGCCGGGACCGCCCATGATGTTGTAGTGCAGGTTGCGCTTTGCCACACGCTGACGCCTCAGGGCGCGTGCCTCCTTGTGCGAAAGTCCCTCACCGGCGCTGTCGGCAGGCAGGGGGGCGTCCGTCTGTGCAAACGTCGGCAACAGGCAGCCCAGGCAGAAACAGATACTCAGCAGTCGCTTGTTCATAAGCTCGTCATTGTGTGTGTGTTTGAGGAGCAAAAGTAGTTGCTTTCTGTTAAAGAAACTAATAACGAATGGTTATATAGCTTTAAAATATCAAAACTGAAAGCTTTGGTTGAGTTTTCAGTACCCAATTTCCGCATCCGCAAGTGTGCGCCAATCCGCTTTTATGTGTATTTTTGCGAACGGACGGAACCGTCCGTACACCCCGCCGGAAGGGGCTCAAAAGGCGCCGTTGTAACCATCTGTGTATCAAGGCCTCCGTAAGCACCTGTCGGTACGTTCGTACGGACGCGTCGCCACGAGCGTACGGACGCGTCCGTACGACGGTGCGGACACGTCCGTACGAAGCTTCCCACCTGCGGAAGACGAAAAACGGACGCGCCGGGACGCGGAAAAGGACAAAATTTGTAGAGTTTTTTCTCAAACGGAAGCCGGACGCCTCCCCCGCTCCTCCCGTCGGCTGAAGCAGGCACAACGCCTCTTCGGCTGAACAACTGGAACACAGCCTGCACGACGGCAGGGCGCGGACGACGGAAAGCCGGACGCGCGGCATACATTATATAATAAGGTGAGAATTCATCATCAAGACATATCAGGACTATGAAACGAAAAGTGATTGGAATCGGAGAAACGATTCTCGACATATTGTTCCGCGACGGGCAGCCCACGGCGGCGGTGCCGGGCGGCTCGGTGTTCAACGGCATCATCTCGCTGGGGCGCATGGGTGTCCCCGTGGACTTCATCAGCGAGACGGGCAACGACCGTGTGGGGCGCACGATTCTCGACTTCATGCGTGCCAACGGCGTGGAGACGTCGCACGTCAACGTGTTCCCCGAGGGCAAGTCGCCCCTGTCGCTCGCCTTCCTCGACGAGCACAACGACGCGGACTACCTCTTCTACAAGGACTATCCGTCACAGCGGCTCGACGTCGTCTTCCCGGAGATAGCCCCGGACGACATCGTGATGTTCGGCTCCTACTTCGCGCTCAACCCCGTGCTGCGTCCGAAGGTGCTGGAGTTCCTGACCTACGCCCGGGAGCACGGCGCACTGCTCTACTACGACGTCAACTTCCGCTCGACCCACGCCTCCGACGCCATCAAGCTGACGTCGACCATCCTGGAGAACTTCGAGCTGGCAGACATCGTCCGTGGGTCGACGGACGACTTCCGCCACATGTTCGGCATCACGGACGCGGACCGCATCTACACGGACAAGGTGAAGTTCTACTGCCCGCGACTCATCTGCACCTCCGGTCCGGAAGCCGTGACACTGCACAGCGAGCAGGTCAGCAAGACCTACCCCGTGCCTCCCATCGAGACGGTGAGCACCGTGGGCGCAGGCGACAACTTCAATGCCGGCATCGTCTACGGCCTGTTGAGCGAGGGCATCCGGCGCGACGACCTGCCCCGCCTGACGGAGGCAGACTGGGATGCCGTCATCCGCAGCGGCATGGACTTCTCTGCCGAGGCGTGCCGCAACCTGGGCAACTCCGTCTCCCTGGACTTTGCGGAAAAACGGAAAAAAGGGGCTTCCATTGGCATTTGAGGATTGACAGGAAACAATTACCGCCTTGCAGGACATGGGTTCCACAAGGCGGTAATTGTAGGGGCGACCAGACCGGTCGTCCCTACATTCCCACCTTCCTGGGCTTTGGTCCAACACCGGACGAGAATTGTCAAATACTGATTGGCACGTTTATTTCTTGCCCCCTCCGAAGACGTAGCCTACGGAAAGGCCGAAGTTGTTGTACCCCTCCATGCAGGCACGCGAGTACGCCGTCACCCGCCAGTGGCGGATCAGCTCGACGCCTGCCCGCGCCGTGAAGAGGAAGCGTGTACCCTCGTCGCCGTAGGACCCCTGCATCTCCTTGCAGCCGGCTACGCCGAGACCCATCCCCACAAAGGGAGAGACAGACTTGCCGCGCATGAAATTGTAGTCGCCCAAGAGCGAGAACGAGGTTATCCGGCAGGCGAGGTCGCCCTCAGCCGGATGGCGCACGGTGCTGCCCATATAGAACTCAGCACCGAAGTCGATGGGGAGGAAGCTCACGTTGTAACGTCCTTCGAGGGCGAAGGCAGGACCCAGACGCCGGTGTCCGGCGTAACTCTCCAGTCCGTAGGTGGTACCCACAGAGAGTTCCACCTCAAAAGGCTTGACTTTTTGTCCCCAAGCCTCAGTCATCAGTCCCAACAGGGCGATGACGATAAACAAAGATTTCTTCATACGATTATAGATTGATAGATTAAACCCGAAGCGGTCCGTCGGACGTCCCGAACCCTCTTTCACTTCGAGGGCCTGTGCTCCGGGTCGAAGTCAGTCATTCACACGCGGACAAAGATACACATCCGTCCAAGGAATCCCATCCACCGGTCCAATCGTTAGGAAAGATTAGCAAACCCGTCCGCCCCCTTAACAAACCCCGTCGATTTTTTAGAAGCTAAAGGCGCTGAGAATTCAAAAATCGCGTCCCGATGGACGGATGGTCGGGAAAAAAAGCATTCTCAGGCGATTCGCGAAATACACTTTGTCAGCATACAGGCGCATCAGCAGAACATCCGTAACCCATATACGGTTTCATCTTGTCACAATCAGACAGTGTAACGGCTGAATCGGTTTACATTTTAATAGTTGTCAACCGGACGCCTCCGGCACAATTCCAGCGAAACGAGGCGGCTGACGGACGGAAAGTCCCTGCCATCCCCACGTGACAACCGGAAGCCGGAGCACCCGTCAAGTGTTAAACCACGCAAAACCGCCTGCCTGCCCCCACATTTATCTCCCCGGGACCGACAGTCCTAAAACTTAAAAAGTTATCTTTGTGGCAGACTGCTTCTTTAACCACTAAACACCACCACTCATGAACGTACACTTCAAGCGTGGGTTCGTAGCCATGTTGCTATGAAACCTGTTTCTCCTGCTCCTTGTCGGCATCAACAGTCTCTGCACCGGCAAAGGAATCAGCTTCCACCTGTTTAGCGACGAAATCGGAAACGCCGCGTATTTCTTCCTCGCCCTCTGGTCGCTCGCATGGTTCTTCGTCGGCTGGCAAGGCAGCAGGGAGTATACGGCGCAGAAGGCAGCCTTTGCCGCACAATACCCCGACGTGGATGAACGCCTGCTGACACCCGCCTTCCGGAAGGCGTACTTCGCCCAGTACTTCAAGTACATCTACCGCGTACTCGCCGTGATGACCTTCTTCTACGGCGCCGCCTACTGGGAGCACTTCACGACACGCACCGGTGTCTACATCACCTGCTTCATGCTGGCGTCCCTCGTCTGCTATCACTACCACCGGAAGTGGCAGGTCGAGGAGATGAACTGAACGTTGCGGGAGAGAAAGAACTGAACACGGTCTGTATGCCGACGGGGCATGCAGACCGTGTCTGTTTCCGGAGGGGCGCCTCCTTATTTATCTATAAAACCGTGGGAGCAACAAAACGGCAAAAGGAAAATTTCCCTAACTTTGCAGGCTGTGGATGAAGAAAGTCTCTTGATACTCCAACAGCAACCAAACGAAACAAACCCACGAGGGGCGTGACCGCATACTGCCGACGGCACTGACCCGCAGACCCGACGGCACACCCCTTCCCTAACCATTTTTGAACAGTATGGAATTAAACTACGACGTGGTCGTCATCGGCGCAGGACACGCCGGATGTGAGGCGGCAACCGCTGCTGCCAACCTCGGTGCGCGTGTCTGCATGGTGACGATGGACATGAACAAGGTAGCCCAGATGAGTTGCAACCCCGCCGTGGGTGGCATCGCCAAAGGACAAATCGTCCGCGAAGTCGACGCCCTGGGCGGATACATGGGACTGGTGACCGACCGCACCGCCATTCAGTTCCGCATGTTGAACCGGTCGAAAGGACCCGCCATGTGGAGTCCTCGCGCACAGTGCGACCGGGGGAAATACATCTGGGCATGGCGCGAGGTGCTCGACAGTGTGGACAACGTGCACATCTGGCAGGACACCGTCACCGAGCTGCTGGTGGACAACGGCGAAGTGACGGGCGTGCGCACCCAGCTCGACGTGACCATCCGTGCCAAGGCTGTCGTGCTCACGGCGGGCACGTTCCTCAACGGACTGATGCACTTCGGACGGGTGAAGCTGCCCGGCGGACGCGTCTCGGAACCCGCCTCGCTCCTGCTCACCGAGTCCATTGCCCGGCACGGCATCCGCTACGCCCGCATGAAGACCGGTACGCCGGTGCGCATCGACGGACGCAGCGTGGACTTCAGCCTCATGGACACGCAGGACGGTGAGAACGACTTCCACAGCTTCTCCTTCATCAGCGAACCGCGCAAGCTCAGACAACTGCAGTGCTGGACGTGCTACACCAATCCCGCGGTGCACGACGTGCTGCGCAACGGACTCCCCGACTCCCCGCTCTACAACGGACAAATCCAGAGCATCGGCCCGCGCTACTGTCCGAGCATCGAGACAAAGATTGTGACCTTCCCCGACAAGGAGCAGCACCAGCTCTTCCTCGAACCTGAGGGCGAGAACACCGAAGAGCTTTACCTCAACGGCTTCTCCTCGTCCCTCCCCATCGACATCCAGGTGGAAGCGCTCAAACACATCCCCGCCTTCCGCAACCTGGTCATCTATCGCCCCGGCTACGCCATCGAGTACGACTTCTTCGACCCCACCCAGCTCAAGCATACGCTGGAGTCGAAGGTCGTGAAGAACCTCTTCTTCGCCGGTCAGGTGAACGGCACCACGGGCTATGAGGAAGCCGCCGGTCAAGGACTCGTCGCCGGCATCAACGCCGCCATCAACTGCGGCGGAGGCGAGCCGTTCGTGCTCCACCGTGACGAAGCATACATCGGCGTGCTCATCGACGACCTGGTGACGAAGGGAGTCGACGAACCCTACCGGATGTTCACCTCGCGTGCAGAGTACCGCATCCTGCTCCGTCAGGACGACGCCGACATGCGTCTCACGGAACGCGCCTACCAGCTGGGGCTCGCCACCCGCGAACGCTACGACCGCCTCTGCCGGAAGCGTGAGGACATCGGACGCATCCTGAAGTTCACCGAGACCTACTCCATCAAGGCAGACCTCATCAACCCCGCCTTGGAGAGCCTGGGGACGACGCCCCTGCGCCACGGTTGCAAGCTGGTCGACCTCATCAACCGACCCCAGATTACGCTGGAGAACATCTCCGCCCACATCCCTGCCTTCAAGCGTTGCCTCGACAGTGTGACAGAGCGACGCGACGAGACCATCGAAGCCGCAGAGGTGCGCATCAAGTACCAGGGCTACATCGACAGGGAGCGGATGATTGCCGAGAAGATGCTGCGACTGGAGAGCATCAAAATCCGCGGCAAGTTCGACTACGCCTCGCTCCAGTCCCTCTCCACGGAGGCACGTCAGAAGCTCCAGCGCATCGACCCCGAGACCCTTGCCCAGGCTGGACGTATCCCCGGCATCTCACCCAGCGACATCAACGTCCTGCTCGTCCTGATGGGACGGTGAGAGTCGCCGCGTTCCACGTGAAACAATCAGTATAACTAAATTCAACAATAAGCTTATTATGAGCAAAGAAACACTAAAGAACAGTTTAAGAACTGTAAGAGACTTTCCCATACCCGGCATCCTGTTCTGGGACGTGACCACCCTCTTCAAGGACGCCGCTTGCCTGCGTGAGCTGGAGGACATCCTGTATGAGATGTACAAGGACAAGGGCATTACCAAGATTGTGGGTATCGAATCGCGCGGATTCATCATGGGAGCCGCCCTCGCCGTCCGGCTGGGAGCCGGATTCGTCATGGCGCGCAAGCCTGGCAAACTGCCTGCCGAGGTTCTCGAGGAACACTACGACAAGGAGTACGGCAAGGACACCATCCAAATCCATAAGGACGCCATCACCGAGGACGACGTGGTCCTCCTCCACGACGACCTGCTCGCCACGGGTGGGACCATGTGCGCCACGCACCGCCTCGTGGAACGCTTCCACCCGAAGCAGATTTACGTCAACTTCGTCATCGAGCTGACGTCCCTCCACGGACGCGACAACTTCCCCGAAGGCATCAACCTCGAAACCGTCCTGCAAGTGTAAGGACAGGGACGGCAGGTGCCGGGTACCCATCCGGTCCCGGCACACCGCCCTTCCGGTCTCCCGGACGGGAAAGCATTCCTCCTCCACATCCATTCACAACGAACCAGACAAGAACGCATTCATGGCTGAACACAGCAACTTCAACGACTACCTGCGGGGCATCGTGCAGAACCTGCCCGACAGTCCGGGCATCTACCAATACCTGAACAAAGAGGGAGTCATCATCTACGTAGGAAAGGCGAAGAACCTCAAGCGACGGGTCTACTCCTACTTCAGCAAGGAGCACGAACCGGGCAAGACGCGCGTACTCGTCAGCAAGATTGCCGACATCCGCTACATCGTCGTCAAGACGGAGGAAGATGCGCTCCTGCTCGAGAACAACCTTATCAAGAAGTACAAGCCCCGCTACAACGTCCTGCTCAAGGACGACAAGACCTATCCGTCCATTTGCGTCACGAACGAATACTTTCCCCGCGTCATCCGGACACGGAAGATTGTGCGCAACGGCTCCACGTACTTCGGTCCCTACAGCCACATACCCACCATGAACGCGCTGCTGGAGCTCATCAAGCGGCTCTATCCGCTACGCACGTGCCACCTCGCACTGACCCCCGAGAATGTCGCAGCGGGAAAGTTCCAGGTGTGCCTCGAATACCACATCAAGAACTGCAAAGCGCCGTGCATCGGTCTGCAGTCACACGAGGAATACATGGCGAACATCGCGCAGGTGAAGGAGATTCTCAAGGGAAACACCCGAGAGATAGCCGCCGCGCTCATGGACGAGATGCAGACGCTCGCCGCCGAATTGCGTTTTGAGGACGCGCAACGGGTGAAGGAGAAGTACGAGCTTATCGAGGCGTACCGCTCCCGCAGCGAGGTGGTGAGCGCGGTGCTGCACAACATCGACGTCTTCTCCATTGCCGAAGACGGGGACTCCGCCTACATCAACTACCTGCACATCACGAACGGCTGCGTCAACCAGGCGTTCACCTTCGAGTACAAACGGCGCATGGACGAAACGAAGGAAGACCTGCTCGCCATGGGCATCGTCGAGATGCGCGAGCGTTACAAGAGCCGTTCGCGCGAAATCATCGTGCCGTTCGAGCTGGACCTGGAACTCGCCGGAGTCACGTTCACCATCCCGCAACGGGGCGACAAGAAGACACTGCTGGACCTCTCGCTGCTCAATGTGAAACAGTACAAGGTCGACCGTCTCAAGCAGGCGGAGAAGCTGAACCCGGAGCAGAAGAGCGTCCGCCTCATGCGCGAAATCCAGGAACAGCTGCACCTGCCGAAGCTGCCGATGCGAATCGAGAGTTTCGACAACTCGAACATCAGCGGAACCGACGCCGTGGCTGCCTGCGTGGTGTTCAAGAAAGCCAAGCCGTCGAAAGCGGACTACCGCAAGTACAACATCAAGACCGTCGTCGGACCGGACGACTATGCGTCGATGCAGGAAGTGGTCCACCGACGCTACAGCCGCGCCGTGGAAGAAGGAACGCCCCTGCCCGACCTCATCATCACCGATGGCGGAAAGGGACAGATGGAGGTCGTCCGCCAGGTCATCGAGGACGAGTTGCACCTCTCCATCCCCATCGCCGGACTCGCCAAGGACAACCGTCACCGCACGTCGGAACTGCTCTACGGCTTCCCACCCGTCACCATCGGCGTGAAGCAAGGCACTCCGCTCTTCCATCTGCTCGAACGCATCCAGGACGAGGTGCACCGCTTCGCCATCACCTTCCACCGCGACAAGCGCAGCAAGCGTCAGGTGGCATCCGCCCTCGACACGGTCAAGGGCATCGGGGAAAAGCGGAAGACAGCCCTGCTGAAAGCCTTCAAGAGCGTCGCACGCATCCGGAAGGCGTCGGTGGAGGAACTGGCAGCCGTCGTCGGCGAAAAGGCCGCACAGAGCCTGAAACAGGCCCTGACGGAGGACGCGACGGGACAGTCCGAAGCAACCGATTGACCACAGCCGACGCATCATTCCGCCGCCTTTTGATACGCCGTATGGCAAACTATCCGTATCTTTGTGACAAAAAACAGACTTATGCGAATCGTTATACAACGCGTACGCCATGCCTCGGTCACCATTGACGGCGTACTGAAATCATCCATCGGGGGCGGCATGCTCGTCCTCGTGGGCATCGAGGAAGCCGACACACAGGAGGACATCGACTGGCTCTGCAAGAAGACGGTCAACCTGCGCATCTTCGACGATGCTGACGGCGTGATGAACCGCAGCATCCTGGATGCCGGAGGGGATATCCTCGTGGTAAGCCAGTTCACCCTCCACGCATCGACCCGGAAGGGCAACCGCCCCTCCTACATCCGTGCTGCCAGACCGGAGGTGTCCATCCCGCTCTATGAAGCTTTCTGCCGGACGCTCTCTGCCGACCTGGGCAAGGCGGTGCAGACGGGGACTTTCGGTGCGGACATGAAGGTGGAACTGCTCAACGACGGTCCCGTGACCATACTCATCGACTCAAAGAACAAGGAGTGAACGGAACTCCCACCCAATCCATACAGATTATGACAATCGAAGAAGCTCAACAGACAGTAGATCGCTGGATACACACCTACGGGGTGCGTTACTTCAGCGAGCTTACCAACATGGCAGTGCTCACCGAGGAAGTGGGCGAACTTGCCCGGGTCATGGCACGCCGCTACGGCGACCAGTCGTTCAAGCCGGGCGAGAAAGACAACCTTGCCGACGAGATGGCGGACGTGCTGTGGGTGCTGCTCTGCCTCGCCAACCAGACGGGCACAGACCTCACCGAAGCTTTCCGCCGCAACCTGGAGAAGAAGACGGCACGGGACAAGGAACGACACAAGAATAACCCTAAACTATAAGAGCATGATGAAAGAGAACCACGAACATGAATGTCACTGCGGGCACCATCATCACGACGATGAGGGATGCCACTGCGAACAAGAGTACGGGCACGACTGCTGCCACGATGACGAATGTGACTGCGAGGCTTGCGAAGACACGCCGGCAGACGACGAAGACCGCGAACACCTCCATCAGCCCAGCAAGTACGACGCTGCCCTGGCGAAATATGAGACGCATCTCGACGATGATGCCGTAACGCAGGCCGTTGACGCCATCATCGAGAGCAAGGTGGCGGACAACGACAACGAGGAAGTGAAGAAACTGCTCTTCTCGTGCCTTGACCTCACCTCGCTCCGTACAGCGGACAACGACGAGAGCATCCTCCGCCTGGTGGAACGGGTCAATGCGTTCGACGACGCGCATCCGGACCTGCCTCACGTCGCTGCCATCTGCACCTACCCCAACTTCAGCCACCTCGTCAGCCAGTCGCTCGAGGCGGAAGGGGTCGAAGTGGCTGCCGTGTCGGGAGGATTCCCGTCAGCCCAGACCTTCACCGAGGTGAAAGTGGCAGAGACAGCCATGGCACTGCACGAAGGAGCGACCGAGATTGACATCGTGATGCCGGTGGGGAAGTTCCTCGACGGTAACTACGAAGACCTCTGCGACGAAATCGAGGAGCTGAAGGACATCTGCGGGGACAAGCCGCTCAAGGTCATCCTGGAGACTTCGCTGCTCCGCTCTGCCTCGAACATCAAGCGGGCGGCTATCCTGGCTATGTATTGCGGGGCGGACTTCATCAAGACCTCCACGGGCAAGGACTGCTCGGTGGCGACTCCCGAGGCTGCCTACGTGATGTGCCAGGCTATCCGGGAGTACCACACGCAGACAGGAAGGATGGTGGGCTTCAAGGCTGCCGGAGGCATACGCTCGGTACACGACGCGCTGGTCTACTACTCCATCGTACGCGAGCTGCTGGGCAAGGAATGGCTCACGCCGCGCTACTTCCGCATCGGGGCAAGCTCCCTTGCCAACGCACTCCTCTCCGACCTGTTGGGCGAAGAGACCAAGGCGTTCTGAGGCGGCGGCTTCCTGCATCAACGGCGCGGGAGGATGCCTGGGGCGACAGAGGGTTGTCCGGGGCATGCTTCCGCGCCGCTCTGTTTACAACCCGACGGTCACGGGACGGTGCAAGGCACTCTCCTCCCTCACAGCGGGAGACGGACACTGTGACAAATGCCTTCCGCCACATCCGCTATAAATTCGCAACAATCCTTAAAGAACGTTTCCTCCTATTGCAAAGACCATTTTAACACTTCCGAAATTTCAGAAGCTAAAGGCGCCGAGAAGGCAAAAATACCGACCGAGGATACAGGCGATGGGAAAGAACGGCATTTTCAGCACATTCACAAAATACACATAGACATATCCACAGACTTTTCCCTACCTTATAGAAACAAAATACGCCTGTACTCCATCCATTCGTAAGAGTATAGGCGTATTTTATTAGCAATATAACACTTCAGAATTGAATATGCATCCACACAAACTAGAGAAAAGATGCACACTTCGGGGATAGTTTGTGCATCCACCCGTCCGAACGGCGGACCGGAAGCCCCGGAAGCCTAGCGGACGTTGTGACGAACGGAAGGCGCACCGAAGTAACTCGGGTGACGGTTGTCGGGATTAACCACGATGCGTTCGAGCACCACCTCCGGGTCGGTCATGAAGACCTTGAGCGTATGAAGCCCGGCAGAGCGGACGGGCAACTTCACGGTGAGCCAGCGCAGGTTGTCGAACACTTCGTTGCGGCGGAGTTGTCCGGCACCGGTCAGTCGGATGCTCGTATCCTGACGGGGGAGCGGCTTCAGGTTCGGCGACTTCGCCAAGTTGGCGGGCGTGTATTCGGCAAATTCGTCCTTGAAGCCTTGACGGGCATCAAGCGTCAGCGGAGCCTCGTCGTCGAGGGAGACGGCAAGGCGCAGGCCGCGCTCGGGGTTGACATCCTGCGTGGGGAGGATGCCGATGCAGAGCGATACGCTGTCGGCGTCAGTCAGCAGCACCCGGTATTCGATACGGGGAGCCTCGGAAGGTTGGATGCTCGGGGCTGTGACGGGCTGGATGCCCATGCAGCCTTCGCTGCGTCCCAGGTCGGGGAGCAAGGTCCAGGCGGCTGCCTTCCCGGGGATGTTGCGGTTGAAGGCGATGGCAGGGATGGAGAACTCGCTGCCGCTGACGTTACCGAAGTAGGGTTCGTCGGTACGGGGCGCCTCGCCCTTGACGGCACGTACGGCAATGGGGACATGTGTGTCACCGCTGACAATGGTCAACTGTCCTTCGTGGATACCAGCTTCGAGGACACCCCAGTCGATGCTGACCCGCAGGCGGGCTTCGTCCGTCAGAGTGCCGGCTGAACGGCTGACACGGAGCCACGGGGCAGAAGGGGTGACGGCATAGTCGAGGCTTCCCGTCCCGCGGTTGAACAGGTCGACATAGTACTCCGATGCCAGCAGGGAATCAAAGACAGGGAGTGCCAGGTTGCCGTCCTGCTCCGTGGCTTCGCTGCCTTCCACACTGACGCCCAGCGCCGGGGATTCGGTCGGGGTAACACGGACAAGCTCGGGCAGCACCGCCTTCTCGGGCATCGACCACTGCGTGTACCCGATGTGGATGTCCTGCATCATGTTCTTCCACTTGCCGCCGGCGAGGGTATCGTTGTAGTAGCGCGTCAGCTCACCGTCCTTCCGGAAGAGGACTTCCGCCAGGTCGGCATAGCGGTTGGCGAGCGGACGTCCCTGGGAGACGTAGAGCCGGTTGCGTGTCACGGCTGTATAGAGGTTGGCAATGCCGGCGGATGCCACAGTGGGATAGTAGACGAGCTGGAAGTAGGCGTCCTGCATCGCGGCAGGGAGCAGGCGGCGCAGGGAGTCGGCATGGTGGGCAACGTCCTGCCACAGCTGCTCGGTGCGGTCACTCTCGTGGTAGTTCACCACGCTGAAGATGCCGGGTACCTGGACTTCCGCCTTGCGCCAGAGGTTGTACTTGGGATAGGCCGACACGAGGGCAGCGACGGCGTCGGCGTGCGCTTCGCCGAAGTTCTCACCCGCCCATGCACGGAGGTAATCGTCCGTACGGTCGGCAGGGATGGCGTCAGGGTCCCACGCATAGCGCAGGATGAAGTCAATGGGCAGTTCCTTCGGTTTGAGGTCGCCCACGTTGACAATCCACAGGTCGTCGATGCCCGTCTCGTAGGCAAGATGGAACTGTTCGCGGAGCTTCGGGATGGGCGAAGTGTTCACCCAACGGTCGTTCCACGGGCCTCCGTTCATGTCGATGTGGTAGTAGAGCCCCATGCCGCCGCGGCGGTCGCGCTCCTTCAGCGGTCCCGTGCGCCGGATGTAACCCCAGTTGTTGTCGCAGAAGAGCAGGAGCACGTCATCGGGCACGGTGAAGCCCTTGTCATAGTAGCGCTGCACCTCGGTGAAGATGGCCCAGAGCTGGGGCACCTCGGAGGCGGGACGTCCGTAGACCTCACTGATGATGGCACGCTGTCCTTCGACGACCATGGCGAGCGTCTGCATGTTCTCCTCGTCGTCGCCTTTGCCCATCGCTACGTCACCGTCGCCGCGCATGCCGATGGTGATGAGGTTGTCATACGTCCGGTTGCGCTCCAGCCCGTCGCGGAAGAAGCGGTCCAGGCGCGTCTTGTTCGTGGCATAGTTCCACTCCCCTACTTCGTCACGCCGACGGGTATACTCCTTGTGGCCGCGCATCATCGGTTCGTGGTGCGACGTGCCCATGATGATGCCGTAGCGGTCGGCAAGGGCGGGGTTCTCCGGGTCGTCCTCATTGAAGGCGGTCGCCCACATGGCAGGCCAGAAATAGTTAGCACGCAGGCGCAGGAGGAGTTCGAAGAGGTGGGCGTACATCTTGGAGTTGAGTCCGCCGAACTTTGCCGACGCCCATCCGCCGAACGAGGGCCACTCGTCGTTGATGAAGATGCCGCGGTACTTCACCTTGGGCGACGGCTGCACGTAGCGTCCGCCCTCGACATAGAGCGACGTGCTGCGGCGTGCGGGGACATCCGCCCACCAGTACCAGGGCGAGACGCCTATCTTCTCCGAGAGGTCGTAGATGCCGTAGATGGTGCCGCGCTTATCGCTGCCGGCAATCACGAGACAGTCGTCCACGGTTGCGATAAGGTAGGACTCCCACTGTCCGCTGACGGACGAGGCGTCAAGCTTGCCTGCCTCCACCAGCCGGTCGATAAGGGGGCTCTTGCCCAGTGTCCCCACGAGGACGGATGCGGGGGCGGGCTCGTCAGTCTGTACGAGCCGTGGCAGGATGCCGGTCACGCGTTGCACGTCCTGCGTCAGGTCACCGGCAGCGCGGACGACGCCTTCCCAGTCAGCGGAAGAGACGAGGACGGAGGCTGCCCGGCCGTCAGCTGCCAGGCAGAAGGCTCCCGGGGCGGATGTGTAGCGGACGTATTGCGGAAGGGTACTGAGACAGTCGGTCTTCACCGGACCGGCTGCATGCAGGGCAAGTGTTACAAGAAGCAGCAGAAGGGTCAGAATGGATTGTTTCATGGGTGATAGCATTTAGGGTTGTTCCTACGAACGGACGGCATCTGCCGTCTTCCTGCAAAGTTAGCGTACGCGGCAGCGCATCGGCAAATCCGGTTGTTTCATTCTTTATTGATTTGGTTACACAGCGACGGAAAACCGGGGGCGGTCTGTTGACTATTGCCCTGCGGTGCGAGCAGCCCGTTCCGTCAGGCGGTGAACGGAGGGACGACCGGTCGGGTCGGTCCGTCAGACTACGAAGAGCCGGACCTGTCCATCGTCCGACAGCATCAACAGGCGGTGGGCAGAAAGCAAAGGTGGGGCGTGCATACTGACGGGAGCATGCATCCGTAGAAACAGGAAGGATGTGGGATACGGCTTACTTCGTACGTTCCACCACGTAGGAGAGGAAGGCTTCGAGGGCGGTGCGGATGTCGTCATCCTGCACGGGGAGAATGAGGTCGAGTGCCTCGCGACGGAGCTTCTCCATCGCCTGCATGGCGTACTCGATGCCGCCGTGCGCCTTGGTAAAGCGGATGAGCTCCACAATCTCGTCGTGCGTCACATGACCGCTCTTGACCCGCTTCACGAGGTCACGGATGTGGTCGTCTGCCGACGTGTTCACGGCGTAGATGGCAGGGAGGGTGAGCTTCCCTTCGAGCATGTCGTTGCCGGTAGGCTTGCCCAGTTCGGGGCTTTCGTAGTAGTCGAAGATGTCGTCCTTAATCTGGAAGCAGATGCCGACCTTCTCGCCGAACAGGCGGAAACGCTCGGTGTCGGCCGCCGACGCTCCCGATGCCATGGCACCCAGCTGGGAACAGGTGGCAAAGAGGACTGCCGTCTTCTTGCGGATGATTTCGTAGTAAGTGTCTTCGGAGAGGGAGGAACTGCTGATATTGGAGAGCTGGAGAATTTCACCTTCCGAGAGGTCCTGCCCCAACTGTGCCACGACACGGACAATTTCGGCGTCACCCGTCAGGGCGGCATGGTGGAGGGAGGTGGAGAGCAGGTAGTCGCCCACGAGGACCGAGACCTTGTTGTCGTAAGCGGAATTGACCGAGGGCTGACCGCGGCGTTCGTCGCTCTCATCGACCACATCGTCGTGGACGAGGCTTGCCGTATGGAGCATCTCCAACGTGGCTGCCGCATGATAGGCGGCAGGAGACAGCGGACCGAACGACTTAGCTACCAGCAAGGTAAGCATGGGGCGCATCATCTTGCCACTACGGCGTCGTATGTAGCCCAGGATTTCACTCAGCAACGGGTTCGACGTGTTCAGTGATGCATCGAACACCTCGCGAAATGTCAGCATTTCTTGTGCTATCGGGCGTTTGATCAGTTCGGTCTTCTCCATAAAAAGCGTGATTATAGCCGCAAAAGTAATAATAAAGAGAGAAAGCGACGTGCTTTTTTCGTACTTTTACCCTAAATTTTTAAGAATACAGATGGAACGACTATTTTTACTCGACGCATACGCGCTCATCTACCGCGCCTATTACGCGTTCATCAAAAACCCACGCATCAATTCGAAAGGAGAGAACACCTCCGCCATCATGGGCTTCGTCAACACCCTGGAGGACGTGCTCCGACGCCAGGAACCCACGCACATCGGCGTGGCTTTCGACCCACCCGGACCGACCTTCCGCCACGAGGCTTACGAACAGTACAAGGCGCAGCGCGAAGAGACGCCTGAAGCCATCCGCTGGTCGGTACCCATCATCAAGGACATCATCCGTGCCTACCGCATCCCCATCCTCGAAGTGCCCGGCTATGAGGCGGACGACGTCATCGGGACACTGGCGACCCAGGCGGGTGCCAGGGGCATAGACACCTACATGATGACACCTGACAAGGACTACGGACAGCTGGTAGGCGAGCATGTTTTCATGTATCGGCCACGCTACGGCGACAAGGAGTTCGACACGCTGGGCGTGGAGGAGGTGAAAGCGAAGTTCGGCATCGCCGAACCGGCGCAAATCATCGACATGCTGGGACTGATGGGCGACACGGCGGACAACATCCCGGGCTGTCCGGGCGTCGGCGAGAAGACCGCGCAGAAGCTCATTGCCGAGTTCGGCAGCATCGACAACCTGCTGGCAAACACCGGACAGCTGAAGGGCGCCCTGAAGAAGAAAGTGGAGGAGAACGCCGAGCAGATACGCTTCTCGCGCTTCCTTGCCACCATCAAGACGGATGTCCCCGTGACGCTCGACATGGACGCGCTGCGGCGTGAGCAGCCCGACGAGGAGACGTTGCGCAAGCTCTTTGAGGACCTGGAGTTCAAAAGCCTCATCGACCGCCTGTTCAAGAAGGAGAAGGCTCCCCTCCCACCCCCGTCCGACCAGGGCACCCTGTTCGCACTCTTCGATGCCGCCCCCCAGGAGGAACCGGCAACGCCCTCGCGCCTGTCACACCTCGAGGACCTGCCCTACCGCTACCACCTGGTGGAGACGGACGCCGACCGCCGGGCGCTGGCGGACCGTCTGCTGGGAGCCGCCGCCTTCGCCATGGACACCGAGACGACCAACGCCGAGCCCATGTGGGCGGAACTGGTAGGCATGAGCTTCAGCCTGGAGGAGAACGAGGCCTACTACGTGCCCGTCCCGGCTGAGCGCAGCGAGGCACAGCGCATCGTGGACCTCTTCAAACCCGCCTTCGCCCGGGAGGAATCGCTCAAGATCGGGCAGAACATCAAGTATGACATCATCGTGCTGGGCCACTACGGCGTGGAGGTGCGGGGTACGCTTTTCGACACCATGATTGCCCACTACGTGCTCCAGCCCGAGCTGCACCATGGCATGGACTACCTGGCTGAAATCTACCTGAAGTACGAACCCATCCACATCGAGGAACTGATTGGTCCGAAGGGCCGCAAGCAGAAGAACATGCGCGACCTTCCGCCTGCCGAGGTCTACCGCTATGCCTGCGAGGACGCCGACGTGACACTGAAGCTGAAGCACATCCTGGAGCGCGAGCTGGACGCCAACGACGCACGCCGCCTGTTCGAGGAAATCGAGATGCCGCTCGTCCCGGTGCTTGCATACATGGAGCGCAACGGGGTGCGCATCGACCCGGAGGCGTTGCGCCAGACGTCGGAGCTGTTTACCGGACGGATGCGGCAAATCGAGCAGGAGGTGTACGCCCTTGCCGGCGAGGAATTCAACATCGCGTCGCCGAAACAGGTGGGCGAAGTCCTCTTTGACAAGCTGAAGATAACCGACAAGGCGAAGAAAACGCGCAGCAAGGGGCAGTACGTCACCTCCGAGGAGGTGCTGGAGAGCCTGAAGACGAAACATCCCATTGTGGAGAAGATTCTCGGATACCGCGGCCTGCGCAAGCTGCTGAGCACCTACATCGACAACCTGCCGACGCTGGTCAACCCTGCCACGGGCCGCATACACACATCGTTCAACCAGACGGTGACTGCCACCGGACGGCTCAGTTCGAGCAACCCGAACCTGCAGAACATCCCGGTGCGCGGGGAGGACGGCAAGGAGATCCGCAAGGCGTTCATCCCGGACGACGGCTGCGAGTTCTTCTCCGCGGACTACTCGCAAATCGAGCTGCGCATCATGGCGCACCTGAGCGGCGACCCGCACATGATCGAGGCGTTCCGCGAGGGACACGACATCCACGCTGCCACGGCGGCGAAGGTCTACAAGAAACCCATCGGCGAGGTGACGCGCGACGAACGGCGGAAGGCAAAGACGGCGAACTTCGGCATCATCTACGGCATCTCCGCCTTCGGACTTGCCGAGCGCATGGGCGTCGACCGCCGGGAGGCAAAGGAGCTCATCGACGAGTACTTCCTCACCTATCCGCACGTGAAGGCGTACATGGAGCACAGCATCGAGGAGGCACGCCGGCTGGGCTATGTGGAGACGATTTCCCGACGGAAGCGTTACCTGCCCGACATCCATTCGCACAACGCCGTGGTACGGGGCTATGCCGAGCGAAACGCCATCAACGCGCCCATCCAGGGCAGTGCCGCCGACATCATCAAGGTGGCGATGGTGCGCATCTACCGCCGTTTCCAGGCGGAGGGAATCCGCTCGAAGATGATTCTCCAGGTGCACGATGAACTCAACTTCAGCGTCTACCCGGAAGAACGGGAGCGCGTGGAACGCATCGTCATCGAGGAGATGCAGGGCGCCTACACCTTGCAAGTGCCGCTGGAGGCGGACTGCGGTTGGGGCGCGAACTGGCTGGAGGCGCACTGATGCCGCTGCCGGCGCGTCCCTCCGCCGAAGGAAGCAGGAGGGGCGCACCGGTGTCATTGTGTCAAATAGTCCACTCCTACCCCGATAATCTGTCACTACGACCGCGTTTCCGAAGACTATTTGTCAGCGTCCGCCCTTTGCGGCACGTGGCACGGAGTTTGCGACCCTGTGAGTGAGCTTCGGAATGAAAGGAGCCGGAGTCCAAGGATAACTACTCAACGAAACTTAATATAGGAGATTACGACTATGACACCGATGAGAAGAAACAATGGAAACTGGTTACCGAGTATCTTTAATGACTTCTTTGATACCGAATGGATGGAACGCGCCAACGCCACCGCACCTGCCATCAACGTGGTGGAACACGACACTGACTACTGTGTCGAGCTGGCGGCTCCGGGCATGACCAAGGACGACTTCAGGGTACACCTCGACGACGAGGACAACCTCGTCATCTCCATGGAGAAGAAGACCGAGAACAACGGGGAACAGAAGGACGGACGCTACCTGCGGCGCGAGTTCTCCTACTCACAGTTCCAGCAGACGATGGTCCTGCCTGACGACGTGGACAAGGAACACATCAGCGCCCACGTGGAACACGGCGTCCTCACCGTCGAACTGCCCAAGCTGAAAAAGCAGGACGGAGACAAACCGTTGAAAGCCATTGAAGTCAAATAAGCTTGCAGAAGCAGAAGCCATCATCCTGACAGCCACACGGCGCGGGATGGTGGCTTCTTTCGTTTTATACCCACCCTTATGCCTATTACCATCCTCAACTTCACACACGCCTACGAACCCATGACGTTCCTACACGACGCGTCCTGCCGCTGGATTGACTGCACCCGCCTGCACGGCACGGCATGTTACTGCGACACCGACGGGGAAGCGCAGCTGCGCCGCCTCCTCGCACCCTATCCGCCTGAAGGCATCCATCTCATCGACTCGGGCGACTACCACTACGTCACCAAGCTGTGGACCGATAAAATCGACCGCCCCTTCTCGCTCGTGCTCTTCGACCATCACCCCGACATGCAGCCGCCCCTGTTCGACGGACTGCTCTCCTGCGGCTGCTGGGTACGCACCATGCTGGAACGGAACCCCCTGCTGCGGAAGGTGTGCATCGTCGGTGCGTCGGAACGGCTCCGGCAGGAGACGCAGGGCTTCGACCGCAGGCTGGTCTACTTCAGTGAGCAGACGCTCCGGCTGCGCGAGGCATGGCACCTCTTCTCCCGTTTCTACCTGAACGGGCCGGTCTACCTCTCCGTCGACAAGGACGTGCTCACGCCGCGCCAGGCGACGACCGACTGGGACCAGGGCTCGCTCTCGCTGGGACAGCTGGAGTCGCTCCTGCGCATCATCCTGCGTCACGAGGAAGTCATCGGCATCGACATCTGCGGCGAGTTGCCCCTCTGCCAGCAGCCGTCGGCAGTCTCTCCCGAACGCCGCGCCGCCAACACACGCACCGACCACGAGCTGCTCGACTGGCTGGAAAAACATCTTCCACAGGAATAAAGCGGGGGTAAGGACTGGAGACAATGCAGATATTCCCTATCTTTGTCCGCTGTTCCACACCCCGACACGCATGCTGAAACAGTTGTTCCATAAGAAAACGTTCGACCTCATCTTCCATGAGAACTACTCGCGGCTGTACCTCTACGCCTTCCACATCACCGGCGACGCAGAGGTGAGCCGCGACATCGTCAGTGACGTCTTCACCGGACTGTGGAACCAGATGGGGCGCATCGACGAGAAGACACTCCGCGCCTACCTGCTCACCGCCGTGCGCAACCGCTGCACCGACCACCTGCGCACATGCCTGCTCGACAAGCATTACGAGGAGTACTACCTCGACACAGCCACGGAGCTGTATACCGACGACTACGAGGAACGGGCGGAGGAAGACCGCCTCATCCGCCGGATGCTCGAATCCCTTCCGCCGCTCACCGCCGACATCCTGGAACGCTGCTACCTGGAACGCAAGACGTACGCCGAGACCGCCGCCCTGCTGGGCATCAGCCCCGAGACGGTGAAGAAGCACATCATAAAAGCCTTGCGAACCCTTAAAAAACTCTATAATCCTGCTTCTTTGGAGGAATCCTAGGCACCAAAACGCCCTTTCGTCCGTATCTCTATTAAAAGACACTGAATCATGACACAGCTAACCCCGAACCACCGTCCCGATACTCCCCCGACAGAGGACTTCACCCGTGAGGAAGTCCGGCTGCGACGCTACTTCCTGCGGCAACAGGTCCCCGTGCCGGATGCCGACCGGGAACTGGAGCAGCTCTACCGGAAGCGCCGTTCGCAGCTCGTGCGCCGCACTGCCGTGTGGGGCAGCGTAGCCGCCCTGATAGCCCTGGCGGTATGGCTCGTCCCGTCCCTCGTCGGACGGCAGGCGCAGCAGGTGGTGCACACGGCTCCCGCGGTCGACGCGGTGACCCTCCAGACCTCCCGTGGCGAACGGCTCACCATCGGCTCTGCCGACGACGACGCCCTGCACACCCTGGGAGCCACGCTCGACGACGGCGGCAGCCGTCTTGCCTACGACGACCGCTCCGCCACGCCCGTGCAAATGCAGGTGCTCAGCACCCCGGCACGACGCACCTTCCACGTGACGCTGTCCGATGGGACGGAGGTGTGGCTCAACGCCGGCAGCCGCCTCACATACCCGAACCGCTTCACGGACGGCGGACGGACGGTGGAGCTGGAGGGCGAGGCTTACTTCCGCGTGGCAAAGGATGCCGCACGCCCCTTCACGGTGAAGAGCGGCCCCCTGTCCACCCGGGTGCTGGGCACGGAGTTCAATGTCCGCCGCTATGCTTCCTCTGACACTCATGTCACCCTCCTGGAAGGCTCGGTCGAGGTGCAGGCAGGGACAGCGCCTGCCGTACGCATCGCCCCGGGTCAGGACGCCTCTCCGTCAGCGGACGGCACCTGGCGAGTCACCGACGTGGACACGGACATCTACTGCGCCTGGCGCAAAGGGCTGTTCTATTTCGACCACGTCCCCCTGCGGGAGGTCCTGTGCGAGCTGGGACGCTGGTATGACAGGGACGTGTGGTTCGACCCGTCGGCAGACACGGATGCGGAAGTGTTCTTCACGGCACGCCGCACCGACCCGCTGGAGGACATCGTCAGCCTGCTCAACAGCCTTCACAAGGCACACATCCGCATCGGGGAGGATGCAATCCTCGTCAGCAAACAGTAAAAACAACAGACAGAAAGACAGGTCTGAAAATCCCCCTCCATTCCCCGCTTCGTACGGACGCGTCGCCACGCTCGTACGGACGCGTCCGCACGGTCGTAGTCGTTCGTCCGTACGAACGTGGCGACCTGTCCGTACGAAGGCAGTCATTCTACCATCCGACATACCTTTCATAATCAGAGAATTACCCTCACCCGTCACCGGAGGGCGACGGACGTGAAAAAAAACTTCATCTTCCACTGAAAAAAACGGTCAAAAGCATACCCGATTGGCGCCCCTTCTCCGTATCTATTTACAAAGGAACATCTATTCATCTCTTTAAAAACCGAAGAAAGCACCATGAGAAGACTGCTCGAAACCCTCTGCCTCCTGGTCATCCTGCTCGTCGCACCGCATGCACGGGCACAGGATGTCGGGAAGAAAGTCAGCTTTGACTTCAAGAATGAAAGCCTGCCGACAGCGCTGAAGACCCTCAACCGCCTGGCGGAAGGCAACGTGACCATCATCTTTGCCTACGACGACGTGGCGTCCCACAGCGTCACGGCATCCGGCCGCAACATGACCGTGGAGGAAGCCTTGCGCAAGGTCCTCACGGGGACAGGACTGACCTGCACCGTCCAGTCTGACGGACGGTACCTCAGCGTCCGCCGGCAGCCACAGGCGAGTACCCCCGCACCACCGGCACGCCGGGAAGAGAAGCTCACCTGCACCGTGGTCGACGAGAACGGCGAACCGCTGGTGGGCGCCAACATCACGGTGAAGTATGACGGACGGGCGGACGCCTATGCCTCCGTCGGCATGGAGGGACACGCCTCGCTGCCGCTGCGTGGGGGCGAACGTTCGCTGACCGCCTCGTTCGTGGGTTACCTGTCGTCCACACAGGCTTTTACCAAGGGACGGACCGCCTACACCTTCCGCCTGGAGCCTGACACGAAGACCATGAGCGAAGTCGTCGTGACCGGCATCTTCAAGAAGCAGGAGTCTGTCTTCACGGGGGCAGCCCTGACCATCACCAAGAAGGAACTGGACCAGTTCGGCGACAAGAACCTGCTCAGCTCGCTCGCCAACATCGACCCCGCCTTCAACATCGTGGAGAACAACAACTACGGCTCCGACCCCAACCGCCTGCCTGACCTCCAGGTGCGCGGCACCACGAGCATCACCGCCCTGCAGGACGGTTCGGACGCCATGCTCAACTATCCGCTCATCATCATGGACGGCTTCGAAATCACCCTGCGGCGCATGCTGGACCTCAATCCCGAAGAGGTGGAATCGGTCACGCTGCTGAAGGATGGCGCCGCAACCGCCATCTACGGCTCACGCGGTGCCAACGGCATCATCGTCATCACCTCGCGCGAACCGGAAGAAGGGCGTCTGCGACTCTCCTACAACGGACAGATGAATGTGGAGCTGCCCGACCTGAGCGGTTACCACCTGCTCGACGCGCGCCGGAAGCTGGAGCTGGAGAAGCAGCTGGGATACTTCGAAGGCAGCACGCCCGACGACATCATCGCACTGAGCAACCGCTATGCCTCTCTCCTCGCTGAGGTAGAGCGCGGTGTCGACACCGACTGGCTGGCAAAGCCCCTGCGCGCCGGCATCGGCCACCGGCATGCTCTGCGCATCGAGGGTGGTGACAAGGCGTTCCGCTATGCTGCCGACGTGTCTGCCGACTTTGTCAACGGCGTCATGAAAGGCTCGGGACGACGCAACTACAACGGAGGCATCACCCTGAACTACCAGAAGGGAGGCTTCCTGCTGTCGAACCGCTTCCTCTTCGGGTATTCACTCTCTGACGAGTCGCCCTACGGGTCGTTCGCCGACTACGTGAAGCTCAATCCCTACTGGACCCCGACCGACGAGAACGGCGCCATGAAGCGTTACCTCGACGAGGACCGCACCTACTGGGGTTCGGACACATACTTCCCCGCCAACCCACTCTACAACGCCACACTTCCCATCAAGAACACGCAGAAGGGCACCAGCCTCACCGACAACCTCGCACTGGAGTACCGCTTCTCGCCTGCATTCACCCTGCGCGGCGCCGTCAGCCTGTCGAAGGAGATGAGCCGCACCGACCACTACCTGCCGCGCACCCACACCACCTTCCTCACCAGTGAATACAGCTCGGGGGAGAACGTGATGCGGCGCGGACGCTACGACTACGGCAACACCGAGTCCACATCCTACACCGTCAACCTCACCCTCAACTACAACAAGCTCTTCGGCGGCCGCCACCTGCTCTACCTGGGCGTCAACGGCGAGCTGTCGGAACAGCAGAGCGAGTCGGTCAGCTTCGAGCTGGAAGGCTTCACGCAGGAGGACCCCAAACACCTCTCCGCCGCCCTCTCCTATGCCAAGAACAAACGCCCGGGCGGCAGCGAGAGCACGTTCCGCCGCGTGGGTGTGGTGGCAAATGCCAACTATTCGCTGAGCGACACCTACTACGTCGACGGCGCCTACCGTGTCGAGGGAGCGTCGCAGTTCGGCGCCAACAAGCGGTTCGCCCCGTTCTACAGCATCGGGGCGGGATGGAACCTGCACCGCGAACGCTGGATGCAGTCCGTCAGCTGGGTGAGCTACCTCAAGCTGCGCCTCTCCTACGGGCAGAACGGCAGCCAGCGGTTCAGCCCCTACCAGGCCATCGCCACGTACAACTACCTGAACGCCGACCGCTACCATGACTGGCTGGGCATCGCGCCCGCCGCACTGGAGAACGAGGACCTGGAGTGGCAGATTACCGACAAGTACAACGTGGGCGTGGAGGCGTCGTTCTTCAAGGCGCGGGTCAACCTGACCGCCGACGTCTACTGTGACGTGACGGACAACCTGCTCACCGAACGCACCCTCCCGCTGTCCAACGGCTTCACCTCCTACAGCGAGAACCTGGGCAAGCTGCGCAACGTGGGCTTCGAGGCAAAGCTCAGCGTGAAGCCCATCGTCGACACGCAGCGGCGCATCATCTGGACACTCACGGGCAGCGTGGCGCACAACAAGAGCAAGATGGTGAAGCTCTCGTCCGCCCTCAAGAAGGCATTCGAGCAGGAGGCCGCCGCCACCCGTCAGCTGCCACCGAACCGCCTCATCCGCGAAGGCGAGGACCTGAACACCCTCTACGCCGTACGCTCCCTGGGCATAGACCCGCAGAACGGACGCGAGGTCTACGTGGACCGCAACGGCGAGCTGACCTACACCTGGAGCGCAGCCGACCTCGTGCCGTGCGGCGTGAGCCAGCCGAAGTTCCGCGGCAACCTCAACAGTACGTTCCGCTGGGGCAACTTCTCCTGCGCACTTGCCTTCGGCTACCACTTCGGCGGACAACAGTACAATGAGACACTGGTGTCGCGCGTCGAGGTGACGAACATGAAGTACAACGTCGACGAGCGTGTCTACACGGGACGCTGGAAGCAGGAGGGCGATGTCGCCCCCTACAAGGGGTTGTCGAACTACGAACGTACCAATGCCACCAGCCGCTTCGTACAGGACGACCGCATGCTGACGCTGCGCAACGTGAACCTCGCCTACGAGTTCCGTGAGCAGGTATGGATGAAGGCCCTCGGCCTGACGACCATGCAGGTCAGCGCCAACCTGAGCGACGTGTTCTACCTCTCGTCCATCAAGCGCGAACGCGGACTCTCGTACCCCTTCGCACGGCGCGGCTCGCTGGCGTTGTCGCTCATGTTCTGAGAGGCTGACGGAACACCGTCCGGTCTCTCCCATTCCACTCACCATCAAACACCGCAAAACAATGAAAACCATCCATAGAACCATCTTCCGGTGGAGCGTCCCGGTACTCGCCCTCCTCTGCCTGACCCTCACCGCTGCCTGCAGCGACTGGCTCGACGTGAAGCCCTCCACACAAATAGAGAAAGAAGATGCCGAGAAAACACTGACCGGTTATGAGAGCATGCTCATCGGCGCCTACATCCAGATGCAGTCGCCCCTGCTCTACGGACGACAGATGAGCTACGGCGCCATCGAATACCTGGCGGAACACTGGAACAGTGCGCCCCTGAACAGTGCCGAGAGCGCGCTTACCGCCCACCGGTACGACGACGAGGCGGCGGAACAGCTGTTCGCTGACATGATGAACGCCTTCTACAAGGTCATCTTCAATGTGAACAGTGTCCTGTCGGACATCGACCGGCACCGCGACATCCTCACCGACCACCACTACGAACTTATCAAAGGGGAGAGCATCGGGCTGCGCGCCTTCTGCCACCTGGAGCTGCTCCGCCTCTGGGGTCCCATCCCCGGACAGGCAGACTCGACGGCGTGCCTCGCCTACGTCACGCGCCGCGGGAAGGAAATCAACGAGCGTCTGCCTTATGCCGAGTATGTCCGCCGCATCGAAGCCGACCTCGACGAGGCGGAAGCCCTGCTCCGGGACATCGACCCCGTCACGGAGGTGAATGTGTCGGCACGGGAGGAAGTGTCGCTCATCGGGACCGGGAAAATACGCAGCGAGTTCTTCACCGAACGCCGCAAACGCTTCAACTACTACGCCTGCATCGCCACGAAGGCGCGTCTCTACCTGTGGACCGGACAGCCCGAAAAGGCAGCCCGCTGCGCCACGCAGGTCATCGACGCCAAGGACAACCGTGGGAAGCAAATCTTCACCTACGGCACACGGAGCGACATGGAGCAGGGCGACTACACGCTCTCTGCCGAACACATCTTCTGCATCGACCTCCCCTCGCTGGAGAGCAACAGCGGACTGGATGTCTATGCCGGCCGCTCCTATAAGCTGACGAAGTTGTTCAAGAGCACTGACCTGCGCCTGACGAAGCTGTTCTACGACCGCACCGAGAACGGCAGCACGAACACGTATCCCTACAAGTACCTCTACGTCCCCGAGCTGAAGGACAGCCGTCCGCGTGCCCTCTGCGTGGTGCCTGCCCTCCGGTTGAGCGAGATGAAGCTCATCCTCGCCGAAGCCCTGGGCAAGGAACAGGGCATCCCCATCGTCAACGAGCTGGGGGCGCAACGCGACCTCGCTCCGCTGAGTGCATCGACCTCCGACAGCAACTGGCTGCGTACGCTCGTGCAGGAATACCACCGCGAGTTCTACGCAGAGGGGCAGGGCTTCTTCGCCTCCAAGCGCATCTGGCCGAAGCTCGATGTGTTCTGGCCCGTCGCAAACAACCGCAAGAGCGAGGACATCTATCGGATTCCCTTGCCCCGTGCAGAGACCTTGACCGAATGAACCAACGCATTAATCCAACAGACAATGAGAAACATCCTACTCCAACTTCCGGCAACAGCCTTCGCGCTCTGCCTGAGTGTCTTCCTCGCCACCTCCTGCCGGGAAGACCATATCCCCACCTACTCGGGCGGGGCACGCATCCAGTGGCTCACCCGCTTTGTCAGCGACTCGCTGCGCGTGGACTTCTCGTTCACTTCGCTGACCGGCGGCGAGACGTCGTACGTGGTCGAACTGCCCTTCAAGGTAATCGGTCCCGCCACCGGACAGGAACGCACCTTCACCCTCCGTCAGGCGGACGATGACAGCGGACTCCCTGCCGCCGTCGAAGGGACCGACTATACCCTCCCCGAACACCTCACCGTCGCCCCGGGTGCGCTGCAAGGCACCGTTCCCGTCACCCTGCTGCGCACTGCCGCCCTGGACACCGTCACCAAACGGCTCGCCCTGGAGTTCGTCACGGGCAGCGAGTTCGGTCCGGGCGCCCGGTTGCAACAACGCGCCGTCATCGACTTCTCCAACCAGCTGTCGCGTCCCTCGTCCTGGGGCTACATTGTCGAGTGGCAGGACTGGGGCGTCTGGAGCCGGGGCAAGCACCTCTTCATCAATCAGGTGCTTGGGAAGCCCATCGCCGACGACTTCTTCCTCGTCACCGACGCGACCCTGTTGCGCATCTACCTCGACACGCTGAAGAAGGCGCTCGACCGCTTCAACAACGACCCGGACAACATCGCCTCGGGCAAGGCTCCCGTGCTCTCCGACCCGAACGACCCGAAGTCCGCGCCCATCAGCTTCAGCTCCCAATCCGTCTAACCCCCAAAAACACCAACTCATGAATACCCGCATATTCCCCTTCCTGCTGTGCCTTCTGCTGGCACTGACAGGCTGTTACGAAGACGAGAGCAACGACCGGCTGCTGCCCAAGGCCACCGTCAGCGTCACCGGCATCGCCGAAAGCTACACCGTCGGCGCACTCAAGGAGGTGTCGCTCGACATCACCCCCGACGTGGTCAGCCCGGGCAATGAACATCGTGCCTGGTGGGGCATCGTCTCGGAAAAGGACCGCTACAACGCCGACATCGACACACTGGCACGGACCGTCGAACTACACATCCGCCGCAGCTTCCTGCCGGGTGAGTACATCCTGCTCTACTACGTGGAGGACGTCAGCACGGGACTCTCGCACATGCTGAAGACCCGCCTCTCGGCACGCACGGAGTTCAGCAAGGGCTGGTGGGTGCAGAAAACCACACCGGACGGGACCGGCTGCGACATCGACATGTTCCCCGACGAAGGCAGCCTCATCCCCGACGTCATCCGGAACGCCGCCGGGCAGCCGCTCGAAGGGAAAGCCGTCGACATGACCACCGCCCAATACTCCTTCAGCTACACCGCGACCGACGCCTCGGGCACACCCGTCCGGGAACAGGCCGCGCCGCTCATCGTCGCCTCCGCCCGGGAGCTGGCGGTGCTCAACCTGGAGACAGGCATCCCCGTCGCCCGGATGGAGGACCTCTTCGTCGAGCAGCCCGCCACACCCGACATCACCGCGCTCTGCCATGCCTACGGACACCTCTACCTGGGCTGCAACGGGCAGATTCATGCGATGGGGTACAGCAACGGCTCCCTCGTCGGCATGTTCAACACGCCCCTGCTGGGGGACACCCCTCTGCCCTACCTCCACAGCGGGCAGCCACGCACCAAGGCTCTCTGCTTCGACGACGTCCGCGGTGCCTTCTTCACCCTGCCCGAGGACGCCATCCGGGTGCAGTACATGGAGGACGAAGCCGGCGCCAAGCTTACGGGACTGGACGCCGAAGTGCTGGCTGCCGGACCGCATGACATCGAGTCGAACTTCGACGATGCTACGTCCGAGGTGGTCCTCCGCGACCGCACGACGGGCAGAGTGAGCATCTACACCTTCCAGAGCAACCTGAACAACAAGAACGGCAACGTCAAGTCCGTCCGGCAAGTCGTGGAGGGCAGGCTGCTCCACCGCGCCGAGCACGTCTGTGTGGCAAAGGAGTACCGCGAGCTGTTCTTCACCGTCGGACGGGACCTCTACATGTACGACATCGCCACGGGCAGCGAGACCTTGCAACTCACCCTGCCCGGCACGGATGCCGTCACCCTCCTGCAGTGCGTCCGGATAGGCGACTTCAAGCCTGAACCGCTGCTCCACCTGCTGCTCGGGACCTCCGACGGCAACCGCTACACCCTGCGTGTCTACAGCTTCCGCGCCGGGCACATCACCGAACCTGCCGTCCGCACCCTGGAAGGCGAAGGCTCCGTCCGCCGTGCCGTCTATGCCGCCAATGTCGACGGATACATCCACCGCACCTGCCTCGAATGAGGCAAACCGGCAGAGTCTTCCCCTCCCCTCACCGACGCGCCCTGTCCCGTCGCGACGGGAGGGGGAAGCCTCTGCCGGACCGTTGCGGCACATCCGCACCGAGACCCGTGCCCCTTTTGGGGTCAAAATATATTTGCACATCCACGCCTGAATGCCTACCTTTGCAGCCGACTATTTGAGGAAACGATTAATATTCTAGAATATGGCATTACAATGTGGAATAGTGGGTCTGCCCAACGTCGGGAAATCGACCCTCTTCAACTGTTTATCCAACGCTAAGGCACAAGCTGCCAACTTCCCCTTCTGCACCATTGAACCCAACGTCGGTGTCATCACCGTCCCCGATGAACGACTGAACAAGCTCGCCGAGCTGGTCCACCCGGGACGCATCGTGCCGACCACCGTCGAGATTGTCGACATCGCCGGACTGGTCAAGGGGGCCAGCAAGGGGGAAGGACTGGGCAACAAGTTCCTTGCCAACATACGCGAGACGGACGCCATCCTCCACGTACTGCGCTGCTTTGACGACGACAACGTCACCCACGTCGACGGCACGGTGGACCCCGTCCGTGACAAGGAAATCATCGACACCGAGCTTCAGCTGAAAGACCTCGAGACCATTGAGGCGCGCATCCAGAAGGTCCAGAAGCAAGCACAGACCGGGGGCGACAAGCAGGCGAAGCTGCTCTACGACGTCCTCCTGCGTTACAAGGAGGCACTCGAACAGGGAAAGTCGGCGCGCACCGTGCAGTTTGAGGGCAAGGACGAGCAGCGGGCGGCACACGACCTCTTCCTGCTCACCTCGAAGCCGGTGCTCTATGTGTGCAACGTCGACGAGGCCAGCGCCGTCAGCGGCAACAAGTATGTCGAACAGGTGCGTGAAGCCATCCGCGAGGAGGGCGCCGACCTGCTCGTCGTGGCTGCCAAGGTCGAGTCGGAGATTGCCGAACTGGAGACCTACGAAGACCGCCAGATGTTCCTGCAGGAAATCGGACTGGAGGAGTCGGGCGTCAACCGCCTCATCAAGGCAGCCTACAAGCTGCTCGACCTGGAGACGTTCATCACCGCCGGCGAGATGGAGGTGAAGGCGTGGACCTTCCACAAGGGGTGGAAAGCTCCGCAATGCGCCGGCGTCATCCACACCGACTTCGAGAAGGGCTTCATCCGCGCCGAGGTCATCAAGTACGAGGACTACCTCACCTACGGCTCCGAAGCCGCCGTGCGCGAAGCCGGCAAGCTGAACGTCGAGGGCAAGGACTACGTCGTACAGGACGGCGACATCATGCACTTCCGCTTTAACGTCTAAACCCTCCCGACATGGACACACTCGCCTTCATCACGTGGAACCCCGGCATCGAGCTTTTCAGCATCGGGCCTGTCCACATCCGTTACTACTCGTTGTGCTGGATCATCGGACTGCTGTTCGCCTACCTCATCGTGCAACGGCTCTACCGCCAGCAGGGCATCAAGAGTGAGCTTTTCGAACCACTCTTCCTCTACTGTTTCGTGGGCATCCTCGTCGGTGCCCGCCTGGGGCACTGCCTCTTCTATGAGCCGGGCTTCTACCTCACCCATCCGCTGGAGATGATTCTCCCCTTCCGCCACACCGCCTCGGGATGGATATTCACAGGCTACCAGGGTCTGGCGAGCCACGGCGGCACGCTGGGCCTGATGATTGCGCTGTGGCTCTACGTCCGCCGGACGAAGCTGAACATCGTCCGCGTGCTCGACAACATTGCCATCGCCACGCCGCTCACGGCATGCTGCATCCGTCTGGGCAACCTGATGAACTCCGAGATTGTGGGACTTCCGACCGACGTGCCCTGGGGCTTCATCTTCGTGCACAACGGCGAGGCGTTCGCACGTCACCCGGCACAGCTCTACGAAGCACTCGCCTACCTGGTCATCTTCCTTGCCGGCTGGCTGCTCTACCGACGCCACCGTGACAAGGTGGGGACGGGCTTCTTCTTCGGCTTCTGCCTGACAACGATATTCGCCTTCCGCTTCTTCGTCGAGTTCATCAAGGAGGAGCAGGTGGGCTTTGAGGAGGGCATGGCGCTCAACATGGGACAGTGGCTGAGCATCCCCTTCGTCGTGCTGGGCATCGCCTGTATGGTCGGCGGACGCTGGCTCCGGAAGCTTTCCGGGAAATAATCCTTCCTCCCTCACGTTCTCTCTGAAAGGGGGACGGGACTGCGGTGACATCCGTAGCCCCGTCCCCCTGTTTCGTATGCAGGGACCGGCAGGCACTGTGGCTTCACGGACGGGAGACAAGCGGCCGGCTCACTCGACACACGTGCCTGACTCGCTAAAAGCCTGTGCTTAATCTGACAGGCACAGGGGATTGACAGACCAAAGTATAATACTTAGGCTGCCTAAGTATAATACTTAGGGGGTCTAAGTATTATACTTTGCCAGGCTAAGTATGATACTTAGTTATATCAAACTAATAGGTTTGCCACGTCAAACACTTGTGTTTGTCCGGTCAAAGGCTTGTGTTTGCCCGGGTAAACGCAAGTGTCCGGGGCATGCCTGCAGATGACTCCCGGCGGGAGAGACTTATTGTAAGATTCCGGTATTTTCGCACCCCTGTTTTCGGTATTATCTTGACATTACAAGAGGGTATCACTTTAGTATCCCTTATGATTTATTTTACCATTTTCTCTTCTGGACGAATCTATCCGAAAAAAACTTTTCAGCCCTTTTAGCCTCATTTTAACAAGAAAGAGCAGACAGATGCTCCTGCTAGCAACATTTGTCCACCAAAAAGATAGAAATTTACCCCCCCCAGTGACCTTTTAACCTACATTTGCATCCAACGAGCTTTTTAACTAATCACTTTATTTAATCACTTATTGTTTTATGAGGCAAAAGGAAATCATGAAAAACATGAACGGTAGACTATTCCTACTGTTGGCACTTCTCCTCTTTGTGCCACTGGGATTGTTTGCCCAGTCCATCACGGTGAAAGGAACCGTCGTGGACGAGACAGGTGAGACTGTCATTGGTGCTTCAGTTGTGGAGAAGGGGAATCCTTCCAACGGAGTCATCACCAATTTCGACGGTCAGTTCACGCTGACTGTTCCCAAAGGAAAGATGCTGGTAGTCTCCTACGTGGGATACATCTCCCAGGAGGTAGAGGCTGTAGCCGGTGAAGAACTCCGCATCACCTTGCGCGAGGACTCGCAGTCGCTCGACGAGGTCGTAGTCATCGGTTACGGTGTCAGCCAGGTACGTAAGGACTTGACCGGTTCCGTCGGTTCCGTGTCGGGAGCCAAGTTGGCACAGGTGCCTGTGGCTTCAGCCGGTGAGGCACTGCAAGGAAAGATTGCCGGTGTGCAGGTCACCACGGTCGATGGTGCGCCGGGTGCCGACATCAACATCCGTATCCGTGGTGGTGGTACCTCACTGAGTGGTGACAACAGCAAGCCGCTCTTCGTGGTCGACGGTTTCATCACCGACAACATCAACGATATTCCCCCGACAGACATCCAGTCCATCGACGTCCTGAAGGACGCCTCCCTGACTGCCATCTATGGTGCAAAGGGTGGTAACGGTGTAGTCATCGTCACCACGAAATCGGCACAGGCAGGCAAGCTGAAGGTGGAATTCAACACCTACTGGCAGGCACGCCAGCTCTCCGGCAAGCTCGACTTGCTCGACACCTACGAGTTCGTCCGCTACCAACTCGACGGCACGGTGGCAAACAACGGCAAGATCCACCAGTTCCGCAACGACTTCGGTAACCCGAACGACCTCGACATCTACCAACATGCCGTGACCCACGACTGGCAGGACGAAATCATGGGCAGCACCCCCATCACACAGATGTATAATGTAACGGTGAAGGGTGGTAGCGACAACATCAAGCTCAGCACCTCGCTGACCCACCACGATGAACGGGGTGTCGTGGAAAGCTCCGGCGTACGCCGTACGAACATGAACACGAAGATTGACGTGAAGCTCTCCGACCGTGTGAGCCTCCTCTTCAACCCGCGTTTCACCTACCGTCGTGACATGGGTGCCGGCGGTGAGGGCATCGGTACATCGGGTTTGATCGGTGTGCTCCGCTACCGTCCGACGAACGGCTTGCGCGAATACATCTTCCGCGACGACGAGACGGTCAACTTTGACGAGGAGCGCAACTGGATGCTCGCCAGTCCGCGCGACGACATCGACCAGAACTACCGTCTGCGTCACTCCTACACCTTCACCAACCAGGCTTCGCTGACGTGGAAGATTATCGACGGACTGACCTTCCGCTCAGACATCGCACAGTCCTGGCGCTTCCGCGACGACAACCGCTTCTACGGTTACCTGACCGACGAGGCTGCCGACAACAACGACATGCCGGTGGCTGAAATCACCAACGACCGTCAGGACAAATACGTCTGGACGAACACGTTGAACTACCAGCTCAGCCTGCGCGACGAGGATGTGCACAACTTCTCGTTCCTCCTCGGACACGAAATGCAGCACACGCAGACGACGACCAACTTTGAGGCAGCACGCTACTTCCCGCAGCAGACTCCTCCCCGCTCCGCCTTTGCCAACATGGGCTTGGGTACGGCTTACCAGACCACGTCAAGCGTGTCTACCCCCGACCGCATGCTCTCGTTCTTCGGTCAGGCAAACTACAACTACAAGCACAAGTACCTCGTCTCGCTGACGTTCCGTGCCGATGGTTCGACGAAGTTTGCTCCGGGCGACCAGTGGGGTTACTTCCCCTCCATCTCCGGTGCATGGGTACTCTCGGAAGAACCGTTCATGCAGGACATCGACTGGATTAGCCAGTTCAAGATTCGTGCCGCCTTCGGTATGGCAGGTAACAACGAGATTGATTCCGACCTCTGGCGTTACCAGTACAGCATCTCCTCCACCGGTGGACCGAGCTGGGGCGAAACCACCCTCAACGGTGAAGGCTACTACCAGAACGGCTCCGGCTCGACCTTCCCCAACAAGGACATCAAGTGGGAGACGACCATCACCCGCAACCTTGCCCTCGACCTGAGCTTCTTCGACGGACGCCTGAACATCACGCCGGAGTTCTACTGGAACACCACGCGCGACCTGCTCTATGAGAGCATGATTCCCTCGACCACCGGTTACACCCGCCAGATGCAGAACGTGGGTCAGGTGACCAACAAGGGTTTCGAACTGACCGTAGGCGGCGACCTCTACCGCTCGCGTGACGCCGTGTTGAGCGCCAACTTCACCATGGGTATCAACAAGACCCACGTCGACCACCTCAACGGCGACGACAAGGAGCTGTGGGCAACCTCCAGCCGCTGGTCGTCATCGGACAACGACTTCTGTCTGCGTGAAGGCGAGGAAGTGGGCTTGATTTACGGTTACGTGTACGACGGACTGTACAGCTTCGACGAGTTCGACCGCGTGAACTTCAACTACGTAGCCAAGGAAGGAACCGTCAACGGCGAAGGTATCTACGGCACCCAGCCGGGACGTCCGAAGTTCAAGGACCTCAGCGGCCCCGAGGGCAAGCCTGACGGCATCATCGACGAATACGACCGTACGATTATCGGTAACACCAACCCGCGTCTGCAGGGAGGTTTCAGCTTGAGCGGACAGTGGAAGAACTTCGACTTCAACGCCAACTTCACCTACATGCTCAACTTCGACCTTATCAACGCCACCGCCTACGAGCTTTCGTCAGCCTATGGCTCCAGCCAGAGCGACCCGAAGAACGTCCTCGCCGACTTCAACTACGAGAACCGCTGGGTTTACTACGGCGACATCTACAACGCCGACGGTACGCTCTACAATGCCAACGAAATGCTCTACAGCAACAGCCAGCACAACGAGTACATGGATGTCTATCAGTCCATCAATGCCAACAAGACACTCTGGAACCCGAACAACGTGACCGAGCGCTACACCCACTCCTACTTCATCGAGGACGGTTCGTTCCTGCGTCTGCAAGACATCACCATCGGCTACACGCTGCCCGAGAAGCTCACCAGCAACTGGGGTATCTCCCGTCTGCGTGTCTATGTGACCGGCTCCAACCTCTTCTGCCTGACCGGCTACAGCGGCTACGACCCTGAAATCGACATCCAGAGCGGTCTGACCCCGAGTGTGGACTACAACCGCTACCCGCGCAGCCGCGGCTATCTGTTCGGACTTAACATTTCATTCTAAACCAAACACAGAAACACATGAAGAAGAAATACAGTTTCATCCTGGGACTTGCCCTGTTGGGCATGACATCGTGCTCCGACTTCCTGGAGGTCGACTCTCCGTCCGCGTTCACCGACGACTACGTGATGGACAACCTCGAAGAAGCCAACCGCCTGCTCAACGGTGTCTATGCCGGCATCTGCAGCAACAACACCTACGGCAATGCCTACCTGACCACATTCTGCTTCAACAGCGATGTGGAGTTCACCACCAGCACCAACGAGCTGCAGAGCGCCAGCCACAACGAATACAAGCTGTTCGACTGTGAGGCGGACGCCAGCAACCTGCTCTCGACCTGGAACGCCGCCTACTCGGGCATCGAACGCGCCAACAACTTCGTTGCCGCAGCCGAAGCCAGCGAGCTGTACGCTCAGGGCGACGCAGACCTGATACAGATGATTGGCGAGGCGAAGTGCCTCCGTGCCATGAGCTACCTCGACCTGGTCATCCTCTTCGGTGACATCCCCTTCTCGATGACGCGTACCTACGACGCCGAGAGCCTCGTGATGCCCATCGTGAACCGTGACGAAATCCTGACCACCCTCATCGAGGACCTGGAAGGCATCGCACCCTCCATGCGCTTTGCCTCCGAACTGGAAGGCGGCGTGGAACGCTGCTCGAAGGAGTACTGCTGGTCGCTCATCGCCCGCATCGCCCTCTTCCGCGGCGGTTACTCACTCCGTCCGGGAGCCACGACAGCCGACATCGGCACCATGGAACGTCCCGACGACTACAAAGACTACTATGCCATCACACGCCAGTACTGCGACTCCGTCATCTCCTCCGGCACCCACAGCCTGAACAAGGACTACATGCAGGTGTTCATCGACGAGTCTGCCTACCGCGTGACCAACAACGACGACCCCATCTTCGAGATACCCTTCACCCAGCTCGTGTCGGGTAACATCGGCTACATACACGGACCGAAGGGCAACGAGTCGAATGCCGGCGGAACGACGGGTGTCAACCAGTGGGGTATGGCAAGCTCCAGCGTCCGTCTGAACGCCTTCTACCGCTTCACCTTCGACCCACAGGACGCACGCCGCGCCATGGTGGGCTTCTGGGGTTACGAGGCTGACGGAACACCGACACTGGAGAACGACCGCAACAACTACTGCAACAAGTGGTCGAAGTTCTGGGACCCGGACCACACGCTGGGTTACATGAGCGAAGGAAGCACCGGCATCAACTTCCCCTACATGCGTTATGCCGACGTCCTGCTGATGTATGCCGAGGCTGAGAACGAGTTGAACAACGGTCCGACGGCTGCCGCCCGCGACGCCCTGAAGGAAGTGCGTCGCCGTGCCTTCCGCAATGCCGACAACCAGGGCGAGATGGTCGATGTCTACGTAGACCAGGCTTCGAGCAAGGAAGACTTCTTCGACCTCCTCGTCGACGAGCGTGCCTGGGAGTTCGGTGGAGAGAACATCCGCTGGAAAGACCTCATCCGCTGGAACCTCTACAACCAGGTGGTATATACGACCTTCTGGCGCTACTACGGTGTGGGCAGCGACGACTACTCCTACGACCTCTATGACGAGTACGACTCCTATCCGCGCAACATCTACTACCACGTGATTCCCAACCCGGGCGACGGCAGCTTCCCCAACACCGTGCTCGACGTCATCGAGTTCTTCACCGACGAGGAATATGGTGTCGACTGCCAGTGGGCGCCCATCCCCATCGACTACCAGCTCAACCATGCAGACCGTCTGCCGTCCATCACCGGCAGCGATGCCTGGAGCCAGGCAGAGTGGTTCAGATGGATTGACGAGGACACCGGTATCGCCCGCGCCGACTGCCGCTGCTCGCTCCGCGGATACATCTACATCGACCCGCAGGGTTCACTCTTCCCGAGCGACATGCCCTGGTATTCACTGGAGACCGACCTCAACAGCCTGCCGCCCGTGCGCTACATCCTCCCCATCCCGAGCGATGCCATCTCGCGCAGCAACGGCACGTATGTGAACTACTACGGATATTAACCTTCAACCAACACGTGAGACAACATGAAAAAACATAGTATCTATTTCTTCCTACTCTGGGCATGCGTGACCATGTTCTTCCCCTCCTGTCAGGACGACGACGTGGTCAGCGACGGGGAGTTCAACAGCGAACGTCTGTTCATGCCCATGTTCCGTTGTGACAATAACACCAACGCCGGCACCTCTGACCGCTACCAGTGCGCCATCGCCTCGGAAGCGCCCAACAGCACCAGCAAATATGTCAACGACGTGCAGCTCTACTGGTACGGTGTCAACGGAGCCAGCGGCTACCGCCTCCAGGCGAAAATCCAAGGTACGGAGTGGGCCACCGACTGTGTGCTCGACACCATCCTTCCGCCCGACCAGCTCTCGTTCCTCCACGAGGACCTGCAGTACTCCACGGGCTACTCCTACGCCATCCAGGCTCTCTCCCCCAAGGGTGATGCCTACAACTCCAAGTGGTACGGCTACGGCGACGGCTCGCACCAAAAGGACTACTTGGTCATCGTCACGGGTGAACGCTATGCCGTACCCGACGTGTTCTGGCCTTCCGAAGTGACCGAGAGCACCGTCCGCGTCAACTTCAACCCCACCGTGGAAGACGGCAGCGAGTCGACCTACCGTGACTTCTTCGAAGCTGGCGCCGAGACTGCCAACGGCGAATGGGTGTTCGACGAAATCCAGATTGTCCCCACCGCCGACAACCCGCAGCTGGAGACCATCATCCACAAGATGACCCAGGCTGACCGCGACAAGGGCTACGTGGACTTCGAGGGACTGAGCTCCAACGGCTCCTACATCATCTACGGACAGAACAACAACGTGTCCCGCTACTTCGACCGTCAGTACAACAAGGTGATGATGCGTATGATGGGTGAACCGGGCGAACCGATTATCATCCCCGCCACCGTCGACCCGAACGACACCATCCTCGCCCAACGCTACGTGCCCGGCCTGCAGGCTACGCGTATCGACACCGTGCTCACCAACTACATGGGTGACAACACGCTGGCCGAGGGACAGGTGTTCTACCTCGAAGGCGGCAAGGACTACTACATCTCGACCAACGTCGAACTGACCAAGGGCTTCACCATCGAGACCAACCCCGAAGACCTCCCGACCAAGGGGCGTGCCCGCATCCTCCTCGGTGTAGGTGCCTCGTCAGAGAGCATGGTCGACCCGCAGGAAGCCAACTTCAACCTGGCACGTAACGCACAGGGCGGTGCTGAGAACGGCATGATGTTGACCATCCAGGCCATCAAGTTCAACGAAATCAACTTCCAGCCGCAGATGTACTACAACTACTGGGATGTGAACGGCACGGGTGGCAACTCATCGAACACCATCAGTGCGAACTACTTCATAAACATGAGTTCACAGGGTCTCTCCTTCTCGCTGACCGAGCTGAGTATAACCAACTGTACGTTCAGCGGCTTGGTGCGTGGCTTCATCCGCTTCCAGGGTCCGAACCGCCAGATTATCGAGAACCTGACGGTGGAGAACTGCGTCTTCTACGACTGCGGCTGCTATGACACCAACGGACGTGGCTACTCATGGTTCGCCGGACCGGGCAACAACCGCAACTCGAACTTCTACCAGAACCTTGTCTTCCGCAACAACTCCATCATCGGCTCGCCGCGCCACGCTCTTGTGACGGAGAACGGCAACCTGGCATGGCCTGTCGGAACGACCTGGAACATCACGGTGGAGAACAACACGTTCGTCAACTTCAGCCCGCACTCGACCAGTTCCGGCCACGGCCTCATGTTCGAGACGCGCTACATCCCGATGGGAAGCAAGATTACCTGCCGCAAGAACCTCTTCGTCATGGTGAAGGCCGGCGACTCTGACGACCGTTACCTCTACATGCGCGGCATGCGTATCAGCAACCAGGCTATCAGCTACGACTTCAGCGACAACTATGCGACCACCGTGCCCACCTGGTACAACAACCAAGGCAACCTCCAGAACCTGACCGACGGACTCTGGACGAACTATCCGTTCAGCGGCAACGACGGTGCCGGCTACCAGAGCGGTTCGCTCAACGCCGGAGGCATCGGAGAGACCCGCATCAAGTTCGGCGACAATGTCAACGGCAACGAACCCGATGCTGTGGGCTACCAGCTGACACCTGAAGAGCTGTTCAAAGACCCGCATCCGCTGGCTCCGAACCGCGACAAGGACATGAACCGCTACAACGTGGACGGTTTCTACTACAACAACACGGACCGCGTGCGCAACCACCCGATTTACACGAAGGGAATCGGTGACCCGCGCTGGCGTACCGGTGCCGCTTGGAAATAAGGCACAACAAAAATGCGTGAAAGCTCCGGACTCACCTTGCAACCCACACACATTGAGATTCCCTGATTGCAAGCCGGAGCAGTAGCGACTGATTCATCATAAGCAAAGAATGGGTAAAGGCTCGTCGTGAGACGGGCCTTTACTGTGTTTATAAGGTGGGGGCTTCTCCCATACCACCTGCCCCATTCAAAAGCACAAGATACATTTCCCTCTTCCCTCTCCTCTCTTCTTATCAAATTGTCAAACGAAGCGTCCGAGAGTGCCCTTCCTCGCACTAAAATACAAGTTGGTGAGTAAAGAAGGCATTCTCGAGCGATTCACAAAATACACATTGAAAGCAATCCACCTCAAACGCTGTCTCCGTGGCAGACGGAAGTCGTCCTTACCACCCTCACTACCATTCAGCCGTTCACCTACCCTACTTTATGATACCTTCCGATTTATTGACACGGCTCACCTTTTGGAGAATGAAACTCCGAATTTTTTCCTTTCATCTCCCGAATATTTGACTTTCGCGGACAAAACAATAGGGTTTGGCAGGTGAAACTATATTGTTTGACGCGGCAAACTATATTGTTTGGCTCGCGAAACAATATTGTTCCGGGCACGTTTTGTCCATATTCCGAAAATGGAATGTATAGTTTTCTAAAATACAAGACCTTTTCCGTGCTTTTCATTAGTAGAATTTAGCATTTTCTCTCTGGTTCGTCGAGAATCCGCAAAATACAAGTTAGCAGGAACATGGTTTTTTCACGCTTTTGTCAAGCAAATGCAGAGGAAAGGCAACGTTGTGATATTCGTAAAAGATGAGATGAGGGAAGGACACAATCCGTCGGTATGCTTTCTCGGATATCGAATTTGAAAATAGCCACCCTCAACCTTTACGTCCATCCCAATATGGAACAGAAGAAACGTTGCATCACCAAAATGTTCAAATCATTGGGGAAATAAGACAGTTCCTTCAACCTTGATATGCCCCGTATATGCTCACTTCTTCAGATACTCATACCCGAATCGGCAACGGAGGCACTTCTTCGCGTCGCAGTACTCCCGCTTGAGCTGGATGAGCGCCTGGCTGTCGGAGGCATTCTCCACGGAGAGGCCGCAGGACCGCCAGTTGCGGATGATGGCATTGTCCTCGGGCTTGAGCTGCTCCAGAAAGTCGAAGGCACGCTGACGAAGGACGGCGTCGTCCTTGTACGAACCGTAGGCGAAGAGGAAAGGGCAGAGGGTGTTGATGATGAGCAGGTCCTGCGTGGCGTGCGTCAGCTTTTTCACCCGACGGGGTGAGACGGACGCAAAGGTGTAGTGCGTGTCCCAATACTCCGAGGTCCGGGCAGTGAGGATGTCGCGCACGGCGTCGGTGTCTTCCGCCTCCAACAGACGGGAGAGGAGGGAAGGTTCGCGGAAGAAGAGCCACGCCATCTGAGCGATGCGGACATGAGGAAAGTTCACGGGACGGGTACGGAGGAAACGCCAGGAGGCTGACTCCATGCGGCGCAGCTCGAACTTATGTGCCAGGTAGAGGTACTCGTGTTGCAGACGCTCGTAGTAGGGGTCGCACAGTTCCTCTTCGAGCAATCCTGCCTGACCGAAGAAGAGGGCTTCGAGCTGGAAAAGGTCGTCGCGATGTTTGTCAAGCGCACGCAGGGGGACTGACCGTCCCCAACGCTCGAAGACGTCGCTGTTGAGACCGAAACCGAAGTTGCGTGCCAGCGTGACGAAGAGGGCATCGTCCCAACGGTGGTCACAGGACTCCACACAGTCCGCCACACGCTGTGCCTTGGCCTCCAGACGTTCATACTGGAGTGCCGTCATCCAGCTGTGCACCGTGAGGACGGGCAGGGTGGAGATGATGGAGTGACAGGGCGGATAGCGGTCGGCATGCTGCAGCCCGTCATACCGTTCGGCAAGGCTGACAGGGTAGGGGAGAAGGAGTTGCGGGACGTGCCGCCCGTGGCAGTCGGTGACGTCGGCATCCAGTTCGGCAGCGACATGGAGCACGACGGAAGCATAGGCAGGGTCGGTGTCGTGTCCGTGACGGACCCAGTCGGAAGAGCGGTCGTGTATCTCCACATTTCCCACCCACAGTGTCGTGCCGATACGGAGCTTGGCATTAAAAAAATCAGGACCGGCATCGGGATTCTTCAGTCCGGGGTCAATGACCTCGACCGTCTCTCCTTCACGGGTGCGCAACTCGTGGAGCGGGAAAATCTTGTGTTTCCACGCATAATGCAGCAACTCTTCCATGTTAATTGAGGTTATATAATGAGACAAAACTACAAAGTATCGCCGACAAAACGCTTATATTTGCAGAAATATTTGTGAATGAGCTGACAAGGAAGCTCACAAACCCACAACACTTAAAACGTACAAACTTACACAATCAAATGAAAATAGCACTGATAGGATACGGAAAGATGGGCAAGACCATTGAGCAGATTGCCCGGGACCGCGGACACGAGATTGTGTCCGTCATCGACATGAACAACCCGCAGGACTTCGAGTCGGAAGCTTTCCGCTCGGCCGACGTAGCCATCGAGTTCACCGCACCTCAGGCTGCCTACGGAAACTGCATGAAGGCATTCGCTGCCGGAGTGAAGGTCGTGTCGGGCAGCACGGGCTGGATGGATGCACACGCCGACGAGATGCGCCGCCTCTGCCGTGAAGAGGGACGGACGCTCTTCTGGTCGTCGAACTTCAGCCTGGGCGTGGCCATCTTCTCTGCCGTGAACAAGTACCTGGCACGCATCATGGACAACTTCCCCAACTACGAGGTGAGCATGACCGAGACACACCACATCCACAAGCTCGACGCACCGAGCGGCACAGCCATCACCCTCGCCGAAGGCATCCTGGAGAACCTGCACCGCAAGACCTCCTGGGTGAAAGGCACGCTCACCGCTCCCGACGGTTCCGTCAGTGGAACAACCGACTGCCGCCCCGAGGAACTGCCCGTCAGCTCCATCCGCGAAGGCGAGGTGCCGGGCATCCACACCATCCGCTATGAGTCGGAAGCCGACAGCATCACCATCACCCACGATGCAAAGAACCGCAGGGGCTTCGCTCTGGGTGCCGTGCTTGCCGCCGAATATACAGCCACCCACGAGGGATTCCTCGGCATGGATGACCTCTTCAAATTCTAAGCGCCTATGAAACGACAATGGATCAAATTCGCCCTCGTTACCGTGCTTTACCTGCTCTTCCTGCTCTGGGTGAAGAGCTGGTGGGGACTCATCGTGGTGCCGTTCATCTATGACATCTACATCAGCAAGAAAATCAAGTGGACGTGGTGGAAGAAGTCGAAAAGCACCACCGTCCGGACAGTGATGAGCTGGGTCGACGCCATCGTGTTCGCCCTCGTGGCGGTCTACTTCGTCAACATCTACGCTTTCCAGAACTATGCCATTCCTTCGTCTTCGCTGGAGAAGTCGCTGCTCGTGGGGGACTACCTCTTCGTGAGCAAGCTGAGCTACGGTCCCCGTGTCCCGCAGACGCCACTCTCCATGCCGCTGACGCAGCATACGCTCCCCGTGTTTAACTGTAAGTCGTACATCGAGTGGCCGCAGTGGGACTACCGTCGCGTGAAGGGATTCGGACACGTGAAGCTCAACGACATCGTGGTGTTCAACTATCCGTCGGGTGACACCGTGGCACTGAACATGCAGAACACCGACTTCTACAGTCTCTGCTACCAAATCGGTGAACTGACGTGCCAGCAGAGCAACATCACCCTTCCCAACCTCGACAGCATCAGCCGCACCCAACAGCAGGAGGTGTACGGCTTCCTCTACCAACTCGGACGTGAAGCCATCGCCAACGACCCCGCCTACTATGGCGACGTGGTAGCCCGCCCCGTTGACCGGCGCGAGAACTACGTGAAGCGTTGTGTCGGACTGCCGGGACAGACGCTCCAGATCAAGGACCACATCGTCTACCTCGACGGACAGCCCAACAAGGAGCCGGACGAAGTGCAGTACGTCTACCACGTGGAGACCACGCAACCCATCCCGATGGAGCTGCGTCACGAGCTGGGCATCAGCGAGGAGGACGCTGCCGACCCCTACCTGCGCAACACCTCCTACACGCTTCCGCTGACACAGAAAGCATACAACGCACTGAAGGCGAACACCCGTCTGGTGAAGAGCATCAACTACGTGCAGCCCGGACAGGGGGACTGGCTCTATCCGCTCAACATGCACAAGGACTGGACCGCGGACAACTACGGCCCGGTGTGGATTCCGAAGAAAGGGGAGAGCATCCGTCTGACAGCGGACAACTACCTCATCTACGAACGTCCCATCCGGGTGTATGAAGGCAATGACTTCGAGGTGCGAGACGGCAAGTTCTACATCAACGGACAGCAGACCGACTCCTACACCTTCAAGATGGACTACTACTGGATGATGGGCGACAACCGCCACAACTCCGCAGACTCGCGCTACTGGGGCTTCGTCCCCGAAGACCACATCGTGGGCAAGCCCATCGTGGTGTGGCTCTCGCTCGACAAGGACCGCGACTGGTTTGACGGCAAGATACGCTGGAACCGCCTCTTCAAGATGGTGGACAACATCAAGTAAACCCATTGGGACGGGCAGGTGTGAGGGACTCTCCTCCCGACACCGTCCGTCCGCTCCAAACAACAACCGATGAAGCAACTCCTGAAAGCTGTACTGATTGCTGCCGCCTTGGTCGTCCTGATCAAGGTGTTCGCTTTTACGTCGTGCACGATTCCGTCGACAGGCATGGAGAACAGTCTCCTGCGCGGCGAACGGGTCATCGTGAACAAGTGGAGCTACGGACTGCGCCTGCCCCTGATGGGGATGACAGGCTACCACCGTCTGGCTGCACGCGGCGTGGAACGGGGCGACATCGTGCTCTTCAACAATCCCGCAGGCAAGGGGACCATCGACCGACGCGAACTGTTCATCAACCGCTGCATCGGACTGCCGGGCGACACGCTCATGCTGAACGGACAGCTCATCCAGACACGCGACCAGGTGCTCAGCCCCGACAGCAAGCTGGTGTATGCCTACCCCGGCGAACAGGAAGACCTCGTCGTGGAGGCGATGCGGCGCGTGGGCATCGGCGACAACAAGCTCGTGGGCTTCGACCGGGGCGACTTCCTGCGGAGCTTCAGCCACTATGAAATCTACCTGATGCGGCAGGAGCTGCGCGGACAGGTCACGTTCCGCTCGCTGCAGACTGACACGGCAGACGGGGTGCACCCCTTCGTCGTCCCCGCACGGGGCAGGGCGGTGAGGGTCTATCCGTGGAATGCCAAACTGCTCTGCAACACCATCGTGCAGCACGAGGGACGGCAGGCACGCCTGCAAGGCGACACACTCTGGGTCGACGAACGGCGCGTGACGAGCTACACCTTCACGAAGGACTACCACTGGGTTGCCTCGAACAACTCGGTCAGCCTGTGCGACTCGCGCCTCTTCGGCTTTGTCCCCGACGACCACATCATCGGGCGGGCGTCGCTCATCTGGTTCTCCAAGGACACGGAAGAGCCCTTCTGGCACGGCTTCCGATGGAAACGCTTCTTCCGCCTCGTACAATGACCCATTCACTCACCCCTGCAACTCAACGATGATGAAAGACACAATCTACCTCAGTTCCGCCTACCTCGCTCCGGTGCAATACTACACCAAGCTCTACGCCTGCACCAAGGCCTGCGTGGAGCAGCACGACCACTATGTGAAGCAGACCTACCGCAACCGGTGCAACATCGCCACGGCGGACGGCGTACTGGCCCTTTCCATCCCCACCGAGAAGCCCGGCACACTGAAGTGCGAGATGAAGGACATCCGCATCTCCGACCACGGCAACTGGCGTCACCTGCACTGGAACGCCCTCTGCTCCGCCTACCGCCACAGCCCGTTCTTCGACTACTATGCCGACGACTTCCGACCCTTCTACGAGCAGCGGTACACCTTCCTCTACGACTTCAACGAGGCGCTCTGTGCCCTCGTGTGCAGCCTCATCGACATGCAGCCGCACATCGTCCGCACGGACGAATACAGGCAGACGTTCGGTCCCGACGAGGCGGACGTCCGCGAACTCATACACCCCAAGCATCCCTGTACCGACGACCCGGACTTCCGCCCGGTGCCCTACTACCAGGTCTTCAGTGCCCGGCACGGCTTCCTGCCCAACCTGAGCATCGTCGACCTCCTCTTCAACATGGGGCCCGAGAGCCTGCTCGTCCTGAGGGACTCCATCGTGACGGGTACCTGAGCGGCGGCAGACAAACGAACCAACAAATCAACAGAACCATAAATTCAAAACAGCTATGAACGAATTATTCAGTGTAAAAGACAAGGTCGTAGCAATCACCGGCGGTACCGGCGTGCTCGGCAAGGAAATAGGCAGCTACCTGGCAACCCAAGGCGCCAAAGTGGTCATCATGGGACGCAAGGCGGAAGTGGGCGAAGCCATCGTGGCAGACATCAAGGCCAAAGGCGGTGAAGCCATGTTCCTGAAGACCGACGTCATGGACGTCAAGGTCGTGGAGCAGAACCTCGCCGACATCCTGGCTGCCTACGGACGTGTAGACGCCCTACTGAATGCGGCAGGAGGCAACATGCCCGGCGCCACCATCGCCCCCACGGGCACCTTCTTCGACCTCAAGCCCGAGGAGTTCGAGCGCGTGCTCAACCTGAACCTCGTCGGCACGGTCATCCCGACCCAGGTGTTCCTCAAACCGATGGTAGAGCAGAAGCAAGGCTCCATCGTCAACTTCTCGTCGATGGCGGCATTCCGTCCGATGACCCGCGTATGCGGCTATGCGGCAGCGAAGGCCGGTATCTCCAACTTCACCCAGTTCATGGCGAACGAAGTCGCCACCAAGTTCGGCGAGGGCATCCGCGTGAACGCCATCGCTCCGGGATTCTTCCTCACCGAGCAGAACCGCGCCCTGCTCACCAACCCTGACGGCAGCTACACCCAGCGCGGACTGGATGTCATCCGCCAGACTCCGTTCAAGCGCTTCGGACGCCCCGAGGAGCTGGACGGCACCATCCAGTATCTCATCAGCGACGCATCGAAGTTCGTCACCGGCACCGTGGCCGTGGTCGACGGAGGCTTCAACACGTTCGCCATGTAATGACAACCGACAGACAACCCCCTAACTAAACGGAAAGAACAATGATACTCTGTGAACAAACCTGGCGCTGGTACGGACCCAACGACCCCGTCAGCCTGCAAGACATACGACAGACCGGAGCCACCGGCATCGTGAACGCACTCCACCACATCCCCAACGGAGAGGTGTGGACGGTGGAAGAAATCATGAAACGCAAGGAGATGATCGAAGCTGCCGGACTGAAGTGGAGCGTGGTCGAGAGCGTCCCCGTCCATGAACACATCAAGACGCAGACGGGCGACTTCATGCGCTACATCGAGAACTACAAGGAGAGCCTGCGCAACCTCGCCAAGTGCGGCATCTACATCGTGACCTACAACTTCATGCCCGTGCTCGACTGGACCCGCACGGACCTCGCCTACGAGATGAAGGACGGCTCACGCGGACTGCGCTTCGAACGCGCCGCCTTCGTGGCATTCGACCTCTTCATCCTCAAGCGCCCGGGCGCCGAGAAGGATTACACGCCCGAGGAAATCGAGAAGGCAAAGGCACGCTTCGCCGGCATGAGCGACGAGGACAAGCACCGCCTGACACGCAACATGATTGCCGGCTTGCCCGGCTCGGAGGAGAGCTTCACCGTCGAACAGTTCCAAGAGGCGCTCGACCGCTACAAGGACATCGACGCCGAGAAGCTGCGCAGCAACCTCATCTTCTTCCTCAAGCAGATATGCCCCGTTGCCGACGAGGTTGGCGTGAAGCTCGTCATCCACCCCGACGATCCGCCTCAGCCCATCCTGGGACTGCCGCGCATCCTCAGCACCGAGGAGGACTTCTGCAAGCTCGTCGAGGCAGTACCCAACCCGTCGAACGGACTCTGCCTGTGCACCGGCTCGTTCGGCGTCTCTGCCAAGAACGACCTTGCCGGCATGATGGAACGCCTGGGCGACCGCATCAACTTCGTCCACCTGCGGAGCACGCAGCGTGACGCCGAAGGCAACTTCTTCGAGGCGAACCACCTGGAGGGCGACGTGGACATGTATCACGTCATGAAGAACTTCCTCAAGCTCCAGCAACGCCGCGGCGTGTCTATCCCCATGCGCCCCGACCACGGACATCAGATGATCGACGACCTCCACAAGACGACCAACCCGGGCTACTCCTGCCTGGGACGCATGCGCGGACTGGCCGAGCTGCGTGGTCTGGAAATGGGCATCGCCAAGAGCATGGAGGAGAACTGACCTCTGCCGGCGAGCGACCGTCAATGAGCTCCTGACAAGAGACCGCACCCTGTCCGCGGGACAGCGCCCGGTCTGACAAACGAAGGCACGGAACGAACCCCGAAAGGAATCGTCCCGTGCCTTTGTCTTATGTCGCGGTGGCCAATGGTTCAGGTTCAGTCGCCCACAGCCCCGACCGCCTCGCGGATGGGGGTACCGATGCATCCGCTGGGCATCTGGATATGCAGCAGGGCGGAGACGGTAGCGGCAATGTCCGTCAGGTGAACCTCGCGGACGGTCTCGCCCGGACGGATGCCCCAACCCATGAAGAGGATGGGCACGTGGGTATCATACGGACACCACACGCCGTGAGTCGTCCCCCGTCCGTGACGGCTCTCACCATCGTACCAGCCGGGGTTGAGCACCACCTGGATGTCGCCGCTGCGCTTGGCATTGTAACCGTTGATGACACGGCTGAGCACAGGAGCGGGCAGGGGAGCGGAGCCTGCCTTCTCAAGGTCGACGGCATACATGACGCCCTCACAGCCTGTCAGGTAACGCACGAGGGCCTGCTTCACACGGGCGAAGGCGTCCGCGTCAGGGAACTTATCGCGACGGAGGAACACCTGATAGTTCATCACCGCCTGCACGGCATCCTGCACGCCGAAGTCCGCAGCCACCAGCGAATCGAGCGCAGCCTTCACGCCGCCCGTGTCCCAGCTGCCGGAAGGGATGCCACGGTCCGCCAAGAACGTCACGTTGTGGGCGGCGGCGTGGTCGGCAGTGAGGAAGACGGTGTAGTTTCCTGCCCCCACCTTCTCGTCGAGCAGGGTGAGGAAGGCGGCAATGTCGCGGTCCAGGCGCAGATACGTGTCCTCGGTCTCCACGGCATTCACGCCGAAGCGGTGACCCACATAGTCGGTCGATGACAGGCTGACGGCAAGCAGGTCGGTGATGCTGTCCTGCCCGAGCGCCTCGTGCTCAAGGGCCTCGCCTGCCATCTGCAGCGTCAGGGTGTTGCCGTAGGGTGTCTCACGGACGATGCCGTAGCCGTCAGCCTCCAGCAGCTGCGAGGTCGCAATGGGGAACACCGGCTTGCCGCCCTTCACGAAGGGGTCCTCATAGGGCGTGTCGTCCGCCGTGCTCTGCGTGTAGGTGTCTGACGGAAGGAGTGTGTGCCAGTCCTGCTCCAGCAGGCGGCGGGCGGGGTCGGTGTCATTGAACGCCTTCACCCACGCCGGCAGCTCGTCGCGGTAATAGGAGCTGGTAATCCAGCGTCCCGTCGCGCTGTCAAACCAGTAGGCGGCGTCCGCGGTATGGCCGCCGGGGAGAATCGCCGCCCGGTCCTTGAGCGAGATGCTGATGACCTTTGCGCGGAAGTTCGTCGCCAGGTGCAGCTCGTCGCCCAGCGTGGTGACAAGCAGGTTGCGGGGCGACATCTTCCCCGCCGCATTGTCGCTGCCCACGCCGTGCACGGTGGCATCGTCGGTGCAGTAGGTCTTCCGCCCCGTGGAACGGAAGATGAAGTCGTTGCCCGCTATGCCGTGGATGGAGGGGACGGAGCCTGTATAGATGCACGTGTGCCCGATGGCTGTCACGGTGGGGACATAGTTCAGGTGGGCGTTCTCACAGCTGAACCCGTCGTTCAGCAGACGCTTGAAACCGTCGTCGCCGTAGCGGTCGGCATAACGGTACAGATAGTCCCAACGCATCTGGTCGACCACGATGCCGACGACCAGCCGGGGACGTTCCACTTGCGTCGGTCCTGCCGCACCTGCCGGACAAAGGTTCAGGGCGAAGGCGGCGCACATTGTCAAAAGAGCTTTCTTCATCATTATATAATAGGTATGGTTGGTTTCGGGTGTCGCCTCCCGCGGGGACGGGCAGCCGTGCCGTCCGCTACACACCCCGTCGGTTGACACTGCAAAAGAAGGGAGTCGGAATGACATATCTGTTACAACGGTGTAAAATCGCTGTGGCAAGGCGGCGACAAGGGGGACGGACTTCATTTTGTCACCCGTCAGTAACACGCATGAAACAGGAAAGCCGCTATCTTTGCCGGTGAGAAACAAAACCGAAGGACCCATACATCCAAACACTCCAAATGCCTATGAAAAAGATACTGATGGCAGCCTTGCTGGCTGCGGGCTCATGGACAGCCTTGTCTGCCCAGACCCAAGTGATTGCACACCGCGGATACTGGGACTGTGACGGCTCGGCACAGAACTCCATCGCGGCACTCGTGAAGGCCGCCGAGGCAGGTGCCTACGGCTCGGAGTTCGATGTCTCAATCACTGCGGACGGCGTCCCCGTGGTCAACCACGACGACGACATCCAGGGACACGTCATTGAGACAACGGACTATGCCACCATCAAGGACCTGAAACTGCCCAACGGAGAGACGCTTCCCACTCTGGAGCAATACCTCGCCAAAGGTAAGGAGACGCCGGGCATCCGCCTGGTCCTCGAAATCAAGCCCCACAAGCTGGAGGCGAACGAGAACCGTGCCGTGGAGGCCATCGTGGCGCTCGTCCGGAAACACGGGCTGGAGGAGCGGACGGACTACATCTCCTTCAGCATGAACATCTGCAAGCAGCTGGTGAAGCAGGCTCCCGGCGCACCGGTCTACTACTTGAACGGCGACGTCACTCCCGCCGAACTGAAACGGTTGGGCATGGCAGGCTTCGACTATCACTACAAGGTGCTCCGGAAGAATCCCGGATGGATAGACGAGGCGCACCGCTTGGGCATGAAGACCAACTCATGGACGGTGGACGACACCGAGGTGATGCAGTGGCTCATTGACCGCCGCATAGACTTCATCACGACCGACAAGCCCGTCGAGCTGAAACGGCTGCTGGAGAAGAAGTGAACTCTTTCTTTCCATATTGACCTACGAACTGGGGATTATTGATTGTTTTTAAAGCTTGTGCCACGCCGGGGTCTGCCGCTTGCTGAAAGCCGCAGCGCTCCGAGCGTGGACTTTTTTTACCATCCGATTTGTACCCGCGGGTTCCCTGCTTCGTACGGACGCGTCGCCACGGTGGTACGGACGCGTCCGTACGACGGTGCGGACACGTCGCCACGAGCGTACGGACAGGCCCGTACGAAGCTCTTCATAAGTAATTGATAATCAAGGGGTGTTTTTAGAGAAAAAAAGGGATAGGGTGGAAGAGGGGTATGTTGTTTGTTTTTACTATCTGAGGAACGGGAAAAAAGGAATGTTTCAAGAGCTCAAGCGTTGTTCCCGCAACAGTTTCCGTGTGTAGCATGACAGTTCCTCCTTTTTCAAATCAAACGCGATACAGACAAAGTTCATGTCCCGGGACGAGAGATGGGGCAGTTCCTTAACAATCTGGCGAAAGCCCTCTATGCCGCCATAAAGGTCGAAAGCAGCGAAATAGTCACTGAGCCAACCTCGCTCCACCACTCTCTGCACGACAATCTTGCGCGACTTCCACCAATCGAAGCATGAAAGGTCATAGTCCCACAGCAGGGAAGGGGAGAGCGTACACATTGCACGGGAGTCCTTATAATCATCAAAGATAGTCATGAGCAGATGGTTTAGAAGTTCTTACAACAAAAGTAGGTCTTTTTGTCAGAACAGGCAAGCCGGACCCTGCAAAAAGAAACAGGGCGGCGTCTTTTGCCTCGCAGACTCATTTTCCGGGAGTGAAGAAAGACGCATTGCAAAAGTAATCGTACCTTTGCAAGTGAGTTGTGTCAGATGAACCCACCCGACTGTAGGGATGCATGGTTCCTGGATTCCCTGCGGGGGACCACTTCGGCACAACACCCTGGACTTGAATACGGATGATTATGGAAGAAAACTTCGACATACGCAGCCAACAGTACAACAACCGTGAGCGCGAGTTTGAGAACGCGCTCCGCCCGTTGCAGTTCAGCGACTTCAGCGGGCAGGACAAGGTCGTGGACAATCTGCAGGTGTTTGTCAAGGCGGCACGCCTGCGCGGAGAGCCGCTCGACCACACGCTGCTGCACGGACCTCCCGGACTGGGGAAAACCACCCTGAGCAACATCATCGCCAACGAACTGGGCGTGGGCTTCAAGGTGACCTCGGGACCGGTGCTCGACAAACCCGGCGACCTGGCGGGTCTGCTCACCTCCCTGGAACCGAACGACGTGCTCTTCATCGACGAGATACACCGGCTCTCGCCCGTCGTCGAGGAATATCTCTACTCGGCCATGGAGGACTACCGCATCGACATCATGATCGACAAGGGCCCGTCGGCACGGAGCATCCAGCTCGACCTCAACCCCTTCACCCTCGTGGGTGCCACCACGCGCAGCGGACTGCTCACCGCCCCCCTGCGTGCCCGCTTCGGCATCAACCTCCACCTGGAATATTACGACGACGACATCATCAGCCGCATCATCCTGCGGTCGGCACACATCCTGGACGTGCCTTGTGACACCGACGCCGCCGGGGAAATCGCCTCGCGCAGCCGGGGTACGCCGCGTATCGCCAACGCCCTGCTGCGCCGCGTCCGCGACTTCGCCCAGGTGAAAGGCTCCGGACGCATCGACGTGGACATTGCCCGCTTTGCGCTGGAAGCTCTCAACATCGACCGCTACGGGCTCGACGAGATAGACAACAAGATACTCGGGACCATCATCGACAAGTTCGGCGGCGGACCCGTCGGGCTGTCGACCATCGCCACCGCTCTGGGCGAAGACCCCGGCACGCTGGAGGAGGTCTACGAGCCGTTCCTCATCAAAGAGGGCTTCATCAAGCGGACGCCACGCGGACGCGAAGTGACCGAGCTTGCCTACAAGCACCTGGGCCGCAACCGCTTCTCTGCCGGCAGGACGCTGTTCGACTAACCGGACCACCGTGGGGCCGTGAGGCAGGCGGACGTCCGTGCCTGCCGTTCCCTCCTCCGCCACGCGCCGTCCTTCACTGAAAGACATTATGGAACTGAAATCACTGGCCAAGGATACGGCCATCTACGGACTGAGCAGCATCGTGGGGCGTTTTCTCAACTACCTGCTCGTCCCCCTGTACACGAATGTCATCCCTGCCTCGACGGGAGGCTATGGCATCGTCTCGAACGTCTACGCCTTCACGGCGCTGATGCTCGTTTTCCTCACCTTCGGCATGGAGACCGGGTTCTTCCGCTTCGCCAACCGGCAGGACGAAGACCCGCGGCGCGTCTATGCCAACGCACTGCTCTTTGTCGGCGGACTGTCACTGCTCTTCGTCATCGTCTGCCTCGCCGGGCTGGGACCGCTCTCCGACGCGCTGGAGTATGCCGACCACCCCGAGTTCGTGGGCATGATGGTCGTGGTCGTGGCGCTCGACTCGTTCCAGTGCATCCCCTTCGCCTACCTGCGCTACAAGAAGCGGCCCATAAAGTTCGCCGCCATCAAGCTCTTCTCCATCGTGGGCAACATCGCGCTCAACCTCTTCTTCCTCGTGCTCTGCCCGTGGCTCATGCGGACGGCCCCCGGGACGGTCGACTGGTTCTATGACCCGGACTACGTGGTGGGCTACATCTTCCTGAGCAACCTCATCTGTTCCGCCGTCCAGATGTTCTTCTTCATCCCCGAGCTGCGCGGCTTCAGCTACCGTGTCGACCGCGCCCTCATGCGCCGCATGGTGTCCTACTCCTTCCCGCTGCTCATCCTCGGACTGGTCGGCGTGCTCAACATGACCGTGGACAAGATGATTTATCCCTTCCTCTACGACGACCGTCAGGAGGGCATGAAGCAGCTGGGCATCTACAGTGCCACGAGCAAGGTCGCCATGGTCATGGCGATGTTCACCCAGGCGTTCCGCTATGCCTACGAGCCGTTCGTCTTCGGCAAGAGCAACGACAGCGACAGCCGCGAGACGTATGCCAAGGCGATGAAGTACTTCTTTATCTTCGCCCTGCTCGCCTTCCTCGCCGTGATGGGCTACATGGACATCCTGCGCTACCTCGTCGCCCGCGACTACTGGGAAGGGCTTTCGGTGGTCGCCATCGTCATGGGCGCCGAGATTCTCAAGGGCATCTACATGAACCTCTCGTTCTGGTACAAGCTGACCGACGAGACGCGCTGGGGTGCCTACTTCTCGCTCATCGGCTGCGCGGTCATCGTGGGGCTGAACGTGTGGCTCGTGCCGCGCTACGGCTACCTCGCCTCCGCCTGGGCATCGGTGGCAGGCTACGGCGTCATCACCCTGCTGTCCTACTTCATCGGCCAGCGGAAGTACCCCATCCGCTACGACGTGCGTGGCATGGCTGTCTACCTGCTGCTGGCAGCGGTGCTCTACGCCGCCTCGACATTTATCGGACACCTGGGGCTTCCTTTTGCCCTCCGCCTCTTGCTTAATACGTTGCTATTGCTGATATTTGCAGCCTACATCCTGAAGAAGGACCTCCCGGCACGGCAACTGCCGTTCATCGGCCGCTTCTTCCGACGGACGTAAGGGAGTCTTCCCACTCCCGCACAAGGCTGGCGGAGCGCAGAGTTTTTTAATTATTTTTCTCTGCGCCTCCGCTTCCCTGTGTCCGGGCAGGCTTTATTCACAATCCATAATCCATAAACCCAATGACAATGAAAAAGACAATGACCAAGCTGCTCGCGGGCATCCTCTGCTCGCTGATGTTCGCCCCCTGTGCGTATGCCGACGAAGGCATGTGGGTGCTGAGCATGCTCAGCAAACGCTCGCAGAAGCAGATGAAGGCACTGGGCCTGAAGCTCAATGCCAAACAGCTCTACAACCCCGACGGTCCGTCGTTCAAGGACGCCATCGTCAGCTTCGGCGGCTTCTGCTCGGGCGTGGTGGTTTCACCCGACGGACTGGTGTTCACCAACCACCACTGCGGCTACGGCTCCATCCAGGAGCACAGTGCGCCAGACCACGACTACCTGAAGAACGGCTTTGTGGCGCGCACGTACAAGGAGGAGCTTCCCAACCCCGACCTGCACGTGAGCTTCCTCATCCGCACCGAGGACGTGACGCAGCGCGTGAAGGCTCTGCTCACCGACGACATGGGGCTGAGACGCCGTCAGCATGTGGTCGACTCCGTGAGCCGCGCCATCGAGAAGGAGGCTGTCGCCGGCAACAAGCTGTTGCGTGCCGAGGTGGCATCCTACTATCAGGGCAACGAGTTCTACCTCTCCATCTATAAGGACTACAAGGACGTGCGTCTCGTCTATGCACCGCCCTCGTCCCTGGGCAAGCTGGGCGGCGATACCGACAACTGGATGTGGCCGCGCCACACGTGCGACTTCTCCGTCTTCCGCATCTATGCCGGTCCCGACAACGAACCCGCCGAATACTCCCCCGAGAACAAGCCCTACCAGGCATCCGCCTATGCCCCCGTGTCGCTCAAAGGCTATGAGGAAGGCGACTTCTGCATGACCATGGGCTATCCAGGCTCGACCGAACGGTACCTGTCCTCCTTCGGCGTGGACGAGCGCATGAAGACCTCGAACGCAGCCATGATACAGATCCGTGGCATCAAGCAGGACATCTGGACCTCCTACATGGAGCAGGACGACGCCACCCGCATCAAGTATGCGTCGAAGTTCGCCTCCAGCTCCAACTACTGGAAGAACAGCATCGGCATGAACCAGAGTATCGCCGACCTCGGAGTCATCGGGCAGAAGCAGGCGCTGGAGAACCGTCTCCGCACCTGGATTGCCCAGCACCCCGACATGCAGAAGAAGTACGGCACGATGCTCCCGGCACTGGAGCAGGCATACAAGTCGCGCTTCAATGCCTCACACGCACGCAGCTTCTTCTACGAGAGCCTGCTGGGCTCTGCCGAGCTGCCCCGCTTCGTGATCAACTTCCTACAGCTGCGCGTGAACGACATGACGCCGGAGATGAAGGAGCAGACCCTGAAAACGTATGAAGGCAAGTACGCCGACATGGACCTGAACATCGACAAAGAGGTCTTCGCGACCATGCTCAAGACGTATGCCGAGGTAGTGCCTGCCGAGAAGTATCATCCGTCGCTCTACCAGACCGTGGCACAGAAGTTCGGCGGCGACTTCAAGGCGTACGTGGACAGCCTCTACGCACACACTGCCTTCACCACCCTCGACGGACTGAAACGCTTCCTCGCCAATGACACGACGTTCAACCTGCGTCAGGACCCCATGACGCAAGTTGCCGTCTCGCTCATCCAGGCCTACAACGGCATAGCCGACGAGTCGGGAAAGGACGACGAGGTCGTGGCACTCAACGAGAGCAAGCTCTGCGACGCGCTGCGCGAGATGGAGATCGACCGCGACTTCTACCCCGACGCCAACTCCACCCTGCGCATGAGCTACGGCGTGGTGAAGAGCTATGACCCGCTCGACGCCGTACACTACAACTACTACACCACCACGCAGGGCATCCTCGAAAAGGCAAAGAAGGGCGCACAGAACAGCGACTACTACATCCAGCCGGAAGTCCTCAAGCTCTTCAACGGCAACTACGGCCGCTATGGCAACAAGCAGGGAGACATGAACACCTGCTTCCTCTCGACCAACGACATTACCGGCGGAAACTCCGGCAGCGGAATGTTCAACGGCAAGGGAGAGCTCATCGGCCTCGCCTTCGACGGCAACTGGGAAGCCATGAGCGGGGACATCGTCTTCTCGCCGAAGCTCCAGCGCTGCATCGGCGTGGACATCCGCTACGTGCTCTACGTGATCGAGAACTACGGTCACGCCGACCGCCTCATCAACGAACTGAAGCTGAAGTGACGGCTTCACGCTGACACGCCTACCTAGAAGTAGGTATTTTGCAAGGTGCGGCATGCTTTTCAGACGAGAGCATGCCGCACCTTTGTTGTCTGTGCCTTACCTTTGGCGCGTCAACCGGCGAAACGGCTAGTACCACGGCAAACAACGTTTCACCAATAAACCTTGATATGAAATCTATTCTAAACCTATCCCTCCTGTGCCTGCTCGTGCTGGCACCGGCAGTGCCACAGCGTGTGGCAGCCGACACGGTCGTGACCGCAGAACGGAACACCGACGCCAATGTCTACGGACATGTGATTGACAAGAAGACGGGCGAGCACTTGCCCTACATCCGCGTGACGGTGAAGGGAACCACCCTCGCCGCAATGACCGATGCCACCGGACACTACTTCCTCAAGAACCTTCCCGTGGGACGCATCACCCTCGAAGTGGGAGCCATCGGCTACCGGACGCAGCAGCGCGAGGTGACCACCACCGCCGGGCACACACGCGAACTGAACTTCGAGCTGGAGGAGTCTGACGTCGCACTCGACGAAGTGGTCGTCTCCGCCAACCGCAGCGAGACACGCCGACGCGAAGCGCCCAACCTCGTGAGCGTCCTCAGCTCCAAGCTCTTCGAGACCACCCAGTCCGCCTGCCTCGTGCAGGGGCTGAACTTCCAGCCGGGCGTACGTACGGAGAACGACTGCCAGAACTGCGGCTTCTCGCAGGTGCGCATCAACGGACTGGACGGACACTACTCGCAGATACTCATCGACTCGCGTCCGGTGTTCTCCTCGCTCAACGGCGTCTACGGACTGGAGCAGATCCCCGCCAACATGATTGAGCGCGTCGAGGTGGTGCGCGGCGGCGGTTCGGCACTCTTCGGCGCCTCTGCCATCGGAGGGACCATCAACATCATCACCAAGGAACCCGTGCGCAACTGGGCAGAGACAGGACACACCTTCACTGCCATCGGGGGCGGGGATGCCTTCGACAACACGACCACGGCGAACGTCTCCCTCCTGACCGACGATGCACGGGCGGGCTTCATGGCATACGGACAGAACCGCTACCGCCAGGGCTACGACGCCAACGGCGACGGCTACACCGAGCTACCGGTACTCCGCTCGCAGACGCTGGGACTGAACAGCTTCCTGCGCGTCAGTCCGTCCTCGAAATTCACGCTGCAATACCACGGCATCAGTGACTTCCGCCGCGGAGGAAACGCCTTCGACCTGCCACCCCACGAGGCGAACGTCGCCGAGCAGGCAGAGCACAACATCCACGGAGGCGGACTGGCGTACGACTTCCTCGCCCCCGACGGACAGGACCGCGTGAACGCCTACTTCTCCTTCCAGGCAACGACCCGCAAGAGCTACTACGGCGGCATCGGCGAGGGCACGCCCGACGACATCGAGACGGCTGCCAAGGCGTACGGCACGACACACAACCTGAACTACATCCTCGGCACGCAGTACGTCCACTCCTTCCCCCGTCTGCTCTTCATGCCCGCCGACCTGACGCTGGGCGCGGAGTACAACACCGACAGGCTGACCGACGTCATCAAGGGCTATGACCACCGGCTGGAGCAGAAGGCACACATCGGCAGCTTCTTCTTCCAGAACGAGTGGAAGACCCCTCAGTGGAGCCTCCTCCTGGGCGGACGGCTCGACAAGCACAACTTCATCGACCGCCTCATCTTCAGCCCCCGCGTCAACGTGCGCTTTAACCCGACGGATGACGTCAACCTGCGACTGAGCTACTCGGGCGGCTTCCGTGCCCCACAGACGTTCGACGAGGACCTCCACGTGGGCATGGTGGGCGGCAGCCGGCTCGTGACGGTACTTGCCGACGGACTGCGCGAGGAGCGTTCCAACAGCTTCAGCCTCTCTGCCGACCTCTACCACCGCTTCGGCGACGCCATCCAGGCAAACCTGCTCATCGAAGGCTTCTACACCAAGCTGTCCCACGTGTTCGCCCTGCGTCAGCTGGAAAAGAAGGACGCCAACGGAAACAGCGTGCAGGAGCGCTACAACGCCTACGGGGCAAAGGTCTACGGCATCAACCTCGAAGGCAAGGTGGCGTTCGACCGGCTGCTGCAGGTACAGGCAGGACTGACGTTGCAACGGAGCCTCTACGACGAGGCCATCGCCTGGAACGAGGACGTCCCCGAACAGCTGTACCGCCGCATGATGCGCACGCCCGATACCTACGGCTACTTCACCGCCACGCTGACGCCGCTCAGCCGCCTCTCGGTCTCGCTGACGGGCAACTACACGGGCAGCATGCTCGTGGGGCACAATGCCGGCTCGGGCACGGAGACACCCGTGGCGGTCGATACACGCAGCTTCTTCACCCTGGGCACGAAGGTGAGCTATGACTTCCCCGTCGGCTCGCACCTCACCCTCCAGGTGAATGCCGGTGTGCAGAACCTCACCGACGCCTTCCAGAAAGACCTCGACACGGGCTGGAACCGCGACTCTGCCTACATCTACGGTCCGTCAACGCCCCGCAGCTTCTTCGTCGGCGCAAAGATTGTCTACTGACGGACGCCTTCTCCCGGCAATGGAAAACAATGAAAAAAAGCGACTCTTTCCATCGGCATGATGGAGGAGTCGCTTTTTCCGCTTGTATTAATGATTAGATTGTGTATGTGTTGCCCAAGGGGCACGGCAAAGATACGCCGTTTTCTGAAAAGAACAAACAATCGTGTCCGAATAATTCATTGCGTAGGGAGCATGGGACTATTCCAGTATCGCCACTGTAATGTCGTCGAGGAAGATGCGGTTCTTGCCTTGTCCCACCCCGTGCAGGTCGAACGAAATGCCCGCCATGAAGCGTATTTGGGTCTCGTCCGTGACTCCTTCGATGGTGAAGGAGCGTTCGGCAATGTCGGGGCTCCAGACGTCGTACCCCTCACCATACTCATTCTTGCTCGAGTTGGGATAGTTGTCGATGATGAACGGATTGTCTGCCTTCACCGTACCCGGACCGATGACCGAGACGTAGAGTTCGTTGTCATCACGCGTCCCGCCTTTCGAGACATATCCGCACGCCTTGAAGGTCACCTTCACGTTGACCGTACCGTCGACCTTCAGTTTCGGCGAGACGAGGTCACCTGCATAATTCGTCTTGCCCAGCTTGACGAAGGCCAGGCAACCATAGACCAGCGGCTCGTCCTTGCTGGCAGAGTTGGGTGTGGAGGTCCATCCGTGCGCCAGCTCATCGGCAGTCCAGGAGTCGATACGTACCTGCCCGTCGGTGTCATAGGTGATTGCCGTGCCGTAGTTCAGCCAGCTAAAGTCCTCCTGCAGAAGGATGCTGCCCGAAGCCTGCACTACGCTGATGTCGACATTCGCCGACGGCTCGGCGTCGGACGTACAATGGAGGATGCCCGTACGCTCCAGCCCGTTGTTCTGCGCCAGCGTCAGGCAGATGAGCCCCTGCGCCGATATGGAGTCAAAGCGCAGCCAGTCCTGTGCTGCCGCATCGACGCTGCAGGTCCACTCCACATTCGCCTGTGAAGTGACGGTGACCGGTCCGCCTGCTGACGGGACACGCACCGTACCGCTGCCATCGCCGACGGTAATGGTGGGCACACTTGCCGCCTGGTTGACGCAGAGCAGGATGGGATACTCCTGTTCACCCACGACGAGGGCGAACTCTGCCTGCCGTGCCTGGAAGCCGGAGTTGGCACTCACGATGAGGTTGAAGTGTCCGTCCTCGTCGCCCTCATCGGGGAAGGCACGTACCCAGTCGGTACCTTCGGTGCGGCACACCACCTGCCAGGGACAGTTGGAACGTACGGTCACGGTATATTCGGTCTTCGACGCACCCGCCTCAAACGTGGTCTGTTCGTTCTCCAGGTGCAGGTAGGGGTTGTCGGGATAAGTCTCTTCGTCGTCGCACGCCGCAAATGAGCAGGCGGCAGCCACGTACAAGAGTCCTCCCAGGAAATAGTGTATCAGTGATTTCATGACTTTCTCTGTGTTTTATCGGTTTATGCTATGTCTCATGCCGCTCAACGTCCGATGGCCTGCTTGCTCCACCACACGGGCGTCTTCATGTTGTTCTCGCCTCCCATGCGCTGCAGCGCCTCCTCCACATGGGCTGCATTGGTCGCCACGCTGGTAGCAGGATAGGCAAAGCGGGTAGGGAGGATATGGTCGTTGAAGGTTCCTTCACCGATGGTCAGCACCGGATAGCCCGTCCGGCGATACTCGTGATAGGCTTCCATGCCGGTCCAGAAGAGCGCGAGGTACTTCTGCTCGCCGATGAGCTGTTCCTTGTTGGTATGTCCGTCCCAGGAGGCAAGGTCGGATGCCAGGAAGGTTGCCACATCGTCCGCCGTGATGGTGACAGGCGTCAGCGAATAGGCTCCCAGCTCGTTCCACTTCTCCATCGAGGCGGTCACCGCTGCTTCGTAGTAGGTACGTGCTGCCTGCTCGCCTCCGTCAATCCATCCCTTCAGGGCTGCCTCGGCAAGGATGAACTCCAGCTCGTCATAAGACAGGAAGAACGAAGGACAGAGTGCCCGGCAGAACACCTCGTAGTTCAGGCGCGAGGCTCCGCTGTCGGCATCGCTCTGCTGGGCATTGGTACAGCCCGAGATGGTCCCCTTCCACGTGTCGCGGCTCGGATGCTTCTTGCCCCAGATGGGCAGGCGCGGGTCCTGATAGAGCTGGATGCCGTTCTCGCTGATGACGGTCATCTTGATGAACTGCTCGGTGAGCTTGCGTCCGCTGGCAGTAAACTCGTTCTCGGTCTCGTCCGTGAAGTAGTTCACATAGGGTTTGATGCCCGTATAGTCCACCCGGGCATTGTCGGCATTGGAAGCGAAGAGCGGGTATTTGTCCGAGTCGGCAAGGAGGGCACGCATCCGCTGTCCCACGTTCATCTCGCTACGTCCGCCGACCCGGCAGAGCAGGCGCATGTAGAGGGTGTTGTTGAACTTGCGCCAGGCTGTCATATCGCCGCCGTAGAGCCCGTCCAGGTTGCCGTCGAGCATCGTGGGCTGTGTAGCATAGAGTTCGTTCGCGGCTTCGAGGTCGGCGAACATCTGCTCGTAGACCTCCTGCTGTGAGTCGTATTTCGGTGTTTTCGTGCCTCCCTCCTCACGTCCCTGGAAGGCCTCGGAGTAAGGGATATCGCCGAACATGTCGGTCAGGTTCGACATGAAGAGTACCTTCAGCGTGAGCGCCATCGCCTGGATAGCCACGTCGCCGTCCTCCGCAGCAAGCGAAGCCATGTGGAGCGTGTTGTTGGCATAGCTGCTGTAGAAGTTCCAGACGCCCTTCCAGTCCTGGTCGGAGATGAAGTAGCGGTGCTCCTGACGGGTCGTTCCGCCCGTGAAGGCGGTGAACTGGATCAGCTCGTCGTTCCAGTACCACGTGTAGTATTGCCATTGCTTGGATGCGCCGTAGATAATCGGTTCGAGCATGCGGCTCGCCTCGATATCGCCCACGGTCATCTTGTTGGGGTTCGTATTGATTTCTTCGAAGTTTGTCGTGCACGACGTGCCCAGAAGCGAAGCCGCCAGCAGGCAGCCGGTCACGAATGTATGGAGTGGTTTCATTGTCATCTGTGCTTTGAGGTTAGAATGCGAGTTTCACGTTGAGACCATAAGTGCGCGTCATGGGGAACGACATCGCCTCGATGCCCTTGTAGATGTCGCTGCCGTTGAGCATACCCACTTCGGGGTCATACTGCGGGAAGCTGGTCAGGCAGAAGACATTGGTGGCATACACGCCCACGTTGGCACGCTGGATGACCTTGGTCTTCTTGAGGAAGGAGGCGGGCACCTGGTAGTCGAGGCGCACCTCCTTGAGCTTGAGGAAGGAGGTACTGAAGGTATTCATCTCGGTGTTGTCGCGGTTCCAGATGTACTTGTTGTAGTAGGTCTGTATGTCCTCGGTGATGGTGTTGTTCTTCTGATAGGCCACCGAGCCGTCCTCCTGAACGATGGCGTTCACACCCGGATGCACGAGCCCGTCGGCACGTCCTTCGAGCGAGTTGGTCAGCTTGCCCTGGTAGGCCAGGGAGAAGTTCGTCACCGAGAAGGCATGTCCGCCATACTGTCCGCTGAACGTTGCGCTCAGGGTGAAGTCCTTGTAACGGAAGCGTTGCGTCATGCCGGCACGCCAGTCGGGGTTGACCTTGCCGATGCGCCGCGTGGGGTTGTCATCAAGCATCGGGTAACCGGTCTTCTCGTCGACGAGCACCATGCCCGAACAGTCGACGCGGTTGCCGTTCTCGTCGGTATAGAACGAACCTTCGGGAGCACGCTGGAAGCCGCGTCCATAGATGATGTGCATCTCTTCGCCCACGTAGGAATAGACATACGTACGTCCGCCGATGGTCGTACCCATGTCGGTCTGGAGCGGTGTGGAGGGGTCCCAGTCATCTTGCAGGCTGACGAGCTTGTTGTAGTTGCGCGACCAGTTGAGGCCGAACGACCACGTGAAGTCTTTCGTCTTTACCGGGACAAAGTTAGCACTGATCTCGATGCCCTTGTTCTGTATCTCGCCGGCGTTAATCTTCATGCCCGTGGCACCCGTAATCTGGTCCAGTGCGACGGAGACGATCTGGTCGGTCGTGCTCGACTTGTAGAAGGCCACGTCGAAGGTGACGCGCTTCTTGAAGAGACTCATCTCGAGGCCGGTCTCCCAGCTCTCGACGTTCTCGGGCTTGATGAGCGGGTCGGGGATAGTGCCCGGCAGGGTATAGCCGCCCGAATAGTCGGTGGTGGAGTAGTACTGGTCGAGCGAGTAGGGACTGGTGTCATTGCCCACGTTCGCCCACGACAGACGCAGCTTCATGAAGTCCACCACAGGCAGGTGGTCGCGGAAATTGAACACGTTGCTCAGCAGGACGCTTCCCGACACGGACGGATAGAAGTAGGAGCAGTTGCTGCGGGCCAGCGTGCTCGACCAGTCATTGCGCCCGGTGATGTCCAGGTAGTAGGTGTCATCCCAGCTGAGCGACGCCATGCCGTAGAGGCTGTTGATGGCCTTCTCGGAACGGTACGTGTAGATTTCCGGCTTCGTGTCCGAGGGGACGTTGCTCAGGTTGTACACGCCCTCCACATCGAGTTCTTCGAGGGTGATGCGGTTGTTGTAGTACTTGCTGTACATCCGGTTGCCGCCGAAAGCGACGGAGTAGCCGAAGCGCTTGTCGAAGGCGTCGCCCGTGTAGCGGAGCAGGAAGTCGATGTTCGACTCATAGCTGCGCAAGTCCTGTTCGCGGTAGAAGCCGTCCTTCCACTCGGAGTACTTCGGACGGCGCTGTGTGCGGAACTCATCCGAGAAGTCCACGCCGCCGCGCAGGTTGAGCGTCAGCCCGGGCAGCAGGTTGGCGGTGATGCCCAGGTTACCGAAGAAGCGGTTCTTGTCCATCCCGTTGAGGGCCTCATAGAGCGTACGGTAGGGGTTCCACGAGCCGTCGCCTGACGGATAGACCAGGCTGTTGCCGTCCGTACCCTCGGCATTCTCCCAGTTGGCGCGGGTGTAGCGGCCCTGGAAGTACTCGTCGCGCCACTGCGACATGCTGTTGTTGTTGTAGCCCCACACGAGCTGGTACATGGGCGAGCTGGAGCTGTATCCGCTCACAGGGAGGTTGTCGCTCGTCTTGTGGTAGTAGTTCGCCTTGGCATTGATGGTAAGGTACTTGTTCAACTCGGAAGTGAACGAGAGGGCGAAGCTCTGCTGCTCGTATCCCGTGTTGGGCAGGATCCAGTTGTTGCGCCGGTCGGTGATGGAGAGGCGGGCGCTCGTCCCCTTGCCGTTGCTGCCGTCGATGCTCACCGAGTTGTCGAATGTCAGGCCGGTCTCAAAGAGTCCGGTGTACCAGTCGTCCTGGTAGACCCACGGGGTCGGCGTGAAGGTGCCGGTTTCCCAGTTCTTGGAGTTATACTGATAGCGCAGCTTGTTCGCATCGAACTTCTCACCGAAAGCGTAGCGCGAGATGTGGCGGTTGACGGCAACTCCGTCGGCAGTCATTTCGGCAGGGAGTGTCCAGAAGCAGAAGGGCTGCAGACCGAGGTCCGAACCGGAACCGTACTCCTTCTGGAACTCGGGGAAATAGCCTGCCTGCTCCCACACGACGGAGGAGCTGAAGGTCACCCCGATGCCCTTGTCCGTGCGTCCCTTCTTCGTGGTGATGATGATGGCGCCGTTGGCAGCGCGCGAACCGTAGAGGGCGGTTGCCGCCGGACCCTTCAGTACGCTCACCGACTCGATGTCCTCGGGATTGATGTCGCTGGCACCGTTACCGAAGTCCACGGGGGCGTCAGCCTGTGCATAGTTGCTCACCGCCTTCGTCTGTGTCGTACCCGAATTGACGGGGATGCCGTCCACCACGAAGAGGGCTTCGTTCGACCCGTAGTTGAGCGACTGGTCGCCACGCAGGGTCACGCGCAGCGAGCTTCCCGGTCCGGCTCCGGCACTAGCCATGGTCAGGCCTGCCACCTTGCCGTCGAGGGCATTGAGCCAGTTGTTCGACAGGTTGCTGGTCACTTCGTCCTCACCGAGTTTGGACACGGCGTAGCCCAGTGACTTCTGTTCACGGGTGATGCCGAGTGCGGTGACTACCGTCTCGTTGAGCATCACCGACGATTCCTGCAACACCACGCGCAGGTTGCCTCGTGCGTCGGCCTTCACCTCCTGGGGGACGAATCCCATGTAGGAGACCACCAGCACCACATCTTTCCCGTCAACACGCAGGCGGAAGTGCCCGTCGAGGTCGGACACCGTGCCCACATTGCTCCCCTTCACCTTGACTGTCGCACCGATGAGAGGGGTCACGCCGTCGGCTTCGAAGATGCTGCCCGTCAGTTCCCTTTCCTGGGCAGACAGCTGGAACGCCAGCAGGGAGGTTGCGAAGAGCAGTCCTGCCCGGCGGAAGTTGCATTTTGCTTGTTTCATAGTCTGAGTGTATGTGTTCGTTCGTTTGTACCCTTACTTCATGTCCGTGCTCAGGGCTTTCGGACGTATCATCTGCTCGGTGTAGACGCGACCGAAGCGGTCGGTCACACGGATGTCGAGCGTGGAGGTGGCAGACGATGCCGTCACCTCGAACATGTGGCCCGTGGCGTCGGTCTCAAAGGACGACGTCGGTGTGGCACCCTTGTCCAGACGCAGCGCCTCGTAGGAGATGAGGTGCAGCGGGTCCTTGACGGAGACGCGGGTCACGGCGAGCGGAATGCCGTTCTCGCTCACCTCCACCTTCCAGGCGGGGTCGTAGCCCCAGACGTTGATGAGCACCTTGTTGTCCGTACGGGCGGTGGAGTAGCTGCCGGTATAGCGTGCCAGGTCTTCCTCCGACACGCCGGGCGCATACTTCGCCGCGGTGATGTGGCACTCGTTGAGGTCATACGTGCGGAACTGGTAGTCGCGTCCTTCGCCCGTCCCCTTGTAGTACCACTGACTGTCGGTCCCGTTCTGGTCCCACACGGCATAGCCGGCAGGTGAACCGTCCTTGCAGATGTAGTTGTCGGCATAGCCGTCCTTGCCGGTCCACCACCACGTGCCGCAGACGGCAGCCACGTTGTGCTCCATCAGGTTGTCCTTCTCCACGGTGAAGTTGAGGTGGGTGTGACCCGTGAGCACCTCCACGCGGTCAAAGCGTGCCAGCAGGCTCTGGAGTTCACTGCCGTTGTCGAGCGAGAGCAGGTCCAGCTGACTGCCGCCCGCGATGAGCGGATTGCGGTAGAGATTGACGTGCATTGCCACGACGATGGGCGTGGACGGGTCGGTGATGTAGGAGAGGTCCTTGCGCAGCCATTCCATCTGCGGGTCGACGATGACCCCTTCATAGTCGCGCTCCCCGACAACTCCTTCCGCGCCGCCGGTATTGATGTAGCGCACGTTGTCCAGCAGGACGTAGTGCACGCGGCCGAGGTTGAACGAGTAGTAGGTGGGGCAGACATCGTCCTTGAACGGCTGTTCGGCATCCCAGTCGTCTGCCTTGTAGGGGTCGTTGTCGTGATTGCCCGGCAAGTGGAAGAGCGGACAGCCGATGCGGTCTGCCTGCGTGAGGCACTGTGCCAGGGCGAAGCTGTTGGAGTACCAGTAGAGATCCCAGCTCAGGTCGCCCAGGTCGATGGCGTAGGCGGGTGTGCCGTCGGCAGTCTCTGCGGCAATGGTCGCGTTGATGTCGGTCACGAAGTCGTCATACTGCTTGAGGTCGTCATTGCGGTTGGCAAGGTGGAAGTCCGTCACGACAAAGAGCTTGTGGTGGTCGTTGTCCACCCGGCGGAGGGCAAAGTCCTGCTGTTCGGACACCCCGGCAGCCGCCGTCAGCCGCTTGAAGAACTGCGGCTCGTTGCCGTTGCGGCACTCCACCTCGTAACCCGAGGGGAGGGAGATGAACACATAGCCGTTGCGCTTCTCCGACGGCAGGTAGTAGATGCCGTCGGCGTCGGTCGATGTCACCTCGAAGCCGTCGGACACCACCACGCCTGCCACGCCCTGCCCGTCGCACGCCACCACACCCTTCACGGTCATGCCTTCCCGGTCGGGGACAAGGATGGAGGCGGTGAGGTTGATGCTGAGGCTGCCCAGCTCCAGCCGCTGGTCGTCACGCAGGAGGGCGAGGCGGTAGTCGCCCGAAACAAAGTCGTCGGGCAGGCTGACGGCAAAGCCGGTATCGGAAGTCTCAGCCACGCTGACGGTGAACGTACGGTCGGCGGAGGCAAGCTCCAGCCGGTCTGTGGTGAGGATGCCGTTGCCACGCAGGAAGAGGAGTTCGTCCCGTCCGACACTGACGGAAGAGGGGAGGACAATCCCTTTCACAGGGATGGAACCGTTGAGGGGATTCATGGAACCAGCCTCGTTGCCGCAGCCTGCCATGCCCGCACTCACGAGCAGCAGGCACACGCCGAGCCGCGTCCAGTCAAGAAGTCTTGTTCTCATCATACTATTCTTTAAAAGGTGTTAGAGTTTCCTGAAAGCACGCGCAAAAGTAGGGTGAGGGTATGACGGAACGATGTCCGGACGGTTACATTTCGGGGACATTCGCGTTACAAGCACGGACCGCTCAACGGGTTCCGTCCCCATCCTCCGGAAGTCGGTTTTCCGGTGCGGATGCGTCCGTCCGCCCCTCACCCTGACAAGCGACGGGTACACCGATTCCTCCGTCCATCGGAGCGACTTCTCGCATAATTCCCATATCATAAACGCACGAAAGCCCCCGATGCCTCCTCCGCGTGGGAGGGGACGGGCAGGGGCGGAACAATCACCTAATCAATTTACCACTATGGGAATTACTGTTGAAAAACGGAAGCTGGCAGGCGGACGCGTGGCGCTCTACCTGAACTTCAGCTTCGGACACAAACGCTGGCGCGAGTCGCTCCACCTGACACTGGAGGACCCCGTCGACACCGCCACACGCAAGCTCAACCGCGAGAAGATGAAGATGGCGCTCGCCGTACGAAGCCGCCGCGAACTGGAGCTCATCACCGAGCGCAGCGGCATCCGCACCACGAAGGGGAACGCGCACACCGACCTGCGCGATGTCTGTACCGCCTTCATCGCCCAGTACCGGCGCAAGGACATCAAGATGGTGCAGGCTGCCTTCGCACAGCTCGTCCGTTTCACCGCCAACCGTCCGCTCTACACCTGGCGCATCGACCGGACGTTCTGCCTGAAGTTCTACGACTACCTGCGCGAGCACCTCTCGGGGCACACACCGACGGGCTACTTCAACAAGTTCAAGCAGTGCCTGGACTTTGCCGTGGAGCAGCACTACATGGAGGTCAACCCCGCCGCACACGTCCGCCTCGTGCAGCAGAACGAGTTCACCAAGGCGGTGCTCACCCAGGACGAGATACGCCGCCTCGCCACCGTGCCCTGCCTGCACGCCGAGGTGAAGCGCGCCTTCCTCTTCGCCTGCATGACGGGGCTGCGCTGGTGTGACGTCGTGGCTCTGCGGACGGAGAGTGTCGACGAGGCAGGACGCATGCTGCACCTGGTGCAGCAGAAGGTGGAGGGACACTCCAGCAAGGCGGTCCTCCACCTGGCGCTCAACGACTCCGCCCTGGCACTGCTCCGTGCCCGCCGTCCCGCGACAGACGGACGCCTCTTTGTCCTCCCCTCGTACTCCTACGCGGGCAGGGTGCTCAAGCGGTGGATGCGCAGTGCGGGCATCGACAAGCACATCACCTTCCATTGCGCCCGCCACTCGTTCGTGACGAACCTGCTCCTCAACGGGGCGAACATCAAGACGGCATCCGAGCTGGCAGGGCACTCCACCATCCGCCACACGGAGAAGTACATCCACATCGCCGACGAGCTCAAGCGGAAGGCGGTCGACAGCCTGCCTACGCTGGAGCTTGACCCGGAGTGGGAGTAGCAGGTCCGGTCACCGGATGGTCACCTGCCCCGACATCGCGGCAGTCCATCCTGCTCACCGGTAAAGGGTTCTCCGAAGGGGTGTGGTAGTGGGTACGAATACTACCTATCTGTCAAACGCCGTCAATCAAATCTTCGGATGTAACCTTAAATCACTCCTCAACTGGTACCGGGTGCAGTATGCCAAGCGGATGTTGACGTGTTACACGTACAAGCTCAAGGACATCCCCTTCATCTGCGGATTTTCGTCAAAGAGCACCTTCTACGTCGCCTTCCGCAAATATGAGGGTATCACGCCTTACCAGTATGTCCTGGAGCGTCGCCCCGACAGATTGGAGGAGTTGGAAGAAGTGTCCGACGGACGGACCTCGAAGAGCACAGCACAGCCGGGACTCCCATCCTCACAGTACGCTCACACCTGACTCCGACAATCCGGGCAACCGGCAATTCCCTCAGCCGGTAGCAACCACGAATAAGTAAGAATGAGAACTAAATTAATTGTTAAATCTTTAAATTTAAAGTTTTAGTTATTATGAACAAAAAGTTTATGAATGCACTCCTGTTCAGCGCAGCCTTGCTCTCAGCAGGGGTGGTTACGTCATGTAAAGACTACGATGACGACATTGATGAGCTTCGCGAGCTGATCAACCAAAACGCGACTCTCGGTGAGACTTTACAGACGCAACTGAACACATTGCAGTCAGCCGCACAAGCTGCTCAGACCGCCGCAGACAATGCTGCTGCCGAGGCTAAAGCTGCCGCTGCTGCTGCAGACGAAGCTAAGGCACAGGCTGCTGCTGCACAATCGGCTGCAGAACAGGCTAAGGCTGATGCCATCGCTGCTGCCGCTGCTGACTTGGAAGCTTACAAGGCAGAAGTGACAGAGCTTCTGGGCGCAAAGGCTGATGCTACGGCATTGGATGAACTGGATTCCAGACTGGCTCAGGAACTGGCTGATCTCGCTGGAAAGATCGAAGGTATCGAAAGCGGATTGGCTGACGAAATCACCAACAACCTGGATCTCCGCATCACCAGCAACACCAACGAAATCAACAACATCAAGGACCTCTTGGCTACCTTGACTGCCGGTGCTACTGACCTGGAGGTACAAAAAGCAACGTTGGAGAACTATGCTGCACTGTTGTCTGAGAACGGTTTGCAGGCTGACATCACTGAAGTTAGCGACCGTATCGATGACGCTGTGGCTGAAATCAACACGTTGAAGAGCAAAGTTGAGGCTAACACAACTGACCTGAATGCTGCCAAAGCTGACATCAACACGTTGAAGACCGATGTTGCAGGCATCCGCTCAGACATCACTGAAATCAACGGTGACTTGGCTCAGCTCCACATCCTGGTTGCCGCCCGTCTGAACAGCATCACGTTTGCTCCCAATGCATTCGTTGACGGTGTAGAGGCTATCGTATTCAACTCACTTGAATATGGTGATATGAAGGATTATAAAGAAACTCAGGATTTGGCTGAAGCTATCTTGCCGGCAAGTTACTCTACCGCAGCTTTGGCTACTGCAAGCTATCACTTCAATCCTTCCAGCTTCAACCTCGACAACGCTGACTATCAATATATCGACCGTCAGGTAGAAGTTATCACTACCCGCTCGAACGTAGCCGCTACGAACTTGCTTCAGATTGAAGGCACTCCCGTGGCTAACGTAGAAAAGGGTACGGTTGACTTCCAGCTCCGTCGTCTTGACACTCCGAACACCAGCGATGGCAATGCGCTCGACAAGGTGAACACGGTTGCCCTGCAAGCTACTTTGAAGGGTGATGCTGTTGACGAAGGCGAAAGCAACGTAGTCATCACTTCTCCGTATGTTCGTGTATATGATGACGTGATCAACCAAACCGAACTCTTCATCTCTGACAAAGAGTCTTTGGAGACTGTAGGTGATGCTGCTCACTTTGCGACGACTGTAACCGGTGCTCAGCAAGAGACTCCGCGCTATGAATTTGTTTATGATAAGGAATTCAACTTGAAAGATCTGATTGCTACTTGTGCAAACAAGGAAGATGATGATGCTGACCTCCATAATGCATTTGATGTAGAGGCTTACAAGTTGAGCTATCGTTTCGCTGTTGCTGAAACTGAATACAAGGTAACTACCGGTTCTACGACTACCAACCAGCAGACTGTCGTAAAATGTAAGGATGCTGAAAACGGTATCTTCGTTATCACTGACGGCTTCGGTCGTGAAACCATCGGTCGTACCCCGATTCTCCGCGTAGAATTGGTTGACGAGGCTGGTCGCGTTGTTCGTCGTGGTTTCGTTAAGGTAAAGGTTGTTGCTGAAAAGGCTGCTGACTACGTTGCCGGTATTGTTAAAGACCTGACTTATGAATGTGCTGAAACTCAAACTACCTTCGAACTTGACGAAGAGTGGATGCGTGAAAACGTTTACCGTCAGATTGAGTCTTCTAGAGGCGATGTTTCCTTGAGCCACGAAGAGTTCTGGAACATGTACGAATTCGATCATGCAAATGTTACGAAGGACGGTGAACCTACCTCTGGTATGACTCCTGATGTAGTTGACGGTTCTGCAAGTGCAGGTGTTGCTACGAAGAAGATTGTTTGGAACATCAAACACCTTAACCTCGGTGAAATCAGCGAAGAAGGTTCTGTATTCATCGGTTCTGTAACCTTGAAGAACAAGCTTGCTGCTTCTGAATTCCCCGAATATATCACATTGAACATCACTGTAAATGTGACTCTGCCGGCATTGAATCCTGAATTCACCATCAATAAGGTTTACTGGAACGAAACTCAGACTGCATTCGTATCGAATGTAAACCGTCCTGCCAGCGAAACCGACTATGCTAGCAACTGTCAGTTCCAGACCAAACTTTCTGATGCATTTGCAACTGTGAAGTTTGATGAGAAACTGCCTGAGTGCCACGCTGAATACTTCCGCTTGGCTGGTATCTACAACGGTGAGGAGAAGATGACCACCGGTGGTGTTGAAATCGAAGGCAACACGGCTGCTGACCAAATCATTACGCTTAAGAAGGACAACGAAGCCATCAAGGCAGCCCTCAACAGCGAAGACGGTTTGAGCGCAGTTGTTGAATACGTAGTTCAATTCGAAAGCGGCGACGTTGTAGTTGCTAACACCTTCAACGTTGAGTTCGTAACTCCGGTTAGCTTGAACATGCCTGTTGGCAAGACTGTAATGGATGCCAAGACGGGTGGTGACGTGGTTGACTTCGGCGGTTACCAGATGTTGACCGACTGGAGAGGTTACACCATCACTGCTCCTGAAACTACTACGGAACTCGTTCAATGGGGCTTCTGGGCACACAACCGCAGCGCTCACAAGACTACTGTAATCCCGGGCTGGGAAGAAACTATCAGACCTGCTTACTGGGATATCCAGACTGAACCGGTTGAAATCCTCACGGGTGAAAAGGTTTATGGTGGTAACGTTAAGGTTTCTTACACTTGGGTATTGAAAAGCTATATAGGCATAATTCTTGATAAGAAGGTTGTTGTGAAGAACTATGAAGTAGAGGGCTATGATAGCGAAGCCGCTGTACAACAAGCCTTGAATGCATTGGTAACCGAAGGCATGTATTCTACACGACCTGATGGTGATTGGTTTGGTATACCATATGAACTCGCTGGACACTATTGTGATGCCTACAACTATACAAGCGAAATTGTAGCTACTACAACTACAATTCAGACAATCAAGTCTATCAAGTACTATCCGGCAATCACGAAGTCTCACGCTCCTAAGGTCATCGTAGAAAAGGCTCACACAGCTGTGAAACCGAACTACGAAGGCAAGGCTGGTGATATCGTAGGCTGCTGGCAGTGGATCGCCAAGGAAAATACTCAGGTAGTAACCTCTTACGGTGCATACTGGGACTTCTACGGTGTATTCGGCGACTTGAAGCTTGATACTGCAAACGCAACTACCGACCTCGACTACAATGGTGGCAAACTTCCGTCAACTGTAACATTGACTCAAGTAGGCAACACCGTTAAGTACGAGAACGTAGGTACTCCGGTTGGTTACAGCTATAAGATCAACATCCCGGCTTCTATCGAATACGGATGGGGTGTAGCTGAAACTACTTTGACTATCACAGTCAATCCCGCAGGTGCTGGTGAATAAGTTCTAAACTTATTCTGACTATTCATACGAAGGGCGATTCCCACAAGGGGGGTCGCCCTTTGTTCGATTTGTCAAAATGTCAAAGTGTCAAACGAATCGCCCGAGAAGGGCCTTCCTTGCACCAAAATACGAGTTGGTGACCGGGAAGGGCCTTCTCGGGCGATTCGCTAAATACACATTGTCGCCGATGGAGGCTGTTCCGTTTCGTTGTGTCTGCCCGGAAGTGTGCGTGGTGTGCAAACAGGCAAGGTATAGGGGTAAAAGATGTGCTATATAATAGTTTGAAAAATGATGCGTCCGCAGACCTTCTGGAGAGCCAATGTCATTATTTTGGAATTGGTTTTCCATATTCTTTACATCGAATCGCGAAACAATATTGTTTGAGTCGTGAAACAATATTGTTTGACGAACCAAACACAAGTGTTTGACGGGTGAAACAATATTGTTTGGAACGTCAAAGAGAAGTGTTTCGTGTGAATAAAACAAAAATGAATGGGCAATAAGGAAGGAAAGTGCAAATTGGATTTAACTTTTACGCGCTGGTTTGCTCGTTTTTCCAAAAGTACGCGTTAGCTGAAAACGTCCAATCAGGAAAATGTGGAAGGAAAACGGCGGTTTTGCCTTCCGGAATGTCAAAGACAGCAGAACGGACAGCCCGCGCTGCCCGTTCCCGTCGGGTGACCATGCACTGACCAAAGTCGGAAGTGTGCAGGGTCTTTCGCTTTCTCTTACATCGGATGATGCGTGCATCCGATAATTCCCCTAATCTAACGTATATGAATTGTAAAAATATGATACTAATTCTCTGTTTGGCTCCTATGAATGATGGGATTAGGATGTGTCAGAGGAAGGACCGGCGGGAAGGGACAACGGGCTGCAACGTCCTTGCAGAGGGACTTCCGTGTAGCAGGGGTCAGGCGGCTGTGCAGATGCGGGCAATAGCCGTACCCACTATTGAACTGAACTTTGCCAATGACAGGTTACGGTCCAGATAAACGCGCTTCTGGTTCAAGTAATGGAGCATTTTACGGCATACTTCACCCCCTTTGCCTTCCGGGATGCTTTCGGGGAAGGAGGGAACCTCCACTCTGGAAGAGTCAACCGTCGTTTCTGCACTCATTTTTAGCCGTGACATAAGATAAAATTTTATGGCAGCAAATGTATAGCATCTGCTAACATCCGACAACATTTTTCCTAAGAAATAAAACCTATAACATCAAAGTTTTTAAGAAGTTGGAAAAATCACTAATCAGGATAAAAGATAGATATTACATAGTTATTATATATACATAATATATTACTATTACTCCGTGTGGGCACACGGACGACATTTGTCAATGAACGGTGGAGAAGGGAGCGACAGACCGGGAATCATTGCCCGTGACAGGCAACAGGACACAACGGGGCTTCGCGAAAGAATTGCCGGTTGTCAATTGCCAATTGTCGATTGTCGTGTATCTTTGCGCTAAAAACAGATACTATACATGGCAAACGACGTGGTTCTTACGCCGATGATGAAACAGTACTTCGAGTTCAAGGCACAGCATCCCGATGCTGTCCTGCTGTTCCGTTGCGGCGACTTCTATGAAACCTATTCGGAGGATGCCATCATCGCCTCCGAGATACTGGGCATCACCCTTACCAAACGTGCCAATGGCGGACAGTCGAAAGTGGTCGAGATGGCGGGATTCCCCCACCATGCGCTCGATACCTACCTGCCCAAGCTCATACGCGCCGGAAAGCGCGTGGCCATCTGCGACCAGCTCGAAGACCCCAAGCTCGCCAAGAAACTGGTGAAGCGCGGCATCACCGAACTGGTGACCCCGGGTGTGTCCATCAACGACAACGTACTCAACTACAAGGAGAACAACTTCCTCGCCGCCGTGCACTTCGGCAAGCAGGCGTGCGGAGTGTCCTTCCTCGACATCTCCACGGGGGAGTTCCTCACCGCCGAAGGGACAACCGACTACGTGGACAAGCTGCTGGGCAACTTTGCTCCCAAGGAGGTACTCTTCGAGCGCGGACGCCGTCCGATGTTTGAAGGCAACTTCGGGTCGAAGTTCGTCACCTTCGAGCTGGACGACTGGGTGTTCACCGAGCAGACCGCCCTGCAGAAGCTCCTCAAGCACTTCGAGACAAAGAACCTCAAGGGCTTCGGCGTGGAGCACCTGAAGATGGGCATCATCGCCTCGGGCGCCATCCTGCAATACCTCGAAATGACGCAGCATACGCAAATCGGTCACATCACCTCGCTGGCACGCATCGAGGAGGAACGCTACGTGCGGCTCGACAAATTCACCGTGCGCAGCCTGGAGCTGGTGAGTTGCATGAACGAGGGAGGCACGAGCCTGCTCGACGTCATCGACCAGACCCTCTCGCCGATGGGGGCACGCATGCTGAAGCGTTGGGTGGTCTTCCCGCTGACGAGCAAGAAGGCCATCGACGAACGGCTCGACGTGGTGGACTACTTCTTCCGCGAACCGGAGTTCAAACAGCTGGTCGAGGAGCAGCTCCGCCTGGTAGGCGACCTGGAACGCATCATCTCGAAGGTGGCAGTCGGACGGGTGAACCCGCGCGAACTGGTGCAGCTGCGCACGGCACTGCAAGCCATCGAGCCGGTGAAGCGTGCCTGTGAGAAGGCGAAGAACGACAGCCTGCGCCGCATCGGCGAACAGCTCAACGTCTGCGAGGTGATGCGCGACCGCATCGCCCGGGAAATCAATCCCGACCCGCCCGTCCTGCTCAACAAAGGAGGCGTCATTGCCGACGGGGTAAGTCAGGAGCTGGACGACCTGCGCCACATCGCCTTCTCGGGCAAGGACTACCTGGTGCAAATCCAGCAGCGCGAGAGTGAAGAAACAGGCATCCCCAGCCTGAAAATCGGCTACAACAATGTCTTCGGTTACTACATCGAGGTGCGCAACGCACACAAGGACAAGGTGCCCGCCGAGTGGATACGCAAGCAGACCCTCGCCAACGCCGAGCGGTACATCACGCAGGAGCTGAAGGAATATGAAGAGAAGATACTGGGAGCGGAGGACAAGATACTCATCCTGGAGAACAAGCTCTACATCGACCTCGTGTCGGCACTGACGGAATACATCCCGACCATCCAGGTGAACGCCAACCAGATAGCCCGGCTCGACTGCCTCCTCTCGTTCGCCAACGTGGCGGCAGCGAACCACTACGTGCGTCCGGTCATCGACGAGAGCGACGTCATCGACATCCGCCAGGGACGTCACCCGGTCATCGAACGGCAGATGCCCGTGGGGGAGAACTACGTGGCAAACGACGTGCTGCTCGACTCACAGAGCCAGCAGATTATCATCATCACCGGTCCGAACATGGCAGGTAAGTCCGCCCTGCTGCGACAGACGGCACTCATCACCATCCTGGCACAGATAGGCTGCTTCGTCCCGGCAGACAGTGCCCGCATCGGTCTGGTCGACAAGGTATTCACCCGCGTCGGTGCGAGCGACAACATCTCGGTGGGCGAATCTACCTTCATGGTGGAGATGAACGAGGCATCGAACATCCTGAACAACCTGTCGCCACGGAGCCTGGTGCTCTTCGACGAGCTGGGACGAGGCACGTCGACCTACGACGGCATCTCCATCGCCTGGGCCATCGTGGAGTACATCCACGAACATCCGAAGGCAAAGGCACGGACCCTCTTCGCCACGCACTACCACGAGCTGAACGAGATGGAGAAGACCTTCCCACGCATCAAGAACTACAACGTCTCGGTGAAGGAAGTGGGCAACAAGGTGATTTTCCTGCGCAAGCTGGAGCGTGGCGGCAGCGAGCACTCCTTCGGTATCCATGTGGCGAAGATGGCAGGCATGCCCAAGAGCATCGTCCACCGTGCCAACGAGATCCTCAAGCAGCTGGAGCGCGACAACCGTCAGCAGGGCATCGCCCACAGCACAGTGCCGAAGGTAGAGACCGCCCCGTCAGGCGTACAGCTGAGCTTCTTCCAGCTCGACGACCCGGTGCTGAGCCAGATACGCGACGAGCTGCTCCACCTCGACGTGAACAACCTCACGCCGCTCGAAGCGCTCAACAAGCTCAACGACATCAAGAAGATACTGAAGGGGAGGTGATGGGATATCAAGTCAGAGGCACAAAGACACGGAATGATGACTTCGGTTCATATTCTACGTATCTTTGTGCCTCTGTCTTATAAGTCTTTCAGCCACTTCTTACCACGTTTGGTGTGAATCCAAATGGCAAAGATTCCTGCAACAATCAGTGCAATCGTGTATACCATACTAAGCATTAACATAAGCTTCTCATTTTAGTATTCTATTACCTAACCAAGCAAATCGGACTTGTTCAACGGGACATAGGAGCCTTCAGCCAGTCGACCGCCAATGAAACGGCGTAGGAGAGATTGGCACCGAAACCATGATTCTCGCCGGGAATGAGATTAAGGGTACAAAAAGTCATCTCGCGTTGGAAACGTTCGCCGTAGGTGTAAGGCACCACACGGTCGTCCATACCGTGGATGACGAGGGCAGGACCGTCATAGCGTGCCGCCGTCTCATAGACAGGCAGACTGATGGCTGTCTGAATATAGGCACGTCCGAGTCTGACACCCGACGGCAGCTGCACATATTCCGGGGCATGCCACGGGTCGTACATGGCACCCATCGTATTGCCACGCAAGGCATCGTCGCGCAGGACGGCGGCAGGAGCCATCATCACCAGCCTCTGCACGACACGGCTTCCCAACCGTCCGGCAGTCATGGCTGCGACGACACCTCCCTGGGAATGCCCGAGAAGAGAGATGCCGTCGGTCTGCGGGAGCTTGCGCACACAGGCAATGACCGCCATCGCATCGTCGATTTCGTTGAGGACGGTCATCTCCTCAAACTTGCCTTCGCTCCGTCCGTGAGCATTGAAATCGAATCGCATCACCCCGAAGCCTTCCTCCAGCAGACGGGCTGCCAGTGCCCGATGGAGCGGCTCCTCCATGTTGCCCGTGAATCCGTGGCAAATCACCACCACGTGACACTTTTCTCCCTGGGACAATGCTGGCAGCTGCAAGTGGGCAGCCAACCGCCCCATGGAACCTTTCACAAAGAAGGTAGAGTCGGTCTGTGCCGACGCTACGACGCCGCAGAGGACCATCACCAGAGCGGCAACCATGCTTTTGAGTCTCATCATAAATCGTTCGTTGTCTGTTTGCCTGCAAATGTAGCAAAGATGAAGTGGAGAAGGAAACAGACGCTGAAATATCTGTTGCACAACATGTAACAATTTTGATGCCTCCATGTAATCCACTTGATATAAGCCTGTCACACCGACATACTTCCTTTGCGGCATCCATTTAACACCTCTTATAAACAAACCCAACCTACTCATGAAAATGAAAAGAAGTCAGCGAATGCATCGCAACGGAACAGTCGTGCTGTCGGGCACGCTCCAAAGGCTTCTGTGTCTGTTCATCGTGTTATTCATCGCTACCGGGACCTACGCACAGAGCGTACTGACCGGCAAAGTGACCGACGCAGCACACGAACCTCTCATCGGTGCCACCATCGCCATCGAAGGACAAGAGAACAAAGGCACCATCACCGACATCGACGGCAACTACAAGCTGTCACTGCCTGCCGGAACCAAGCAGGCGGTCATCAAATTTCAGTACGTCGGTTTCATCACCCGCACCATCCGCTGGAAAGGCGAACAAACTCTGAATGTCACCCTTGAAGAAGAGTCGCAAGAACTCAACGAAGTGGTCGTGACCGCCCTCGGCATCAAGCGCGAGGAGAAGGGACTGGGCTTCTCCACCACCAAAGTGGACAACGACATGCTGAGCAGCGCCATGCCTGCCAGCTGGACATCGAGCCTGAGCGGCAAGGTTGCCGGACTGAACATCGTCACTCCGGGCGGACCTGTCGGAACGTCGCGCATCAACCTGCGTGGCGACGTGTCACTGAACCAGAACGGCAACAACGCCCTCATCGTGGTAGACGGCGTACCACTGAGCAACACCATCACCAACTCGGGCTTTGCCTACGGTGCAGGGGCCAACACCGAGCTTCCGGTCGACTTCGGTACGGGATTCTCCGACCTCAACGTCGACGACATCGAGAGCATCCAGGTGCTGAAGGGCACCAGTGCCACTGCCCTCTATGGCTCACGTGCCGCCAACGGTGTCATCATGATTACTACGAAAACTGCCAACTCCGCTTCCAAAGGACTGGGCGTGTCGTTCAACTCGAACACCAGCTTCGAACAGGCGATGAACTTCCCCAACTACCAGTATGAGTTCGGACAGGGATACCCCGCCTTCAACAAGGACAACGAGCTTTACTACCTCTACTACCAGTCGGGCGGACAGCTCAACGGCATGAGTGACACGGGACACATCTCCGTTGCCGACTTCGGTCCGCGCTTCGACCCGAACAAATCATTCTACCAATACGACCCCGAAACGCAAGCCATGGGTGCGAACCCCACTCCGTGGGTCCCCTACAAGGACAACCGTACGGGACTGTTCCAGACAGGCGTGACCTCGACCAACAGTGTCGCCGTGAGCAACAACTGGGGCAACGGCAACTCCGTCCGTGCATCCGTGACCTACACCGACAACAAATGGATTCTTCCCAACACGGGTTTCAACCGTACCGTGGCTTCCGTAAGTGCACGTACGCAAATCTCACGCAATCTGAGCATCAACCTGCGCTCCAGCTATACCCACCGCAAGATTGACAATACGCCGGGACTGGGCTACAACAGCAACTCCATCTCCTACTGGCTCATCTTCCAGAATGCCAACATCGACCTCGACTGGTTCAAGCCGCGCTGGTACAGCGGACAGGAGAACCTGCGTCAGCTGATGCCCTTCACCACCTATCTGGCAAACCCCTACGTCATCCTCTACGAGTCGACCAACTCCTCAAAGAAAGACGAATTCATCAACAGCCTTACTGCCAACCTGACACTCTCGCCCAAGTTCGACCTCATGGTCCGCTCGGGCATTCAGATGTACGCCGACGAACGCGGACAGCGCCGCCCCATCAGCGACATCGTGTTTGCCGACGGCTACTACAAACAGGAGAAGGTGACAGACTATGAAATCAACAGCGACGTCCTGCTGACCTACCACGACTCCTATGCCAACGGGCTCTCCATCAATGCTTCCGTGGGCGGTAACCTGATGCGCCGCAACTACTCCTACCTGGGTGCATCGGTGACGGGACTCGTCACTCCGGGCATCTACAAGCTGTCCAACGGCGTGTCAAGCCCCTTCGTCACTTCAGAGCGCATCCGCAAGGCTATCAACAGTGTCTACTTCTCGGCAAACTTCAACTGGAAGAACCTCCTCTTCCTCGACGTGACAGGACGTAACGACTGGTCGTCGACCCTCCCGAAAGACAACCGCTCGTTCTTCTACCCGTCCGTGTCGGCAAGTGCCAGCATGACGGACATCTTCACGCTGCCCGAACAAATCAGCTTCTTCAAGCTGCGCGCCTCCTGGGCACAAGTGGGCAACGACACCGACCCGTACAGCACGATGAAGTACTATGAGACGAGCAACTTCCCCGGCTCGGCCGTTAACCCGACAACACTCTATAACACCGACTTCAAACCTGAAATCTCAACCAGCTTTGAGGTGGGTACGGACTTCCGCATGTTTGACAACCGCATCGGCATCGACCTCACCTACTACCAGAACGTGACGAAAAACCAGATTATCAGCTCACCGCTTGACGCCTCCAGCGGCTACACCAGTGCCATCATCAACGCCGGCAAAGTGCGCAACCGCGGCGTGGAGGTCACCTTCAATGCAACTCCGGTCAAAACCCGTGATTTCACGTGGAACACCACCATCACCTGGTCGAAGAACAAGAACCGCATCCTCGAACTTGCCGAGGGCAGTGACGACTACCAGATCATCTCGCAGGTGGGTGCAGCCTACCTCGTAGGCAAAGTGGGCGGCAGCGTAGGTGATATCTGGGGCTGCAAGACCGTGCGCAACGAGAATGGGGACGTGCTCATCGACCCCGCCAACGGCCTGCCTGTACAATCCACCGAAATCGAATACGTCGGCACTGCCACCCCGAAGTGGAAAGGCGGCTTCTACAACGAGTTCCGCTACAAGAACTTCAAGCTGAGCTTCCTCATCGACGGACAGTGGAAGGGCATGGCTTACTCACAGACCCACCACAAGCTCACCGAACTGGGCAAGCTGGAACATACCCTCAACGGACGTCTGCCCGGCACACACTACTACATCGCCGGTGACGACCCGCGCCTGGCTGCTGCCGGACTGCCTGCCATCGGCGGTGTCTACATGATTGGCGACGGAGTCATCGACAACGGCGACGGCACCTATCGTCCCAACGATATCCCCGTAACCACCGAACGCTGGTACTACACCTACTACCGCCGTGCCAATGTCGAGGAGAACACCTTCGACACCTCCTTCCTGAAGCTCCGCGAAATGCGCTTCGAGTATGCCCTCCCGCAATCGTTCCTCGCCAAGACCCCCTTCAAGAAGGCAGTCCTCGCCCTCTACGGAAGAAATCTCTTTATCCTGAGTAACTTCCCTGCTTTCGACCCCGAAGTGGCAGCCCTCAACGGCTCCAGCATCGTGCAAGGCGTCGAGATGGGACAGCTGCCCTCCACACGCAGCTATGGATTCAACATCAACGTGGAATTTTAAACGCTTACGCTCATGAAACTGAAAACCCTGATACTCTCCTGCGTGGCTTCAGCCGGTGTACTCACTGCGTGCAGCGACTTCGACGCCATCAACAAGAACCCGGACCTGCTGGAAACGGTCAATCCGGGCACCATGCTCGACCCCGTGCTCTACGACATGGCTATCTACAACTGGCAACGTTACAACAGCTTCACCGGTGAACTGATGCAATACTCCTCATCAAGCAGCTCGGGCGGATACAGCCGCTACTACTTCACCGAAAGCGCCGGAACGGGCGTGTGGAGCAATTACTATACGTGCCTCTCGAACATCAAGGAAATCGAGAAGCAGGCTGCCGTCTACAACGTGCCCAACTACCGTGCCATCGCACTCACGCTTCAAGGATGGGTGATGCAGATGCTCGTCGACACATTCGGCGATGTTCCCTACTCCGAAGCATGTCGTGCCGAAGAGGGCATCACACAGCCTGCCTTTGACGACCAGCGCAGCATCTACACCGCCATCATCGAGGGGCTGAAAGAAGCAAACGACCTCTACGACGAAAGCACGGCACTGACCTACAACACCTCGGGCGAGCTGCTCTATGGCTCTGACGTGGCAAAGTGGCACAAGTTCAACAACTCTCTGCTGCTACGTGTCCTGCTCCGTGCCGGAGAGACTGACCAGCTGAAGAGCATTCTGGAGAACCCGGACATGTATCCTGTCTTCGAGTCGAACGACGACGGTGCACTGCTCTCCATCAGCGGCACTTTCCCGCAGGAAGGCCCCGTGACCCGTCCGCAGGACTTCTACATCGCACGCAGCGCCACACAGTTCTTTGTCGACAACCTCAATGCCTGGGGCGACCCGCGTGTGGCACTCTTCACCACCCCGACTGAAGCGGGCGAATATGTAGGTGTCCCGAGCGGCTATGAGACAGCTCCCGACTACGACGTATCGGGCCTCAACGTTGCCATAGCCACCGCACCGATGAAAATCAACCTGATGTCGTATGCCGAAGTGGAGTTCATCCGTGCCGAGGCTGCCCAACGCGGCATCATCGCTTCGTCAGAAGCCGGACCTGCCTACAATCGCGGCGTGCAGGCTGCCATCGAACAATGGGGCGTGGAGATGCCCGCCGGATACCTCGACAACCCTGCCGCTGCCTACGACGGCACTCTCGAACGCATCATGCTCCAGAAATACTACGCCCTCTTCTTCTGCGACCAGCAGCAGTGGTTTGAATACATGCGGACAGGACTTCCCGCCATCCCGCGCGGCGACGGTGTACCCGACGGCAATGAGATTCCCCATCGCCTGCTCTACCCTGCCTCGCTCCAACGCTCGAACATGAAGGGCTATCAGGCTGCCGTGGAACACATGGGCGGCGACGACTATGACATCAAACTATTCTGGCAACGCTGATAACGAAAGGAGACAAGACTATGAAGCTTCTGTTTGTTATACTTTTCATGTTAGGCTCCTGCGCTCTCTTACGGGCGCAGGAGATTCCCTCGGAAGGCGGACGGGTCTACAACCTCACCATGCCGAGCACCCTCATGCAGGGTGACCGCAACTATTCCGTCTACCTCCCCGAAGGCTATGAGACCGATACCCTGCGCCGCTATCCGGTGCTCTACCTGCTCCACGGACTGGGCAACACGAACACCAAGGGGTGGGTCGAGCGCGGCAACGTCGAGGCCATCGCCAACCGGGTCATTGCCGAAGGGCGGGCCTGTCCAATGGTCATCATCATGCCCGATGCCGGCACCGACGGTCCGGGCTACTTCAACCGGGAAGGATGGCCCTACGAGGATTATTTCTTTCAGGAACTGATTCCCTACATGGAAAGCCATTACCGCATCCTGCCCGATGCCATGCACCGTGCCATTTCCGGACTGTCGATGGGCGGAGGAGGAACGCTGGTCTACGCCCTGCGTCATCCCGAACTGTTTGCTGCCGCCTGTCCGCTGAGTGCACTCGTCACGTTCCCCACCCGCAGCAACAACGACAGCGGCTGGATGGACAAGTATCCGCAGGTACGTGCCTGGGCAACGTCCGCCATGCAACCGGAGAACGCTCCGCTCGACCTTATCCGCAACGCCACTCCGGAACAGCTGTCAGCCATCTCCCGCGTACGCTGGTACATCGACTGCGGTGATGACGACTACCTTTATGAAGGCAACCTCGCTCTCTACATGCTGCTACGCGAGAAGCAGATTCCCTTCCAGTACCGAATGCGTGACGGAGCACACAACTGGCTCTACTGGCAGTCCGCCCTTCCCGACGTGATGACCTTCGTCTCACTTTCCTTCGGGGAGGCATCCTCCTTTATCCGATAAAAAAACATCCTCATCAAACAATCACTAAAACCACACAACAATGAAAACATTCATCGTATTCCTCAGCCTGACATGGGGCATCGCCCTGAGTATGAACGCAGCCAACACCTGCGGCCCCAATGACCCCGACAAGGTGGAGACCGCTGCCGGTTCCCACTTCTCGTTCACCGTCTATGGCAACATCCCCGAAGCACAGGTAGACTACGCACAGAGCCACTACCTGGGACAACCCGTAGAAGGCAAATGGAACACCTTCCTGAAAAACTATACCTTGGTGAGCGAACAGAGCATCGGCTTTGCTTCAACCAACGTACAGTTCAACAAGCCCGTCATCTACAATGCCGTGCAAAAGGTAAACAAACACCTGAAGAAAGCCGTCAAGAAAGGGCTGCTCAGCAAGGAAGAAGCCACACAAATCCTCTCACACGTGCTCGACTGTGCCAACGTCGTCTGCTTCGAGCCGGACACCGAAGCTTTCGAGGAAGCCATCTCTGAAGCTGATACACGCGAAGACATCATCCGTGTGTTCGAGAACACAGAGCTGGTCTTCAAGTAAACAACATTCGAAGAACTACGCATAAACCCCTAACCGGTCATCAGACTTAAGCGGTCTAATGGCCGGTTTGAGTTTCATTTCTTGACCTTCATCAATGCACACATTCCTGTCCGTAGCTTATCTTTGCAGCCGTAACAAGTTAATAAAAGGAGAAATACGTATGAAACTGAACAAAGACTTCCTGCGCTGCAACGACCTCGGACTGCTCGTGCTGCGCCTGACAATGGGCGGGCTGATGCTCTTCCACGGTGTACATAAACTGACTCACGGGGTGGGCTTCATCGGCGACATGCTCGCCGGGATGGGGCTGCCTTCCTTCATTGCCTACGGTGCCCTTCTGGGCGAAGTCGTGGCATCGCTGATGCTCATCATCGGACTGTGGACACGCCTCGCTGCCGTCGTCTTTGCCGGCAACATGGTGGTTGCCATCCTCATGGTACACCTGCCGCAATTCTTTGCGGTCGACCCCATGACGGGAGGATGGACTGTCGAACTGCCCATGCTCTACCTGCTCGGAGCCGGTGCACTCTGCCTCACCGGAGGCGGACGTTATGCCCTCACACGGGGTAGCGTGCTCGACTGAACCGTCCCTGTCAGACGGAAAAGAGGGAAGAACGGAACATACATGCCTCTGGGGCCATGTTCCGTTCTTCCCTCTTTGTGTTGTTCAGTCCTATGTATAAATGAGGGTCGACAGCGTCGACTCGTCAAACATCTCGTTGGCTATGTCTAGCAGCTCGGACGAAGTGAGTGCCTCGATGCGGGCATACAGCTCGGCACTGTCCTCGTAACGCCCGTAGTGGAGGAACGTCTTCCCCATGTCAAGTGCCAGGTTCTCGAAGTTGTCGCTCGCCACGGCAATCTGTCCGATGATTTGCTTCTTGGCTGCTGACAGCCGGGCGTCCGTCAACCGGACGTTGCGCAGACGTGCCAGTTCCTTATAGACCAGTTCCAGGCAAGTACCCACGTCGGCAGGGTCACAACCGAAGTAGATGCTCATCACCCCCGTGTCGGTGTACGACGTCAGGTTGCTCTCCACGTTGTAGACCAGTCCGCGACGCTCGCGCAACGCCACGTTCAGCCTGCTGTTCATGCCCGGTCCTCCCAGGATGTTGTTGAGCAGGTACAGTCCCGTGCGTCGGTTGCTGTGTGCGTCGTAACTCCGTCTGCCCAGCATGACATGTGCCTGGTGGGTGTCGCGCCGCAGCGTCTGTGAAGCGGGTTCATAGAGAGGTAGCGGAAGGGTACGTCGGTTGGGCGTGCCCGGCTCCCGGTCGCCCGTCAGCTTCTCCAGCGTACGCACCACCCGACGGAAGTCCACATTGCCACGCAGGAAGAACACCATGTTGGAAGGCGTGTAGAAGCGGCGTGTCCATCCCAGCGCGTCGGCTGAACCGAAACCACGCAAACGGACCGGGTCACCCAGGATGTTGCGCCCCAGCGGATGTCCATGGAAGAGCAGCTCCTCGAAGTCGTCGAATATCAGCTCCGACGGACTGTCCTCGTAGCTCTGTATCTCGTCGAGTATGACCTCTACCTCGCGTCCGATTTCCTGAGACGGGAAGACACTGTGGAAGGTGATGTCGGTAAGCAGCTCTGCTGCCCGGGCAAAGTCGTCGGCGAGGAAAGCCGTATAGATGGTTGTCTCCTCCTTGTTCGTGAAGGCGTTGAGGTCTCCCCCGACGCGCTCCATCCGGTTCAGGATGTGCCAGGCACGACGCTTCTCCGTCCCTTTGAAGATAAGGTGCTCCACGAAGTGCGCCATGCCCTGTTCGTTGTCCGCCTCGTCGCGCGTCCCGGCATCGATGGTAAAGCCTCCGTATGCCACGGGGGTAGCCGATGGTGCCTGAATGATGCGCAGTCCGTTGGGCAAAGTATGTTGATTCAGTTCCATGCTCTTTTCGTTCGGATCAGGTTTCAGCCTGCAAAGGTAACGCTTCCGCCGACAACGGGCAACGGAGGTCCGGCAAATCTTGACCGCCGGACAAGTGTTCCCACCACAAGGAGCAGTCCTGATCGCATACTTTTTCTTTAGATTCAATAACTTTTGTTTGCACTTTCCGAAAGATATGACTACCTTTGCAGGCGAATAGTGAAGAAACATTTATGAAACAGCTCTCTCACATCCTGCTCACTGTCATCTTAGTGTGCATGGGGTGCTCGGACAAGACCGCGCACTACCTGATGCCGTCGGCACCTGACTATGGCGAAGAAAACGCCTGGTACAAGGAGCTGAATGCTCCGCAGGGGGACAACAACTCCACAGCCGACGTGTTCTACATCGCTCCCACGTGCGTGTGGGACTGGCACGACAGCCAGGGAAACACGATGCACTTTGAAGACGTCTACAACGCCGACCAGCGCGAGGCACTGCGTCCGTCACTGGAACTGGCAGCTGACATATTTGCCCCGACGAACAACTTCTATGCTCCCTACTACCGCCAGATTACATTGGAATCGTGGATGGAAGGGGAGGACACTGTCGAAAAACGGTTCCCCTATGCCATGAGCGACGTCAAACGTGCCTTTGACCACTACCTTGAACACGACAACGGAGGTCGTCCGTTCATCCTGGCAGGCTTCAGCCAAGGTGCCAAGGCGGTGGTCGAACTGCTCAAGGACATGCCAGCCGACGTACACAGCCGCATGGTGGCAGCCTACGTCATCGGCTACAACGTGAGCGAACGTACGGCGAGCTACTTCAAGACCATCCAGGCGGCACGCGATTCCATCGACACGGGCGTCACCGTCTGCTACAATTCCGTGGCAAGCCCTGAAGCGGTCTGTCCCGTCCTGGGAGAAGGCTCCCTGTGCATCAATCCCGTGAACTGGAAGACGGACGGCAGTCCTGCCTATCTCAACGACACCGTCACCGTCCGTGTGGACACGAAACAGCACGTACTGCTCGTCGAGGGCTTCAATCCACAACAATACTACCTGCCGTCACTCGGCTCGATGTTCCCCGTAGGCAACTACCACCTCCAGGAACTCACGTTCTACGCCGACTGCCTCCGCCGCAACGTGGAACAGCGTGTCCGCAGCTACTACCGACGGTAGGTAAACCGGAACCTGATGTAACGCTTTACAAATGGTTTCCCCACATCCACGCATGACAATGAGTCCCCATACGAAATGTGTTCGGGGATGTATGTATGAACGGTTGTGGGGAATCAATCTTTCACTAGGAAAGTACTCACCTCGTAGAGGAGGCAGATAGGGAGAGCGACGATGCAGAGGGTGAAGATGTCGGATGTGGGAGTGATGATGGCGGACACCACGAGGATGACTACCACGGCATGCTTGCGGTAACGGCGCATGAACGTCCGACGAAGGATACCCAACTTGCCGAGCACCCAGCACACGATGGGCAGCTCAAAGAGGATGCCCAGGAGGAAACACATGACAAGCAGCGTGTCCATGTAGGATTGCAGGGTGATGAGGTTCTCCACGTCGGGACTGACCTGATAGGTACCGAGGAAACGGAACGTCAGGGGAAAGATGAGAAAGTAGCACAGCGCCACGCCGAGCAGAAACATGACGTAACCGGACACCACGGCACGCACCCCGTAACGACGTTCCTTCGGGTAAAGCCCGGGGGAGACGAAGCGGAACAGCTCGTAGAGACAATAGGGAGAAGCAGCCATGAGACCGACGTAGAGCGAGGTCTTGACGTGAATCTTGAATTGCTCCGCCAGCCCCGTGTTGATGAGCTCGACGTGGAACGACGACGGTGAACCATCTGCCAGCCAGCTGTTCACGCCAGCCAGCAGACGGTAGAGGATAAAGTCATCGTGCTTCGGTGCCAGAATGGCGGCAAACACGGCATCCTTGAAGGCGAAGGCGACGACGGCACATGCCACCGTCACCGCCGCCATGCGCAGGAGGGAGCCGCGCAGCACGTCGAGATGGTCCCAGAAGGTCATCGCGGGGTTATTGTCCGTCATGTTTCGGCTCTTCCGGGGTGGGTTTGTCGGTTTTCTTCTCGGACGGGGCATCGGGGTCCAGTCCGTTCATGCCGTCCTTGAAGCTGCGGACGCCTTTGCCCAGCCCTTTCATGAGTTCGGGGATTTTCTTGCCACCGAAGAGCAGCAGCACGATGAGGATGATGAATATGAGTTCGGGAGTTCCTATTCCAAACATGGTTTTTCAGTTTTAAAGAATGAATAATGTATCGGCTTCAGATTCTCAACGGATGTACTTCACACACAGGTAGCCGCCCACGACTTGCAGCACCATGCCGGGAAGCCCGATGCGGAAGTCTTGCAGGGCAAGGAAAAGGTCGCCCTTCAACGCCCATTCGCCCAGGGTGCCCAGCACCTGGTATCCCAGCACCACACCCAGAAGGAGGGGGAAGCTGACACGGGCAAAGCGGTGAGCGGTTCCTCCGGCGAGGAGGGCCAGCAGACAGGACTTCAGCAGGATGGCAGGCAGGGCAGTCGCAGGAGGCATGCCGAAAAGCCACGAATTGACGAGCGGGGAGAGAACCGCCGTGAGCAGTCCGACGCGCCAGCCGAACTTGTATGCACCAACCAGGGTGAAGAAGTAGATGGGAAGCCACGTCACGCCGCCTTGGGGGACAAGGTGGAAGAGTTGGGGCAGAGCGATGTTGCCTGCCACGAAGAGCAGGACGGCTGCATAGGTCTTGAGGCTGTCATAGGGCAGCGAGTAGAGTCGTACGTTTGTTGTTTCCATAAGTTTCTTTCGGTTTAAAGAGTCGTTTGTTTCCGGTGAATGAACGCGCGAATGGCGTCGACCATCTCGTCGATGTTGTCCAGCGGACGGCAAAGCCGTTCGACAGGGCACCAGTCCGTCCCGTCACGGTTCACGATGTGGTCGGTGAGGGTGTCATACGTCACGTCGATGCCTGCCCGGCTGAGCAGGTCGAGGGCGGGACGGGAAATCAGGTCGGTGTGCAGTGCCGCCACGCCTCCCTTGACAAGGAGTGCCGCGGCGCCCTTGCCCACCACCTTGTCTGCCACGAGTGCGCCGTGCAGGAAGGCGGGGTCGTTGTCGGTCAGGTCCATCAGGTCCACCACTCCCCGACGTGTGAAGAGGCGGACGTCGTCGCCTTGTGCCACGACGAGGGTGCAGCCGCCTTCATGGAGGCGTTTCACAAGGGTATCAAGGGTCGTCATAGGGTGTTCTGTTTGAGGCGTTCCACATAGTCGTCGATGCGATGCAGCTCGGCGGGGATGTCGATTGCCTGCGGACAGTGTTCGACACACTGACGGCAGCCGATGCAGTGGCTTGCCTGACGCAGACGGGGCACGCTGCGGTCATAGCCCACGAGGAAGGCTCGGCGGGCACGGCGGTAATCGGGGTCTCCGGACGTCGTGGGCAGGTTACCCTCGTTGACGCACTTGTTGTAGTGTACCAGTACGCCGGGGATGTCTATTCCGTAGGGACAGGGCATGCAGTACTTGCAGTCGTTGCACGGGATGGTCGGGTACTGCTTCATCAGGTCCGCCGTCTGCTGGAGGAACTCGTGCTCCTCTGCGGTCACGGGCTTCAGCGGAGAGTAGGTCTTCAGGTTGTCCTGCAGGTGCTCCAGATAGGTCATGCCGCTCAGGACAGTCAGTACGCCTGCCGGTGTCCCGGCAAAACGGAACGCCCAGGAGGCGACGCTCAGCTCAGGAAGGCGCTGCTTGAGGCGAGCCACGATGTGTTCGGGCACCTTGGAGAGGCGTCCTCCGAGGAGCGGTTCCATGATGACGGCGGGGATGTGCCGTTTCTCCAGCTCGGCATAGAGGTAGTCGGCGTTGACATTGTTGCCCGAGGCATAGCGCCAGTCGAGGTAGTTGAGCTGTATCTGCACGAAGTCCCAGTGTACCCGGTCGTGCATGGCGAGCACCTCGTCGAACACGTCCTTCGTGCCGTGGAAGGAGAAGCCCAGGTTGCGGATGCGTCCTGCCTTGCGCTCCTCCATGAGGTAGTCTATCATCCCGTTCTCAATGTAGCGCTTGCGGAAGGTCTCGATGCCTCCGTTCCCGATGGAATGGAGGAGGTAGTAGTCGATGTAGTCGACCTGAAGCTCCTCGAACGACCGTCGGTACATGGCGATGGAGTTCTCACGGGTGTAGTTGGAGAAGTTGGACAGCTTGGTGGCAACGAAGAACTTGTCCCGCGGATGCCGCTTGAGAGCGAGTCCGGTGGAACGTTCGGACCATCCCTGTACGTAGACGGGGGAGGTGTCATAGTAGTTCACGCCGTGTGCCATGGCGTAGTCAATCAGTTCGTTCACGGCGTCCTGGTCGATGACGTTGCCCCCCTTCTCCGGGGCAGGCAGGGTGGGCCAGCGCATGCAGCCGTAGCCGAGGAGGGACACGCGCTCGCCTGTCTTGGGGTTGGTGCGGTAGTCCATCTTGCCCACGGGCACGGTGCCGACACCTGTTTCGTTGTTTCCCGCGCCTTTCGGTCCGCATCCTGCCAGGGTCGCCGCAGTGGCGGTGGCGGTGCTGATGCCGACAATCTTCAGGAAGTCGCGGCGGGACATATCTTTTTCGTTCATGTTCTTAATGGGTTGAGGGTTGATGTTGCATGCTAGACGGTCCGGTGGCGCACGTGTCCTTCCACGTAGATGGCACTGAAGGGACGGGCGGGACAGAGGTTCTCACAGGCGCCGCAGCCGATGCAGCGCTCGGTGTCGACCACGGGAATCCGGCGCGAATCGGGCCGCGAAGGCTCGGAGGGCACCATGGTGATGGCTCCGGTGGGACAGTGACGGGCACAGTTGCCGCACTCCTGACCGTTGGTGAGGGGGATGCAGTTCTTGCGTATCCACACGGCATGACCGATTTGCGTGGCGGACTTGTCGGCGGTGGTGATGGGGTGTATGGCTCCTGCGGGACAGACGTCGGCACACTTCGTACACTCGGGGCGGCAGTAGCCGCGCTCGTAGCTCATCTCGGGCTGCATGAGCTTCATCAGGTCGGTCGAGGGACGGAGCACCTCGTTCGGGCAGACCGAGACACAGAGCTGGCACGCCGTACAGTGCTGGGCAAAGTTGGCCGCGCTGAGTGCGCCCGGGGGCACGATGGGGGTAGCACGGTGGGGGACCTGCTTGTCGATGATAGTGGCAAAGCCTCCGTCCACCTTCATCTCCTGTGCCAGGGCTGCCGAGCCGACGGCAAGTCCGGCGGCGGAGAGGAAAGAGCGTCGGGAGAAGGTCGTCCGGGTGCCTTCCGCCGTTCCGGCAGGGACGGGGGCTTCAGCCGCCTGCAAGGTCTCCGTCCGGAGAGGGGCACGGAGGGGTGCCGGCTTGTGGCCGTAGGTGATGGCGCCCTGACGACAGACGTCCAGGCAGTCCATGCATGCCACGCAGCGGGTGTAGTCGATGCGGTGGTTCTTGAAGTCTATGCACGATGCCTTGCAGGAACGGGAGCAGAGTCCGCAGGCGTTGCACTTGCCGGTGTCCATGACCGGCTTAAACCAGGAGAAGCGGGCGACGTAGCCCAGCACGGTCCCTACAGGGCAGAGGGTGTTGCAATAGGTGCGTCCGTTCCGCCAGGCAAGGATGAAGAGGATGACGAGTGTTGCCAGGGCAATGAGGAAGGTGGGGAGGCTCTTCAGCCAGACGCCCGTCTCATAGAAGGCGTAGCTGTCGGCGCGTTCCGCCAGATAAGCCAAGGCATTGTTGCCCCACGCATAGAAGGGGGCGAAGAGGTTTTGGGCGATGCGTCCGAAGGCGCTGTAGGGAGCCAGCAGCGCCACGAACGAGCCGACTCCTGCCAGAAGGGCGATGACGAACAGTGCCAGTACGCCAAGGCGTAACCAGCGTTTCTCGGGCGAGTAGGTGAAGCGGCAGCGGCGTTTCTTCGTGCGTCCGCCCAGCCACCCGGCAATGTCCTGCATCACGCCCAGCGGGCAGATGACCGAACAGTAGACCCGTCCGCAGACCAGGGTCAGCAGGAGCAGGGCAAGCACCACGCCCACATTCACTGCCAGCACGGCGGGCAGGAACTGCATCCGTGCCATCCAGCCGAACCACGCATGCACCGTCCCCGTGAAGTCGAGGAAGAGCAGGGTGATGCAGACGAAGAAGAAGACGGCAAGCGTTAGTCTGAGTTTGCGTAACATAATGGATACTCGTTTAAAAGGATAAGGGTTAGTCGGTCGGGGACCGTATCACGTAGTGTGGCAAAGTTAGGTAAAAATCGTACGCTGGAAGTACCCGAATTACAGATTCTGCCACCCAAAGCACGGAAATGTGACGATTTCCCGGTTCGGGAGGTGAAAACAGGCGAGTCTGTTATTGCGGAAGGGACCGACGGGGACCGTCAGCCGGCTCAGATGCCGCGCCGCTTCAGCTCGATGTACTTGTTGACCACGTCGACAGTGAGGCGGGAGGGGGAGGTGAGGAGGGCGGTGATGCCGTGCTGACGGAGCAGGGCGACAATCTGCCGCTTCTCGTAGACGAACTTGTCGGCAATGACGTGCCGGTAGTAGTCCTCGGTCGTCCGGGAGGGCGAGGCGGCATACGCCTGCACCTCGTCGTCCTCGAAGAAGACCACGAGCAGGCAGTGGCGGCGTGCGAGGTTCTGCAGGTAGGGCAGCTGGCGGCGTACCTCGACGAGAGTCATGAAGTTGGTGTAGAGCACGGCGAGGCTACGCTTGGTCACCCGCTTGTCCAGGTGGGCGCAGAGGGCGGAGTAGTCGGTTTCCCGAAACGACGTGCTCTCCTTGAAGAGGGAGTCGGCGAGGAGGGTCATCTGCCCCTCCTGACGGGATGCCGGGACGAAGGTGTCGAAACGGTGGTCGAAGGTGACCAGTCCTGCCTTGTCCTCCCGGCGGACTGCCACGTAGGACAGCACCAGGGCGGCATTGATGGCATAGTCGAGGAGCATCATTCCGCCGAAGGCCTGCTGCATCACGCGCCCCTTGTCGATGAGGCTGTAGACCTGTTGCGAACGTTCGTCGCGGTAGATGTTCACCATGAGCTGGTGGCGGCGGGCGGTGGCTTTCCAGTTGATGGTGCGGTAGTCGTTGCCGGGGACGTACTCGCGGATGTGTTCGAACTCCGTCTGGTGGCCCACGCGGCGGATGCGCTTCTGTCCCTGCTCGACCAGGCGGTTGTGGATGGCCTGCAACTCATATTGCCGCAGCAGCAGGTACGAGGGGTAGACCTTCACGTCGACGGGATGTCCGGTGGTGAACCGCCGCTCGACGAGTCCCAGCCGGGTACGGGCGAAGAGGCGGATGTGACCGAACCCGTAGATGCCGCGGCGCACGGGGTGCAGTGTGTAGGTCAGCGAACGGCTGCCGCGGGGAGGCAGCGTCAGGGTGAACGAGAGGTCGCGCCGCTGGAAGATGGCGGGAATCTCGTCGATGACAGTCAGGCGCAGCGTCTGCCGGTAGGTGCTCGCCAGCTCCAGTGTCACGGGGTTCTCGTCGCCGTTGGAGAAGCGTTCGGCGCAGTGCCGCTCTCCCGTCAGCCTGCCGCCCCCGACGTAGAGGAGCCCGGCATCGAGCAGCGTTGCCGCCACCCACAGGCACAAGGCTGCCTGCCCCGCACCGAACAGCGGGGCAGCCCAGTAGCCGCTGCCCAGCAGCAGGACGACGGCAAGTGCCACGAGATAAAACCTACGGGTCAGGAACATGGGCGGATGGGTTATTGGGGTACTTCTACCTTGTCTATGAGGCGGCGGACCGCCTTCACGTCCGACCAGCCCTCCATCTCCGCCTCGGCTGTGAGCACGATGCGGTGTTGCAGGACGTAGGGCGCCACGAACTTCACATCCTCGGGAGTCACGAAATCGCGTCCTTGCAGGCAGGCGTACGCCTTCGACGCACGGAGCAGCCCGACACTGGCACGGGGCGACGCGCCCAGGTAGACCGCCTTGCTGAGGCGTGTCTGACGGACAATCTGCACGATGTAGTTCAGGAGCGACGGCTCCACGTAGAGGCTGTCTGTCCTGCGTCGCAACTCCTGTACGTCGGCGCGGGTCAGCACGGGGGCGATGTCCGTCAGCTTCACCAGGTCATGCCGCTCCTGGTGGCGGCGCAGGATCTCCAGTTCCTCGTCGGCAGACGGATAGTCGACGGTGACCTTGAGCAGGAAGCGGTCGAGCTGTGCCTCGGGGAGCTTGTAGGTCCCTTCCTGCTCGACGGGGTTCTGGGTGGCAATGACAAGGTAAGGCTCCTCCATGGGATAGGTGACCCCGTCGACCGTCGCCTGGCGTTCTTCCATCACCTCGAAGAGGGCGGACTGGGTCTTCGCCGGGGCACGGTTGATTTCGTCCACGAGGATGAGGTTCGCGAACACCGGGCCGCGGTGGAACTCGAACACGCCTTCCTTCATGTTGAGCACCGACGTGCCCAGCACGTCGCTCGGCATGAGGTCGGGCGTGAACTGGATGCGGCTGAAGTCGGCGTCGATGAGGCGTGCCGTCAGCTTGGCAAGCAGGGTCTTCGCCACGCCCGGCACGCCTTCGAGCAGGACATGGCCGTCGGCGAGGATGGCGGTGAGCAACAGGTCGACCGTCTGTCGTTGGCCGACGATGACGGAAGCTATCCGCTCCTTCAGCAGGCGGATGCGTTCCTGCAAGTATTCCGCACGGGGCGCATCATCGTGCGCGGCTGCGGGTTCCAGTTTTGTCTCTTCCATAAGCTTTATTGTTCCTTCCTGTCCTCCGTCGTGGGGAGGGGGTCCCGTGCGGGGAACAGGGAGTCTGGTTCATTCTGTGATTGTATGGTTTCTTTTCCGGCGGAAGGCGTCTGCCGTCCGGGTACTGCCGGGGCACCGGGCGAGGACACCGCGGCGAGCAGGTCATTCATCCGGTCGACCAGCCGTTTCATCTCCTCGTCGTCGGCACGCAGGGGGCTCTCCGCGCGGATGGCATCGAGACGCGTCAGCAGTGCCAGGAGCTGTGTGCGGTCGGCTCCGGTCTTCTCCGCCAGGCGGTCAGCACGTTCGTCGGCGGACGTCTCCGAGAGCAGGTCGACCCCCGTGCGGCGTTGCAGCTCGTCGGCGAAGTAGACATACTTCTTGCGCAGCAGGGCGGAAGGGGTCTCGCGCTGGTAGTAGAGCGTGCCGATGAGCTTCACGAACTCCAGGCTGCGGTTCTCCGGAGGCGACATGACGGGGATGGGACGCTGACGCCGCCGGGCGGTGAAGCAGAGCAACAGCACGACGGTCAACAGCGACACGTAGAGCGCCCACTGCAGGGGCGGATGGCTCAGGAAGTAGCCAAACGGTCCCCGCGCCCGTCCATCGGCAAGGCTGTCCCAGTCCATGCCTCCCGAGCTGAAGGCGTAGGCATCGGTCCGCACCAGCGGAGCGTCCTTCAGTCGGTCGGCGAGGCGCAGCACGTAGTCCTTGAGGTCGCGGTGGAGGATGCCGTAGTTCGTCAGGACGAAGGGCGAGCGCATGAGCGTCAGTTCGCCCTTGCCGACGCGGAAGCTGACGGTATTCATCCTCCGGGCGACGTAGCCGGAGTCCGCCGCATACACCCGGTCGTGGTGTTGCCATGCCAGCACGCGGAAGGGGTAACGCCCGAGGCTGTCCGTCGGCTGGAAGCCCGTCGACTGGAAGGAGGAACGCACCGGGAAGTCGCGCCGGGGATAGCGTCCCGGCTCTTCCACCCACTCCAGCGTGTCAATCGCCGGCCGGAGTGAGGGCAATCCGTCCAGCCCGTCCAGCACGAAGCCGTCAGCCTCGGTGATGCCCAGCGAGTCGAGCAGGGCGTCGCTGAACCAGTCGGCTGCCATCAGCACGCTGGCTCCCCGGTGCAGGCGGAGGAAGAGGGAGTCCACGTCCTCGTCGTTCAGCCAGCAGTATCCACTGACGAAGAGGAGGTTCTGACCGCCCACCGTGTCGTTCTCCAGGAAGTCGTCCAGGGTCTCTGCCACGGGGCGGTAGCCGGCAGGGAGCGTGAACGCCATCACCGAGTCGAACACGGCACAGCCGAAGGGTCCGGTGTCCTTGTGGTCATAGGTCGCCGTCCAGTCGACAGGTCGCGGCTGTGTGAGCTGTAACCAGAGTCCCACCGCGAGGAGGGCGATGATGCAGCCGATGTAGATGAGCGTGCCGCGCCTCATGGCTCACCTCCTTCCGTTTGCAGGAGCCGACGGACGAGCGCGTCGCGGAAACGGCACATCCCGTCGTAGAAGGCACGCGTGGCGGTGTAGTTGCCATAGCGCACGCGCAGGAAGCCGTTGGTCAGCGCACGCAGGTCCTCGGCGCTGTCCGCCTCCCGCAGTTCGTAGACATAGTCGGTGGGGGTCTTGTAGCTCTGCCAGCTGATGAGTCCGGCATCGTCGAGCTGCCTGAGCATATATAAATAGGTGTAGCGCACGGCAGCCGTATAGTCCTCGCGCGACGTGGCACGGCGTATCTCCTCGGGAAAGTCGATGCCGTAGATGGTGTCCTCGTCCGTCGCTGCGGAGGGTTTTCCGGCACGTCCCACCCGGCGGAACAGCCCGGGGTGCTTCCACCACAGGTAGGCGACAATCAGCAGGAGGACCACGAGGGCGGCGGCGACGAACACCCAGTTGACCTCCGAGTCGGTCAGTGTCCAGTTGAACCACTCGCTGAGCTTCCAGTCCAGCCAGGAGCGCAGGCGGTCCCACCACGTGCCGTCCGCCGCGCGCAGGGCGCGCTCGTAGTCATACGCCGGGTCGGCCCACCAGCGGGCAAGCCGGGCGGTGTCGCAAGTCAGGGTGTCGGTAGCTGCCGGGTGCATGCGGTATCAGAGCTTGTCGAAGTTCTCGATGTCCTCGTCCACGGTCACGGCGTCCATCTTCTCGCGGATGTGTCCGTACTGGTAGGTCGCGCCCAGCAGCACGACGACCGTCGAGAGGTAGGAGGCGTAGAGCGTCAGGACGGACGTGAAGTACTGCAGCACGTCGAACAGCATGCCGCCGTCAGCCACCTGTCCGCTGGCTCCTACCAGGAGGGCACGGACGATAAGTACCACGTACATCGGCACGGAGAGGAGGCCGCTCAGCACGCTCGTCAGCAGGTAACAGACGAAGAGGATGAGGAAGGTGCCTCCCCAGCACTTGAAGCCGTTGCGCATGCTCCACAGGAAGGTGTTCCAGATGCCTGCCGACCGCTCGTCGAGCATGTAGGCGGGATAGAATATCATGAGCGGGACCAGCCCTGCCAGCAGCAGGGGAACCGTCACGATGAGCGTGGCGACTGACAGGGAAGCGAGCAGGACCATCAGCACCAGATACAGCACCATCAGCAGGATGATGAAGCCGAAGCACGTGGCGCTCCGCTTCAGGCAACGCAGGAACTCGGCTGACAGCGCACTCCAGGTGACGCCCTGCAAACCTTTCTCCCGCCTGTCATAGGTGATGAACAGGGCATAGAACACCGCGTAGAGCAGGATTCCGCCCAGCAGGGAGAACACGATGAGGAACAGGTAGGGGAGTCCCAGGAGAGACAGCATACCATTCTCCTCCGCTACGGACGAAGCGTAGAGACCTGCCTTGAACGCGTTGTCCATGTACGCACTCATGCTGAAGCCCTGCAGGATGGCTATGGGCAGGAGGAAGGCCGTGAGGTACTTCAGCAGCGGTTTCCAGTTCTCACGGATGAACTGGAACGTGACGGTAAATTTCTCTCCGAAGTCGCGCCGTTTATACAGCACGATTCCGGGTTCTCTCATTGTTTCCATAAATACGTTTTTTTGGTAAGTAGATATAGTAGTATGCGATAAAGGCAGCTGAAAGCGCGATGAGCCCGAAGCGCAGGACGGCAGGGGCATGGGTGTGGCGCGTGAGGAAGCTCTCGATGAACCCTGCCACGATGAAGACGGGGACGGTGCCCACCACAATCTTCATCCCGCGCCGTGCGGCACGCCGGAAGGACACCAGGCGCGGATAGGTGCCGGGGAAGAGCCACCCGTTGCCCATGGTGATGCCCGCCGCTCCGGCAATGATGATGGCGGAAATCTCCAGCGTCCCGTGCAGCCAGATGGCAAGCATCGACTCGCCGAGCACCCCGTGCTGGGCAAAGAAGGTCTGGAAGCAGCCCACCATCACGCCGTTGGTGAAGAGCAGCCACCCCGTGCCGATGCTGGTGAACAGACCCGCGGCAAAGCAGAGGAACGACACGCGCACGTTGTTGATGGTGATGGCGAGGAACATCGACCCCTCTTCGCCGCCGCTGTAGACCGCCATGGGGTCACCCTTGGCAATGTTGCGCAGCGTCATGTCCACATACCCGTCGCCGAGGATGGTGCGTGCGAAGTTTTCATCGCCCAGCTGGGAGACGACGCCCACGAGCACACTCGTCAGGAAGATGAGGAAGGCATGGAGCAGTTCGCGCCGCGCCCCGTAGACCGCCAGCGGCACCTCGGTGTGCCAGAAGGTGAGTATGCGGCTCCACTTCTCCCGCTTGTTGCGGTACAACTCGTTGTGGAGCGAGGACGCCAGGTTGTTCAGGTAGAGGGTGATGCGCGAGCGGGGGTAGTGGGTCTGCGCGAAAGCCAGGTCCGACGTGAGGTCCACATAGACATCCGCCAGGTGGTCGGGCGACTGCGAGGCGGCACTCTCGACCACCTGCTCTGCCCGGCGCCATTTATCGATATTCTGACGTATGAAGACAACTTCTTTCACGGTTCCGGCTTTTTCTGGATGATGGAGTGGACAAATGTATGGGTTTTATTATACATTTGCAAACCACGGGGCATAAGTTTGTGCATCCGTCCGCATTTTGTCCGCCTGTCCTGCCGACAGCGGCATGACACCCGGCGGCACCCGTCCCCTAAACAGATTATCCTATGTCACACGACATCATCACCGGACAATACGTCCGCATCGAACAGACCCCGGCGAGCATAGGCACACGGCTGCTCGCCCTGCTCATCGACGACACCCTGATTGCCGTCGTCCTCGTCGGTCTCTCCACGCTGGAGCGGATGCTCAAGCTGACGGGAGCGGCAGAGACCGCCGTCATCCTCCTTGCCCTCGCCTTCCTCGCCTTCTACTCGCTGCTCTGCGAGGTGCTCAACAACGGGCAGAGCGTGGGCAAACGCCTGATGCACCTGCGTGTGACCCGGGTGGACGGGAGCGAACCGACCATCGGCTCCTACCTCCTGCGCTGGCTGCTCTATCCCGTCGACGTGGGCTCCGGCGGCGCCATCGGCCTGATCTCCGCCCTCGTGACGAAGAATCACCAACGTCTGGGCGACCTGGCAGCCGGTACCGTGGTCATCAAGGAGCAGGACTACCACCATCTGCACGTCAGTCTCGACGAGTTCGCCTACGTCAGCGAGGACTACCGGCCCACCTATGTGCAGGCGGCCGACCTGTCGCTCGAGCAGGTCAACGTCATCACCCGTACGCTCGACACGCGCGGCAAGGACCGTGACGACCGCATCCTCCAGCTGTCGCGCAAAATCATCGGGACACTCCGTCTGCCGGCTGACACCCGTCCGGGAGAACCGCTCCTGCAGACGCTCCTGCGCGACTACCAGTACTACGCACTGGAGGAGCTCTGAGCAATGGACAATTGATAATTGACAATTGACAATGGGGGCCTTCGTCCCCTCTTCCAACAAATCTTGACAACCGGAGTCCATCTATCCCTACCTCTTTTCGTGGGAAAAAAGGCGTTGCGCCGTACGGATGGGTTCCCACGTTCGTACGGACGCGTCGCCACGCTCGTACGGACATCTACTCGAAGTCGGCCGGGGAGTTCGCCGGACTGTCCGCCTTCGTCGACCCGGAGACAATCGTCGACTATACCAACGTACAGGACCTAATCTTCCGTGAGACCAAGAACGTCAGCCTCTACGGACGCATCTGCGAGTGCAACAACATCATCGAGGGGGTGGAGGGCAGCACGTCCTTCACCGAGGAGCAAAAGTTCAAAAAGTAGAAAAGCCCTGTCTGTGAAGATGGGGCTTTTCGTTTGTTATCCAACGGACGCCGGAAGGCGGGAATCCGATTTGTCGTGCAAGGAGTTCAACCCGATTCGGGTTCAATAGGAGACGGAGACCTCCATGCCGGCTTCCCGGACGAGGGCGGCTATGCGGTCCAACTCCTCGGGAGTTGCCTTCTGCAGGTTCTGGTCGGGTGTCTCCCGGTCGATGGTGTAAATCATCACCTGACGGGGAGCAATGTCGCGTACGGCATCGAGCCAGGGGAGGACGTAGCGGTCCGTCGTGTTGTCCACCGAGAGCCCGTCGTGCGTGCCCTTCATGAACATGGTCTGGATGATGAGCTGCCCCTCGAACGCCTTCATCCGGCTGATGATTTCGTTCACATCATAGGCTCCCGTCGGCCGGTCCACCCGGCGGATGTATTCAGGGTCGACGGTGTCGAGCTTGAGGATGTTGTTGTCGATACGTTTGAGCGCCTCCACCACTTCGGGACGGAAGAGCATGGTGGAATTGCTGAGCACGCTCACCTTCGCTTTCGGGAAGTAACGGTCGCGCAGCGCCAGCGTGTCGTCGATAATTCCGGCAAAACGCGGATGGGCGGTCGGCTCTCCGTTCCCGGCAAAGGTCAGCACGTCGGGTGCCGGTCCGTTCGCCTGCATGTCCTGCAGACGGGCCTCGAGCGCCTCCCGCACTTCCTCCCTTGTCGGTCTTCGCTGACGCGGACGGAAGTCGGCATTGAATCCACACTCACAATACACACAGTCGAACGTGCACACTTTGCCGTCGGCAGGCATCAGGTTGATGCCCAGTGAGACTCCCAACCTGCGGCTGTGTACCGGTCCGAAGATGGGAGCAGGATAGATAATGGTTGACATAGTAGCATCAGTTTATTAAGTTCGCGGAACAAAGAAACGGCTTTTTCAGGAAAAGTCGTGCAGGGGAGGGAGGGAAAATGCGTATTTACCCTAAACAGACTACAACCCCTGCATACTGATTCGAAGAACCACCTTCCCTTTCTCCCTTTTCTTCCTTCCTCATCCTCTCACCAACACCTTCCTCAACCCCACACCGACGCCTTGCGCATCTCCTTTTGCCGAGATGAGCAAGACGGTAGTGACACTTTGAGCAAGACGACGCGGCAAGATGAGCATGCCAGAAACAGGGCTTATGCACGGAGTGACAACGGATTGCTGAAAAGGGAGACAGGGGGAAGCGCATCTCCTTGTGACGAGATGAGCAAGAGGGGAGTCTGATGATGAGGAAAAAGAGGGGTGAAGGGGGAGTTTTGCAGGCGGATTGCTGCGGAAAGGGATACAAAAATAGGCATTTCCCGGGATAAAACCAAGAAAATGCCTACATCCGCCGTACCTCAAGTCCGCGACTCAGAACCTTCCGTAGTGGATATTGATTTCCCGGACGACATAGTCCTGCGCTCCGGCACGATGGAAAGGCTCGTTCGCGTAGAACGCCTCGACCTCCTCCTGCGTATCCGCAAAGACAATGTTCACCACGCCCGTCATGTCGGCATAGAGCGCACTCATCACGATGCGTCCGGCATCCATCCACTGCTGCGTGTATGCCATGTGGGTCTGAAGCAACTCATCGTTGATTTTCTCGGGAGCGATGAGGACTCCCGTCACTAAAAACTGTTTCATTTGAATCGATATTTAAAGTTCATAATGCTTAAAACGTCACCTTCAGTTGGACATACAGGTCCTGCTTGTTCCTCCCCTCGATTTCCTGCGTTCCGGAGCCGATGCGGTCGCGGTCAAAATAGCCGGTATAAACATACTTGACAATGACTGTCAACAAACTGTTGATATCGTACCTTCCCCACAGGTATCCGTGGACACCCCGTCCCTCGTATGCAGGGAACGAGTAGGTGTAGAGCAAGCCGCGTTCGTAGGCATAAATCCTTGTATCATAACCGTCTGTATGAAAATAGCCTCCGCCCGTCTCGCACTCCCAGCCTCCGGCAGCAGGCTTCAGGCAGATTGCCTGTGTCAGCTGATAGCCCTGTTCATTTCCCTTGTCCGACGCCCCATTTTGAACATAGTCCAGCGTCGTTTTCAACAGGCATGCCGACGTTGCCTGCCACCGCCATTGTCCCTTGCCTGTATGCCGACGGACGGTCACCGGTCCTTCCGCTGATTCCCTCCGGTCCGCCAGGACATCCCGTTCACGCTGCTTGTAGCGATAGCGCAACAGCCAGTCGCTCTTCTTCCCACACTTCCCGACGAGTTGCACGAAGGCTTCCGTGCCCTTGCTGCGTGGGAAGGAGACCCGGTAGCGCGGAGCCGGAAAGCGGAACCAGTCGGTGTATGCCGTCAGTTTCAGGTCTCTTCCCGGCAGCCATTCCAACCCGGCGTACAACCCGTCTTCATTGCGCACCCGGCTCCCTTCGCCGAACGAACGTGCAAAGATGCCTTCATAGTCCTTCGCATAGTGTCTGTGGAGCAGGAGCAGGTGGAGTGCCGTCAGCGGACGGTAAGCCAACGTGTGAAGTGCCGCCACCGCTCCATTCCCGCTCACTGCCGTCTCTCCCGCGAACGACCAGCGGTGCAGGTCCAGCCGGTAGTCGGCACCGACGGCTGCGAACTGCCGCCCGCGAGGGTCATGCTGCTGGTAGTAGAACTGTGGTTTCAACACCTTGTCGAAAACAGTATAAACACCTGTCAGTCCGATGTGCCAACGGACGGCGTCGTATGATAAATGGATTCCTGTCAGCTGATTATGCACGTCATGTTTCTTCTCCATCTCGGAACGCGTACGGTGGAGTCCGTCAGTTTTCAACGCAGTTATGAACCCATGCTTCAGGGTGGCATCCTGACGACGGAACGAGTAGAAGGCGGCCAGTCCCCATCCCCCCTTCTGCCAGGCGACCGCCAATCCGCGCAAGTAATCCTGCTCATTGGTCGAGGCATGCCGGGTGATGCCTTCGCTGCGGCTTCCTGCTCCGTCCATGACGGTCTGTTTCCCCGACGAGAAGCGTGTGTTCACGACCAGCCCCTGCCCGAAACGCAGGCGGTAGTCGCCCAGCGCCACCGTGTGCAAGGGACCGACATCGTGCAGGAGCACGTAGGCGGAAGCATAATCATAGCCTTTGTTGCCTGCCGCGAAGAAGGGTTCTCCGGCATCATTCTCCAGGGTGAACCCTGCCGTCAGCCGTTCACCGGACGCCAGACGGTAGCGCAAGGAGTGGTAGAACCGGCTGCCCAGATAACGCCGGTTCGGATAGCGTTGCAGCACCTCGGGCGGATAGGTGTAATAGCCTTTGCGGTAATAGAAGGGGATATCGACACGTGCCACTGCTTCCTGTCGTCCGTGTCGCAACACCTCGCGCCAGGGGAAGGGGACGGCACCTTTCTCCTCCACCGGACGGCAGACGACAAACAGCGACAGCATGGCACGTGTCTCGTAATCCACGCCTACGACCAGCTGCAGCTCGGAGAAGTCCGTCAGGGGTCCGTACGTATGAAGGTAAGTCAGGATATGGCTGATTTGAACCGGAGAAAGAAAAGGGAGCTGCTCGAGCTGTTCCCGTGTCGCCGTGTTGAGATTGAACGGGTGTGCATGGAGTTCGGCAAGTTCGTCCCATTGGTCTGCGGACGTCTCTTCGTCCACCGTCAGCCGTTCGAGGAAGTCCTCCCACTTCATGGTCTGTGCGCACAGCTTATCAACAGACATTGACAGCAACAGCACACTTATCAACAAGCCTTTCAACAGGAAGGCGGACGGTCGTGGGAATCGGACTGAAAGCTCTCTATTCATGAGGATTAGGTTAAAGTGGAAGTACCCGGATTGGCAACGTCATGCCCGGTTATGAACGTCACGATGCGTTCATGTCGACCAAGCACTGTTCAAAGTTAGCCTTAGTCCGTAAGATAACAAAAGTTTCAGGGCTGAATTTCAAGTGCGGGCGCACTTTCCGGCAGGTCAGAGCTGTCCGCTCTCCACCATGAGGATGACGCGTTCGGTCAGAGCATCGTCTGCATCGGGGTCATATTCCTTCTTCAGGCTCGCGCCGAACATGGAGGCAAAAGTTTGGTAGAAGCCTGCACGGAAGGGACCGACAAAGGCTTTCACGAGTTCATAGCTCGTCTGGTTGCACTCCCGGTCGACCAGTTTGATGAGCAGCTTTCCCTGGGAGAAGGTGAGCTTTTTCATCATGGGGGTGTATTGTTCCTTCAATCCTTTCTCCACCCGCTTGATGTGTTCTTCGCGTGCCTTTCCCTCGGGCAGCGTCTGCATGTATTCGTAGGTCTCTATCAGTATCTGGTTAATCATCCGTGCCAGAGGCAACGTGCGCTTCACGTCGCGGACGAGTTTATAGTATGCCCGCTCGCTCCGCCGGCTTTTGAACGTCAGGGGCGGATAGACACGCAGCGGATAGAAGTCCACGCGTGTGATGCTGTCGCCCTCGTACACCGTCCGGCTGACGGTAAGCCGTGCCGGGGGAGGGACGTTCCTCTTCTGTGCTGCTGCCGGAATCGCGCAGGACAGGAGGAGGATGAAAGCCATCTTTTCAGCGATTGTTGCCATAAGGTTATAAACAGTTTGTTGATACACGTCAGCCGATGAGCAGCTTCCTGGCGAACTCCCAGATGATGATGCCTGCCGTGACGGACACATTGAGCGAGTGCTTCGTGCCGTACTGGGGTATCTCCAGGCAGCCGTCGCAGGAGTCTACTACCTCCTGACGGACGCCCTTCACCTCGTTGCCCAGCACCACGGCATAACGTCCATCCGGCTCGGGAGACCAGCGGTCGAGCATCGTACTGCCTTCCGCCTGCTCCACGGCAAGGACCGTATAGCCGTCCTGCTTCAGCCGGGAGACAGCCTCCAGCGTATCTTTATAATAGGTCCATGCCACACTGTCTTCCGCACCCAGCGCGGTCTTGTGTATCTCCGGTTGGGGAGGGGTTGCCGTGATGCCGCACAGGCAGATGCCTTCCACACGGAACGCGTCCGACGTGCGGAACACCGAACCGACATTGTGCAGGCTGCGCACGTCATCGAGTACGACTACCAACGGCATCTTCTCGGACTCCTTGAACTCGTCCACCGTCAGACGGTTCATCTCGGTTATCTTCAGCTTTCTCATGAAGGATGATTGGTTTATCTGCTGCAAAAGTAACACCTATTCCGGCAATAAGAAAGGATGGACTGCAAAGAATTGACCGACGGACCTGAAGCTCCCGTCCTCCTGTCGATAACCTGTCAAAAGCGTGTTCAAACCCTGTCGAAACAATGTAGAAACAATGGGGGAGAAAAATGTTGGAGTTCTCGGCGGAATGTCTATACCGGCACGGAAACGGAATGAGCAACTATTTCCGGCAGAAGTTGCAACACATGTTTCAACAGCCTTTTCACACGCCTGACAGCTGCCGACAGCCTAAAACTTATTGACAACAGGAGTTATCGACGCTTTGTCAATAAGGGAAGGACAGTATCTCAGTATCAAGTCCTTTCACCATTTATACGGTGTCGATAAGGTCTTCATAACCTCGTGCCGGATGCTTATAACTTCCTGTGCAAGTAAAAGGCTCACTTTCTTCCGACACTATCAACACTCCATCATTATCATCATATTTCTTCTTCAAAGAAAGAATAAAGAATAATAATAAGATGTTATGTCGATAACGGGGGAGTGGAAAACAAAGCTCCACGGAGGGAGCACCCGGTCGGGGTGGCAGCGTCCGTGGAGCAGAGAGGGGGAAGAGTGCGGGTCAAAGCCCGAGGTGGGCGGAGATGTCCAGCATGCGCTCGATGGGGCGGAGGGCACGGGCGGCAATGTCGGGAGCCACCTCGATGGCGGGGGACTCGTCGCGCAGGCAGGCATAGAGCTTCTCCAGCGTGTTCAGCCGCATGAAGTTGCACTCGTTGCAGGCACAGGTCCCGGCGTTCGGAGGGGCGGGGATGAACTCCTTGTCGGGGCACTGCTTGCGCATCTCATGCAGGATGCCGGATTCGGTGGCGACGATGAAGCGCCGACGGTCGCTCTTCACGGCGTGGCGCAGCAGGGCTGCCGTGGAGCCGACGACGTCCGCCAGCTTGAGGACGGCACCCTTGCACTCGGGATGGGCAAGGACCTCGGCATCGGGATAGGTAGCCTTCAGTTCCACGATGCGCTCCACGGAGAACTGTTCGTGCACGTGGCAGGCACCGTCCCAGAGCAGCATTTGGCGCCCTGTGATGGCGTTGATGTAGTTGCCCAGGTTGCGGTCAGGACCGAAGATGATGGGCGTGTCCTGCGGAAAGCTTTCCACAATCTGACGCGCGTTGCTCGAGGTTACTACCACGTCAGTGAGTGCCTTGACGGCAGCGGACGTGTTGACATAGGAGATGACCGTGTGGTCCGGATGTTCGTGTACGAACTCGGCAAAGCGGTCGGCAGGACAACTGTCGGCGAGCGAACAGCCTGCTGCCAGGTCGGGGACAAGCACTTTCTTGTCGGGACAAAGGATTTTGGCTGTCTCGCCCATGAAGTGTACGCCGCACATCACGAGGATGTCGGCATCGCAACGAGATGCCCACTGTGCGAGGGCAAGGCTGTCGCCCACGAAGTCGGCAAGGTCCTGGATCTCGCCTTCCTGGTAGTAGTGTGCCAGGATGACGGCATTCTTCTCTTTACGTAACCGGTTGATTTCTTCTTTCAACATCATGATAAGTTTGTGTTTGTCGGGGCGACCCGGACGGACCGTCCCGTGGGTTTATGGATAGGGGGACGCACGACGGGGTACGTCCATTTAGTGTCGGGAGGAAGGATACTTCCGTTTATCAACAACTGTCTACAAGACTTTCAACAGCCGACAAATGATTGACAAACAGCTTTTCAACAGCTATCGTCCGTGTGCTGTGAACAGGCTTGCTGACAGGGGATGTCGATAAGGGCGGACGCTGGATGGAGCCGTCAGCCCTTCCGTAGGAACTCCACCAGACGCTCCACGGCACGCGCACGGTGGCTGATGTGGTTCTTCACGTCGCCCAGTTCGGCAAAGGTGCGGTCGTAGCCTTCGGGGATGAAGACCGGGTCGTAGCCGAAGCCTCCGTCGCCGTGTGGTTCCGTAGCGATGGTTCCGCGGACGATGCCTTCGAACTCATGCACCTCCCCGTCGAGGATGAGGGCGATGACGGTGCGGAAACGGGCACGTCGGTCGGTCACCCCTTCCATGCGGGAGAGTAACTTCTTCATGTTCGCCACGGAGTCGTGTCCTGCTCCTCCGGCATAGCGTGCCGAGTAGACGCCCGGTTCGCCGTCGAGTGCGGCTACTTCCAGTCCGGTGTCGTCGGCAAAGCAGTCCATGCCGTAGTGTTCGTGGATGTAGCGCGCCTTGATGAGGGCGTTCTCTTCGAGGGTGGTACCCGTTTCGGGGATGTCGGTGTGGCAACCGATGTCGTTGAGGCTCATCAGGCTGACCGACGTGCCGAGCATCGCGGACACCTCTTCCAGCTTGTGGGCATTGTTGGTGGCAAATACAAGTTTCTTTTCCATGATGGGTGTGTCTGGTTGAACAAAAAGCCGCAGACCCCCAAGGCAGGGAGCTGCGGCTGTCAGAATACAGGTTTAGTATGTACAGTATGAAGTCATTGAAAACTGGTTATTTCACTTTTATCTTGTCGAAGCCCTCGCCGAACACGCCGATGACGGCACTCTGGGAGATGAAGGCGTTCGGGTCTATCGCCTTGACCAGGCGGAAGATGTTGGTCGACTCGCGTTTCTTGGCCAGTACGACGATGACCTTGACACCGTTCTTGCTGTACCAGCCGGTACCGTCAAGCAGCGTCACGCCGCGGTGTGCCTGGAAGACGATGGCGTCGGATATCTTCTCATACTCCTTGGAGAAGATGAGGAACTGCACAGACTGGCGGGCATTGTTGACCACGTAGTCGATGCAGAGCCCGATGATGACGAGCGTACAATAACCGAATGCCATCTTCTCGATGGTGTAGCCGGGAATGAACGAGGAGGAAGAGATGATGCAGATGTCGCAGAGCATCGTCATGCGTCCGAAGGTCACGTCGCGGTACTTGGTCACAATGGCGGCGATGATATCCGTTCCGCCCGTACTGCCGTTGTGGGTAAACGCCATGCCCAGTCCGATACCGCAGAGCGCGGCGCCGATGATGCACGCCATGAAGGGTTCGTCGCCCACGAGCGAGAGGGCCTGTCCCTGGTCGTCGACAATGATGCGCTGGAAAAACCACAGCAGCACGTAGAGCACAGCTATGCCGTAGATGGTCTTCACACAGAACTTCCACCCCAGTATCTTCAGGGCAAAGATGAGCAGGACAATGTTGATGAGCACGTACGTGTTCTGGATGGGGATGTCCGTCGCATAGTACACGATGGCGGAGATACCCGTCACGCCACCCGTAGTGATCTTGTTGGGGATGAGGAATCCCGCCCACCCGAAGGAGTAGAGAATCAACCCCAGTGTGATGAACAGATAGTCCTTCATCTCTGTCCACATGTTGGTGATGCGAATTGGTTTGAATTTGTTCATACTATACTTGATGTTTAAAGATTGTTGTTACAGAAGACGTGTCGGGTCTGTTTCCCTTGCCAGGTCTTTACCCGAGTACCATATTGATGATTTTCTTCGGTACGATGATGACCTTCCGGACGGTCTTTCCCTCCAGATACTTCTGCGAAGCCTCATGCTCGCGCACCGTCTGTTCGATGGTGGCATTGTCGGCGTCGGCAGGGAAGTCGAGCGTGAAGCGTGCCTTGCCGTTGAACGACACGGTGTACCTCACCACATCCTCCTTCAGGTATTCCTCGTTGCAGACGGGCCATTGTGCGTCGCAGACGCTCGTCGTGTGTCCCAGAGCCTCCCACAGCTCCTCGCAGAGGTGGGGTGCGAAGGGGGCAAGCAGCACCACGAGGTCGGACAGGACAGCCCGCTTGTTGCACTTCAGCTGGCTCAGCTCGTTGACGCAAATCATGAACGCGCTCACCGAGGTGTTGTAGGAGAAGTTCTCTATGTCGACCGTCACCTTCTTGATGAGCTTGTGGATGGACTTCAGTTCGTCGCGCGTCGGTTCGCCGTCTGTCGGCAGGAACTCGTCCTTGCGGCTGTAGAAGAGCGACCAGAGCTTCTTCAGGAAGCGGTGTACGCCGTCGATGCCGTTCGTGTCCCAGGGCTTCGACTGCTCCACGGGACCGAGGAACATCTCATACATGCGCAGCGTGTCGGCACCGTATTTCTCGACAATCATGTCGGGGTTCACCACGTTGTACATCGACTTGCTCATCTTCTCCACTGCCCATCCGCAGACGTACTTGCCATCTTCGAGGATGAACTCTGCCGTGGCGTATTCCGGACGCCAGGCCTTGAAGGTTTCCAGGTCGAGCACGTCGCCCGAGACGATGTTCACATCCACGTGGATGGGGGTGACGTCGTATTGGTCCTTCAGTCCCAGGGAGACGAAGGTGTTGGTATCCTTGATGCGGTAGACGAAGTTGCTTCGTCCCTGAATCATGCCTTGGTTGACGAGTTTCTGGAACGGCTCTTCCTTCACGCTCACGCCGAGGTCGAAGAGGAACTTGTTCCAGAAGCGCGAGTAGATGAGGTGCCCCGTGGCGTGCTCCGTTCCGCCTACGTAGAGGTCTACGTTCTGCCAGTAGGCGTCCGCCTGACGAGACACCAGTTCGTGGTCGTTGTGCGGGTCCATGTAGCGCAGGTAGTAGGCAGACGAGCCTGCAAAGCCCGGCATGGTGTTCAGCTCAATGGGGAAGACCGTCACGTTGTCAATGCGGCTGTTCTCGGTGACGCAGCGGTTCACCGTGTCCCAAGCCCAGCGTGTGGCGTGTCCCAACGGCGGCTCACCCGTCTCCGTGGGGAGGAACTTAGCCACCTCGGGCAGTTCCAGCGGAAGGCAGTCCTCGTCGATCATGTAGGGCATTCCGTCCTTGTAGTATACGGGGAAAGGCTCACCCCAGTAGCGCTGGCGGCTGAAGATGGCGTCGCGCAGACGGTAGTTCACCTTCACACGTCCCAGGTTGTGCTCCTTCACGTACTCCTTCGTGCGTGCGATAGCTTCCTTCACCGTCAGTCCGTTGAGCACCAGTCCGCATCCTCCCGTAGCTCCCTCGCGCGGCGAGTTGGTCATGATGCCCTCCTTGGCGTCGAAGCTCTCTTCACTGACGTCGCAGCCTTCAATCAGCGGACGGATTTCCAACCCGAAGTGCTTGGCAAAGGCATAGTCGCGGCTGTCGTGTGCAGGCACTGCCATGATGGCTCCCGTACCGTATCCGGCAAGTACGTAGTCGCTTATCCACACGGGGATGGCTTCGCCCGTCATCGGGTTGACGGCATACGAGCCCGAGAACACACCCGTCACGCGGCGGTCGGCGATGCGTTCGCGCTCGGTGCGCTTCTTGGTTGCCTCCAGGTAAGCTTCCACCTCGGCACGTTGGCTGTCGGTGGTCACCTGCGGCACCAGTTCGCTTTCAGGAGCGAGCACCATGAACGTCACACCGAAGATGGTGTCGGCACGCGTGGTGAAGATGGTGAATTCCACCTCGCTGTCCTTGATGCGGAAGCGCATCTCCGTACCCTCGGAACGTCCGATCCAGTTGCGTTGCGTCTCCTTGAGCGAGTCGGTCCAGTCGAGGGTGTCCAGTCCTTCCAGCAGACGCTGTGCATAGGCTGACACGCGGAGGCACCACTGGCGCATCTTCTTCTGCACCACGGGGTATCCGCCACGTTCCGACACGCCGTCGACCACCTCGTCGTTGGCAAGCACCGTTCCCAGCTGCGGGCACCAGTTGACCATCGTCTCGCCGAGGTAGGCGATGCGGTAGTTCATCAGCGTCTCCTGTTGCTGACGCTCGTCCATGGCTCTCCATTCGTCGGCTGAGAAACTCAGCTCCTCGCTGCATGCGGCGTCCACGCCCTCGGTTCCGGCAGTCTCGAACGCCTTCACCAGTTCGCTGACGGGGCAGGCGCGGTTGAGCCGGTTGTCGTAGTAGCTTTCGAACATCCGTTGGAACGCCCACTGCGTCCAGTGGTAGTACGACGGGTCGCAGGTGCGCACCTCGCGGCTCCAGTCGAAGGAGAAGCCTATTTTGTCGAGCTGCTCGCGGTAACGGTTAATGTTGTTCACCGTGGTGATGGCGGGGTGCTGTCCCGTCTGTATGGCATATTGCTCGGCAGGCAGTCCGTAGGCATCATAGCCCATGGGGTTGAGCACGTTGAAGCCCTGCAGGCGTTTGTAGCGTGCGTAGATGTCCGAAGCGATGTAGCCGAGTGGGTGTCCCACATGCAGTCCCGCTCCCGAAGGATAGGGGAACATGTTGAGGACGTAGAATTTCTTCTTTGTGGAGTCTTCTGTCACGCGGTAAGTCTGTCGTTCGACCCACCGTTGGTGCCATTTCTTCTCAATCTCTCTGAAATTGTATTCCATTGCGATGTATTTGTTTTGGTGTTACGTTCTTGTTCAGCGGAAGCGTTGCCGTCAGCCGACGATTCCGCCCCTTCTTTACTAATAATGTGCAAAGATAGATGTTTCGGGCGAAGAATGAAGTTTCTCTCCCCCGGAAATAATCTAAATGGCTACTTCTGTGGCATTTCTCTCCCTTTTCCGCCCCGTTTGTCCGTTGTCAGGCGGACGCATCCTCACCCACCGTGCAGGTCTGTCTGTACGAAATGACAGATATGCAGGAGCTGCTGAATGTAAGGATATTTAAAAATCAGGTACAATTTCCGTGTTCGAAAACGGTCTTTTGGGTCTCTTTGCTTGATGTAGGTCAATAAAACGGGCTTTTTATGTTGAAAAGCATGTTTTCGCTTGTTGATAATTCCAAATGCCCTTATCTTTGCATCGTGATTAAAGGTCATAAGGATAACAAACGAACAAACGACGCTCTGCGAAGAGCAAGTTCAATAGGTAGTAAAAGGTAAAAAGATTTCGATTTTTAATCAAGTGCTTGAATGTTGTGCATAGGGATTTACAACATTTTTAGTTACTTGTCAATTTTCACGTAGTGAAGTAAGAATTTACTAGAATTTGAGAGATTTGAAATGATTAAGGAGAACTCCCGGGCTTGCGAGAAGTCCGGGAGTTTTTGTTAGAAGTGTTTGAAGTGTGGAAATGAAGTGTTTTGGAGGAGAATGGATGAAAATCGGCGGTCTCAATTGTTATAGTTGGATGTCAGGTGACGGTTTCCAATCTTCTGAATATTCTTTGCAGGTATTTTTTGAGAATATATTATCTACTGTATATGCTTTAGCTTCTTCATCAGTCAGTTGGCTTCCTCCCATTTTACGTTTTATGAGTCTGTCAGCTGCAGCTCCAGGGCCGGTGCATTGATATTCTGCAAAGAGATAGGGTTCTGCAGACATCACTGTCCACCCATCCGGATGCACCGATTCCGGTTCATGACAGCGGATGAAAACAGCTTGAGGACAATTGTGCCAAGGACGACCCAGGTAAAATGAATGGAATATAACTCCATCCCTATCAGGTGTTCCAACTGGTTTTGCATCAATTTTACAATCCAAGAATACTAGTCCGAAGCGCATCCCTTCTTGTGTACTGGGAGCTACAATGTAGCTGTCATGCTGATTAACATAAATGATACAGTCTTGCAAAATCATCACTGAAGCACCATAGATGAAATCTACGTTCCCTTCCACATAGCAATCTTTTACATAAATTCGTCCATTTCCTGCTCCCCACAATGTGTCTTGGTTGCCTACGATTCGGCAATTATAGAAAGCACAACGGTCGCCTCTTACTTCCAGGGCTGTACCTTGTGAATGTTTATTTTCTCCCGGTTTTTCACGGATGTTGAGATGGGTATTTTCGAATGTGATTTGATAAGCTGTAAAATCATCAGCATCGATCCGTGTGCTGTAAGAACCTCCTTTAAGTCCGGGTCTACCGGCATAATCGTCGTATGTGAGTATTGTATTTTGGGCATTGTCTCCTATTAGTACGACGTGGTCTTTGCCTTTGTTCAGTATCACTTTACCATAATAACGACCAGGTTTGATATGAATAATCCATTTTCCATTCTGAAAATTTTCGGGAACGTCATCAAAAGCTGCCTGTATTGTCGAATAGTCTCCGGAACCATCTTGGGCTACGGTTTTGTTTACATCCGCCCAACATGGAGTAGTCAGAAAAATACAGACTATTAGTATATTCCAAAACTTAGACTTCATAATTGTATATTTTAGATTTATGAAAGTCCGTATTTGGTTTAACAAATAAAATCAAATACGAACTTTTTATCCTTTGAATATTAATAATTTGGGTTTTGTTTCAAATTAGGATTATTGGTAATCTGAATTGCTGGAATGGGATAAATTCCCCGCCATTTTTCTGTTTTATTGGTTTTATAGAACCATGTGTTGTTGAAATATGAACCAAAACGGATCATATCTCGTCTGCGTTGATTTTCCCAAATGAATTCACGGGCCCGTTCATCTTCTATCTTTTGTAAAGACAACTCAGTCCATTTTTTACAATTGCTACGATGACGTACTTCGTTGACGAGTTGTAAGGCTACATCTAAATCTTTATTCAGTCTGAACAATGCTTCGGCTTTCATTAGTAGGACATTCGAATAGCGTTCCAGGACATAATCATTGTTGGCTTTACTTCCTGCCCATACAGCTCCGATGGGAGAATACTTCAATACACGGTATCCTTCGTTATCCTGTGCGGAAATCATATCTTTTATGGTGGTGAGAATGAGTTGATTTCCTTTTTCATCGCGCAAAGGAGTTATTCCATCCAGATAATATTGAGGGCCGTATTCAAGTAAATCCAATCGCTCATCTCCTTTTTCGTATCTGTTCAAGGCTTCATCTGTGAAACAATAACCATTTGCCGGGGCAAATGAAAGATCATATTTCTTTTTATCTAAAGCATGTTGTGTATATAAGATGAATTCATTTCCATCCACACCTTTGGAAGGGTCTACAGAAAATGCGGTGATAATTTCAGAAGATTTGGATTCATTGGTAGCCAGGAAGCAGTCTCCTACTTTATCTTCCAATGCATACTGGTGCGTGTTTATCACCTTGTCACACATGGTTATGACTTTATCGTATTGAGCTTTTCCGGAATAGACTTCTGCATTCAGGTATAATGAAGCCAAAGCTGTGTATACGGATTCTTTTGTCAGTCGTGGATAATACTCTGTCCGATTGACTTCTGTAATGGACGGTAAATCTTTGGCTGCCTCTGTAAATTCATTTACGATGAAATCAAAGACATCTGCCCGAGGAGTTGTTTTCGGTAAATTGTTAGGGTCAACACGGGCTTCAGTGAATACCGGTACATTTCCCCAATAGTCCATAGCATAGTAGTATCCATAAGCACGCAATGCACGTGTTTCTGCAATTAAAGGTTTCAGTTCATCAGCTATGGGGGATGCTTTCAAACTGGCAATAACAGCATTTGCAGCCCCTATTCCAGGAAAAACATACGTTCCCCAGCATGTTGCAATGCGTTCATTATTAGGAGTCACCTGGTGGGACATCATTTCCATATTGCCTTCATCATACCAGCCTCCACTAGCTCTGCCGGGACAGAAAAATTCATCAGTACCGAATTCGCCAATACGCCATCCGTCACCACCAGCTCTGGACATATAGGAAAGATAGGAATAGACTCCCACAACTGAAGATAGTGCCTCTTCTTTTGTTTTGTAATAATTTTCAGGTGACAACCGTCCATATAGTTCTTCATCTAGATTCAGGCATGAGGTAAAAGACACTAATCCTAAACATGATGTCAGTATTACGGTCAATATAGATTTAGTTTTCATATAGCAATTCGTTTAACATGTCGGTTAGAAAGAAACATTTATTCCCATACTAAAGGTTCTGGCCTTAGGATAACTTAAATAATCAACTCCCAGTGGTGCAACACCGGTTCTTGATATTTCGGAATTAACTTCCGGATCCGTACCTGAATAGTTTGTAATGGTAAACAGATTTTGTGCTGATACAAAGATTCTTGCATTGGGTATGTACAGTTCAGGTAAGTTGAAGTTATATCCTAAGGATATATTATCCAGTCTGACAAAGGAACCATCTTCAATAAATCGTGAAGAATATACTTTTGCCTGGTCACGGTTAACTCCGGATGTGATGGCTTTTTTTAATACATTGCGACCTGGAAGATTGCTTAGGTAGACGAGATTGTTGGCTGTACAATTATAAATGTCATTGCCTACACTTCCTCTGAAATTCAGTGATAAATTCCAATTTTTATATTGAAGGTTCGTACCTATTCCAAATGTGAGGTCGGGTTGTGCACAACCGATGACTTCGGGTTCTCCATTGTTAGCAAACTGTTCCACACCATCTTTAATTCCTGTGAATCGTTTTCCGTAGAATGTTCCTATAGGTTGTCCGGGCATTATAAGTTGGGCATAAGTACCTGATAATCCTTGTCCTTGGCAAGGTGCCACTTGCATATTGTCTCCTGTCCATTTACCGTTGGACAGACTGACAACCTTATTTTCATTATGACTTAGATTCAGATTTGCCTCCCAAGTGAAATTCTTTCGGCGCATTAAGTCAAATGCTAAATCTAATTCAACTCCTTGGTTGGTTACTGTTCCGACATTGGCTATTTGTTTGGTAATCAAAGAAGGTGAAGGTACTGCCACTGATAAAAGAAGATCGGTGGTTCTTTTATAGTACCAATCGATGCTACCTCTGATTTTTCCATTTAATAATCCAAAATCAATACCTATGTCTGTCTGGGCTGTTTGTTCCCACTTTAGGTCAGGGTTTGTATATTGTTGAGGCAATACGATTGTAATTTTCTTTCCCCCTATCAGGTATCCGTTTGAAAGGGCTCCTAGAGTACTTAACGAATTATAATTGCCTATTTCTTGGCTACCTGTGATACCAAAACTTGCGCGTAGTTTCAAATCAGATACTACATCGTTTCTGAAAAAATCTTCTTGTGATATGCGCCAGGAAGCAGCAACAGACGGAAATATACCCCATTTATTACCGGAACCAAATCTGCTAGACCCATCGCGGCGGACCGTAGCAGTCAATAAATATTTGTCTGCAAAATTATAGTTAACTCGTCCATACATGGAAATCAATGTATTGCTTTCGGCATAACTGCTAATTGATTCCACTGTTTGGGCTGCAGCCAGACTATACCATTTAAAATTATCAGATAAGAAGCCATAAGCTTTGGTTGTTTGTCCTTCATCATAAAAATATTGCCAGGAATATCCAATCATGGCATTGATATGATGATTACCAAAGTCTTGATTGTATTTCAGTATAGTCTCTAATAACTTGGAATAATCTGATAGTTTTTGTACGGTTACATATCCATTATTACTATTACCCAACAGATTGCTTTTGGAAATATAGGAATTGCGATTAATCGTATTTTTATTATATCCTATATTTACTTGGAAAGTAAAAGGTTTATAGAAATTCCAATCTACAGTAAGGTTTCCCAAGAACTGGCTTGTGCTGCGTTTATCTAATAATTCTTTTGAGAATGATGCAGGATTTACACGGTAAGGGGGAACATCATAATAATCCCCTTCTTCATTATAGATGGGATAAGTAGGATTAAATACATAAGCTTCATATAGCATGCTGCTGCCCATTTCACTACCTACTGTATTGGATAGTGGAGCTTGGTCAGAATCTGTTTCTCCGTAACTGAGATTCATATCTAATTTTAGCTTATCGTTCAAAGCCTTATGATTGATGTTCACACGTCCGTTGGCACTTTTCATTCCCGATCCTTTCAGAATTCCGTTTTGATTGCTATATCCTACGGAGGCACGATAATTGGTATGCTCACTACCACTCATAAAAGAAAGATGATGATTCTGGCTAATTGCAGTACGGAAAATGATGTCTTGCCAGTCGGTATTCATTCCTTTATCATCTAATGTTAGTCCCAAATCGGATACAGTGCTGCGATATTCGTCTCCAGTTAAAACATCCAGTTTTTTTGCTACTGTTGATATACCAAGATTAAAGCTATAGTCCAATTGTCGTACGCCCTGTTTACCTTTCTTAGTCGTAATCATAATGACTCCATTGGCTCCACGAGAGCCATATATGGCAGTTGCAGACGCATCTTTCAATATATTGATGGATTCAATATCGCCAGGATTGATATTTGCTAGTGGATTAACTGGTTCTTGATCAAAGAAGTCTGTGGTAGAAGTGCTTATATTGCTTTGGTTCACTCCTGCAGAAGTTGATATAGGAACTCCATCAATCACATATAACGGGTCGTTGGAAGCTGTGATTGACGTTCCTCCACGGACACGAATTGTATTTGATCCTCCAGGTTTACCACTGTTTTGGCTAATATTTACACCCGAGAATGAGCCTTGCATCAATTGTTGAGGAGTTAAATCTGTACCGGTTTTGAAGTTATCACTTGTCAGTGAAGATACGGAACCTGTCAGATCCGATTTCTTCATAGTTCCATATCCCACCACCACCACTTCATCCAAAGACTGTGAATCTTCTTGTAACTGGACAGTGATGCTCTTGTCTGTGCCGACCTTTATATTCTGGCTGATGAAGCCAATATAGGAAATCTGAAGAATTGCATTTTCGGGAACATTGAGTGTAAATTGACCATCCATATTGGTGATTGTACCAATATTCGTACCTTCCACTTTAATGTTTGCACCAATGATAGGTTCACCTTTTGCGTCAGTAACAGTTCCTTTTAATGTTTTCATCTGTTGTTCAATATCATGTGTATTCTTATCTGAATGTTTCATTAACATGATATTTTTCCCTTCCATGGCATATCGGATATCTGTTCCCTTGAACATCTCATCAAGGATTTCAGAAACAGGACGGTTTTTTGCGTGTATATTAACGAGCTGGTTTAAGTTAATATCCTTGGTATCATATACAAACAAATACTCAGTCTGCTTTTCTATTTCGCTGAGGACATGAATGGTAGAGGCTTGATTGACAATTACGGTCACACGCGTATTTTGAGAGTATGATTCCGTAGCATACGTTGTTCCTACAAAAAGGAACAACGCTAGAAAAGCATTCTTCATAATCTGAAATGAATGTTTAAACTCCTGATATAAATTATGATTCATAATTGTTGGTATTAAAATTTAGGTTTTTGTTTGAAATTTCTTTGAGAATGATGGTTATTCCTTCTTTGTTTTCTTCATAGGCTGTCTGAATTAGATGGTTAATTGATTGTTATTATATTGTTTATATCATCTTTTGTATAGGTAAAATGATTCTTCAGTTTCAGTACACGTAGTACATGTTCTATACCATCTTCCGTGCGGAATTTGCCGGTATAGTGGTTGTTAAGAATATGATGGTTATTGACTATGATTTTTATGTTATAATATAATTCCAACTTTTTTATCATATCTTCCAAGGATATATTGTTGAAACAGATAAGCCCTTCACGCCAACGGAAGTAGTCTCTATTTTCAATGAGTTGTTTTATCAACTTGCCATCATGCAGATAGGCTTGTGTGTTCGGGGTTAACTCCATGCAGGTATTCTTTCCTGTTATTTTAACTTTGCCTGTAAGTAGTGAGGTGTGCCAAGAGTTGTCTGAAGTATAAGCTGTTATATTGAATTCAGTACCCAGCACCCGTACATCGTAACATTTGGTTTTTACAATGAAAGGATGGTCTTTGTCAGCTTTTACAGCGAAATATCCTTCGCCATCAAGTCTAACACTGCGGTATTTACCATTGAATATTCCCGGATATGTAAGCTTACTTTGTGAATTGAGCCATACTTTTGTACCATCGGCTAATGTCAATTCTGCTCGTTGTCCGGCAGGAACATAGATTGATTGTGTGGTTTCAGTCTCTTTTTGTTTATTCCACCAATAATAATTTCCTAAAAACAGGAGTGCTATAATTGCTGCAATTTTCAGTACCTTATCGGTTATTTTCCTCCATGGAATATGTCTTTGGTTTTTATGTTCTTCTATTTGGGGACTTATATTCCATAATGTGAGGTCATGCAGTCTGCGCAGAGTCGTATATTGGTGCAAGTGTTCAGGTGATTCGTTAATCCATTCTATCACTTCTTTCTGTTCGGCTTCCGTAGCTTCTCCAATAATATATTTATGTAATAGAGCAGTTTTCATTTCCAGGTCGTTTTATAGTTATAACGACTGAAGAAGCCATAGCCCTAAATGAAAGTGTATTTTTTTAGATTCAACTTTTGTGGGACAGTCCACAAAAAAAGCCGCCCGTAGTTTCACAACCGGGGCGGCTCGATAGTCTAACTAATCAATTATAACATTTAAAGATCTGTGCTTATTTCCTATTAGTTGTAGGTTGAATAGCCTGTGTTTGTTTTACAGCTTCCCTCCGCGGGCCTTGACGCGCTCATACCATGCTTCGCGCTCCTTGGTCAGGTCGTAGCCCTGCTTGGAGAGGTAGTTGTTGATGCGGCCCTTGTACTTGCCGAAGGCTGCATGCTTCTTGTTGGAGTTCTCGGCATCCATGGCATACTCGCGTGCCTCCTTCAGCCAGGCGAGTATCTGTTTCTTCTCGTAGTCCTTCAGTGTCGGTATCATGTCACACTGTGCGTCGTAGGTCACTTTGACCACGCCGTAAGTCATGCCGTCCTTCACTGCCTCGATTTGTGTGTCGTCGAGGAAGAGCGAGAGTCCGGACTCCAGTTCGAAGTGGTGGCGGAAGAGTTCGCTGTCCTTGGCATTTTCGGCTGCCTGTACTGCAGCATTCTTGGCATCGCCGGTCAGCTTCTCCTTGGCTTCCTTGACAGCGGCATCCCGTTTCTCGTAGATGTCGTTGAGCAGGAAGTAGCGGTTGGCAATGATGTTGCGCACGTTGAGTGCCACATCCCCGTCGGTGAGTGCCAGCTTGTCGACAATCTTCTGCGAACGTTCGCAGATGGTCTTCACGTAAGCCGCGTCACGACCCTCTTCGTTGAGTTCCACTCGCTGTGCCGATGCCGTTGCGGCGATGCACAGCAGAAGAAAAAGCAGTAAGGAGTGTTTCATCTTTTTCATCCGTTGCAAAATTACATCAATTTTCCTTTTTCAGCCAAAGTATCGTAGTTGTTTTTCAAGTCAGTCCAGTCGATTTTGTTCTTTGTGCTGATGCCATTGATATATTTTTCGATGTTGGTGTAGCCGTCGCCGGTGCAGTCCTCGTTGGCGTCGCTCGGGTCATTGGGGTTCAGTCCGTTGGCCTTTTCCCATTCGTCGGGCATACCGTCGCCGTCGGTGTCAATATACGGGGTACCCTTGTACTCGGGGAATCCGCCCATCTGTGCCGGTGAGGTGATGATACCGAGCTTGTAGGAGTCGTTCGCCATACGACGGTATTTGAACAGTCCGTCCTCGTTCTGCGATTTCTCGGCCAGTCCCCATACGTCGCCGTAAGGATTCTCTTTCGGCAGTTTCTCCACGTAGTAAGGTTTGCCGGTGCGCACTTCGTCGATGATGCGTTGGTCGATGATGTCGCGGCAGGGGATGTTGGCACCTACGTTGCGGAGCACATAGTCGTATGCGTCACGGGTGTTGAGGATTGTCAGGTGAGGCATCTCGAAGGGAGCCTTGGCACGCATCAGTTCGGTGTATCCGTCGGTGTTCTCCTGGTCCTCGATCTGGATGCCGCCGTCCCAGTTGTCGCGGGTCACACGTTCGTTGCCCTCCATGATGTTTCCTTCAGCGAAGACACGTCCGTAGACCTTGTGGTCGAGCTTGCTCCGTCCCGACTCCGGTTTGAGGATACGGAAGGCGATGGCGCCCTCTTTCGGGGTTGCAGGACCCGGTTTGTAGTAGTTGTTGATGAAGTTGTACATCGCCGTGTAGTCGCCGCCGTCTGAAGAGCGGTGTACCCAGTTGAAGACTACGTTGTTGACGAAGTTGAACACGCCGTTCCATCCCACAGACGGGTTACGTCCGGAGTTGCTGGCCCAGAGGTTGCGCATGAAGGCGCAGTTCTCACCGCCGAGGGTGCTTCCGAAGGCATGGTTGTAGGTGTCGAGTGCCTTGGCGGAGATGGTATTCTGGATGGTGACGTTGACGGTGGGGAGTTTCAGTTCCGTTGTTTTATATTGTCCCTCGCTGGGGTCGTACATGTGACGGTAGAAGGAGATGTTCTCGTCGAGTCCCCAGGAGCAGGAGCAGTGGTCGATCATGATGTTGCCCACGGGGTTGCCGCCGAAGGAGTCGTCACGGTGCCACACCATGGTCTCACCCCGACGGAAGCGCATGTGTCGGATGACCACGTCGTGTGTATCCACCCAGAACGATTGTCCCGAAACGACTACGCCGTCACCGGGAGCAGTCTGTCCGGCAATGGTGATGTAGGGGGCACGTACGATGATGGGAGTCTCCAGCTTGATGATACCCGACACGTTGAACACGATGATGCGTGCACCTCCCTGGTCGCATGCGTCACGGAGTGAGCCGGGTCCGCTGTCGTTGAGGTTGGTCACGGTGATGACGCGTCCGCCTCGTCCGCCAAAGCTGTACATACCTCCACCTTCAGCACCGGGGAATGCCGGAATCTTTGCCTGCGGAAGGTCACAAGGTCTGGAAGCCCAAGGCACATAGGGGCGTCCCTCTTTGGCTTCTTTCATCACGATGGGGAGTGCTTTAGCCCAGGCAGAGTCGGCATGTGCGTATGCCTTTGTAATCATCTCTTTGTACTTTGCCTGTGCTTCGGGAGTAATTTGGGGATATTGTGCGTATGCTGCATTGGCTATACCGAGCAAGCCTGCCAGCATGAATCCCCATGCTACTGTTTTTTTCATAGTCATTATATTATCTATCCGGTATTGTTTTTCTTGCTTTGTGTAAATAGACTGCCAGGAGTGCAAAAGGTTATACGGCGGATGGTGTGTATTTTAATTTTTTAATAGAAGGGGAGTGAGTGGACGAGTGAACAGGTGGGTACTATTTCCCGGCAAACACTGTTGTCCGACGGATGGAACACAAGTGTTCGATTCATCAAACACATTAGTTTGATTCACCAAACACAAGTGTTTGATCTGGCAAACATAGTAGTTTGACATACCAAAGTATAATACTTTGGCAGGCTAAGTATAATACTTTGATATATCAAACTAATTAGTTTGGCGCGTCAAACACTTGTGCTTGTCCGGTCGAAGGCTTGTGTTTGCCTGCTTAAACGCAAATGTCCGGAGAGTGTATCGTTGTGACACACCCTCCGGACATTTTCAATGGTCAATGACGGGGGATTCAATGCATGGTTATCCCTTTCCGGAAACACCTTATTTCAATCCGTGCGCCTTCAGCAGCGGCTCGATGCCGGGTTCGGCTCCGCGGAAGGCTACGTAGAGCTTCATGGGGTCGTCCGAACCACCTTTCTCCAGGATGTTCTGACGGAAAGAGGTGGCAGTAGCAGGGTCGAAGATGCCGTGCTCCATGAATGCCTCGAAGGCATCAGCCACCAGACGGTCTGCCCACAGGTAGCTGTAGTATCCGGCGTCATATCCGCCCATGATGTGGTTGTAGTAGGTCGAGCGGTAACGCGGAGCTATTTGCGGGATGAGGCCTATCTTGTCCATGACTTGCTTTTCGAAGGTGGGGATGTCCAGCCCCTCGGTGGAGGTGAGGGTGTGATATTCCATGTCGAGCAGGGCGGCTGCAAGGCGTTCGGTGATGAGGAAGCCCTGGTTGAACAGCGTCTGTTTCTCGATTTTCGCTATCAGTTCGTCGGGGATGGGCTGACGCGTCTGGTAGTGCTTGGCATAGACCTTCAGCACCTCGGGAGCCAGGGCCCAGTTCTCCATGATTTGTGAGGGCAGTTCCACAAAGTCGCGTGCCACGGCAGTGCCCGACGTGCCTTTGTACTGGCAACGGGTGAGCAGTCCGTGCAGGGCATGTCCGAACTCATGGAACAGGGTACACGTCTCGTCGAGCGTCAGCAGGGAGGGCATGTCGTCCGTCGGTTTGGTGAAGCTTGCCACGTTGTAGATGAGCGGACGCGTCTGTCCGTCGGCTTCGCGGAAGTTGCTCATCCAGGCACCGCTGCGCTTTCCGGCACGGGGCATGTAGTCGCGGTAGAAGATGCCGAGCAGGGAGCCGTCGGCGTCCTTCACGACGAAGGTCTTCACGTCGGGGTTATAGACGGGGATGCTGTCGGTCGGCGTGAGGGTGACGCCGTAGAGCTTGTTCACCACATAGCACAGTCCGTTCCATACATCGTCCTGGCTGAAGTAGGGTTTCACCTCGTCCTCGTTGAGGTCGTACTTCTCTTTGCGGAGCTTCTCGCTGTAGTAGGCCCAGTCCCATGCCTCAAGCTTCTCGCCGCGTCCTTCGCGGTCCATGATGGCTTGCAGCTCGGCAGCTTCGGCTTTCGCGTTGCGGATGGAGTATCCCCAGAGATTGTTCAGGAAGTCCATGACCGTCTCCGGAGTCTTTGCCATGTTGTCGCTCAGCACGTATGCCGCGTGATTCTTGTATCCCAGCAGGTTGGCTTTTTCCAGCCGAAGGGTGAGGATTTGTTTCAGGACCTCCTTGTTGTCGTTCGCGTCGTCGTGGTTTGCCAGGTTGGTGTAAGCCTGATAGATGTCCCGGCGCAGCTCCCGGTTCTGTGCATATTGGAGCAGAGGCAGTCGGCTGGAAGCCTGAAGGGTGAAGACCCATTTGCCTTTCAGACCCTGTGCTTCCGCTTCCTGGGCAGCTCCGGCAATGACGGCATCGGGCAGTCCGGCGAGGTCTTCCTTCTTGTCGATGACCAGCCGGTAGGCGTTGTTGTCTGCCAGGACGTGGTTGCTGAAGGCGATGGTGAGGGTGGACAGTTGCTGGTTGATTTCACGCAGACGCTTTTGCTTGTCAGCATCGAGCGATGCGCCGGAACGCACGAAGCGCCGGTAATATTTGTCGAGCAGGTAGTGCTGCTCGGTGTTCAGTTTCAGTGTACCTTCCTCTTCCTGTTCGTGGAGGGCTGCGATGCGTTTGTAGAGGTCGGCATTCAGGTAGATGTTGTCCTGGTGTGCAGCCAGTTGCGGGGCAATCCGGTTCTGGAGCGCCACCAGGCTGTCGTTGGTGTCGGCTTCGGTCAGGGCAAAGAACACGCCACTCACACGGGCGAGTATTTCGCCGCTGTTGTCCAGTGCGAGGATGGTGTTTTCGAACGTCGGGGCTTCCGTGTTCCGGACGATCGAGTCTATTTCCAGGTTCTGCTGCTCGATGCCCTTCAGGAAGGCAGGTTCGTAGTGTTCGAAGCGTATCCGGCTGAAGTCCGGCGTAGCATAGGGTGTCTGGAACTCGGTCAGGAAGGGGTTGGACGCGGAGTCCTGCTTCTGACCGCATGCACAAATCAGGCAACTCATGGCTGCTGCAATCATTAATGTTTTCATGTGTATGTTTACTTAAGTTTCGCGCGTGCTTCAGTTTTTCGGTTGACAAAATGACAGGAAGAAGTACCTGCCAACCGCAATCTGAGCCTGCGAACGTTGAATAATGTACTTAATCCGCCAAATTTAGACGATTGTCTGTGAACGACAAAGCTTTTCGGGAATCTTTTTGGGAAGGCAGCTGTATACAACCTGAATGTAGGGGCGAGCGGTCTGCTCGCCCGGTCCAATGCACCGTCCAATAACCGTTCAATGCACCGTCCAATAAATGTTTAATAACTGTCCAATAACCGTTCAAACGCCTTTCGTACGGTTAATGTTATCGTTATGTGTGGATGTGTGGAAACAATTTGGATAGGACCATGATTGGACCGGGCGAGCAGACCGCTCGCCCCTACATTTGGATTGAACAGGTTCTGTCACTCCTTTCCCGAATGTGTGAACGCATGTGTGAACGCAAACGGGGTTTTTTGCTTGCCTCTTTTTCACCATCCGCATACCTTTGCAGTGTGTTCAGGGAGGAAAGGCGAACGCCGGCACGTCTCCCTCCCCCGACACACGTGAAAGAATCAACCAAGTCTAACTAATCTCTTGACGGAGTTCCGTATCCGTCCAGCCATCCGTTGACAAGGGAACCGGGCGACGCGTCTGTCTGCCGTGGATGTTGTGATATTCACTTGTCAATCCTGACCGGAGCCTGCGGAAGTGCCGTCAGTCTAAACTGAAACGCCATGAAAGAAGAAAAGAAAAACATCTGGAGCCTCGTGCTCAAAGTAGTCATTGCCGTAGCATCTGCCATCGCCGGCGCGTTGGGTATCAGCGCATGCAGATGATGCCAGCAGACGGCTGACCTTCATCGGGAGAACCATCTTCTCCCCCTCCCTCACTCTTTTTTAACCCAAATCGGTCCTTAGACATTGAGTCATGACTTCTTTGGGTTTAACAGACTAGCCCGGGCAGGCAGCAGCAAGTGCTTGTCCTGTCCGGACTATGCCTTTTTCCAAACCTAAAAACAAAGATTGAACCATGAAAAAGATATTATATCTACTTCTAACCCTGTTTGGATGTACTCTTTTGGCCAACGGTCAGGACTTCAAACCCGGACAGCAGGCACAAGGCATCCTGGAAAGTAAAAACGTGACAGTCGACCATGCCACAGGCACCTTCCATTACCGTGTTCCACTTTACACTCTGAAGTCGGGCGCATTCGAGCTCCCCGTCACCCTTGATTACACCGCACGCGGCGTCCGCGTGGACGACCAGCTCGGTCCCGTGGGCTATAACTGGACACTCAACACCGGCGGTGTGGTGACACGCACCGTGCGAGGAGGAATGGCGGATGAACTGCCTGACGGTTATGCCCATTCGGAGAGCGCCATCACTCCTCTGTGGGACGATGTGACGAACGTCAACCTGCATCGCCGCGACGGTGAAAGCGACATCTTCACGGCTGTCTTCAACGGACGGAGCGTGAACTTCCTCATCCGTAAGAAGGCAAACGGTACCCTTTACGCCGAACCGCTGGAACTGATAGCGGTCAAGATAGAACCTGTTTCCGACTGGTCCGGCATCAGCGCGTGGACCGTAACCGACGAAATGGGGAACCGGTACTTGTTTGAGGAGCGGGAGTACGTGAAGGACCTCAATAAGGTGGACGCCATCAGCACCAACGGTGTCTATGACATGAGCTATGTTTCCGCCTGGTACCTGAGTCGCATCGAACCGGTCAACACGGCTCCCATCACCTTCATCTATGAGAAGGGCGATCCCTACGGCGACCTGTCCGCCTACATGAGAAAGAGTCATTATAATGTCTATACAAGTGTGCATTATGACTATGGACGGGAGATGGTGGAATACCCCTGCGACTTTGGGAAATACCAGGAGAAATATCTGAAATACCTGTCTCAGGCAAAAGATGCCCTGCAGAGTTCCGTACGGGACATCAAGAAGGTGCAGGAACTGGAGTCCATGTACGGATTGAGGTGGTTTACCAACTCCACCGCTGCCAAGTCCTTTGCAGAATATCAGCGAGCCACCAGAAGTGCCCTGGGGTGCATCTCCGACCTGCGCCTCCTCCATTCAAGCTCTCTGAAAGAGGTGGGAGCACTGACACAACTCATCGACTACTACCATGATGAGAGCTATCTCGTCTCCATCTACCTGACCAATGCCAGACAGTGTATCCTGGACTGCCTGGCAGAAAGAAGGACCTATCGGTCGAAAGAAACCCAGAACAACACCTACTATGACAACTTTACGCCGGTCCTCAAAGAGATTCGCAGTCCAGAACAGAGTCTGCAGTTCACGTATGTCGACAACAGGCTGGAAACCGTCTCCTGTCACAACCTCATCGACGGCAAACGCATCTCTGCAGTGTCCTTCTCCGGAAAACCTACATTGGACAAGCTTGTATTCAAGGGCAAAGACAACATCGGTTACCGCCAAATGACCTTCGATTACTACCAGACGCCGGGTGACACCTACGACCCTTGGGGCTATACGCGCCATCTCGTCCATCGGGCGGAAACATACGCTGAAGTCGTGGATACTGCCCGCATCTGCCATCGTTCCTTGAAGCGTATCACGCTTCCTCACGGCGGTGTCATTGAGCTGTCGTATGAATGCAACCATAGCGGTCGCTTTCGTCACTGGCCCTTGCCTACTCCGGAAAGTCCTTATGGCGGTATCCGCCTCTCGGCACTGGTGATGCAGGCTGACGCAACGGCAAAGCCCGACACCATCCGTTACACCTATCCGGAAGGAGGCGAACCGGTATATGATTGGTTCGACATGCGGGAGAGCATCGACTACGGGGACTTTCACGACCTGCTGTTATACACCCGTATGAAAAACAAAGGTTGCGCCTTTCTGAACACCGGCAACAACGGCCTCTATTATCCTTATGTGATAGAAACCATCCAGGGAAAGGGCAGCACTGCCTACCTGTTCAACATACCGACCCGTAGGAGAAGCTATCTGCAGATACCCTATGCTTTCTGGTTGTACGGACTTCCGCTTGCCACAGCGACGTACGATGCACAAGGGCATATCCGTACCCTGAAGAAAAATGTCTACTACACCGATGTGCCGAATACCGACCGCTTCAGGAGATTCAGGTAAACGGTTCTGCCAGCACACAGAGTGACCTGGTCACCCCACATGTCTATGTAGCCTTCGGACAAGAAGAGAAGAAGTATCTCCCCTTCGTGAAGCAACACAATTCGGGTGCCTTCGTCACCGATGCACTGAATGTCATCAACTGGAACACTTACGGCACAGACGAAATGGCTTATGCCTTCAGCAAGACTGACTATGAAGCATCGCCCCTGAACCGAATTCTCAAACAGACGGGTGAAGGACAGGCCTGGCATACCCGGAAAAAAGGTATCACGTATGCCTATGCGCTGAATGCCTCCAACGAGGTGCGCCGCTATGCGGTCTCTGCCGATGGTACACTGACGCGTAACGGATTTTATGATGCCGGAACCCTGCAAGCGGTGACCACGACCGACGAGGACGGATACACCAGTACGACTTACACCGACAACCTGGGACGGGAAGTCCTGCTCCTTCAGACGGACGGGAAAACCCGCCTGGAAACCTACAAAGTGTATGACGGACGCGGACTGCTCCGCTGGGTACTTTCGCCCGAAGCCGTGGCACAACTCGGCGAAGGAACGGATGCCGCCGTGCTCGGACGCCTTGCCTATTACTATGAGTATGATGCCATGGAACACACCACTCTCAAGCAGCTGCCCGGCTGCAAGCCCGTCTACATGACCTACGACTCCCGCGGAAGACTCGTGTTCAGCCAGGACGGCAACGAACGTGACAACAATCCACGCAAATGGAGCTACCAGCGTTATGATGCCTCCGGACGGGTTGTCGAGAGCGGGGAGTTCCTTGCCAAGACCGATATAGGACGGCTGAACATGCTCTCCTTGTCGGCACGTGACCAACGTCCCGAAGGAACCTACACGCCGCTGCAACAGACTGTGTACGATGACTATGACAACCCGGTCATCAAGGCGCATGCCTTCACGGCCACACCGGGATACGAATCCTCCTACCTCCGCTCCGCAGGAGGGCAGGTGACAAGCGTACGTTCGCGTAAACTCGGCACGGACGAATGGCAGACCATCACGACCTATTATGACGACCATGCGCGGCCTGTGCAGGTGGTCAGCGACGAGACAGGAGGTGGACTCCTTCGTATCTGCACTGCCTATGACTTCGTGGGCAATGTCATCCGTACACGTGAACAACATGCCGACGGGTCGTTCATCGAGACCAACCGGACCTATGACAGACGCAGCCGTCTGCTCACGACCTCTACCACCAAGGACGGAGGCACACCGGCAGTTATCACCTACACGTATGACGAACTGGGACGTCTCGTTGCCAAGAAATACGGGAACACCACGGAACAGCTGCGTTACAACATCCGCGGATGGCTGACAGCCAAGGAGAGTGCTCCCTTCAAGATGCAGCTGCACTATGAAAGGCCCCTCGCCGGGACGGCACCCTGCTACAACGGCAACATCAGCGAGTGGACATGGACACACGAGGGGCATGCAACCCTGATGTATGGCTTCGCCTACGATGGATTCAGCCGGCTGGCATCCGCCACCCAGAAGCAGAGGGACGGACTGACGTGGACCACTCCGGCAGCATCTTTCACGGAAAAGGGCATCACCTACGACCGGAACGGCAACATCCGTACCCTGCAACGCACAGCCTGCGGTAAGCTGGTGGACGACCTGCTCTATGCCTACTCCGGCAACCGACTGACGGCACTGAGCGAACAGGTACGCACCTCGCAGCAGGGAGATGTCTACCAACCGGGCAATGCTGCAGCAGGAAGCTACGAGTATGATTCCAACGGAAATCTCACAAAAGATTCCCGAAAAGCTTTGTCGTTCACATACAATCGTCTAAATTTGACGGACGAAGTGAAGCAGG
>ERZ838839.31-NODE-31-length-169637-cov-7.428129_pt1 | contig 169637 bp, 144 predicted proteins | sample MGYA00519909_ERZ838839 | MGnify/ENA primary metagenome ERZ838839 (study PRJEB31850, sample SAMEA3708843) | human gut metagenome | biome: human gut; feature: human-associated habitat; material: faeces | place: China | collected 2014 ...
CGCGCGGGGCAAGACCCCGGCGCGCCCTGACCGCCACGAGCTAGAAAAGCACTGTGCTCAAATCCAGCTACAACAAAAAAAGTGTTGCGAATCGCCGCGGCGGTCTGCACCGCGGCGATTCGCGCCCGCCCGATGGCTTCGGCTGGGTACACGTAGGGCCGACCTCCCTTTTCCGTGCGCGATTTCTGAGCAACGCGAAGCTGAGCGCAGGGAAAAGGGAGGTCGGCCCGGACAGGTCGACTACAGCGCCATCGGACGGGCACGGTCGATGCGGGCGAGGCAGTCGTCGCGGCCGATGAGCGCCATAGTTTCGCCCAGCGGCGGGCTCACCATGTTGCCGCATTCGGCAACGCGCACGGCGCCAAAGACCAGGCGCTTCTTGACGTCGAGTGCCTCGGGCAGCGGCTCGAGGGCGGCGTCGATGTTCTCGGGCGTCCACGCTTCGACGGCCTCGAGGGCGGCGCGGGCGGCGTCGAGCACGGCGCCCATGCCCTCCTTGGCGAGGCCCTTGGCCACGGACTTCTCATCATAGTTGAGCGTCTCGGCGGTCTTGAACACCGGCACGGCGACGGTCGCCGCATCGGCGGGCATCTTGGTGCGCGGGCGCACGATGGCCGCGAGGGCGTCGACCCAGGCCTCGTCTGCCTCGAAGCCCTCATCGATCAGGCCTGCGTCGAGAAGTTCGGGCAGCATGATCTGGTCGGCGAAGTCGGCGTCGGACATGGCGTTGATGTACTCGGCGTTCATCCAGTCGAGCTTCTTGGGGTCGAAGGTCGCGGGGTTCTTGGAGATGCGCTCCAAGCTGAACTGGCTGGCGAGCACGTCACGCGGGATGACCGTGGTCTCGCCGTCGAGCGACCAGCCGAGCAGCGCCAGGTAGTTCACGAAGGCGTCGGACAAGTAGCCTGCGTCGCGGTACTCCTCCACGGAGGTGGCGCCGTGGCGCTTGGAGAGCTTCTTGCCGTCGGCGCCCAAGATCATGGAGATGTGGGCGAAGGTGGGCACCGGCGCGCCCATGGCCTCGTAGACCATGACCTGGCGCGGGGTGTTGGAGAGGTGGTCGTCGCCACGGATGACGTGGGTGATGCCCATGAGCGCGTCGTCAACAACGGTGGCGAAGTTGTAGGTGGGGGTTCCGTCGGAGCGGAAGATCACGAAGTCGTCGAGCTCCTTGGCGTCGAAGGTGACCTCGCCGTGGACGGCGTCGTGGATCACGACGTTGCCGCGGTCCTCCGGCACCTTGATGCGCAGCACGTAGGGCTCGCCGGCGTCGATGCGGGCCTGCGCCTCCTCGAGTGAGAGGTCGCGGCAGCGTCGCTGGTAGCCCTGGAAGGGGTCCTTGCGCGCCTGGGCGGCCTCGCGGTCAGCTGCGAGCTGCTCGGGCGTGCAGAAGCAGGGGTATGCGCGCCCCTCGGCGAGCAGGCGTTCGGCGGTCTGCTTGTAGAGGTCGAGGCGCTCGGTCTGCGAATAGGGACCAAAGTCGCCGCCGACCTCGGGGCCCTCGTCCCAGTCGAGGCCCAGCCAGCGCATGGCGCGCAGGATGATTTGGGTGTTCTCGTCGGTGGAGCGAGTCGGGTCGGTGTCGTCGATGCGCAGGATGAAGGTGCCACCGTTGGCGCGGGCGAAGGCCCAGTTGTAGATAGCGGTGCGGGCGCCGCCGATGTGCAGCTTGCCGGTGGGCGAGGGCGCAAAGCGGACGCGGACGGAATCACTCATATTCATGCTCCTTGTGATCGCGTTGGGGCGGATGTTCAAACAGGGTCATTATAGCGTTCGCATGTTGTTCACTTGAAGGCAGTCCCGAAAAGCGCACGTGCGGTACAATCTATCAGCTACATGCCCGGCGGAATGGTAACGGTCGCCGGGTTCACTCATGAAAGGGGCACCTATGCCAACTGAGAATCGTTCCACACTGGAACCGGCTCGCGCCACCGCTCTCGGCGCAGATTCCTTCGTATTCACCTCCGAGTCGGTTACCGAGGGCCATCCCGACAAGATGGCAGATCAGATCTCCGACGCAATCCTCGACGCCATCCTCGCCAAGGAGGCGGAGCTTGAGGCCAAGGGTTACATCGCTCCCAACGGCCAGCCCGCAAAGCTCGAGAACGTGCGTTGCGCGTGCGAGACCTTCGTCACCACCGGCACTGTGATCGTCGCCGGCGAGATCCGCACTGAGGCCTACATCGACGTTCAGAACATCGCCCGCGAGGTCGTCCGCCGCATCGGCTACGACCGCGCCAAGTTCGGCTTCGACTGCGACACCTGCGGCGTGCTCAATCTCATCCACGAGCAGAGCCCCGACATCGCGCAGGGCGTTGACGAGTCCTTCGACGCCCAGGCCGGCCGCACCACCGACCCGATCGACCTCATCGGCGCGGGCGACCAGGGCATGATGTTCGGCTACGCATCCAACGAGACGCCCACGCTCATGCCCATGCCGCACTATCTCTCCAGCCGCCTGGCCGAGCGCCTGGCCGCCGTGCGCCACGACGGAACCCTGCCGTACCTGCGCCCCGACGGTAAGACCCAGGTCACCGTGCGCTATGAGGGCGGCAAGCCCGTCGCGGTCGAGACTATCGTCATCTCCACGCAGCATGCGCCCGAGATTGAGGATATGTCCGTCATCGAGGCCGACATGCGCCAGCACGTCATCGCCCCGGTTATGGAGGCCGCGGGCATCCCGTGGGAGGGTGCCGACCTCTACGTGAACCCCACCGGCCGCTTCGTGGTGGGTGGTCCCATGGGCGATACCGGCCTCACCGGTCGCAAGATCATCGTCGACACCTACGGCGGTATGGGTCGCCACGGCGGCGGCGCCTTCTCCGGCAAGGATTGCACCAAGGTCGACCGCTCCGCCGCCTACGCCGCGCGCTGGGTCGCCAAGAACGTGGTCGCAGCCGGCTTGGCCGAGCGCTGCGAGATCGAGCTCGCCTACGCCATCGGCGTGAGCTATCCGCTATCCATCATGGTCGACACCTTCGGCACCGGTGTTGTGGACGAGGCCACGATCACGGATGCCGTCAAGCGCGTGTTCGACCTGCGCCCGGGTGCCATCATCCGCGACCTCGACTTGCGCCGTCCCATCTACGAGAAGACGGCCGCCTATGGTCACTTCGGCCGCGAGGACGCCGATTTTACCTGGGAGCGCACCGACCGCGTGGACGAGCTGCGCGCCGCGTGCGGGCTGGCCGAGTAGCACGTCGCCTATGACGGGCCAGGCTTCGCTTTTCCCTGAACTGAATACGAGCGAACCGGGGGCGTCTGCACAAGCGGGCGCCCCTCGCCCCATGGGCAATTTGGGGACGGGTGCAAAATTGCACATTCCCGCCCTTGACGAAGGCGGTCACAATGGGAAGGCCGTCTCACTTCCGCGCGCACCTTCCTATGTCTCGGTGGTGGTCGACATCCCGGCACGCGCGCTGTCCGAGCCCTTCGCCTATGCCGTTCCCGCCGAGCTTGACGAGGCCTGTGAGGTCGGGTCGACCGTGCTCGTGCCGTTTGGCCGCCGCGTCGAGGCCGGATATGTCGTCGCCCGCTCCGATTCTCTCTCTGAGCTCGTGGGGACCGAAGGGCTCGACCCGTCCCGTGTGAAGGCGCTGCGCGATGTCGTCGCCGAGCCTGCGTTTTCGCCCGCTTCGGCCGAGCTCGCGTTCTGGATGAGCCATGAATACGTGGCGCCGCTTTCCGAGTGCCTGCGGCTGCTGCTTCCGCCGGGCGGCGCGGGCAAGGTCGCGCGCCGAGACGATGGGTCGTATTTCTATGAGCCTCCGGCCACCTTGCCCGTCACGGCGCGCTGGGTGAGCCTCACCGAGGAGGGGCGTGCCTTCAAGCCCGCCGAGCGCGCGGTTCGCCAGCGCCAGCTCATCGAGGCGCTCTCCTGCGGTCCCGTGACAACGCGCGAGCTCAACGTGTTGTATGGAGACCTTTCGGCGACGGTGCGCGCGCTTGAGAAGCGCGGCGTCGTTGCGGTCGAGGAACGGCGCAGTTGGCGCGGGTGCGACGAGGGGACCACGCTTTCCTCTGCGCGCGCCTCGGCCCCGGAGCAGCTCACCTCGGGGCAGGTTGCGGCGCTCACCGCCATCGATCGCGCTGCGGACGATGCATCCGGCGATGTCGTGCTCGTCGATGGCGTCACCGGATCCGGCAAAACCGAAGTCTACCTCTCTGCGATCGAGCGTGTTCTTGCGCGCGGGCGCTCGGCATGCGTGCTGGTTCCCGAGATCTCGCTCACGGCCCAGACCGTGGGTCGGTTCCGTTCGCGTTTTGGCGACGCGGTCGCGGTGTTTCATTCGCGCCTGTCGGCCGGAGAGCGGCTCGACCAGTGGGATATGGTCCGCTCCGGGGCCGCCCGCGTCGTGGTGGGGGCCCGATCGGCGCTTTTCTGCCCGCTGGCAGATCTGGGCCTCATCGTCATTGACGAGGAGCACGAGGCGAGCTACAAGCAGGGGAGCAGCCCGCGTTACCACGCTCGCGAGGTGGCGGCCCGGCTGGCGAAGATCCACGGGTGCCCGCTTGTGCTCGGCTCCGCGACGCCGTCTGCCGAGGCGTTGGCTCGTTGCGAAGAGGGGTGCCACGGCGGTGTGTCTTGGACGCGCATTGTCATGCCCGAGCGCCCCGGGACATCCCGGCTGCCCCGCGTGATCGTCGCCGACCTGCGCCGCGAGTTCGCCGCCGGCAGCCGGTCGATGTTCTCCAAGCCGTTGATGGACGCCCTGCACGATGTGGTGGAGAAGCGCCAGAAGGCCGTGCTGCTCCACAACCGCCGCGGTTTCGCGAGTTTTCTCATGTGCCGCGAATGCGGATGCGTCCCCACCTGCAAGCATTGCTCAACCGCGCTCACGTACCACGAGCGCACCCATACGCTCGAATGCCACACCTGCGGGGCCTCGTATCGCGTTCGCCCGTACCCCGAGTACGGCAGCGCTTGTCCCAAGTGCGGTAGCCGCTACCTGGCCAAGATGGGACTGGGGACGCAACAGGTGGAGGATGCGCTGCGCGCCCTGCTGCCCGAAGACGTCGCGGTCATTCGCATGGATGCCGATTCCACGCGCGCCAAGGGCTCGCACCAAAAGCTTCTCGAGCAGTTCGACGCGGCGGAATGCGCCGTACTGCTTGGAACCCAGATGATCGCCAAGGGCCTGGATTTCCCCGAGGTCACGCTCGTGGGCGTGATTAACGCCGACTACGCGCTCAAGATGCCGGACTTCCGTGCCGGCGAGCGTGCGTATGACCTGTTGGAGCAGGTCGCAGGGCGAGCTGGTAGGGGCGAGGAACCCGGTCGGGTCGTCATCCAGACGTACCTGCCCGACGAGCCCGCGATCCGCGCGGTGGCGACGCATGAGCGCGAGATCTTCACCAGGCACGATTTGTCCATGCGGCGCGATGCCCTCTATCCGCCCTATGCGAGGCTCGCCAATGTCGTGGTGTGGAGTGTGCAAGAGCGCGATGCGCGGTCGATGGTGATGCGCATAGCGGACGAGCTTCGTTCGGAGCTGGGCCTGGACGGCGAGATGCACCTGCACGCGCTCGATGAAGGTGAGCGGGGCGCATCGGGTGCGGGGCCAGATGACGAGCTGCTCGCGCAGCCTCAGGTTTTGGGGCCCACCCCTTGCGTGATCGAGCGCGCCAAGGACAGGTATCGCTTCCACATCATCGTGAAGGCACCGCTGACGTGCGACCTTTCTTCCGCGCTCTCCGCCGCCGTGTCGCGCGCGGGGACAAAGCCCGGTGTGAGCATTGCTGTCGATGTGGACGCCTACGACCTCATGTAGGTTGAGATTTGTTTGAGGGTACTATAGAGGGCAGTGAATACGTGCGGGCCCGTGCCCGCGTGCGAAAGGATTGTCATGGAAGTCAATGGAATCGTGCTGTCTCCCGACCCGCGGCTTCGCCAGGAGTGCGCAGAGGTTGCCGAGATCAACGACGAGCTCGTTGAGCTTGTCGAGCGCATGAAGGTGCAGATGTTTGAGAGCAGCGGCTGCGGCTTGGCTGCCCCGCAGGTGGGCGAGCTCATCCAGCTTGCCATCGTGGACACCGAGTACACCAGCGAGAAGGACTACGACCCCTTCGTCCTCATCAACCCGGTGATCGTCGAGCAGTCCGACACGCTCGTGCCGTCCACCGAAGGCTGCCTGTCCATCCCCGGCATCAACTGCGAGATCATGCGTCCCGACCGCGTGGTGGTCGAGGCGTACAACCTCGATGGCGACTGCATGCGCTATGAGGCCGCCGGCGACTTGTTCTGCGTGTGCCTGCAGCATGAGATCGACCATCTCCACGGCAACACGATGTTCGAGCGTCTTCAGCCGCAACAGCGCGTCCGCGCGATGAGGCAATATCAGGAGGCGCTCGCTCGCGGCGCCAGACCGGGGGAGACGGAATAGCACGTCTTTTCCAGGCGCCTACGCTGTGGATGATTTTGAGGAGGTCTAATATGCGCGTCGTCTTTATGGGCACGCCCTCGTTTGCGGTGCCGTCGTTGAGGAAACTGGCAGAGGTTCATGATGTGGCCCTCGTGCTCACCCGTCCCGACGCGGTGCGCTCCCGAGGGAAAAAACTCGAGCCCTCGCCCGTTAAAGAGGCGGCGCTCGAACTCGGCCTTCCTGTGATCGAGGCCAACCGCATGACGCCCGAGGTGATCGACGCCCTCCGCGAGGTCAAGGCGGACGTCTATTGCGTTGCCGCCTACGGTTGCATCCTGCCCGACGAGGTGCTCACCATGGCGCCTTTGGGTTGCGTGAACGTTCACGCCTCGCTGCTGCCCCGATGGCGCGGTGCCGCACCCATCCAGCGCTCTATCCTGGAGGGCGATGCCGAGACGGGCGTGTCCATCATGCGCATCGGCCACGGCGTTGATACGGGGGCGTACTGCGCCCAGGCGAGCTGCACGGTTGCCGGCAAGACGGCCGATGAGCTCACGGCCGAGCTGGCCGAGCTCGGCGGCGATTTGCTGGTGCGCACGCTGCCCTCGCTCGCCGACGGCACGGCCGTGTGGTGCGAGCAGGACGAGTCGCTCGTGACGCATGCCGCCAAGATCTCCAAGGCGGAGATGCGCCTCGACCCGAGTGACGGGGTGCAGGACAACGTTCGCCGCGTCATGGCCTCCTCGGATGCCGCGCCCGCGCGGTGCGTGGTCGCCGGCAAGCCTGCGCGCGTCATGGGCGCCGCGCCCGCGGGCCCCGATGCCCCGAGCGTTCCCGAGGGCTCGTTTGCGGTGCAGGGCTCGCACGTGTACCTCGGCTGTGCCGATGGCGTCTTCGAGCTCACCTCCATCAAGCCGGATGGCAAGCGCGAGATGGATGCCAAGTCCTGGGCCGCCGGCCAGCGTGACGACCTCGGTACCTGGGGTCGCATTGAGTAGGGCGAGCCTTTCGGTGGGACGCCTCGCGGCGCTCCGTATTCTGATTTCCGCGCGCGAGACCGGGCGGTATGCTCGCGAGATCGCTCGCGATGTGTGCTCCGTCGCGGGCCTCGATGCTCGCGACGGGGCGTTCGCCCGTAGGCTCTCGCTTGGCGTCACCAGCTGCGCGGGATGCTTGGACGATGCGCTCAATCGCATGCTTGATGACCCTCGCTCTGTATCTCCTGATGTGCGCGATGCTCTTCGCTTGGGCGCGTATGAGCTGCTCTACCTTGGCACGCCCCCGCAGGTCGCGGTGAGCCAGGGCGTCGAGCTCGCGCGTATCTGCTCTCATGGGGCGGCCGGGCTTGCCAACGCGGTGCTTCGCCGTGTGGCTGAGGGCGCCGATGCCTTCCTCTCGGCTGAGGACGCTTCCGATCAACATCGCGAGATGGTCTCCCGGGCTCGACGTGCGGGCCTGCCCACGTGGCTGGTACGCAGGATCGTCGACTCTTTGGGCGAGGCTTGCGCTTCTGCCATGTTGGAGGCCCAGCTTGAGCCTGCTCCCATTGCGGTGCATCTCAATCCGCTTCATGGTCCAGAGGTGGAGGGCGCTCTTGACGCCGATGGTGCTTTGCCCCTCGCGTTGCCCGGCGCATATGCCGTCGAACGCGTAGGGTCCCTGGTCCAGGCCGATTCCTTTGCACGGGCTGATGCCGCCGCATCGGATTACCATGCGCAGTTGATCGCCGCCGCAGCGACTCGAGAGGGTTCCTGCTTGGAGATCGGCGCCGGGCGCGGCACCAAGACGTTCATGATGATGGCTCATGCCAACCGTCGAGATTTGCATCATACGCATGTCGCGGTCGATCTCTACGAGGGCAAGTGCCAGGCGAATGCCCAGCGCATTGAGCGCTCTGGGCTCGGCGAGGTTCTCACTGCTGCGGGTGACGCCACGGATTTGGATACCTGTCTGGCAAGGTACGACGCCCAGGAGGGGCGCTGCGCCCTGTTTGATACCGTGTTCGTGGACGCTCCCTGTTCGGGTACGGGCACCATGCGGCGCCACGGCGAGATTCCCTGGCGCCTTAAGCCGCAGGAGTGTGATCGCGACTTGCCCGCCTTGCAGCTGTCGCTGCTGCGCGCTGCCGCGCGTAGGGTGGCGTCTCACGGCGAGCTCGTCTACGCCACCTGCTCGGTGCTGAGAGCGGAAAACAGCTCCGTGGTTACTGCGTTTTTGGCTTCGCCGGAAGGGAAGGGCTTTGCGCTGCTGCCTGTATCTGATGCGCTCGCGAGCGCGGGGCCTGCATATGACTCTGCGGCAAAGGATGTCGCCGCACATGAGATCCCGATCGGGACCTTCCAGAGCCTTCCGGCGCTCGGCGCCTTCGATGGGCACTTCTGCGCCCGCTTCGTGCGCGTCTAATCCGGACGTCCAATCCGGGGACGGGTGCAGGATTACACATTTGCGTAAAAACGGGGTGGCGGCGAGATACAAGTCTCGCCGCCACCCCGTTTTGTCATGAACTATGTGTAATCCTGCACCCGTCCCCGGATTGGACGCGCCTACGCGTTGGGGCAGCAGCTGCAGCTGCCGTTGGTCGCGCTCGTGCAGGAGCCGCCGCGCTGGTCGGTGTTGTAGAAGCCCGAACCCTCGAACTTAATCCCGCTCGCGCTGAAGACCTTCGAGGCCTCGCCGCCGCAGCTCGGGCACGTGATGTCGGGATGCTCCGCCATGCCGTGCTCGACTTCGAACACCGAGCCGCATGAGCCGCAGCGATAATCGTAATGTGCCATGTCGTCGTGCCTTTCTCTCATGGAGGGGGCGTCGGACCGTATGGCCCGACGCCCCAGGTGCGTCATTGTTCTCTATGGGTTACTGTACCCAAAAGCGACCGTGGTGATGTGGCGGGTTTATGCCGATGTGGCGGAATCGACGGAATGGCGCCCCGACTCGGCGATCACGCCGGCAATCGCGCGCTCGTACTCCACCATGAGCGTCTCATCGGCCTGCCACGCCCAGTTGCCCTCGGCGATGCCAGGCTTGTTCATGCGTGCGTTATCTCCAAGGCGCAGCAGGTCCTGGAGCTGTGCCATCACGACGTCGGCCGAGCACTCGAGTGCATGGCGCAAGATCTCGCCCGAAAGGTAGCGCGCCCCCTGCTCGTCGCCATCCGCGCAGAACGATCGCTGGCAGAAGCCCATGAGGGTCGATGTATCGTGCGTCGAGGTGTAGAGCACCTTCTCCTTGTGCGGGCGGATCTGGTCGCGAACGTCGTAATCGGCGAATTCGATGACATCCATGCCCGGGAAGCCGCAGCTCGCAAGCATCGCGCGAACGCCAGGCGTCAGGAGCCCCAGGTCCTCAGCGATAAGCGGCAGCGGACCGAATTCCTCGTATGCCTTTTGGAACAGCTCGATGCCCGGGCCCGGCATCCACACGCCGTCGGCGCCGGTGCCGCCCGCGGGGATGGCGAAGTAGTTGTGGAATCCCAGGAAGTGGTCGAGTCGCACGCGATCATACAGCTTGAAGGAGCGGCGCAGGCGGGCGAGCCACCATACGTACCCGTCTTCGCGCATCTGGTCCCAGCGATAGGTCGGGTTGCCCCAAACCTGGCCGGTCGCTGAGAAGCGGTCGGGCGGCACGCCGGCGATCTCGTAAGGCATGCCGTCCTTGCCGAGGCAGAACATCTCGGGTTCGCTCCATGCGTCGGCAGAGTCGTCAGAGACGTACATCGGGATGTCGCCGATGATCTCGATACCGTGCTCGTGTGCGTAGGAGAGCATCTCCGTCCACTCACGTTCAAAGCGGAACTGTACGAAGGCATGGTAGCGGGCGCGGTCCGAGAAACGGGCGTCGGCGAAGACATCCACGTGATAGCGGCGGAGTTCCTCCGGCCAGCTGTGGCGTGACGTGCCGTTCATCGCGTCTTTTACGGCCATGAACGCGCAATAGGGGTCAAGCCAGCTCTCGTTCTCTCGGGCGAACGCGAAGAACTCGGGGCTGGTGAACCCGCCCGTGGCCTTAAAGTGCTCGAACTGATGCTTGAGCTCGGCGGGTGTCTCCTCGAGCAAGGCGGGGTTTCCGGCGAAGGCGGACGGGCCCGCGTAGGGGGAGCCGAAGGAGTCGGTCGGGTTGACCGGCAGGACCTGCCAGTAGCGAAGCCCCATGGCGGCGAGGTGGTCGATGAAGCGGCGCGCAGGTGTTCCGAGGGTGCCCGGCCGTGCCGTGTTGGGAATGGAGGTGATGTGCGCGATGACGCCTGCACCCGGGGCGAGGGGCTTTTGCAGTCGCTGCCCGCGGGCCGAATAGACTAGGGAGGACCCCAGTGGCCACAGACGCACCTCGGCGCAGCCGTCCATGCCGCGCTCGAGGTCGGCACCGGAAATGACGTCGATGCCAAAATCACCGTCGATGGGGATGCGCACGGAGCGCGTGTTGGAGAGGCTGCGGTTGATGAGAATGCTCGCGACCTGGCCGTCGGCCCCGCGACGGCGGATGCACAAGACGTCTTCGTTGCAAGCGAACGCCTCAAGCGTGCCGTCGATGAGGAAGGGCAGGGCGCGGCGAAGCATGGCCGTGTTGCGGACCATGTTGAGCATGTCGCGATCGCGCACCTCGTCGGGGGTGGGTAGGGTGCGGCGATTGCCCGGGTCGGAGAGGCCTTCGAGCGCGAACTCGTCACCGTAGTAGATGGAGGGGACGCCCGGGAAGGTCATCTGCATGAGCGTGGCGAGCCAGAAACGAACCTTGGCGAGCCCCATCGAGTTCTCGTCCAAGCGGAAGCGCCCGCGCTCCTCCTCGGGTAGCTGAGACTCGTCTGGACCGCCGCCCAGCACAGAGGCGATGCGGGGTTTGTCGTGGCTTCCGAGCAGGTTGAGGCAGCAGGCGAGCGCCTCGGGCGGATAGTTCTCGCGCAGGGTCTCGATGCGCTCGGCGCAGCGGTACGCGTCTTCCCCGTAGACCAAAAAGCCGAGGATCGCGTCGCGCAGCGGATAGTTCATGGCCGAGTCGAGCTCGTCGCCAAGCAGGTAGCGGCGCAGCTTGCCATAGGCCAGCTTGTTCGAAGCGTCTTCCCAGACCTCGCCCAGCAGCAAGCCGTCGGGGCATTCTTCGAGCACGGCGGACTTGATTTCCTCGATGAGGCCGTCGGTGAGCTCGTCGGCGACGTCGAGGCGCCATCCGCGGGCGCCGGCGCGCAGCCAGGTGCGCACGACGCCGTTCTCTCCCAGCAGCAGCTCGCGCACGCGCGGCGAGGCCTCGTTCAGGGCGGGCATGTTCTCGATGCCCCACCACGAGTCGTAGGTGCCGTCCTCGTGCCAGCAGTATGCGTCGTGCCAGGGGGAGTCTTCATCTTGCCAAGCGCCGACGTCCGGGTAGTTGCCAAAACGATTGAAGTAGCGGGAGTCGTCGCCCGTATGGTTGAAGACGCCGTCGAGAATGATGGAGATGCCGAGCTGCTTGGCGTCTTTGGCCAGCCGCCGGAAATCATCCTCGGTGCCGAGCATCGGGTCGATGCGCAGGTAGTCGCCGGTGTCGTAGCGGTGGTTGCTCAGGGCCTCGAAGATGGGGTTGAGATAGATGGCGGTGACGCCCATGCTTTTCAGGCGTGGGAGGTCTTCGCGGATGCCCTCGAGCGAGCCTCCGTAAAAGTCCCAGCTGCGAATGGACATATCCTCGTTGCGATCGTACACGGGCGGTTTGGCCCAGTCCATGACGAGGTGCTTGCCCGGCCCGCGGCGCGGCTCGTCGACGACGGCCTGCGCACGTTCCAGCCACTTTTCGTCGCGGCGATACCGGTCGGGGAAGATCTGGTACACGATGCCGCGCTCGTACCACGAGGGCCTGATGTCGCGATGGCGATACACCGTGATTTGGAATGAGGGCACATCTTGGCGATCGGTGTACATGACTCCCTCGCCACCGGTTGCCCCATCGCGCGCGCCGACTAAGATCTGCGACCCATCGGTGCAGGTGACGCGGAAGCTGTACCACAGGATGCACGTCTCGGGGCAGGGGATGTCGGCGATGAGGGTGTTGTTCTCGCCGAGCTCCATGGGGATGAGACCTTCGCCGCGATCGTCGATCCAGGTGCGCACCTCGCCTGTAAGGAAGCTCGCATCGGCGTCTTCGACGCGAAGGGACAGATGGACGGTGGTGCCCACGACGACCGCGCCGTACGGCACGCGGAATTCGGGGCGGCGAGAGTTGTGAATGAGGTTCATAGCGTAACCAATAGGGGTCGAAACGGACAAGCTTATCCATTATACAAGGGCAGGGAGGGTCATTACAGGTAAACGGGCGGTAGAAAGGGGAGCGGGTGCTCAGGTGCACTTGCTTTGAGATGAGACGTGCGGGCCACGAAAAAGGGCCGAGGAGCTTGTCCTCGGCCCTTGGATGGCTCATTGACTGCGCCGGGTGGCAACGCGTGCCCTATTTGCGCTTACCCTTGCGGGTCACCTTGGGAACGACCTTGGTTGCAGGCGTGGCCTTAGGCTTCGCGTGAGCCGGGACGTAGGGCTCGGGAGAGGCGGCGGCGTTGGCCTTGGGCTCGACGGTGGGGATGACGGCGTCGAGGTCAAGAGCGACCTGAGCGGGCTTCGCAGTCTTCTTGGCCGGGGTGGTCTGGGCGGCAGCCGGCTTGGGTGCGGGGGTAGCCGTATCCTGCTCGACCTTCTTGGCGGCGGTCTTGGGGGTCGTCTTGGCGGCGGGCTTTGCGGTCTTAGAAGCCGTCTTCTTTGCGGCGGGTTCCTCCGCGGCGGCAGCCTTTTCTGCAGCCGCGGGCGCCTTCTTAGCGGCTGCCTTCTTGGCAGCCGGCTTCTTCGCCACGGGCTTTTCGGCTACGACGGCCTCGGGCGCCTTGGCGTCATCAACGGCTGCTGCCTCGGCTTTCGCAGCGGCCTTCTTGGTGGCTGCCGCCTTCGGGGTCGTGGTCTTCTTGGCAGTCGTCTTCTTGGTTGCGGGCTCCTTCGGCTCGGCGTCGGCTGCGGGCTTGTTGTCCTTCGGCTCCTCGGCCGCCGTCTTGGCCGTGGCCTTCTTGGCAGCGGGCTTCTTCGGCTCGGCGTCGCTTGCAGCCTTGGCTGTGGTCGCCTTGCTTGCCTTGGTGGTCTTGGCAGTCTTGGCAGCGGGCTTCTTCGGGGCCGCCTTCTTGGCCGGCTTGGGATCTTCCTGCTCAGGTGCGTCCTCCTTGGCGGCTGCACCTTCATCGGCGGCCGGCACGCTGCTGGTGGCTTCGTCTGCCGGAGCGGAGGGCTCGTCTGCCGTGGCTTCGGCGACGGTGGGAGCGGGCTCCTCTTCGACCTCGGGTTGCGGCATCGGGATCTCGGGGTGCAGGTTGTGATAGAGGGCGAGGTAGGCGTCGGCCGAGCGCTTCCAGCTGAAATCTGCCTTCATGGCGTTCTCAACCAGGCCGTTAAAGGCCTCGCGATCATCCCAGAACAGACGCGCGGCGCGGAAGACAGCATCGCCCATCTCGTCACCGTTGAAGTGGGTGAACGAGAAGCCCGTGCCCTCGCCGGTGAACTGGTTGTAGGGGATGACGGTGTCCTTGAGTCCGCCGGTCTCGCGCACGATGGGGAGCGTGCCGTAGCGCATGGCGATCATCTGGGACAGGCCGCAGGGCTCGAAGAGGGATGGCATGAGGAACAGGTCGGCGCCGGCGTACATGCGCTGGGACAGAGCGGGGTCGAACTGGATGCGGGCCGCGCAGGTGCCGGGGTACTTGCCCTCGAAGTAGCGCAGGGCGTTTTCGTACTCGGGGTCGCCGGTGCCCAGGACGGCGACCTGGACGCCGCCAGAGAGGATGCGGTCGAGCGCGTAGGTCACGAGGTCCATGCCCTTCTGGCGGGTGAGGCGGGTCACCATGACCATGAGCGGGCGGTCGTTGCGGACCTCAAGGCCAAGCTCCTCCTGCAGGCGGGCCTTGCACTCGGCCTTGCCGGTACGATCCTCGACGGTGTAGTTGGCCGCGATGCGCGGGTCGGTGGCGGGGTCGAAGCCGGCAGTATCGATGCCATTGACGATGCCCTGCAGAATCGGCGCGCGGCGGCGCAGGATGCCGTCGAGGTTCTCGCCAAACTCGGCCGTCTTGATCTCCTCGGCATAGGTGGGGGAGACCGTGGTGATGGAGTCGGTGTAGTTGAGGGCGCCCTGCATGTAGTTCACCGCATCGGGGCCGCACGTGAGTTGGAACGCCGCCGCAGGGATATGTGCGAGGCCGAGGATGTCGTTGAGCACCTTGGCGCTGTACTGGCCCTGGAAGGCGATGTTGTGGATGGAGAAGACCGTCTTCACGTTCTGGTACAGGGGCATTGCCTGATAAAACTCGCGCAAGAAGACGGGTGCCATGGCGGTGTGCCAGTCGTTGCAGTGCAAGACGTCGCAGGTGAAGTTGTCGAGCGCGTAGGGGAGGTACTGCAGCGCCTCGACGATCGCCTTGGAGAAGTACGCGAAGCGCTCGCCGTCGTCAAAGAAGCCATACGGATACCCGCGGCTGAAATACCGCTCGTTGTCGACGAAGAGGTACTCCACGCCGTTGTGGTTGAGGCGCTCGAGGCCGCAGTACTCGTTGCGCCAGCCGAGCGGGACGTAGAAGTCGCACAGGTGCTCCATGCGGTCCTTGTACTCCTGCGCGATGGTGTCGTATTTCGGGACGAACACGACGACTTCGACGCCGGCCGCCTTGAGGGCTTGCGGCAGGGAACCCGCGACGTCGCCCAGGCCGCCGGTCTTGACAAAGGGTGCCGCCTCGGCGCTGGCAAAGGCCACGTGCAGTTTGTTTTGGGTGGTATCTGGCATTGAGTCACCTATCTCTCTGGCATGCAGGCGCTCCCGCAGCGGGGCGTCTGTGCGGATACGCCGCCCGGGGCATGTCCTCAGGCGGCGTATCCATGGTAACGCTATTTTCTCAACAGCGCGCTGTGCATAGCGGGGTCGTTAATTCGCGAGGGAAACCTTCGGCACCACGAGAACGTTGTCGGGCGTGCCGGTGAGGACCGTGCCGGCCTCGACGATGTTGTTCTTGTCGACAATCGCGTTCTCGACGCGAGCTCCGCGCTTGATGGTGCACCCCTGCATGATGATGGAGTTCGCCACGTAGGCGCCGCTCTCGACGACGACATCGCGGGAGAGGGTGGACCCGCGGACCGTGCCGTCGATGCGGCAGCCGGCGGAGATGAAGGAGTTCGTGGCGTTGGAACCGGCGCTGTACTTCGTGGGCGGCGTGTCGTGCGCCTTCGTCATGACCGGACGGCTGTGGGTGAAGAGCTGGTGCATGACGTCGGGGTTGAGCATCTCCATGCTGCGGCGGTAGTAGGTCTCCTCGCTGAACATGCCGACGGCAAGGCCCTTGAACTCATAGGTGCACACGTCGATGCGCCCGAAGTCGGGGCGGATGGCGTCGAACAGGTCGAGGTAGTCGAGGGTCTCGTATTCCTCACAGATCTGCAGCAGTAGGTCGCGGTTGATGATGAAGCAGTCGAGGAACTCGTTATCGCCGTAGGCGCAGCCGGAGCCGAGGTTGGTGACGCGGCCATTGCCGTCGATGTCGAGCTTGGTCACGTCTTCGAGCTGGCGATCGGCCTTCTTGTAGATCATCGTCACGCCGGAGCCGCTGCGCTCGTGGGCGTCGATGACGTCGGAGAGGTTCATGTTGAACACGATGTTGGTCGCGCTCATGACGACATAGGGCTCGCTTGCGCGCTGGAACAGCATCTTGTTGGTGTTGATGTCGCGCAGCAGGAAGCGGATGCCCTTCTTGGCGGTGCCGTATGCGCTGCCCTGGAGCAGGAACAGGCCGCCCTTCTTGCGATCGAGCTCCCACTCGCGGCCCGAACCGAGGTGGTCGACGAGGCTGCGGTAGTTGCCCGGCAGGACCACACCCACCGTGCGGATGCCCGCGTTCATCATGTTGGAAAGCGGGAAGTCGATGAGGCGATAACGGCCCATGAACGGGATGGAAGCGAGCGGACGGCTCTCGAGCAGAGCGCTGTGCTCCTTGCTCGTGTAGTTGGCAGTGATGTAGCCGATGGCCTTACGGTTGATCATCGGATCATTCCCCCCTTCCGATGACGACGTCGTTTCCAACGACGGCGGTGTCCTTAGTCGTATCTACGCTACCGAGCTTGACGCCCTCCTCGACCACGGCGTTCTCACCGAGAATGGCGCGGACGACATGGGCCCCGTCCTTGACGACGGCGCCGGGGAGAAGCACGGAGTCCTCGACGATGGCGCGCTCGCCAACGATGCAGTCGGTGGACAGGATGGAGTGACGAGCGGTGCCGTACACGCGGCATCCGTTGGAGACGAGGCAGTCGTCGACGCGTCCGTCGGGCCCGATGAAGTGCGGGGGACGGGTGGAGTCGTTGCTCATCACCGGGAAAGACTTGTCGAACAGGTCGAACTCGGGGTTGTCGCCGAGCAGGTCCATCGAGGTCTCATGGAAGCTGGCGATCGTGCCGACGTCCTTCCAGAAGCCATGGAACTCGTAGGTGAACAGGTGCTTGCCCTCAGCCAGCAGCTTGGGGATGATGTCGTTGCCGAAGTCGTGGCTGGAGCGCTGATCGACAGCGTCCTCCTCGAGGGCCTTCACCAGGATGTCGGTCGAGAAGATGTAGATGCCCATGGATGCGAGGTTCGAATCGGGGACCTCGGGCTTCTCGGTGAACTTCTCGATGCGGCCGTCGTTGGGGTTGGCAGTGATGATGCCAAAGCGGCTCGCCTCTTCCCACGGTACGGGCATGACCGAGACCGTCAGGTCGGCGCCGTGCTCAATGTGGCTCTCGAGCATCTTGCGGTAGTCCATGCGGTAGAGGTGGTCGCCCGACAGAATGAGGACGTACTTCGGGTCGTGGCTCTTGATGTAGTCGAGGTTCTGCGTGATGGCGTCCGCGGTGCCCGCGTACCATGCGCCGCCCTCCTGGGTGGCGTACGGCGGCAGGATGGAGACGCCGCTGCCGTGTTCGGCCAGATCCCATGCGCGGCCGGAGCCGACATATTCATGGAGCTGGTAGGGGCGGTACTGCGTCAGGACACCGACGGTGTCGATGCCAGAGTTCGCGCAGTTCGACAATGAGAAGTCGATGATGCGGAACTTGCCGCCGAAGCTGACGGCCGGCTTGGCGATTTTGGAGGTGAGAGCCATCAACCTGCTGCCCTGACCTCCCGCGAGGAGCATCGCGATGCATTCTTTGCTTGCCATCAATCTCTCCCTAATGATCGATTGGTTACCTGCAGTTGCTTACATCCGGGAAACTCGTTGCCGGTGACGGTGCCCCCGTGCATCGTCACCGCTGCCTTACCTTTACGTCGGTCGTGCTCCGACGTTGGGCACCTCCTTTAAGCGCACCAGATCTCATCGCGGTATTCGCGGATAGTGCGGTCGGAAGAGAACCAGCCGGACATTGCGGTGTTGTGCAGCGCGCGGCGGTTCCAGTCCTCGGCGTTGGGGTAGGTGCGCGTGAGGGCCTCCCAGGCGTCCACATAGGAGTGGAAGTCCTTGAGCACCAGGTCGTAGTCGTTGTTGAACATGAGCTCGTGATGGATGCTCTCGAAGTTGCCGGACAGGCCCGCGAAGGTGCCGTCGAGCAGCTGGTCGATGATGCGGCCGAGTCGAGGACGATCGGAGTTGACGATGTCCCAGGCGAAGTACTGGCCGCTGGCGCGCAGGGCGTCGACCTCGGGGGTGGTGAGGCCGAAGATGGCCTCGTTCTCACGGCCGGCAAGATCGACGATCTCGATGTTGGCGCCGTCCATGGTGCCGAGCGTGAGGGCGCCGTTCATCATGAGCTTCATGTTGGACGTACCCGAGGCCTCCTTGCCCGCCGTGGAGATCTGCTCGGAGATCTCGGCAGCCGGGTAGATGAGCTGGGCGTTGGACACGCGGAAGTTGGGGATGAAGCAGACCTTCATGATGTCGTTGACGCGCGGGTCGTTGTTGATGACGTCCGCGACGCCGTTGATGAGGCGGATGACCTCCTTGGCGAAGGTGTAGCTCGACGCCGCCTTGCCGGAGAAGATGAACGTCGTGGGCTGGACATGGAAGTTCGGGTCGGCGAGGCGACGGTTGTAGAGGTCCATGACCTTCATGATGTTCAGCAGCTGGCGCTTGTAGGCGTGGAAACGCTTCACCTGGACATCGAAGACCGTGTTCGGGTCGATGACCATGCCGCACTCGCGCTTGACGTAGTCGGCGAGGCGCTGCTTGTTGGCGAGCTTGGAGGCGCCGACGCGCTCGAGGAAGGACGCGTCGTCCTCAAAGGCGGTGAGCTTCTCGAGCTCGCTGGCGTCATCGAGCCAGCCGTCGCCGATAGCCTCGGTGACGAGCTTGGCATAGGTGGGGTTGGCCTCCGCGAAGAAACGGCGGTGGCTGATGCCGTTGGTCTTGTTGTTGAACATCTCGGGCTTGAGCGTCGCGAAGTCCTTGAGCGTGCTCGCCTTGAGGATGTCGGAGTGAATCTTGGCTACGCCGTTGACGGAGTGGCTGCAGATCACGGAGAGGTTGGCCATGCGGACCTCGCCATCCCACAGGACGGCGGTGGCGCGCAGCTGCTCGGCGCTGGCGGGCTGGGTCATGTCGAAGCCCTCGCGCCAGCGGCGGTTGATCTCGTCGATGATCTGGTACACGCGTGGCAGCAGAGCAGAGAAGGTGGAGATAGGCCACTTCTCGAGTGCCTCCGGCAGGATGGTGTGGTTGGTGTAGGAAACCGTGTTGGTCACAATCTCCCATGCCTCGTCCCACGTCAGGCCTTCCTCATCCATGAGGATGCGCATGAGCTCGGGGCCGCACATGGCCGGATGGGTATCGTTGGTGTGGATGGCGACGTACTTGGGCAGGTCACTCCACGCCTTGCCGTGCTCGCGCTCGAAGGTGTCGAGCAGGGTGCGAACGCCCGCGGCGACGAAGAGGTACTCCTGCTTGAGGCGCAGCAGGCGGCCGTGCTCACCCGCGTCGTTGGGGTAGAGGATGGCGGAAATCGCCTCGGCGTTGGCGCGGTCGCGGTCGGCTCCGGTGTAGTCACCGGCGTTGAAGGCCTCGAGGTCGAAGTGCTCGTCGATGGGCTCGGCGCTCCAGCAGCGCAGCTTGTTGACGGTCTTTCCGCCGTATCCGACGATTGGGATGTCGTAGGGTACGGCGAGGACGTCCTGGGTGCCCTCGACGGAGAACAACGTGCGGTCGCCCTCCTGACGGCTGACGACGTGGCCGCCAAAGCCGATGCGCACCGCCTTGTCGGGGCGCTTCACCTCCCAGGGGTACCCCTTGGAGAGCCATTCATCGGCGACCTCGACCTGACGGCCGTCGACAATCTCCTGCTTGAACAGGCCGTAGCGGTAGCGCATGCCGTTGCCGTAGCCGGCGATGCCCTCGTGCGCCATGGAGTCCAGGAAGCAGGCTGCGAGGCGACCGAGACCGCCGTTTCCCAGCGCTGGATCGGCCTCCTGGCGCTCGATCTCGTCGAGGTTCCCGCCCATGTCGGCGATGGCGTCGGCAACGAGGTCGCGAATGCCAAGGTTGAGCAGGTAGTTATCGAGGAGACGCCCGATGAGGAATTCGATCGAGAAGTAGTAGACGCGCTTCTTGCCCTCTTCGCGATTGCGCTCGTCGGTCTGGGCGGCTATGACGCGCGCGTCGCCTGCGATCATGTTCGCAAGCGCGGTGAAGCGATCGATGTCGCTGGTGTCCTCGAACTCCTTGCCGGAAAGAGCACGTACATGCTGGCGATACTGCTCAGTGAACTGCTCTTTGTTCTCGTAGATCCTCTCCATGATGTCCTTTCAAAAGGCCGGGTTGGGAATGGTCATCTGTGCCGCGGTCGGCCCGGCGCTGGCCCAGATGTCATCATATATGCGAAGTGTCGAACTGCCTTATGCCTTCTTCGCACGTGATGTCTTGGTGGTTGCTGAGGTCGAAGCGCGCTTCGCCTTGGCCGGTGCCGCCTTGGCGGGGGTTTCCTCGGCCTTTGCCGGCTTGGCCTTGGCCTTGGGTTTCGCCTTGGAAGCGCTCACCCTGGCGGGCTTTGGCGGCTTATAGGAAGATGCGCGGCGACGGCGATACACAAGGCCCGCGAGTCCCGGAACCGCGATCTCGATCGAGTTCTCGCGGCCGTTCCAAGCTTCAGGCTTGGAGGAGGCCATCTCGACCTTGGGGTATCCGGATCCACCGAACGCTACGTCGTCGCTAGTGAAGACGAGCTCCCAGTCGCCCTCGCGCGGAACGCCCACGCGATAGGACTCGTAGGAGGCGGGGTCGAAGTTGATCAGCACGAGCAGGTCGTCTGTGGGCTTGTCGCCGTGACGGACGAAGCTGATGATCGACTGCTTGCTGTTGTCTGCGTCGATCCATTCGAACCCCTGCTCGGAGTAGGCGTTTTGCCACAATGCGCGCTGGGCGGTGTAGAGATGGTTGAGCGCCTCGATGAAGCGCTGTTGGGCGCCGTGCGTGGCGTCGAAATCCTGAGCGAGGAACCACTCGATCGACTCGTAATAACGCCATTCGATTTGCTGGCCGATCTCGTCGCCCATGAAGGAGAGCTTGGCGCCTGGGTGCATCATCTGGTAGAACGCGAGCGTGCGCAGGCCGGCAAAGCGACGCCAGTCGTCGCCGGGCATGCGCCCGATGAGCGAGCACTTGCCGTTGACCACTTCGTCGTGGCTGAGCGGCAATACGAAGTTCTCGGAGAACGCGTACATGATCGAGAATGTGAGCAGGCTGTGGTTGCCGGGCCTCCAGGGGAAGTCGCACTGCATGTAGTGGAGGGTGTCGTTCATCCAGCCCATGTCCCACTTGAGGTGGAAACCCAGGCCGCCGTCCTCCGCAGGGTAGGTGACCAGGGGCCATGCCGTGGACTCCTCGGCGATCATCATGACGTCGGGGAATTCCTTCCCAACGGCGCAGTTGACCTGACGGATGAACGCCGATGCGTCGAGGTCTTCCTCGGTGCCGTACTTGTTGAACTTCTTGTCGGCGGGGTTGTCTACGCCGAAGTTGAGGTAGAGCATGCTCGAGACGCCGTCCATGCGAATGCCGTCGACGTGGAACTGCTCGATCCAGAACAGGACGTTTGAGACGAGGAAGCTGCGGACCTCGGGGCGGCCGAAGTCAAACTTGTGCGTGCCCCAGTTGGGGTGAATCTCGCGCTCGAACAGCATGTGGCCGTTGAATGTGGCGAGGCCCTCCGCGTTGGCGCAGAAGCCGCCCGGCACCCAATCGAGGATGACGCCGATGCCCGCCTTGTGGCAACTATCGACGAAGTGCATGAGCTGCTGCGGGGTGCCGTAGCGCGAAGTGGCGGAGAAATAGCCCGTTGCCTGGTATCCCCAGGAGCCGTCGAATGGATGCTCCATGAGGGGCATGACCTCGATGTGCGTATAGCCCATCTGCTTGACGTATGCGACGAGCTCGTCGGAGAGGTCGTCATACGTATAGTAGGTTCCGCGTTGGGCGGGGAAGGGGTCGCCGGGGCCGGGCCAGGTGCCGTCTTCGCGCGGCTCGCCCTGCGGCTCGGTGCCATGGCGCTTCCAGGAGCCCAGATGCACCTCGTAGATATTGAGGGGGCTCTTCATGATGTCGCGCTCGGAGCGGCGGCGAAGCCACGTGGCGTCTTTCCAGGTGTATCCGGAGATGTCCCACAGTTTGGAGGCGGTGCCGGGGCAGGTCTCGGCATAGAAGCCGAAGGGGTCTGCCTTCCACAGCAGCTCGCCCGCGTCGGTTTCGATGACATATTTATAGAGTTCGCCCTGGGAGAGCCCAGGCACGAAGCCTTCCCACATGTCGCTTTCGCCTGCGCGTGATAGCGGGGTCGACTTGGGGTCCCAGTCGTTGAAATCGCCGACGACGTGGACGCTGAGGACGCTCGGGGCCCAGACACGGAAGAGCCAGCCATCGTGACCGTCCTGCGTATCTTTGTGGGCGCCCATCTTTTCCCATGCACGTTGCCACATGCCATTTGCGAAGAGATGGATGTCATCTCTCGTGAGCATGAGGTTGGGCTGTGCGTCGTGAGTGCGCCTTACTGTGGCGCGCACGGGCACGCCTGCTTTGGATGTGATGGTCTTCGATGTTACAGCCATCTCAACCTTCCGATCGTATGTATGGCGTTGTGCCATAGACCAACGAAAACGTCTCGGGCTCGGCATGCGTACATCGACGGACAGGAACGCAGAGAGACTGCGTTTGTTCCACTCGCCTGCGCGCATGTGGAACCGGTGACGAGAAATACCGTATCATGTGTTCATCATAAAATGGACAAGAATACGGTTATCGGTATGATTCGACCCCTGGGTGAAACAAGGTAATTCTTGCTTGACATACCGCTGGTAATCACTTTACCACTGATGGGTCATTCTTTGCGGAACCTCCTTTCGGTGGGCTGTCGCAACGGGACGGAGGCGCGCACCATGGCGCTACATAATGATATTCTTGCAAATTTCCCAGATTCGCCCGTTCTCGTGGTGGGTGGGTCTCCGTGCACTGTGAGCGCCGAGGTGCTGCGGCGCCTGGCCGCCGGCACGGTCGCGGTCGTGGCGGTCGACCATGGGCTCGATGCCGTGCTTGCCGCGGGGCTGTATTGCGATTTGTTCTGTGGGGATGCTGATTCCATCGGCGTGCGGGCGTTGGGTGCCGTGCGCGCATGCGAGCGCGGGGACGTGCGGCGCATCGGATCCGTGTTGCGGTATGAGCCTGAAAAAGACGATACCGACCTCGGCCTCGCTCTTTGCGCCATCGCGTCGCTCTGGCCGGATGCCCCTCTGGCGTGCGCATGTATGACCGGCGGCCGCCCCGATCATGCGCTCGCCGTGATGGGTCGCCTCGCCTCATGGACGACTTCCGATGTCATCCTCGTCGAGGATGAGGGCACAGGTCGCATCCTGCACGCCCCGGCGCTTTGGGAAATCGACGTCTGTGACGGGGCGACATTCTCCTTTGTCCCTCTCAGCCCCCAGGCTGAGGTCTCGGAGCGGGGGATGCAATGGGAGCTCGACCATAAGGTCGTGCCGCTTCTGGGCGACCTCGGCATCTCCAATGTCATCGTGGGCGATCGCGCCACTTTCGAGGTGCATGAGGGCTGCGCGTTCGCCTGGCTCGTGCGCTAAACGCGAGAAGGCCGCCCGTGTGGACGACCTTCTCTAATCGATACGCCGCTCATGCGGCGAATGGGTTGATGTTGGCGATTAGCCCATGTAGTCCACGACGTCGATCCAGCTCATGAGGAACTCGTCGTTGACGTCGGTGCGCTTGCGGGAGAGCTCGGCCGCTGCGACGATGGACATCCACTGACGGACGACCTGCATCGGGATGTCGGCGCGGTCGCAATACAGCTCGAGGTAGGCGTCGGCCTGCTGCTTGTCGTTGAGCGCGAACAGCAGATAGGTCATCGCGGCGTCAGCGGCAGGGGAGCCCTGGGTGGCATGGGCCCAGTCGCACACGTACAGCTGGCCATCGTCGGCGACGATCACGTTGGACGGGTTGAAGTCGCCGTGGCAGATCTGGAACTCCTTCTTCATGCCGTCGAGGCGCTCCATGAGGTTGTAGCGCGTGGTGGCGTTGATGTGCGGGAGGTCGTTGATCATGCGGGCATACTTGTCGCGCTGACGGTTGAGCAGCGGGGAACGGTTGCCGTGGATCTCGACCTGGAGGTCGACGAACTGCTCCAGGTACTCGTAGAATTTGGAGGGCTCGGAGGCCATCTTCTCGGCGAGGGTCACACCCGGGACCTTCTCGGTGAGCAGGGCCCAGCCTTCGCCCTCGACGGCGGAAACCTCGATAGGCTTGGGGGTGCGGATGCCGGACTCGGCGACGCGGGCGAGGTTCAGGGCCTCGTTGAAGACGTCGGAGGCGGGCTTGTTGGCGTTGAACACCTTGGCGATCTTGTCGCCGAGGTCGTAGACCTTCTTGTTGGAGTGCTCAACCAGCACGGTCTTGGTATCGGGAAGAAGCATGGTGCTACCGTCCTTTCTCAATGGGTCTTGCACCATCGTAGGGCGTCCGATCGCGCCGCCGCGACGCAAATGGGCGAGCGGCGCGATTCGGACGGGAAATGGAAGCGCTTACAGGACGGCGTAGTCCTGAGCCTCGCGGCCGTAGTAGGCGTCGAGGTAGAGCTCCTTGATTTCGCTCATGAGCGGGTAGCGCGGGTTGGCGCCGGTGCACTGGTCGTTGAAGGCCTGCTCGACCATCTCGTCGAGGGTCTCGAGGAAGTAGGCCTCGTCGACGCCGTAGTCGGCGATGGTCTCCTTGATGCCGATGGTGGTCTTGAGCTCCTCGAGCTTGGCGCAGAAGTTCTCGAAGACCTCCGCGTCGTCCTTGCCCTCGACGCCGCAGTAGCGAGCCATCTCGGCATACGCAGCGAGCGCGTTGGGGTAGGGGTACTGGGAGAAGGTGCCCATCTTGACCGGGGCCTCGGCGGCGTTGTAGCGCATGACACGGGTCAGGATGACGGCGTTGGCGATGCCGTGGGGCAGGTGGTGGAAGGCGCCGAGCTTGTGGGCCATGGAGTGGTTGAGGCCCAGGAAGGCGTTGGCGAAGGCCATACCGGCCATGCAGGAGGCGTTGTGCATCTCCTCGCGGGCGTGCGGGTCGGCGGCACCGTTTTCATAGGAGGACGGAAGGTTCTCAAAGACCAGCTTGGCGGCCTTCATGGAGAGGCCCTTGGTGTAGTCGGACGCCATGATGGAGACGTAGGACTCGATGGCGTGGGTCATGACGTCGATGCCGGAGGCGGAGGTCAGGCCCTTCGGGGCGGTCATGGCGTTGTCGACGTCGACGATGGCCATGTTGGGCAGCAGCGCGTAGTCGGCGAGCGGCCACTTGATGCCGGTGTCCTTGTCCGTGATGATGGCGAACGGGGTGACCTCGGAGCCGGTGCCGGAGGAGGTGGGGACGGCCACGAAGTAGGCCTTCTTGCCCATCTCGGGGAAGGTGAAGATGCGCTTGCGGATGTCCATGAAGTCCATGGCCATGTCCTCGAAGTTGCACTCCGGGTGCTCGTACATCATCCACATGATCTTGCCGGCGTCCATGGCGGAGCCACCGCCGACGGCGATGATGACATCGGGCTCGAAGAGAGCCATCTGAGCCGCGCCGCGGCGCGCGCACTGCAGCGACGGGTCGGGCTCGACGTCGTAGAAACAGTCGTGGGCGATGCCCATCTCATCGAGCTTGGCCTCGATGGAGCGGGTGTTGCCGTTCTTGAAGAGGAACTGGTCGGTGACGATGAAGGCGCGCTTCTTGCCCATAACGGTGCCGAGCTCGTCGAGGGCGACCGGAGTGGAGCCCTTCTTGAAGTAGACCTTCTCGGGAGCGCGGAACCACAGCATGTTCTCGCGGCGCTCGGCCACGGTCTTGACGTTGATCAAGTGCTTCACCCCAACATTCTCGGAAACGGAGTTGCCACCCCAGGAGCCGCAGCCCAGCGTGAGGGACGGCTTCATGCCGAAGTTGTACAGGTCACCGATGCCGCCCTGGGAGGACGGGGTGTTGATGACGATGCGGCAGGCCTTCATGGTGTGCTCGAACAGGGAGATCTTCTCGGCCTGGGCGGGGTGCACGTACAGGGAGGCAGTGTGGCCGGGGCCGCCGGCGAGCACGAGGTGCTCGGCCATATCGACCGCGGTCTGGAAGTCCTTGGCCTTGTACATGGCGAGAACGGGGGAGAGCTTCTCGTGAGCGAACTCCTCCTTCTCCAGGTCGACGGAGGTGACCTCGGTAATCAGGATCTTGGTCTTAGCGGGGACCTCGATACCTGCGAGCTCGGCAATCTTGGCGGCGGGCATGCCGGGGATGCGGTGGTCGAGCGCGCCGTTCTTGAACATGGCGGCACGCAGGGCCTCCATCTCGGCACCCTTCTTGACGAAGTAGCAGCCGCGGCGGGCGAACTCGTCCTTGACCTCCTTGTAGACGGACTCGAGAACGGTCACGGACTGCTCGGAGGCGCAGATCATGCCGTTGTCGAAGGTCTTGGAGTGGATGATGGAGTTGACGGAGAGCTTGATGTCGGCCGTGTCGTCGATGATGACGGGGGTGTTGCCGGCACCGACGCCCAGGGCGGGCTTGCCGGAGGAGTACGCGGCCTTCACCATGCCGGGGCCACCGGTGGCGAGGATGATGTCGACGTCGGCCATGACCTTGTTGGTGAGGTCGATGGAGGGCACGTCGACCCAGCCGATGATGCCCTCGGGCGCACCGGCCTTGACCGCTGCGTCGAGGACGAGCTTGGCGGCGGCGATGGTGCACTTGGCGGCCGCCGGATGCGGGGAGATGATGATGGCGTTGCGCGTCTTCAGAGAGATAAGACACTTGAAGATCGCGGTGGAGGTGGGGTTGGTCGTCGGGATGACGGCGCCCACAATGCCGATGGGCTCGGCGATCTTGGTGATGCCGTAAGCATCGTCACGCTCGATGACGCCGCAGGTCTTGGTGTCCTTGTAGGCGTTGTAGATGTACTCGGCGGCATAGTGGTTCTTGATGACCTTGTCCTCGAGCACGCCGCGGCCGGTCTCCTCGATGGCCATCTTTGCCAGGGGGATGCGGGCCTTGTTGGCAGCCATCGCGGCCTCGTAGAAGATCTTGTCTACCTGCTCCTGGGAGTAGGTAGCAAAAATCCCCTGGGCCTCGCGCATGTGCTCGAGCTTGGCCTCAAGGGATTCGATGGAATCTACGACTTCGGGGGCGGCGGCAACGGTAGGTTTCTTCGCCATTCTGCTCTCTCCTTTACGAGAAGCGGGTTTACCCAACACATGGAACTGTAGCAAAGTGAAACGTTTCATACATGCGAATGGTAGAAAATCAGCCGCAAACGGTCGAATGGAACGCTTCAACTGCTACAAAAGTCCTGAATTGTGGTGAGAGCGTGACAGAATTGTGCTGGATGAAACGCTTCATAAATGATACTAGGTTTACCGTTAATTACCGTATGCCGCGCTTGGCGCGGCTGATTCCGCTGTGTCCAAAGAGTGGGGTGCAGGATAGGCCGAGTCGCCGGATAGTTTGAGTCGCCGCATAGATCGAGTTGCCCATAGATTGAGTCGCCGAGTCAAAACTCCCGAGTCAAAACTCAAAACAAAAAGGCGCTCCGGAAATACCCGAAGCGCCTGATGCTTGCAAGCAAACGTTTGTCCAAAGAGGGAAGTGCTTAGGAGCGAGCCACCTTCTGGGCCTTGAGGCAGCTGGTGCACACGTTCATCTTGCGACGCACGCCGTTGACGACAACGTAGACGCGCTGGATGTTCGGACGGAACTTACGGTTGGAGACGCGGTGGGAGTGGCTGATGGAGCGACCAGCAACGGGGTGCTTACCGCAGATTTCGCAAACTTTGGACATGTCAGTGACCCTTCTTAGGCGGCTACAGGAAAAGCCGCGTGAACAAACAGCATTGAACTATACCATAGGTGCCGCCTTATGTGGGAAATCTTCACAATGGGGCAGCAAGAAAACGCTCCGCGGCGTGGGATGCGGGGCGCAACGGCTCACCATTATATAAAGAGTGTCGTTTTGCGCAAGGTGCGATCTGCCCGCTTACGGTCATACCGTATTTTCATTCAAGATGTGGGTACTCCTCGTGTGAACCGTCTGGTTTCAGTTCCTGTGAAACGGTCAACGTTGTAATATAAGCTGATGAATGCTCAGACCGCCTCTCTTGGAGTGCGTGCGGAAGGAGAATCCCATGACTGAACCGATCGCCGGGACCCTCAACGTCTCGAACGAGGTCATCGCCGATATCGCCGGCTACGCCGCCATGTCTTGTTATGGTGTGGTTGGCATGGCCGAGCAGCTGCAGGGCGCGGAGAGCGTCCGCCTGTTGCCGGGCCAGCGCCTGCGCAAGGGCGTGCTCGTCACCACCGGAGACACCGGGCTCACCGTCGACCTTCACGTGGTCATCGAGTCCGGCGTCAACATGCGCTCGGTGAGTGAGAACCTCGCCAGCTCCGTGTCGTTCACCCTTTTCGAGATCGCCCAGATCGATCCGGCCCAGCTCAAGATCGCTATCCACATCGACGGGATGAAGTCCCGCCTGTAAGGTGCGCTTGCTCGCACAGACCTGCATTCACGAGACGAAAGTGCCAAAACAGATGATTGCAAAGACTATTCGCACCTGCTTCCCCATCGCGGTGGCGGCCGTGTCCGATAAGGCCGAGGAGATCAATAAGCTCAACGTGTTCCCCGTGCCCGATGGCGATACGGGCACCAACATGTCGCTCACGCTCCAGTCCGTCGTGAAGGAGCTCGCCGCCCTCTCCGTCGACGCCGATATGGATGCCATCGCCGGCGCCATCACCCACGGTTCGCTCATGGGCGCGCGCGGCAACTCCGGCGTCATCACCTCCCAGATCCTGCGCGGCGTTGCCGAGGGTCTCCGCGACGCTGGCGAGCCGGTTTCCTCCACGGACATCGCGTCTGCCTTCCGCCGCGCCGTCAAGGTCGCCTTCCAGGCGGTCCGCAAGCCCATCGAGGGTACGATTCTCACCGTGCTCCGCGACGTCTCCACGAAGGCCGACGAATGCGAGAAGAAGCGCCTCACCGTTGAGGAAACGCTGGACGCGCTGGTCGTAGAGGCGTATCAGTCCGTGGCGCGCACCCCCGACCTCCTGCCCGTCCTCAAGGAGAACGGCGTTGTCGACTCGGGTGCCTTCGGTTTCGCCATCTTCCTCGAGAACTTCGTCGCGGCAGCCCTTGGTCGCACGTCGAAGATCGAGGACTTCTCCGCTACGTTCGACGCGGATGCAAGTTCTGCCAAGGCGGGTGCGCTCGATCGCGTCAAGATCGAGGCCAACGACGACTGGGAGGGCTCTGAGTTCCGCTATTGCAACGAGTTCCTCTTCAAGGCGGAGAAGCCTTTCGATGAGGACGAGGCCCTCAAGTTCCTCGGCTCCATGGGCGATTGCGAGCTGCTCGTCGGCGCCTATCCCGATTACAAGGTGCACGTGCACTCCAACACACCGAACCTTGTGCTCGAGCACATGCTGCAGTTCGGCCAGGTGTATGAGGTCTTTATCCACAACATGGATCTCGAGGTCGCTGAGCGCACCGCCAAGATTCACGCCGATCAAGATGCCGCCTCCGAGCCCGCCAAGCCCTTGGGCTTTGTCGCCGTTGCCGCTGGCTCCGGCGAGGCCGACATCCTCAAGTCGCTCGGAGTCGATGTCGTCGTCTCCGGCGGCCAGACCATGAACCCCTCGACCGCCGATTTGCTCGAGGCGGTCGGCCAGGTCAACGCCGAGTCCGTCATCATCCTTCCCAATAACGGCAACATCCGCATGGCGGCTGAGGCTGCGGCGAGCGCATGCGAGGAGAAGCGCGTCTTCGTCGTGCCCACGAAGACCGTCCCACAGGCCTTCTCCGCGCTGTTCGCCGTTATGCCTGACATGCCCGTCGAGGATGTCGTCGAGGCCATGACCGAGGCCAAGGCCGAGGTCCGCGACGGCGAGGTCACGCGTGCCGTGCGCGACAGCCAGGCATCCGATGGCACGCCCATCCACGATGGCGACGTCATGGGCATCATCTGCGACTCCATCGATATCGTCGGCTCCGACATCAAGCAGGTCACGCTCGATTGCATCAATCGCATGATGGATGAGGATGAGGGCGACGCGCTGACCATCCTTGCCGGCGAGGAACTCGATGACGATGCATTCCAGGACATCATCGACGCCATCGAGGAGGCGCAGCCCGATCTCGAGATCGACGCTCACCGTGGTGAGCAGCCGCTCTACCCGGTGATCTTCTCCATCGAATAAGCGATGCGCGATGTCCGACGATTTGGCTATGCCCCGCATTGCTGCGCGCTTGGGCGGCAGCTGCGTTCTTCATGAGGACATCTCTCGGCTCAAATATGTTTCAGGCACCCGTGAGGAGGCCCTTCGCAGGCTCGGCATCGAGCGCGTGGAGGACCTCCTCCTTCATGTGCCGTTCCGCTATCTCGATTTCTCCCATGCATATACCGTCGAGTCCGCCCCGCTTGGTGAGGTTGCGACAATTGTCGGCACGGTGGACAAGGTGTCTTCACGGCCCACGTCCAAGCGCGGCATGACCGTGACCGAAGTGTTCGTGGTCGACGATACGGGCGTGCTCAAGGTCGCGTTTTTCAAGCAACCCTGGATCGCCCGTGAGTTCTCGCGGGGCGACCGGATTGCGCTGATAGGTAAGGTCGAGTTCGCGTATGGGTTTAAGCAGATGGCCTCCCCGCACTACGAAAAGCTCGAAGACGACCGCTCTCTGGGCGCCATCCTTCCCGTGCACCGCGTCTGCGAGGGGATTTCTCAGGCGTGGATGAGGCGATTGGCTTCGGTCGCGTTGGAACTGGCCGGGTCATATTGCGACCCCATGCCCGCCGCCCTGCGTTCACGCCTGGGCCTTATGAGCCTCTCGCGTGCGCTGCGCGCCTATCATTTCCCCCGGCTGATGGGGGAGGTGGGTCTCGCAAGGCGCCGTCTTGCCTATGATGAGCTCATCTACCTGCAGCTCGCCTTGAGGCTTCGAAACGATGTGAACGTCTTGGGGATTCAGGGCATCGGCCATGTGGTCGGGCCTTATGTGGAGGCCATGAGGGCGACGCTTCCCTTTGGCCTCACGGCGGAGCAGCGGCAGGCGGTCGATGAAATCCTCTCCGATATGTCGCGGGCAGACTACGTGATGAACCGCCTGTTGCTCGGCGATGTTGGAACGGGCAAGACGGCCGTCGCATGCATGGCGCTCGCCTCGTGCGCCGACACCGGCACCCAGGCGTGCGTCATGGCGCCCACAAGTGTCTTGGCCCAACAATATGCCGTTTCGTGTGGGCCGATGCTGGACGCCGCCGGCATCTCTTGGGCTCATCTCTCGGGGTCGACGCCGCCCTCCCAGCGCGCCGAGATTCTCGCTCGTCTCGCGAGCGGTCGCATCACCGTGTTGTTTGGCACCCATGCCGTGCTCGGGGACGATGTCGTCTTCGCCCGCTTGAGCCTGGTGGTCATTGACGAGCAGCATCGATTCGGCGTCGGTCAGCGCAACATCCTTCGCTCGAAGGGTCCCGGGGCCGACCTGCTGGTGATGACGGCGACGCCCATCCCGCGAACGCTCGCGTTGTCGGTCTATGGTGACCTGACCACGAGCATTATTCGGCATCGACCGGTGCCCGGGGCGGGCGTCGAGACGCACGTGCTCGAAAGCCCCAATCGAGATATCGCCTATGGAGCGCTGCGGGAGGCCCTGGCTTGCGGGCGACAGGCCTATGTCATCTGCCCGATGGTTTCTCCACAGGAAAGTGCGGAGCTCCTCGATGATGTTCCCGGCCTCGATATCGATGAGCGCGGCCGCGCGCGTCAGGCGCTCACCTTGCATGATGTCGAGTCCGAGACGAGCGCGCTGCGGACGCTGCTGCCCGACGCTCGCATTGAGATGCTCCATGGGAAGATGAAACCCCAGCTCAAAGACGATGCGATTGACGCGTTTCGCGCGGGCCGCATCGACGTCCTCGTCTCCACGACGGTCGTCGAGGTCGGCGTCAATGTCCCCAACGCGACGGTCATGATGATCGAGAACGGCGAGCGATTTGGTTTGGCAACCCTTCATCAGCTGCGCGGTCGCGTTGGGCGAGGGTCGATATCGGGGACGTGCTACGTCATGACCGAGGTTCGTGGCAAGCGCGGCCGCCGCACGCCGGCCCTTGAGCGGCTTGAGGCCCTTGAGCGCACCTCTGACGGCTTCGAGCTCGCCGAGATGGACCTGCGCCTTCGTCATGAAGGGGAGATCTTGGGCCTTCGTCAGCACGGAGGGGTGAGTTTGAAGTTCGTCGACCTCGACGCCGACACGGATCTCATCGATGCCGCGCACGAGGACGCTCAGCAGCTTTTGCGGTATTCTCATACGCTGTCTGCACAAGCGACATTGCCCTTGCGACATGAGGTCATCGCTCGTTATGGCGATGTGTTTAAGGAGGTCAGCGGAGGATGAGGATTGTTGGAGGGGAGTGGCGAGGCAGGCCCATCGAGTCTCCGAAGGGCCGCGACGTGAGCCGTCCCACAACAGATCGCGTCCGTGAGGCGATCGCATCCATGCTCGACAGCGCGCTGGATGGGGGAATCGAGGGCTCGCGTGTTTTAGACGCCTTCGCGGGGTCCGGAGCACTGGGTCTCGAGATGCTGTCCCGCGGTGCCGACCATGCGACCTTTTTCGACGTCGATCGCGGTGCCGTGGCCCTCGTGAAGCGCAATCTCGACAAGCTCGGGTGCGCTCACGGTCGATTCCAGGTGCTTGGCGGAGATGTCATCCGCTCGGCTTCGCGCGGTCGTGTGCCCGGTGCCCCTTTCGATGTGGTGCTCATCGACCCACCCTATGCTCTGGGAGTGCAACCCGCCGTGGACCTCATCGAGGCCCTCGTGCGTCACGACGCTCTCAAATCGGGTGCCGTCGTCCTCTTCGAGCGGGTCGCGACCACCCCTGCGTTGACGCTCGAGGGATTTGAATCTATGAAAGAGAAGCGATATGGACAGACGCGCATCGACGTGCTGCGTCTTTCGTGAAGGACCGATATATGTGTGAAACCATCCAGCATGTGCTTGTCCCGGGAACGTTCGACCCCATCACATACGGTCATATCGACGTCGTGCGTCGTGCGCGCCGCATGAGCCCGCGCGTGACGGTCGCCGTGGCGGAGAGCCTTGGCAAGAACGGCGTGGGAACCACGTTTTCCCTCGATGAGCGTGTCGCGTTGGCCGAGGCTGCGTTCGATGGCATCGAGGGCGTCGATGTGCGTCCCTTCACGGGGCTACTTGTCGATTTTGCCCGCGAGGTCGGAGCCGGTGCCGTGGTCAAGGGGCTGCGGGCGATGACCGACTTCGAATACGAGCTGCAGCAGGCGGATTTGAACTATCGCCTCGACTCCGGGCTCGAGTCCATCTTCGTCATGAGCTCCCCCGAGTACGGGTACCTCTCGAGTTCGGTCGTGCGTCAGATCGCCTCGTTTGGAGGGGATGTGAGCGAGCTCGTCCCGCCCTGCGTCGTCGATGCCCTCTCGGCTCGTTTTGCTTGAAGACGCGTGCGCCTTCAATCGAAAAGTGCGATTGTGATACCATAACCTGTTAGATTGTGACCATAGAAAGGAGACCCTCATGCCGGTCGAGAACCTCCCGGGCGAGCGCATCGAGAGCCTTGTCGATGAGCTCGAGGGCATCATCGAGGAGGCGCGCCCTCCGTTCGGTAAGGGTGCCCAGCAGAAGATCATCGAGACCGATGTCTTCTTCAACATCCTCGACGAGATTCGCATGAGCTATCCCGAGGAGTGGCAGAAGTCCCGCCGCATCCTCAAGGAGCGCGAAGAGCTGCTTGCGAGTGCCGCCGCCCAGGCCGACTCCATCATCGCCGACGCGCAGCAGCAGGCGCTCACCATCGCCTCTGAGCAGGAAATCGTTCGTCTCGCCCAGCAGCAGGCCGATGATATCCGCGATCGCGCCAACCAGTATGAGCGCGAGACCCGCTACGCTGCGGAGGATTACGCCGAGCAGGTGTTCACCCACCTCGAGGAGAACCTCAAGTCCCTCACAGGCACGGTCGCCCGTTGCCGTCAACAGCTCAACGACTCTGCCGCGCAGGGCCAGAACCAGGGTTGGTAGTCATGAGCTGCCTCGGTTCGGTCCCGGTTGATCTTTCCGGCAAGCTGGAAAACCCCGGTGAATCCTATCAGGTCACGGGGCGTATCGCCGTCGATTCCTATGCGGTGGGGGAGAAGACGCTCTCCCTTCCCGAAGGCGCTTCGTACGATGTCATGTGCACCAATGCCGGTGACGGGATTCTCGTGACGGGCATCGTGCGCGCTTCCGTCGAGGGCTCCTGCGATCGCTGTCTCGAGAAGGCCACATTTGAGGTCTCGGGCGAGATTGAGGAGTACTATCTGTTTGAGGAGCCCGAAGACCCCGATAGCTACGAAGATGGGTTCGAGCTTGTCGCCGAGGACCGCGTCATCGATCTGGGCGATGCGATCTCAGACGCCGTGGTCATGGATACCCCGTTTGTCGTGCTCTGCCGTGAGGACTGCCTGGGGTTGTGCCCCACGTGCGGCGCCAACCTCAACGAGGGTGACTGCGGCTGCGCCGCTCGGGCCGAGGAGGCTTGGGTCGATTCGGACGAGAACCCCTTCGCCGCTTTGAAGGGCCTCACGTTTGACGATTAGCCCCTGCGCGCCTTGGCTGCTTTCTTTGCCGAGCGCGTAGATTCGAATGTTTTTTTGGATATACATTTTGTGTATGCAGGCACTTTCTGTTAGTATCGTTGCTTGCGCGTAATCGCCGCCAGTTATGAGTTGTAAGGAAGGTCAACATGCCAGTACCTAAGCAAAAAAAGGGTCGCGCTAAGACGCACTCTCGTCGTTCGACGAACATGAAGATCAACGCCGCTTCTCAGTCCACCTGCCCTCGCTGCGGTGCCGTGAAGCTCCCGCACCACGTGTGCGGCAACTGCGGTTTCTATAAGGACCGCGAGGTCATCGTCGTCGAGTAAACTCGACTGGCGGTTACGTTGAGTTGATTATGGCCGGCTCTCCCGAGTCGGCCATTTCTCTATCGAGGGGGTTCACATGGATCGAGTGCGCGTGTGCGTTGACGCCGTGGGCGGGGACGAGCCGGCCGAGGTCGTGCTTTCGGGCATCGAGGCGGCGCTTGAGGCAGATCCCAATCTGGAGGTGCTCGTCGCGGGGCCCGAAGACGTGGTCTCCGGCTTTTGCGAGGCGCATGAGCGCGCCGAGGCCCTCATCGCGCCCGATGTCATCACCATGGAGGACGACCCGATCACCGCGGTCATGAAGCGCCGCAAGTCGTCTATCGTGCTCGGCTGTCGCGCTGTGAAGAAGGGGCAGGCCGCGGGTTTCTTCTCGGCCGGCTCCACGGGTGCCATCACCGCTGCGGGAACGGCATACGTCACGCCGTTCAAGGTGCTGCAGGATGGCAAGCGCTCCGCCGTGCGCCCCTGCCTTACAAACGCCCTGCCCAATCGCCGCGGCGGCCTCACAGTCCTGTGCGATATGGGGGCAAACCCCGATGTCGAGCCCATGGACGTCGTCCGCTTCGCCCAGATGGGCGCGGCCTACGCCAGCTGTGTGCTCGGTATCGAGCATCCGCGTGTCGGGCTGTTGTCCAACGGCACCGAGGAGCACAAGGGCAGCGTGTTCACCCAAGCCTGCTATCCGCTCATGGAACAGCATGTCGCGGGGTTCTCGGGCAATTGCGAGGGGACGGATCTCACGAGCGGCGACGTCGACGTCGTCGTGTGCGACGGCTTTGCGGGCAACATCGCCCTGAAATCCATCGAGGGTGCCGCGAAGTTCATGATGGAGGAGCTGAAAGCGGGTTTGATGTCCTCCATCAAGGGAAAGATCGCCGCGATGCTCATGAAGCCGATGCTGCGCAACCTCAAGCACACGCTCAGCGGAGACGCGAAGGGCGGGGCGGTGCTTCTCGGCTTGCAGGGCGTCGTGATGATCGGGCATGGCGCCACGAGCGCCGAAGCGGTCAAAAACGGCACGCTCGCCTGTGCGGCGGCCATCCGTCAGGGTCTCGTCGCGAGCGTCGCCTCGTCGATGGGACTTGAAGCGTAGACATCATCCCTTTGCATGCGTTTGCGTCCCGATGCAGTCGTGCGGACATGTGCTTCGCGCGGATGCGTCGGGGCGTTGCAGTTTGGTGTGTGCTCCCCATGTGCTTGGGGTAGAATGACAGCCATGTGTGAATGGCCGTCGCGCTCGCGGCGGTGTTACGGAAGGGAGCAATCCATGGCACTCGATCGCACTGAGATCTTCGATAAGGTCTGCGAGATCGCCTCCGACGTCCTCGGCGTTGAGGCGAGTGAATTGTCCGATGAGACCACCTTCGACGACCTCGACGCCAATTCGCTCGACCGCCTGCAGCTCGTGACCGCCATGGAGGACGAGTTCGACATCGAAATCGACGACGATAAGCTCATGGCCATCAATTCCGTCGCCGAGGCGATCGACGCCATCGAGCAGACCCTGGGGGAGTAGCCCTTGTCCATTAGCGATAAGCTCGCGCGTGCCCAGGACATCTGCGGGCACGAGTTTCACGATACTACGATATTGCGCAGCGCCATCACCCACCCCTCCGCCGTTGAGGGCGAGCCCGTCTCGGCTTCGTATGAGCGCCTCGAGTTCCTCGGTGACTCCATCCTGGGGTCGATCGTGGCTCTCACGCTATTCAAGACCTATGGGGATTTCGATGAAGGCAAGCTCACGCGCCTCAAGGTATCGCTCGTCTCGGGCGTGACCTTGTCTGAGGTCGGTCGCGAGCTCGGCATCGACCAGGTGATCATCCTGGGCGCCTCCGAGCAGGGCACCGGCGCGCGCGGCATGCATTCCGCGCTCGAAAACGTCTATGAGGCCCTGGTGGGTGCGTTGTACCTCGATGGGGGCTGGGAGGCCGCCGAGGCTTTCATCATGCGCACCCTAAAACCGCATCTCGCCACCGAGCGTGCCGAGCACCCCTCGAATCCCAAGAGCTTCTTGCAGGAATGCGTCCAGTCCGACCATATGGAGGCCCCGTCGTACAAGGTCGTCGGCGAGGAGGGCCCTGCCCATGAGCCCACGTTCACCGCCGTCGCGCTGGTGGACGGCATTCGTCGCGGTCGTGGCACCGGTTCGTCCAAAAAGGAGGCCGAGGCCGCAGCCGCGCTTGATGCGCTCGACCGCATGGGCTACACGACGAACGGTGTCATCTTGAAGAAAAAGCTCGGTTAGCGAGGCATCCGTGTACCTGAAGTCGCTTACCCTCAAAGGTTTCAAGTCGTTTGCCGACCGTGCCCATATGACATTCGAACCGGGGCTCACGGTCATCGTCGGCCCCAACGGGTCGGGCAAGTCGAACGTCTCGGATGCCATTTTGTGGGTCCTCGGTGAGCAGAGCGCCAAGCAGCTTCGCGGCCAGGCGATGGAGGACGTTATCTTTTCCGGGTCGTCTGCCCGCAAGCCCGTCGGCGTCGCCGAGGTGACGCTCGTTCTCGACAACTCCGACCACATGCTCCCGGTCGACTTCAACGAGGTCGCCATCACGCGTCGCATGTACCGCTCGGGCGAAAGCGAATACCTCATCAACTCGAGTCCCTGCCGTCTCATGGACATTCAGGACATCCTGCACGATTCCGGTCTTGGCAAGGACACGCACTCCATTATCTCGCAGGGCAAGCTCGACGCCATTTTGCAGAGCCGCCCCGAGGAGCGCCGCAGCCTCATCGAGGAGGCCGCGGGTATCTCCAAGCACAAGCGCCGCAAGGAGCGCGCGCTGCGCAAGATCAAGAGCATGGACGAACACCTTACGCGTGCCCGCGATATCAACCGCGAGATCACGCGTCAGCTCAAGCCCCTCGAGCGCCAGGTCGACCGTGCACGAAAATACAAGGACCTGTCCAGTCGCGCCACCGAGCTCACGCAGATCCTCGCTGTCGATGAGCTTCGCCAGCTCCAGGCCCAGTGGGCCGACCTTGAGAGTTCATCTCGAGAGAGCGCCGCGGCACTTGAGCTCGCCCGGTACCGTTTGTCCGAGAAGGAGCGCGAGCTCGAGAAGCTTCAGGTCATGTTGGAGGAGAAGGGCCTGTTCGTCGGCGATTTGGGTGAACAGCGCCGCCATATGCAAGACGTCGTGGGGCGCATCGGGTCCGACATGCGCCTGCTGGAGGAAAAGGGCCGCAACATGGTCGCGCGGCTCTCGGAGATGAGGGGCACGCTCTCCGGATCCGAGCACCAGCGCCGCCGTATAGTGGAAGAGTTTTCCGATATCAATCGCCAGCTCGATGAAGAGCGCGCCGCCGCCGAGGTGGCCGGTTCCGACGTCGCGCGCCTCGAGCCCGCCGCCGACGAGCTGCATGCTCGCCGCGTGGAGCTCGATGACGCCATCTCTGCGCTCACGCGGGAGCAGCGCGAGGTCCAGCGCACTGCCGACAGTGCCGCCCTGGAGCTCGTGAAGGTCAAGGAGACGCTCTCAAACGCCGAGATCGAGGACGGGATGTACGCGCGCCGCCTTGAGCAGATCGACGACGAGGTCGACGAGCTCAAGGCATCGCTCGACCATCGCAGGGGCCGCTCCGAAGAGCTCGAGGCCGAGCTCGAAGGCGCTCGCGCGGCGCGCGATGAGGCCAAGGCTGCCGTCGACGTTGCCATCGCCGCACTTGCCGAACTTCGCGAGAAAGAGGCGCAGGCGCGCGAGAAGCTCGCCGATGTGAAGTCCGAGCTCTCGGGTCTGCGCAAGGTGGATGCGAGCCTCAGCGACGCATCCCCCCTCGTGGCGCGGATGGTGAGCAACCACCCCGCCTCGATCGCCGCGCGCCTGTCCGACGTGATCGAGGCGCCTCGTGAGCTCGAGGGGCTCGTCGAGACGCTGCTCGCCTCCGATATCGAGGCCCTCGTCTGCATGAGCGGCGAGGACCTGGCGCGCGTCGCGGCTGATGCGCTCGAGATGGACGACGCCACCGGGGAGGCCTTGCTGCTTCCCCGCGATATAGCCGCCCTTGCGACGCCTCAGGGTGCAGCGGGATATCGCTTGGTTGAACGCCTGCACGTTCGTGAGGGGTACGGCCCAGTCGTTGCCGCTCTTCTCGGTCACGTGTATGTGGTGGAGTCGCTTGATGCGGCCCTGAGTGCACCTGCCGTTGCGGGCGTCTTGTACGTCACGCCCGATGGCGCACGCGTCCGCGACGGCGGCGTCGTGCGGGTGGGCGGGTCCAGCGGGGCCGCGGCAGGCTCGTTGGAGCGTAAGCGCCGCATTCGCGAACTCGAGGGCTTCGAGCCCGATCTGTGTGCGGTCTTCGAGCGGGCGGGGGAGCGCGTCTTGGAGGCGACTCAGGCCATCGATGAGGCTCGCGCGACCGAGCGCGAGGCGGCCGGCTCGATCTCTCGCCTTGAGGGCGAGCATGCGTCCCTTCTGTCCGAAATCGGCCGCATGGAGCATTCACTGTCCGTCAAACTGGGTGAGCGGGGCAACCTCGCCCGCAGACGCGAGGATGCCGCGGCTTCGGTGAGACAGGCGCAGCCTCGCGTGGACGAGCTCACAGCAGTGCGCGACCAGTCTCTCTCCAAGCTCGATGAGCTCAGCTCCAAAATCATGGATGCCCAAGATGACCTCGAGCGCTTGAGGCGCGACGATGCCGAGGCTGGCTCGAAGCTCGCCGACGCCCGCGTGCGTCTCGCCCGCGCCAACGAGCGCGTGAAGAGCCTCTCCGGGCGCGCCCCGGAGCTCGAGCGACGCCTTGAGGGCATCGAGAGGCGCATTCACGGGACCGAGCAATCGGCCCGTTCGCTTGAGGTGCTTCGCCTGCGCGTCGACCCCCTGCACGACAGGTACCAGGCGCTTTCCGAGTGCGCTATGGACTGGGCGGCCCGCCTGCGCGACCGCGCCTCGCTCGAGGAGGCCGATTCCGCCTCGCTCAAGCGCACCATCGAGGACGCGAAGGGTGAGGTCGCCCGCGCGAAGGTCGAGGTCGATCTGGCCACGGCCTCGGTGAATGAGGCCAAAGTAGCCCGCGGCAAGCTCGAGGTCCAGGTCGAGACAGCCGTCCGAGCGATCACCGCGGACGGCTCGACGGTGCTCGAGGAGGCCCTGAAGCTTCCCGCGCCGACCGACCGTGCGGCCGCGGAGCGCGAACTCAACAGCCTGGTGCGCCAGATCAACAACTTGGGCCCCGTCAATCAGGTCGCGATGGAGGAGTACGAGACACTTAAGGCACGTGCCGATTACATCGCGCGGCAGCTTGAGGACCTCGAGTCCGCGCGAAAGGCCCTCACCAAAATCACCGCCGCGATCGACCGCAAGATGCGCTCGAGCTTCTTGACCACCTTCGAGAAGGTCGATGAGAATTTCCGCGAGGTCTTCTCCATGCTGTTCCCCGGTGGTCAGGCCCATCTGGAGATGACGGACCCCGAGCATCCGGCCGAGACGGGCATCGAGGTCGTCGCGCAGCCTAAGGGGAAGCGCATCACCAAGATGATGCTCATGAGCGGCGGCGAGAAGTCGCTGACAGCGCTTGCCCTGCTCTTCGCTGTGTACCGCACGCGCACCGTGCCGTTTTACGTGCTCGACGAGGTCGAGGCGGCGCTTGACGACTCGAACCTCTCGAAGCTCATCGGCGCCATCGACTACTTGCGTCAAACCACGCAGCTCCTCGTCATCTCGCATCAGCGCCGCACGATGGAGGACGCCGATGTCTTGTACGGTGTCTCCATGCAGGCCGACGGCGTCAGCCGCGTCGTCAGTCAAAAACTCGATCGCGAAACCGGAAAGGTCGTGAATGCCTAATGGGTCTGTTCGATTCCCTCAAGCGTGGACTTGAGCGCAGCCGCGAGGCCTTGAATGAGGTTTTCTACTTCGGCGGTGAGGTCGATGAGAGTTTCTGGGAGGAGCTCGAGGATACCCTCGTCATGGGCGATATGGGCGGCGAGATCGCCATGCGCGTCACCGATGATCTCCGCGAGATGGCGGCTCGCAAGAACCTCAAGACCGCCGATCAGCTTCGCGGCGCCCTCGCCGAGCGCCTGTGCGAGTTTTTCGTCGAGTCCGAGACCGATCTGTTTGACGATACGCCGAGCTGCGTGTTGTTCGTCGGTATCAACGGCGCCGGCAAGACGACGACCGTCGGCAAGATCGCGAGCGCCGAGGCGAAGTCGGGCAAGCGCGTGATCATCGGCAGCGCCGATACCTTCCGCGCCGCAGCGATCGAGCAGCTCGACGTGTGGGGCCAGCGCGCCGGCGTCCCGGTGATCAAGCGCGACCGCGGCTCTGACCCCGCAAGCGTGTGCTATGACGTGCTCGATGAGGCCGAGTCCCTGTCCAGCGAGCTCGTACTGATCGACACCGCGGGTCGTCTGCACTCTAGCCCCGAACTCATGCGTGAGCTCGCCAAGGTCGTCAAGGTCACCCGCAAGCGCGCCGAGGCGTTTGCCGGCGGCCCCATGCCGGTCCACGTCGTTCTCGTGATCGACTCCGCCACCGGTCAAAACGGCCTTGCGCAGGCCCAGGAGTTCAATGATGCGCTCGGCCTTGACGGCATCATCATGACCAAGCTTGACGGCACGGCCAAGGGCGGCATCGCGCTTGCCGTTGCCGAGCAGCTCAAGCTGCCGATTTACCGCATCGGCGTCGGCGAACAGGTCGAGGACCTCCAGAAGTTCGATGCCCGCGCGTTCTGCCGCGCGCTCGTCGGGCTCGACTAAGCTTCGTCAGCCTCAATGTGGAGACAGGTGCTACATTGAGGCGCTTCGCGTACGTGCGTATTCCGTCGACCTTGCTCGAGTTCCTGTCGCTTGCGTGAGGTCCGTAATCTGAATGTTGGGAGAAACCATGGCAGCCTTCGGATCGCTTTCCGACCGCTTGAACGACACCTTTGACAGCCTTCGCGGCAAGGGCAAACTCACCGAGGCCGACATCAGCGTCGCCATGCGCGAGATTCGCATGGCCCTGCTCGAGGCGGACGTCAACTACCGTGTCGTCAAGGATTTCGTCACCCGTACCAAGGAGCGCTGCCTCACCGCGGAGGTCATGGAGTCGCTCACCCCGGCTCAAAACGTCGTGAAGATCGTCCTCGACGAGCTCACCGCCCTTTTGGGAGGCACTGAGAGCAAGCTCGTGCTGTCAAGCCGCATCCCCAACGTCATCATGCTCGTCGGCTTGCAGGGCTCCGGTAAGACGACCGCTGCCGTCAAGCTCGCCTACATGCTCAAGAAGCAAGGCAGAAGCCCGTTGCTCGCCGCCTGTGACGTGTACCGCCCCGCCGCAGCAGATCAGCTGGCGACGCTCGGTGGCGAAATCGGGGTCCCAGTGTTTCGCGGAGACGGCAAGCACCCGGTGGACATCGCGCGCGCGTCGATTCGCGAGGCCGTTGACACCATGCGCGACGTCGTCATCGTCGACACCGCCGGTCGCCTGCAGATTGATGAGGAGATGATGCAGGAGGCCGTCGATATCAAGAAGACGGTCAAGCCCGATCAGGTGCTCATGGTCGTCGACGCCATGACCGGCCAGGACATCGTCAACGTGGTATCGACGTTTGCCGAGCGCACCGACTTCGACGGTGTCATCATCTCCAAGCTCGATGGCGATGCCCGCGGTGGCGGCGCGCTTTCGGTCCGCGAGGTCACCGGCAAGCCGATCAAGTTCGTCTCCATGGGTGAGAAGCCCGATTCGCTTGAGGTGTTCAACCCCGAGCGCATGGCCAAGCGCATCCTCGGCATGGGCGACGTCATCGGTATCATCGAGAAGGCCCAGGAGGCTGCCACCGCCGAGCAGCTCGCCTCTGCCGAGCGCATGCTGCGCGACGGTTTCACCATGGACGATATGCTCGAGCAGATGAAGGCCGTCAAGAAGATGGGCGGCATGAAGGGCATCCTCGGCATGCTTCCCGGAGGTCAGCGCGCGCTCAATCAGATGGGCGGCAACCTCGATGAGAAGATTTTCGACCGCAACGAGGCCATCATCTTGTCGATGACGGCCGAGGAGCGCCGTCGCCCCTCCATTATCAACGGTCAGCGTCGCGCGCGCATTGCCCGCGGTTGCGGCCTCACTCCCACGGACGTCAACGCCCTCATGAAGCAGTGGGGCGAGATGAACAAGATGATGGGCAAGGTGCGCGCCATGACTCAGCAGCAGTCTGGTGGCAAAAAGGGGAAGAAGGGCAAAAAGGGCAAGAAAATGCGCATGCCCGGCGTTCCCGGCATGGGCGGCATGAACATGAATCAGCTCATGAACCAGATGGGTGGCATGTCCGACATGGATAAGCTGATGCAGATGAACGACCAGTTCAAGCGGAAGTAGGTTTTCATGAGCAAGGCCGACCAACTGTTTGTATCCATGTGTCGCGACATTCTTGATCACGGCACGACCACGGAAGGGGAGCGCGTCCGCCCGGTTTGGGAGGACGGCACCCCTGCCTACACCATCAAGAATTTCGGCGTCACCAACCGCTATGATCTGCGCGAGGAGTTTCCCGCGCTCACACTTCGCCGCACCGCGCTCAAGTCTGCTATGGACGAGGTGTTGTGGATCTACCAGAAGAAATCCAACAACATCAACGACCTCAAGTCCCATATCTGGGACCAGTGGGCCGATGAGACGGGTTCGATCGGCAAGGCCTACGGGTATCAGATCGCGCAGAAGTCGCACTACAAGGAAGGCGACTTCGATCAGATGGACCGCGTTCTGTACGACCTCACGCACACGCCGTACTCCCGCCGCATCATGACGAACATGTACACGTTCTCCGACCTCTCCGAGATGCATCTGTACCCGTGCGCCTACAGTGTCACCTACAACGTCACCGCCGAGCCCGGCTATGACAAACCCGTGCTCAACATGGTCCTTATGCAGCGCAGCCAGGATATTCTCGCGGCGAACAACTGGAACGTGTGCCAGTACGCCATCCTGCTCATGATGGTCGCTCGCCACTGCGACATGATCGCTGGCGAGCTGCTGCACGTCATTGTCGACGCGCACATCTACGACCGTCATGTCGACATCGTGCGCGAGCTTATTGAGCGTCCGCAGTACCCGGCGCCCAAGGTCTCGCTCAATCCCGAGGTCACTAATTTCTATGATTTCACGACGGACGATTTGATCGTCGAGGGTTACGAGCACGGCCCCCAGGTCAAAAACATTCCGATTGCGGTGTAACCTTTATACGCTGCCCCTGCGCCGCCCCATATCATCCCGTGCTCAAACAGTCCTGCTCGCACGAAGAGCCCACTGGGCTCTTCGGCTCGTTCGGAACTGCGCGCGGGACGATATGGGGCGGCGCAGGGGCAGCGTACGGTCGGCGCGAGCTTGATGAAGGAGTGAATATGGCCTGTCAATTAAAGGCAATCGTTGCGGTATGCGACGACTGGGGGATCGGGCGTGATGGGGAGATGGTTGTGTCCAATCGCGCTGATATGAGGCATTTCGTCAATAAGACGAAGGGGCATCCGGTCATCATGGGCCGCAAGACCCTCGAGAGCTTTCCCGGCGGCCGTCCGCTCAAGGACCGTCGCAACATCGTGCTCACCCGCGATATGTCTTTCTCGCGCGAGGGGGTCGAAGTCGTTCATGCAATCGATGAGGCGCTCGCCGCCGTCGCGGACGAGGAGGTCGCCTGGGTCATCGGCGGGGGCGCGGTGTACGAGCAGTTCCTGCCGTATTGCGACGAGGCCGAGATCACTCATAATCATGTGATCCATCCTGCAGATACGTTTTTCCCCAACCTCGATGAGAATCCAGAGTGGGAGGCTGTCGATCACCAAGGAGAATGCACTGTAGGCGAGGGTCAGGGTGATGTCGGCTTGCGTTACGAGTTCGTGACGTATCGCCGTGCTGCGCTCGGCATTCCCAATGAGGCTGTTCGTTAGATGGGATACGGTATGCAGTTCAAGATGGTCCGCTTCGAGATTGTTTCCACACGATGAGCAGGGGGAATATCGACATCATCCGCATTGCCAGCCTTGAAGACCCGAGGTTGGAGGCTTATACGATGCTTACCGAGCGTCAGCTCCGGTCTGTGCTCGAGCCCGAGAAGGGGATCTTCATCGCCGAAAGCGGCAAGGTGATTGAGCGCGCGGTCGAAGCCGGGCTTGAACCCGTGAGCTTTCTTTTGGGTGAGCGTTGGCTCGAACAGCTGACGCCGCTCCTCGAGAAGGTTGCCGCGCAGCATGCTGAGCGCGAGGTCCCCGTCTTCGTTGGCGAGATGGCTTTACTCGAACGGCTCACCGGGTTTTCCGTGACGCGGGGTGCCCTCGCGGCATTTCGCCGGCCTCCCTTGGCCGATCCGCGTGACTTCCTGGCGGGCTTGGTCGAGCGTGCGGAGGGACGTCCGGTTCGCGTGTGCGTGCTCGAGGGCATCGTCGACCATTCCAACGTCGGCGCCATCTTCCGCTCGGCCGCCGCGCTCAATGTCGACGGCATTCTCGTGAGCCCCACATGCGTCGATCCTCTGTACCGTCGTTCCGCCCGGGTGTCCATGGGCACGGTGTTCCAGGTCCCCTGGACGCGCATTGGCACCGAGGCCCGCGCATGGCCGCACGACGGCCTTTCGGTTCTCAAGGACGCCGGATTCACCTGTTCGGCCATGGCCCTGTCCGACGATTCTGTTTCGTTGGACGACCCCTGTCTGCTCGACATCGATCGCCACGCCATCTTCATGGGCACCGAGGGTTCGGGGCTCCAGGCAAAGACCATCCTCGGGTGCGATAAGACGATCAGGATTCCCATGGCGCACGGGGTCGATTCCCTCAACGTCGCGGCTGCCAGTGCCGTTGCATTCTGGCAGCTCTGCCCGCATGTGGACAACAGGTATCACTATCGGCCCGGAATGTTTGCGTAGGCGCTGCCCATCTCGGCGGGGTGTTCATGTTTTGGACGTTTAGCGAACCGTGCTCGGGGGTACCCTTAGAGCATTACTGAACGTACGGATGGAGCTATCCCAGATGGAAATGGACGATCATAAGCGTAGAAGGAACCTCATCCTCTACATGCTCATCGCGTTTGCTGTGTACCTTGTGCTCAGCAGCGTGTTGTTCCCCAACTTCAAAAACGGTGGACTCGAGGTCAAGGACGTTACCTACTCCCAGCTTCTCGACGATCTGAAAGACAAGAAGGTCGACGAGATCAGCTACACCACAGATGATGCCCAGGCCCTCTATACACTCAAGGGGCAGGAGGGCAAGGCGTATCGCACAACCACGATGCCGACTGATGTCGACCTCACCAATCGCATCGAAGAGGCCGGGGCGAAGCTGCAGGTGACGATTCCCAAGCAGGATTCCGGCATGTGGACGTACCTGTTCATCACCGTTATCGCGCCCATGCTCATCTTCTTCCTGCTCGGCTGGTGGCTCAACCGCCGCATGAAGAAGGCGATGGGGGACGACAACCCCTCGATGGACTTCTCGGGTGGCGGCTTTGGCGGTCTTGGTGGTGGCAACCTCGGCAAGTCCGGCGCGCGCATCGTCGCATCGAAGGACGTCGGTGTGACGTTTAAGGATGTCGCTGGTCAGGAGGAGGCCAAGGAATCCCTGAAGGAGGTCGTCGACTTCCTGGAGAACCCGAAGCGCTACGAGGAGATCGGCGCCAAGCTGCCGCGCGGTGCCCTGCTCGTCGGGCCTCCCGGCACCGGTAAGACCCTGCTCGCCAAGGCGGTCGCCGGCGAGGCGGGTGTTCCGTTCTTCTCGATTTCCGGCTCCGAGTTCGTCGAGATGTTCGTCGGCCGTGGCGCCGCCAAGGTACGCGACCTGTTCAAGCAAGCCAAGGAGAAGGCCCCCTGCATCGTTTTCATCGATGAGATCGACACCATCGGCAAGAAGCGCGACGGTGGCGGTTTCTCTGGCAACGACGAGCGCGAGCAGACGCTCAACCAGCTCTTGACTGAGATGGACGGCTTTGACAATCAAAAGGGTATCGTCGTACTCGCGGCGACCAACCGCCCCGATTCGCTCGACGCCGCCCTGCTGCGCCCCGGCCGCTTTGACAGGCGCGTTCCGGTTGAGCTGCCCGACCTTGCCGGTCGCAAGGCCATCCTCGAGCTTCATTCCAAGGACGTGAAGACCGAGCCCGGCATCGATCTGAGCGCCATTGCCCGCGCGACGCCGGGTGCCTCCGGCGCCGATCTCGCCAACATCATCAACGAGGGCGCGCTGCGCGCCGTTCGCCTCGGCCGCAAGCGCGCCACACAGGAGGATTTCGAGGAGAGCGTCGAGGTCGTCATCGCGGGCCAGCAGCGCAAGTCCACGGTGCTGTCCGATCATGAGAAGCAGGTTGTCGCCTACCATGAGATCGGCCATGCGATCGTCGCCGCCCGCCAGAAGGGTTCCGCCCCGGTTACCAAGATCACGATCGTTCCCCGCACGAGCGGCGCGCTCGGATACACGATGCAGGTCGAGGAGGACGAGCGCTTCCTCACCACGCGCCAGGAGGTCTTGGACAAGCTCGCCGTGTACTGTGGTGGCCGTGCTGCCGAGGAGCTCATTTTTGGTGAGATGACCACGGGCGCCGCAAACGATATCGAGCAGGCGACGAAGCTCGCGCGCAACATGATCACGCGATTCGGCATGTCCGAAGAGTTTGGCATGATGGCCTTGGGCACGGTGCAGAACGCGTATCTCAACCAGGACACGTCGCTCACCTGCGCTCCCGGCACAGCCGAGCGCGTGGATGCCGCTGTTCTCAAGCTCATCTCCGAGGCTCACGATCGCGCCATGCAGATGCTCAAGGAAAACAAGTTCAAGCTGCATGAGCTCGCTCATTACCTGTACAAGAAGGAGACCATCACCGGTGAGGAGTTCATGAGCCTGCTCACCCGTGAGAACCCCCTGATGCCCAAGGCCCCTCAGGAGTAAGCCCCGTGTCATCGGCGCCGTGTGCATTCGCCTCGGCGCCGATGGCGCATTCTTAGTGTATTGGTGCCGGGGGCGAATGGCACAGTGTGCCCCGAGACGTCTGATGATCATTGCCTTGTGCGCTTATCTCGGCGGGCCATGATCATCTTTTCTTTGGGAGACCCGAAAGGACCCTATGTTCGAAACAACTGCCGACCTCAGGTTTGCCGTGCTCATCGATGCCGACAACGTGAGTGAGAAATACATCAAGGTGATCCTCGATGAGATCGCCAACGCCGGCGTGGCAACATACAAGCGCATCTATGGCGACTGGACCAGTCCTCGTCTGGCCAGCTGGAAGAGCTGCCTGCTGGATAACTCGATCATCCCCATGCAGCAGTACAGCTACACCTATGGCAAAAATGCAACGGACTCCGCGATGATCATTGACGCCATGGACATTCTCTACTCCGGGACGGTCGACGGCTTCGCGATCGTCAGCTCGGATTCCGATTTCACGCGCCTCGTCGCTCGTCTACGCGAGAGCGGCATGGTCGTCATCGGCATGGGCGAGCAAAAGACCCCCAAGCCGTTTATCTCCGCATGCAACCAATTCAAGTACCTTGACCTGCTGTACGCCCGTCAGGACGAGGAGGCCGAGGTGGCTGATGCGGTTGTCGCCTCGCGCGGCGATGAAGCGGATGATGCTGGCTTGCGGTTCTCCTCGCGTCGCCGTCGACGCAGGCCCGGGGACTCGGGCGGCGCGCAGGGCGACGGCTCGGTTCAGGCCGACTGCTGCGCATGTGATGACGGTGAGGATGACCTTGAGGGAGACGTCGCCTTTGGCGAGATGAGCCGCGCTGACAAGCGACGCCATCTGCGTGCCATCCGCTGTGCCATCAACGCCATCATCGATTCGTTTGCCGATGAGGACGGATGGGTGTCCTTGGGCCAGCTGGGCGATCAGCTCTCCAAGCGCCTTCCCGATTTCGACGTTCGAAACTACGGCTTTAAGCGCCTTCGCCCGTTCTTGAAGTCCCTGGGCGTTTACGAATTCAACGAGCCGGCAGGTGAGCAGGGCAAGCGTCAGATCTATCTCCGCCAACGCGAACCTTAATGCCCAATTTGGGGACGGGTGCAGAATTACACATTGCAACGCCTCGGAGCGTTTCGAAATACGTGGAGGACTTGAGGTTTTCCTTGGTGAAAGCACAGTTCTTGTGTATACTCTCAAACGTTTGTTCAACCTATGTGCCGGCGTACGCGTGCGGCACCTCTAGAAGAGTAAGGAATCTGTCATGGATTACATCCGCGCAATCGAGCGTCAGCAGATCCGCGAGGACATGCCTCGCATCCTCGTCGGCGACAACGTCAAGGTCCACTACCGCATTAAGGAAGGCGACCGCGAGCGCGTCCAGGTCTTCCAGGGCGACGTCATCCGTCTCCAGGGTGCCGGTTCCCGTGAGACCTTCACCGTCCGCAAGGTGTCTTACGGCGTTGGCGTTGAGCGCACCTTCCCGGTTCACTCTCCCAAGATCGCCAAGCTCGAGGTTGTCCGTCACGGCAAGGTCCGTCGCGCCAAGCTGTACTACCTGCGCGACAAGGTGGGCAAGGCTGCTCGTATCCCCGAGAAGCGCTAAGCTCCATCGAGCAAACAGATCCGTTGAGAACGGGCCGCTCTTTTGGAGCGGTCCGTTTTCTCATATTCAGATTCATGACCCGCGCGATTTGGGCAAGGTGAAGTGATGGCAAATCAGACGAGTTCCGCTTCTGCGGCGCAGGTGGCGGCTGAGCTCGCAAGCGCGTCTTTTGAGGAGACCGAGTCACTTGTGGAGCGGTATGCCGAAGATCCGCGTCGTCAGGTTCAGCAGGCGTGTCAGCGCGCTCTTCGCCGTCATGAGAAGGAGCTCGCCGAGCGATGCCGAGTTGATGCCATGTATGAGGCGATGCGTTCGTTTGGCGGGGAGGGCCTTGTGCTCGGAGTCGACGAGGTCGGTCGCGGGTCGGTCGCCGGCCCGCTGACGGTTTGTGCGGTGTGCCTCCCCGACGAGCCCCGTATCTGGGGGATTAATGATTCCAAGCAATTGTCGGCTGCCAAACGAGAGATGCTCGCCATGCGCATAGCCGACGTCGCGACGGCGATTGGCATTTGCCACATCTCGCCTGCTCGTATCGACGAGGCCGGTATGGGGCGTGCGCTGCGTGAGGCCGTTGCCGGGGCGGTTGCCGATACCGGTGTGGCCCCCGATTGCGTGCTGATGGACGGCAACCCGTTGGGTGCCGTCGCTTGCGAAAAGAACGTGGTCAAAGGCGATGCGACGGTGGCTTGCATCGCAGCGGCATCGATTGTCGCAAAAGTGACGCGAGACGAGCTCATGGTTGAGCTGGATGCGGAATACCCGGAATACCATTTTGCACAATCCAAGGGCTATGCATCCGCCGAACACATCCAAGCGATTAAGGAACGCGGTCTGTCACCCGTTCACCGCGTGAGCTTTTGCGGAAACTTTCTGGAGACTGCCCGGCTGTTTTAACCGGTCTTCCTCCAATCCTTCATAGATTCCGTTCTGGTATCAGGGATTTCGTCGCCGTGTTCGACGAGTCTGGATGCGCGTAAGAGCCCTGTGCCAAAAACATGAACGAAACCGTCAGAGGTGCTCGTGGATACTCCCCTCATCTTGTAGAAAGGGGGAGGCCATGGGCACGTGTGAAAACAGGGAGGCGGCTCGCGAGGTCGTCAACCGCGTCATGAGCGGCGATCATCAGGCGCTGGCTGATGGTGCCGCACGGGATATGTCGGCAAAGCTGCTCGGTGCAATAGGGGAGGAGCTTGCTGCGCGGTACCTCGAAGGGCGCGGATATGATCTGGTTGACCGAAACTATCGCTGCCTGGAGGGTGAGGCAGATATCGTGGCCATCGATCCGGACAGCGGAGAGGCCGTGCTGGTGGAGGTCAAAACCAGGCGCTCTCGGACGACAGATGAAGTGTTTCCGGAGGAGGCGGTGACGCCCCGCAAGCAACAGCGATATCGCCGCATAGCGGCGCAGTTTTCCTTGGATCATTATCCCTGTCCCGCAATTCGCTTCGATGTGATCGCCGTCACGATTTTGCCTGACGGGATGGGGTCGATTCGTCATCTGTTCGGGGCCTTTGATTGGGAGGCCCAATAATGACCATTGCGAAGACGTATTGCGTTCATGCGGCGTGCATCCGCGGGGTCGAGGCGATTCCCGTGACCGTCGAGGTTTCAAATTCCGGATCAATACCTGGCATCACCATTGTGGGCATGGCAGACTCCACGGTTCTCGACGCCCGTCAACGCATCAGGTGTGCATTGAGGTCGAGCGGCTTCTCGATTCCACGCACAACGTTCACCGTGAGTCTTGCCCCCGGTGACGTGCGGAAAACAGGCTCGGGTCTCGACTTGCCCATCGCCATAGCCATTCTCGCCCTATCGGGCCAAATTCCGATTGCCGGTATCGATGACTGCCTGTTTGCTGGGGAGCTCGCGCTCGACGGTGCGGTCAAGGGTGTTCGGGGCGAGGTCGCCTATCAGGCGCTTGCCAGGGAATTGGGCTTGATGTACGTGGGCGGTTGGCTGGAATCGCACGTCCCGCTCTCGGGGATCTCCTGTCGCTATCTCAAGGAGATTGGTGCGCTGGTCCAAGGGGTGGAAGATGGGACCCAAGGGTACCGTATGGAGCCGGAGTCTACGCGCGTGCGGCCTGTGCCTCTTGATTTTTCTGACGTGTGCGGGCAGGAGATCGCGAAACGAGGGATATGCGTCGCGGCAGCAGGAGGATTGGGCCTCCTTATGGTCGGGGCGCCCGGTTCCGGCAAGACCATGCTTGCTCGCCGCATGACGGGGATACTGCCGGCCATTGACGAGGAGGAGTGCCAGGACGCTCTCCAAATCCATTCGGTCATCGGTGAGCCCACCGATTTTCTGCTTCGCGGCGAGCGCCCCTATCGCAGCCCGCACCATAGCATCTCAGCTGCGGGACTCGTAGGGGGCGGAAGGCCGGTTAGGCCGGGCGAGATCAGCCTGGCGCACGGTGGTGTGCTGTATTTGGATGAACTTGCGGAGTTCCCGTCTCATGTCTTGCAGATGCTTCGCCAGCCACTCGAGGACGGGCTTGTGCGCATCGTCCGTGTCGATGGGGCGTATACGTTCCCAGCGCGTTTTCAGCTTGTCGCCGCGAGCAATCCGTGCCCGTGCGGGTACTACGGGGACCGCGACATCGCGTGTCGTTGCTCGGACGCGGCCATCCACCGGTACCGTTCGAAGTTGGGCGGCCCCCTGGCCGACCGCATCGACATCATCCTCAACATCGCCCGCCCCGACCCGGCTCTCATCATGGCGGGTATCGAGGGGCAGGCCACCGCAGACCTTCGAGATCTTGTTGAGACAGGCAGGGCGTTTTGCGCATGGAGGGAAGCGAAGGACGAGTCTCAGGGGTCTTCACCGGAGGCGCATTCGCTGGATTCCGCATTGGCTTCATTTGATATCGATGCGGACGGCCGTGAAGTGCTGTTGGAGCTGTCGGCCCACGCGCATCTGAGCGGCAGGGGAATGGTGAGGTTGAGCCGCATCGCCCGCACCATAGCTGACATAGCAGAATCGGAGCGTGTGCAAGATCAGCATGTTCTCGAGGCTTCTCAACTTCAGGGGAGGCGCGGCGATGAGTGCTTGTGATGATGGTAGGGAGATCGCGCGCGGGGATGCGGAGTACCCGACAAGTCTACTTGACCTGCATGACGCTCCCTCCAGGCTGTATGTTCGCGGAGATCCGACGGTGTTGTGTGCGCCATGCCTGTCTGTGGTGGGGGCGCGCCGGTCTACCCCATATGGTCGAGCCATCGCCGAGATGGCGGGACGAATCGCGGCTGAAGCCGGAATCGTCGTCGTCTCGGGAGGGGCTCGTGGCTGTGACCAGGCTGCGGGAAGGGCCGCTTTAGATGCCGGCGGAAAGCACGTCATGGTCCTCGGGACGGGAGCAGACGTGCTCTATCCAGCTTCGAGTAAGGATATCGAGCAGCGCCTGCTTTGTGGAGGGGGCTGCATCGTTTCGATCGAGCCGTGGGGCACGCCCGTTCAACGCTGGGCATTTCCCAAGCGCAACCGCATCATCGCTGCATTGTCCGCCGCACTTCTCGTTGCCGAGGCGGGCATGCCCTCGGGTACCTTCAGCACGGCGGAGGCCGCAAACGAGCTGGGTCGTGAGGTGTTTTCGGTGCCCGGTTCGATGTTCGCCCCCGAATGCAAGGGGTCGAACTATCTCATAGCGAATGGGGCGACCTGCATCGCAGACGAGGAATCGCTTGAGATCGCGATATCGCGCGTGTACGGCACGCTGCGGTTCATGCGAGGGGATACACGCGGCTTGGAGGGTCTTGCGCAGGAAGACCGGGCCATCGTCGATGCACTCGTGGCGGACTCCATGCGTCCCGATGACTTGGCCATCTCACTTGGCCGCGATGCGCTTTGGTGCCTGAAGCGGCTGAGCGCGCTCGAAGTCGCGGGGGTCGTCGAGCCCTTGCTTGATGGAAGATACGCGTTGACGTGCGGTGCCCTTCACGCGCTCACGCGGTTGGGGCACAATGGGTAGGCATTATCGACGAGAAAAGGAGATTCCCATGGCTCAAGAATTCGTTACCGTTGTCGGTGGCGGTCTTGCTGGCTGTGAGTGCGCATGCCAGCTTGCCGACCGTGGGGTTGCCGTGCGGCTCTATGAGATGAGACCCGAGGTTTCGTCCTCGGCTCATTCGACGGAGCACCTTGCCGAGCTCGTGTGCTCGAATTCCTTAAAATCGACTCGTATCGACTCCGCGGCTGGTTTGCTCAAAGAGGAGCTGCGGAGGATGGGCTCGGTGCTTCTCGCCTGTGCCGAGAAGTCGAGCGTTCCCGCGGGCGGCGCGCTTGCTGTCGATCGCGAGGCGTTTTCCGCGGCTGTCGAGGAGGAAGTCTCCTCGCGTCCGCTTATCCAGGTCGTTCATGAGGAGGTGCGCGAGATTCCGGATGGCCCGTGCGTCATCGCCGCGGGTCCTTTGGCCTCTGCCGCCCTCGCCGACCGCGTTCTTGACCTTGTGGGTGGAGAGTCCCTCTCGTTTTTCGACGCTGCGGCCCCGATTGTCGATGCGTCGACCATCGACCAATCGATTGTTTTCTCCCAGTCGCGCTACGACGACGGTGACGGTGGCGATTACCTCAACGCCCCATTCACCAAGGACGAGTACGACGCGTTCATTTGCGAGCTTGTTGCCGCGGAGCGCGTCGTCCTCAAGGATTTCGAGCGTCGCGACTTGTTCCAGGCGTGCCAGCCTGCCGAGGAGGTCGCCCGAACCGGACGTGATGCGATTCGGTTTGGCGCCATGAAGCCCGTGGGGCTCACCGACCCCCGCACGGGTCGCCGCCCCTGGGCTGCGGTTCAGCTTCGTGCAGAGAATGCCGATAAGACGGCGTACAATCTCGTCGGATTCCAGACGAATCTCACGTTCGGCGAGCAGAAGCGCGTGTTCCGGATGATTCCGGGGCTCAAAGATGCCGAGTTCTTCCGTTACGGGGTGATGCACAGGAACACATTCGTCGATTCCCCACATGTCCTGGATCACAGCTTCGCGGTGCCCGGCACGCAGGTTCGCCTTGCTGGGCAGATCACGGGAACCGAAGGGTATACCGAGGCCATCGCCTCTGGTCTGCTCGCGGCGCTCAACACGTTTGCCGACCTTCGCGGGATGGAGCGTGTCGAGCTTCCCCTGACTGGGGCCTTCGGCGCGCTCGTCGGCTATGCCACGAATCCCGCGACCGCCGACTACCAGCCCATGCACGTGAACTTTGGCGTTGTGCCCCCGCTGACCGATGGCAAGCGGAGGAGCAAGCGCGACCGCTATGCCGCATATTCCCAGCGTGCGCTTGCCGATCTTGAGGATTACCTGGGCTCTCGCGTCGATCTGTTTGGCGCGCGGGCGAGCGCTTGCGTTGAGGGGTGCCCCGATGCCGAACCTCTCGAGTGAGTTTGCTCTTGATGGGGGTTATGGACTGGGGGAGGCCATTGACGACTACTTGGCCCACATCGCCCGGTTCGAGGGGTTCTCGCCCGAGACGGTCCGAGCCTATGGAGCTCATCTTGAGTCGTATCTGTCGTGGGTAGATGCGGAAGGGGCCGATGGTCTTCATCCGACTGCACGGGACGTGCGCTCGTATCTCGCGGGCTTGCGCGATCGCGGGTGCGCCCCTCGCACGGTCTCCGCGCACCTGTCGGCCTTGAAGTCGCTGTATCGGTGGATGAGCCTGCAGGGCATCGCGCCCTCAGAGGTCGTCACGGCGTGCGCCGCCCCCAAGCTCGATCGCCCGCTTCCCCATGTGCTGACCATGTCACAGGTGGACGATCTCCTGTCCGCTCCTGATACCGAGACCCCAGAAGGGCTGCGCGACGCGGTGATGCTCGAGCTGTTTCTTGCGACGGGGGCTCGCATTTCGGAGTTGGCCCGTCTTGACGTGGCGGATATCGATATCGCACAAGGTGAGGTTCACCTGTTCGGCAAGGGATCGAAGGAGCGCATCGTCCCGATATACCCGCGGGCCGTGGTGCTTGTTCGGCGGTACCTCGCGTCGTCGCGCCCGGTGCTTCTCGCTCGTCTCAAGGCATCCTGTGCGCGCCCCGTGGGAGCCCTGTTCATTTCCAGCACGGGCCGCCCCATGAACGATGCGGCGCTGAGGTACCGATTCGACGTGTTGAAGCGCTCGGCGGGCATCCCTTCCGACATCACGCCGCACGCTATGCGTCACACGTTTGCGAGCGAGTTACTGGGTGGGGGAGCGGACCTCAGAAGCGTGCAGGAGCTTCTTGGCCATGCGAGCCTCTCCACGACTCAGGTGTACACGCACCTCACGCCCGAGCGTTTGAAGTCGGCTGTCGTCCAGGCGCATCCGCGCGCTTGACGCTCGCGGTAAGTTTGTGAAGCCTTGTCCTTTGGCTCACATGCTGGTACTATTCATCAGGTTGCGAAAACGCAACATTCCATCTCACACGCACGGCTACACGCCGATCGCGGTGCTCGGGCTAAGGTAGCACAGGCTCGAGTGGTCGGAGTGGTCGACACCGTGCGAAAGAAAAACCGGGAGGTAAACATGGCTACCAAGATCAACATCCGTACCCTGCTCGAGGCTGGCTGCCACTTCGGTCACCAGACCCGTCGTTGGAACCCCAAGATGAAGCCGTTCATCTTCGGTGAGCGCAACAACATCTACATCCTCGACCTCAAGCAGACCATCGTCGAGGCCGACAAGGCTTACACCTTCCTCAAGGAGACTGCTGCCAAGGGTGGCAAGGTCCTCTTCGTCGGCACCAAGAAGCAGGCTCAGGAGGCCGTCAAGGCCGCTGCTGAGCGCGCCAACATGCCCTACATCAACCAGCGTTGGCTCGGCGGTATGCTCACCAACTTCGTGACCATCCGCTCCCGCATCAACCGCCTCGAGGAGCTCGAGGGCATGGTCGCCGATGGCTCCATGGCCCTGCGCGGCAAGAAGGAGCAGGCCGTCCTCGGCAAGGAGCTCGCTAAGCTCCAGGCCAACCTCGGTGGCGCCCGTGAGCTCAAGAGCACCCCTGCCGCCCTCTTCGTCATCGACACCAAGCGCGAGGAGAACGCCATCAAGGAGGCCAAGCGCCTCGGCATTCCGGTGGTCGCCCTCATCGACACCAACTCCGATCCCGACGTTGTCGACTACGGCATCCCCTGCAACGATGACGCCATCTCCGCTATCCAGCTCATGAGCGAGCTCTTCGCCGACGCTTGCCTCGCTGGTTCTGGCAAGGAGCAGATCTCTGAGGCCGAGATGGCTGCCGAGGCTCCTGCTGCTGAGGCCGTCGCCGAGTAACTTTCGCTCTTTATCGCATACGTTAGTTCCCTTTGAAAGGAATGAACATGGCTCAGATCACCGCCGCTATGGTCAAGCAGCTTCGCGAGATGACCGACTCCCCGATGATGGAGTGCAAGAAGGCCCTCGTCGAGGCCGACGGCGACATGGACGCCGCTGTTGACATCCTCCGCAAGAACGGTCTTGCCGCTGCCGCCAAGAAGGCCGGTCGCGACACCAACGAGGGCGCCGTCGCCGCCTACATCTCCGAGGACGGCACCGCCGGTGCTCTCGCCGAGATCGCTTGCGAGACCGACTTCGTCGCCTCCAACCCGAAGTTCACCGGCTTTGCCGCCGACGTCGCCAAGGTTGTCTGCGACAACGAGCCTGCCGACGTTGAGGCCCTTCTCGCTTGCGAGATGAACGGCGAGACCGTCGAGTCCACCCTCACCGAGATGATTCACGTCATCGGTGAGAACATGAAGGTCTCCCGCACCACCGTGCGCAAGCCCGCTGCTGGTGGCGTTGCCTCCTACATCCACATGGGTGGCAAGATCGGCGTTCTCGTCGAGTTCTCCTTCGACAAGCCCGAGACCGCCACTGCCGACGCCTTCAAGACCTTCGCTCACGATGTCGCGATGCAGGTCGCCGCGACCGCTCCCATCGCCGCCGTGCGTGAGGACGTGGCTCAGGACGTCATCGATCACGAGGTCGAGATCTACAAGGCCCAGGCTGCCGAGTCCGGCAAGCCCGAGGCTATCCAGGAGAAGATGGCCGTCGGCCGCCTCGAGAAGTTCTTCAAGGGCATCGTCCTGAACGAGCAGGAGTTCATCAAGGATTCCAGCATGACCATCAAGGCCTACGCCGAGAAGGTCTCCAAGGAGCTCGGCGACACCGTCAAGGTCGTCGCTTTCGACCGTCTGGTTTGCGGCGAGTAGTTTTGCCTTGAGCACGTAATGGCAGGTCGTGGGTGCATTCCCGCGACCTGCTTTTTCATGTATCGGCTACTTAGCCATACCATATTCCTAAACCCTGATAGAATGGGTGAAAATGCGTATGAAGGAGGCTCCCTTGTCTGACTACCAGTACAAGCGCGTTCTACTCAAGATTTCCGGGGAGGCGCTCATGGGTAGCGCCGAGTTCGGCATCGATCCCGCCGTGGTTAAGCGCATGGCTTCCCAGGTGAAGCAGCTTCACGATGAGGGTATCGAGGTTGGCGTCGTCGTCGGCGGCGGCAACATCTTCCGCGGTGTCGCGGGCTCTGCCGAAGGCATGGAGCGTGCGCAGGCCGACTACATGGGTATGCTTGCAACCGTCATGAACGCCCTCGCCCTGCAGGACGCCATCGAGCGCATCGATTGCCCCTGCCGCGTGATGAGCGGTATCCAGATGAACGAGGTCTGCGAGCCCTATATCCGCCGTCGCGCCATGCGCGGTCTTGAGAAGGGCGATGTCGTCATCTTCGCAGCTGGTTCGGGCAACCCCTACTTCACGACGGATACCGCCGCCGCGCTGCGCGCCTGCGAAATCGGCGCAGACTGCCTCCTCAAGGCCACCAAGGTCGATGGCGTCTACGACATGGACCCGGTCAAGAACGAGGACGCGGTTCGTTTCGACAGCATCAGCTACCATGAGGTGCTCGTTCGTGGCTTGCAGGTCATGGATTCCACCGCAACGGCCCTGTGCCAAGACAACCATATGCCCATCATCGTTCTCAATATTGATGGTGACGATAACATCAAGCGCGCGCTTGCCGGCGAGCCTGTTGGCACCGTCGTTATGGAAGAGGAGTAAGACATGTCTGAGATTCGCGACAACATGGACAAGACCCTTGAGAGCCTCAAGCACAACTTCGCCAAGGTTCGCACGGGCCGCGCAAATGCCAACGTCCTGGCCGACATCACGGTTGACTACTACGGCGTGGCAACCCCCATCACGCAGGTTGCCGCTGTCAAGACCCCCGAGGCTCACCTCCTCGTCATCGAGCCCTGGGACAAGGCCCTCGTCAATGCCATCATGAAGGCTGTTTCCGCTTCCGATCTTGGCATCACGCCCAACTCCGATGGCGTCGTCATCCGCCTTCCGTTCCCGGCGCCCACCGAGGAGCGTCGTCGCGAGCTCGTCAAGGAGTGCCGCGAGCTGGCTGAGCACGCCAAGATCGCCATCCGCAACGTGCGCCGCGATGCCAACAACAAGCTCGAGCGCGATGAGGAGCTCACCGAGGATGACGTCCGTCGCGAGCAGGGCAAGGTTCAGAAGGCGACTGACGAGTACGTCGCGCGTGTCGACGAGATGCTGAAGGCAAAAGAAGCAGAGGTCATGGAGATCTAAGGATGCAGCACGACATCGATAAGTTCAACGAGTACTTCGCTGAGCATCCCGCTGACATTTCCATTTCTGATATTGATATGGCGCGTATCCCGCGCCATATCTCTTGCATTATGGATGGCAACGGTCGCTGGGCGACGGCTCGTGGCATGGGGCGCGGTGAAGGCCATAAGGCGGGCATCGGCTCGCTTCGAGAGATCATCACCGCCTGCGTTCGTATGGGCGTTGACGTCCTGAGCGCGTATGCGTTCTCCACTGAGAATTGGAATCGCCCGACAAGTGAGGTCAATCTCCTCATGCATCTGTTCGCCAAGACCTTCATCGACGAGCTTCCGCTTCTCAAGCGGGAGAACGTTCGCGTTGTCTTTCTCGGCGACATCTCCGCCTTGCCCAAGAAGACCCGCGATGTCTTCGAGCAGGGCCTCGCCGAGACAAAAGATCATACCGGCATGACGCTCGCCTTGGCCGTGAACTACGGAGCCCGCGCCGAGTTGACGCGCGCCGCCCGTCTCATCGCCCAGTCGGTTGCTTCCGACGAGCTCTCAATTGAGCAAATCGATGAAGATGTCGTCTCCAGCTGCCTGTATACCGCGGGCCTGCCCGACCCCGAGCTGGTCATCCGCACCTCCGGTGAGATGCGGGTCTCGAATTATCTGCTTTGGCAGATCGCCTATTCCGAGTTTTATATCACCGATACGTATTGGCCCGATTTCGATCGCTGGGGCCTGGTGCGCGCCATCGCCGCATACCAGGGTCGCGATCGCCGCTTCGGCGGCCTCACGAGCGCGTAGGGCTCGTTGTACTCCCTAAGGAGTGATGTTCGTTGGATCCCAAGGATACTTCGTCTGTTCAGTCGGCTCGTCCGAGTGAATCCGGTCGCTTGCATGCCTTTGTGGTTCGCGCCGGCGCCGGCATCGTGTATGCTGCGATTTTCATCGGCTCGCTGATTTGCGGGGTTGTCCCCACGGCGATTTTCACCTCCGTGATGTCGTGGCTGTGCTGCTATGAGTTCTTCCGCATGGTGCGCATCGACGGTAAGGTCCCCAATGAGTTCGTCGGCCTTACCGCCGCCGTGCTGTTCCCCCTGTCTGTGCTGGTCGACCCCGTTTGGCTCACGGTCATTAACTTCTTGTTGGTGCTGTCGCTCGGGCTGTGGTATGTCCAAAACCCGCGCACGCGCATGGCAGACGTTGCCGTATCGGTATTTGGGCCCATCTACACGGGCTACATGCTTTCCGCTATCGTGCTTCTCCGCGAGGCTATGCCCGGTTGGGAGGGCGCCCTGCTGTCCGTGGGCGTTTGCGCCTCTCTGTGGCTTTCCGATTCGTTCGCCTACATGGTGGGCAGCCGCTTCGGCAAGCACAAGATGGTTCCCAAGATCTCGCCTAAAAAGAGCTGGGAGGGCTTCTTCGGCGGCATCGCCGGCTCTGTCGTCATCTGGGTCATCCTGTGGGCGACGCACCTGTATAAGCTCAACATTTGGTTCGCCATCGCGTGCGGTGTCGCCGTTTCCATCATGGGTGTGTTCGGCGACCTCATCGAGAGCCGCATCAAGCGCGGGGTCGGCGTCAAGGATTCGGGCAATCTGATCCCCGGTCACGGCGGTATGCTCGACCGTTCCGACTCCCTCATCATCGGTGTCATCACCGCGTATCTCATGCTGCATCTTGGTGGTGTGTTGTAAATGGGTTCGACTGAGCTTGCCCGCCGCATCCGCGTCGCGATTCTCGGATGCACCGGGTCTATCGGGTCTCAAGCGCTCGATGTGTGCCGTCAGCATGCCGACAAACTCGAGGTGGTGGCCCTTTCGGCCCATAGCCGCACGAACGAGCTCGTTGCCGCAGCGCGCGAGTTTGGCGTGAAGCATGTGGGCGTCACGGATGTCGCTCACGCGGGCGACGCCGTGCTGTCCGAGCTTCCCGAAGACTGCGATGTGCTCTTTGGCCCCGAAGCCGCCGTCGAGTTGGCGCAGATTGCCGACGTCGACACCGTCCTGGTTTCCATCGTCGGCGCCGCCGGCCTCAAAGCGAGCCATGCCGTTCTCATGTCCGGCAAGCGTCTCGCGCTGGCAAACAAGGAGTCCCTGGTTGTTGGTGGCGACCTGCTCATGCCGCTCGCCGCACCGGGGCAAATGCTTCCCGTCGATTCTGAGCACGGAGCGATCTTCCAGTGCCTGATGGGGGAGGACCCGCGCGAGGCTCACTGCATCTGGCTCACCTGCTCTGGAGGCCCGTTTTATGGACGCTCAGCGCAGGAGTTGGAGCGCGTGACGCATCATGACGCCCTTGCGCACCCCACGTGGAACATGGGCGCCAAGATCACCATCGATTCCGCCACGTTGATGAACAAGGGTCTCGAGCGCATCGAGGCCATGCATCTGTTTGGAATGGATATGGACCGCATCAAGGTGCTCATCCAGCGTGAATCCAAGATTCATTCCATGGTCGAGTTCGTCGACGGATCGGTCATCGCCCATCTTGGGGCCTCTGATATGCGGATCCCCATTCAGTACGCCTTTTCGTACCCGCAGCGTTGGGACACTCCGGCGCCGCGCATCGATTTCCGCGATCTGGCTCAGCTGACGTTTGGCGCTCCTGATATGGAGGCGTTTAGGTGCCTCAAGTTGGCCGAGATCGCCGGCGTCCAGGGCGGGACCATGCCCTGTGTCTTGAATGCCGCAAACGAGGTTGCGGTCGACGCGTTTCTTCACGATGCATGCGGCTTCAACGATATCGCGCGCATCGTCGAGCGCTGCATGGATTCCCATGGCCGCCAGGATGTCGAGAGTCTCGATCAGCTCGACGAGATCGACGCGTGGGCTCGCCGCGAGGCACGCTCCGCATTGAGCTCGCTCTCATAGCATCGACACTACTACATTGGGTATCATGGCTTCGATTGGCCGCGCTCCCGCGCGGCCTTTTGATAGGTTGAGGTGATATGAAACACATTCTTGGCGTCATCGCTCCCATATTTTGGGGCCTTTTGCTTCTTTCCGTTCTTGTGTTCGTGCACGAGGGCGGCCATTTTCTCGCCGCGCGCGCCTGTGGTGTCCGCGTGCTCGAGTTCTTTCTCGGCATGCCGTGCAGGTTCAATATCCACCATGTGTCACGGCGAATCGGAACCAAATTCGGCGTCACCCCCATTCTCCTTGGTGGGTATGCCGAAATTTGCGGCATGGACCCGACCAAAGTCGCCTGCGCGCCCCGCGTGCTTAGCTGCATTCATCGCCATGGGATTATCGGATTGGAGGATATGGCCTCCGAACTCGATCTTTCGGTAGATGATGTCAAGGAGGCCTGCATCACCCTGTATGGCTGGGGCTCGATCGTCCCGCGTGAGGGCGTGTGCCCTGATCGCGAGGACGGGTTCCCGTCCGCCTTCGCCGCGCCTTCTCGCGATCAAAGGGGAAACACCGTCTATGACGGGAAGGCTTTTGATCGGGCCAACGCGACGGCCGAGGGAGAGCCGTGGGAAATGCCCATGGGGGAGCAGGAATTTTATGAGCTCGAGCGCTCTCATACGTATATCGGGGTCGGCTTCTGGCGTCGTGCTTTCATGCTCGTCGCCGGCATCGGCGTGAACCTCGTGACGGGCTTTTTGCTTGTGATCGCCGTGTATTCCGTGCTTGGCGTGTCCGTGCCGATGGATTTGAATGCCGTCGGCTCGATCGTCGCTCAATCTCCGGCGCAAGAGGCCGGCCTGCTTGAGGGCGATCGGATTCTGAGCGTCGACGGGGCTGCAGTCGATTCGTGGTCTTCGCTGCTTGAAGCGCTGAATGACGCCGACAAGGAGAGCGAGCTTTCGCTTGAGGTTTGGCGGCCGCAAGACGCGGCCGATGCGTATGAGCGGCTCGCCTTTGACGAAGATGACGCCTCGCGGGCTTGGGCTTCCGAACATGGCGAGGTCATCGAGGTAGAGGTTGGCTTCGATGTCGATGGGCGTATCGGCATCGGTGCGCCGACGCGCATCATCCGTCTGAATCCGCTGCAATCCTGCACCGTGGCCATCGACAATATCGTCGCCACGGCTCAGTCCGTCTCGAGCCTACTCAACCCCAAGCACACGATGGAAGTGCTCGACAACTCGACGTCCATCGTCGGCATATCCGTGATGTCTGCCGAGGCTGCCGCCGCGGGGCCCGCGACATTCCTCAATTTCGCCGCCCTGATTTCGTTCTCGCTCGCCTTCATGAACCTCCTGCCCATCCCGCCCCTCGACGGTGGTAAGTTGGTTATCGAGATTGTCCAAGCCGTCACGAAGCGTGATGTTCCGGTTAAGGTCCAAAGCGTCATCTCCATCGTCGGCGTCGTATTGTTCGGCCTGTTGTTCCTGTACATGCTGCGCAGCGATATCCTCAGGTTCTTCTTCTAGGGAAAGGATAGGCTCATGTCCAAACTTGCCCGTCAGTTGACCAGGCCCGTCTCGGTGGGCGGCGTTCAAATCGGCGGCGGTGCGCCCGTTGTCGTCCAGTCCATGACGTGTACGCCTACGACGGATGCTGATGCTACGCTTTTCCAAGTGAGGGCGCTTAGCGATGCCGGGTGTGACGTCGTGCGCGTGAGCGTTCCCACCAAGGAGGCTCTCGAGCCGTTTGGCCGGGTGTGCCGTGAATCTCCTGTGCCCATCGTCGCCGATATACATTTTGATTACCGACTCGCCATCGGGGCGGTGCGCGCTGGCGCGGCCAAGCTGCGCATCAACCCGGGCAACATCGGCGATTGGGATCGCGTCGATGCGGTGATCGACGCCGCCGGTGAGGCGGGGGCCGCTATTCGCATCGGGGTCAATGCCGGCTCGCTTGATCAGGCGATAGCCGAGCGTGATGACCTGACGCAGCCGGAGAAACTCGTCGCCTCGTCCTTGCAGTTCGTTGAGCACTTTGAGCGTCGGGGATTCTCCGACATCGTTCTTTCGGCAAAGGCTCACAGCGTTCCCACCACGCTCGAGACGTATCGCGCCCTTTCGCGCGAGCTTCCGCATGTTCCGCTTCACCTTGGGGTTACCGAGGCAGGAACCATTCAGCAGGGCACGATCAAAAGCGCGGTGGGCCTCGGCATCCTGCTTTCCGAGGGAATCGGCGACACCATGCGCGTTTCGCTGACGGCCGATCCTGTCGAGGAGCCTCCCGTGTGCTGGGGGATCCTGCAGGCGCTGGGCCTTCGTCGCAGGGGGCCGGAGCTGGTCAGCTGCCCCACGTGCGGGCGCACGCAGGTTGATCTCATCGGGTTGGCCGAGACGGTGGGGGAGCGGCTCAAGACGTGTGACAAGCCCATTTCGGTTGCCGTGATGGGGTGCGTGGTGAACGGTCCCGGTGAGGCCAGCGATGCGGACGTGGGCGTTGCCTGCGGTCGCGGAGTCGGCATGGTGTTTAGGCACGGCGAGGTCATCCGCAAGGTCCCCGAGGCGCAAATCGTCGACGCCCTCATGGAGGAGATCGACAAACTCTAATCAGGTTGCCCGCTTGTCGGCCCTGCCATATCATATTCAAGTTCGATACGTTCATATTAGGAGGTCGCCGTGTCCAAGACTCGCGCCATGAAAATGTCCACGCTGTACGCGCCCACCCTCAAGGAGGATCCCGCGGAGGCTGAGCTTGCCAGCCATCGCCTGATGCTTCGCGCCGGCATGATCCGCAAACAGGCGGCCGGCTTGTATAGCTATCTGCCCTTGGCATGGCGTTCGCTGCGCAAGATCGAGGATATCGTCCGCGATGAGATGGATGCAGCCGGCGCCCAGGAGCTGCTCATGCCCATCATGGTCGATGCGCAGGTGTGGCACGAGTCCGGCCGCTACAACGCGTACGGCCCCGAGCTCATGCGCATCTCCGACCGTCACCAGCGCGAATTCGTGCTCGGCCCCACGCATGAGGAGACCGTGACCGATCTGATCAAGAACGAGCTCAAGAGCTATAAGCAGCTCCCGGTGAACCTCTATCAGATCCAGGACAAGTTCCGCGATGAGATGCGTCCGCGCTTCGGCCTCATGCGCGGTCGCGAGTTCATCATGAAGGATGGCTACTCCTTCAACGCCACGCAGGAGTCCCTGCAGGAGACCTATGACGCCATGAAGCAGGCATACGCCAACATCTGCGAGCGCTGCGGCCTCAAGGCCCTGCCCGTCGTCGCCGACTCCGGCCAGATCGGCGGCGACACGTCTGTCGAGTTCATGGCTCTCGCCGACGCTGGCGAGGCCGCGCTCGTCTACTGCGATGACTGCGGGTACGCCGCCGACGACGAGGCCGCGTCCACCCAGGTCGTTGTGACTGAGGGGCCCGGCGACGGCACCCTGCAGAAGGTTCACACCCCCGGCATGGGCACCATTGCCGCGGTTGCGGAGTTCTTCGGCTTCCCCGAGAACGGCACGCGCAAGTCGCTCGCCATCATCGACGCCGAGGGCAACCCGGTTGTCGCCATTGTCCCCGGCGATCACGAGCTTAATGACTGCAAGGCCGAGCACGCCTTCGGTGAGGGCTATCGCATGATGACCGATGAGGAGCTCGAGCGCTACGGGCTGTTCAAGGGCTTTATCGGGCCGGTCAATCTGCCCGAGGGCATTCGCCTGGTTTGTGACGTCACGCTCAAGGACTCCAAGCAGTGGGCTTGTGGCGCCAACGAGGTCGATTACCACTTCACGGGCGCTTGCCCCGATCGCGACTTTACTCCCGATGCTTGGGAGGACCTCATCACGGTGGTCGCCGGCGACCCGTGCCCGCACTGTGGGCAGCCGCTCGCGGGTGCGCGCGGCATCGAGGTGTCGCAGGTGTTCCAGCTTGGCACGAAGTACTCCGAGGCGATGGGCGCCACCTTTGCCGATGAGAACGGCGAGGACAAGCCGTTCCTCATGGGATGCTACGGCGTGGGCGTTTCGCGCACCCTTGCCGCTTCTGTCGAGCAGCATCACGACGAGCATGGCATCATCTGGCCTGTCTCCATCGCGCCGTATGAGGTTTCCATCATGCCGCTCGACCCCACGATCGAGGAGTGCGCCGAGGTGTGCGATCGCCTGACCTCCGAGCTGTCTGAGGCCGGTGTCGAGGTCATCGTGGACGATCGCGACATCCGTCCCGGCGTCAAGTTTGCAGACAACGATCTCATGGGCTTCCCGTATCAGATCGTGCTTGGCAAGCGCGGTCTCAAGAACGGTACCGTCGAGCTCAAAGATCGCGCGACGGGCGAGCGCGAGGACGTTGCCATCGATGAGGTTGCAGCCAAGGTCGCTGAGCTCATCATCTCTCAACGAGGTTAGGCTCAGTCAGCCTGTCGTTTTCAGGGCGTCCGTCACTTCGTACAAAGTGACGGACGCCCTTCATCGTATCGGGTGACATGATGTCGAACTCATGGCGTACAGGCCGTCTATGTTCTCTCTCACTTTACCGTGGGAATCTGCCGTTCGAGTAGTCCCGAACGGCAGATTCCCACGGCACATCTATTTGAATCATAGGAAACTTTCGCTTTTGGGAAGCAATATATCACTTCCTCGATTAGACAAAGGTTTTTGCCAGCAAAATCGCAGGTCAGCAAAGGTCGACACGCGAGTATACTCGGCGAAATCCGATATTGCTTCCCAAAAACGAAAGTTTGGAACAAGCCAACGGAGTATGGGGCCGGAATCGTCTGCAAGAGGTCCTACATACCGAATGGATTTAGGCAGTGGGGCGCCCCGCTGGACACACTTTTTGAAACTCAACCCGAAATGTAACCCGCAATGTCGATGCATGGAGCGACTCGATATACAACAAAAGGCCAGAGGCACAACATCCCTGACCCCATAAGTTGATGGTGGGCGATGCAAGAATCGAACTTGTGACCCCATCCGTGTGAAGGATATGCTCTATCCCTGAGCCAATTGCCCGTGCTTTTGAGGAAGAAGATTGCCGGCATGGAGCGCGAAGAGATTGCAACAGGTTTTTGAAAAAAGAATCTCGAATTATTTTCAAATAGTGCTTGCACTTCATACGTCGTTCCCGTATAGTACTTTCTCGTTGCAAGGGGGCGTAGCTCAGCTGGGAGAGCGCTTGACTGGCAGTCAAGAGGTCAGGGGTTCGATTCCCCTCGTCTCCACCATGAGATTTAAGGCCAGGGTCTATGTCCTGGCCTTTTTGTTTTCATTCTATTCAGTTCGCTCTGTTGAATTCAGATGTGTCCTGAGCGTGGACGTGCCGAATATATGATTGAGCGTTTGGTTATTCTCGATGCAAGGGACCATTTTGGCGATTGAATTCGGCTTGGTTCAAGTTCTTTAGGAAACGATGGGCTAAGGCTTCCTATAGCTTCGATTCCACCTTTGTTTAAGTATGCAGTTCGGTGACGAACGGAGATATGGATGTCCTGCTGTTGAGCAGCTGTTAACGCGGCTCGAAGTGTCCCACGTGCGGACGCTCTTGTATAGAGGCCGATGTACATAAAACAGGCCAGGTGTAGAGCCTGGCCTGCATCTGATTCTGGTGGGCCCTCCGGGATTCGAACCCAGAACCCAGGGATTATGAGTCCCCTGCGCTAACCGTTGCGCCAAGAGCCCGCATATGTATAGTCGAACATGACCTATACTGCGCGACTGATGGTACCACGCGATGGCCTGCAGGTAAAGACAGCGACTAATTGCTAGAAAATAGTTGTTGCCCCGATGGGGCAAGCGTGTTACTATTCTCCTTGCTGAAAAGCACGGGCGATTGGCTCAGGGGTAGAGCATATCCTTCACACGGATGGGGTCACAAGTTCGAATCTTGTATCGCCCACCATCACACAGTAAAGGCTCCAGGAAACTGGAGCCTTTTTGCTATAGATACTCAGCGGCCAAGTGAGGGTGACATGATTCTCCTAGTCGACAAAATTGAGAAATCTTTTGGTGCGCGTACGTTATTCACGGGTGCGACGCTCCAAGTGAACGCAGGTGAGCGGTATGCGCTCGTCGGTCCAAACGGAGCCGGCAAGACGACGCTTCTCAAGATCATTATGGGTCTCGACAGCCCCGATGCAGGTGCGGTGACCTTTGCCAAAGACACCAATGTCGGGTATCTCGAGCAGGAAACGAAACTCGCTTCGGATACGTCCATCATTCAGGAAGTCATGAACGCCGCCTTTGAGATCAAATCGATGGGCGAGCGTGCCGAGGAGCTTCAGCTTCAAATCGCCGAGGCGGGGGAGTCTGGAGAGGTTCCGCGCGCCCTGTTGGATGAATATGGCCACGTCCAAGATCGCTTTGAGCGCCTGGGCGGCTATGAGCTCGAGAGCAACGCCCGGCAGATTCTCGCCGGTCTCGGTTTCAAGCCCTCAGATTTCGATAAGCCGTGTTCCGAGTTCTCCGGCGGTTGGCAGATGCGCATCGCGCTGGCGAAGCTCTTCTTGCGCCACCCCGACGTGCTCCTGCTCGACGAGCCCACCAACCACCTCGACCTCGAAAGCGTGCAGTGGCTGCGTGGCTTCATCTCCGCATACGAAGGCGCCGTTCTCATCGTTTCGCACGACCGCGCCTTTATGGACGCCTGCGTAGACCACGTCGCCGCTCTCGAGAATCGCCGTATCACCACGTATACGGGTAACTACAGCTCCTATCTCAAGCAGCGCGAGGACAACCTCGAGCAGATGCGCGCCAAGCGTGCTGCCCAGGAGCGCGAGATCGCCCATATGCAGGTGTTCGTCGACAAGTTCCGCTACAAGCCCACCAAGGCCGCCCAGGCCCAGGAGCGCATGCGCCGTATCGAGCAGATCAAAAGCGAGCTCGTCATCCTGCCCGAGGGTCATAAGCACGTCAACTTCAAGTTCCCCGACCCGCCGCGATCGGGCGACATGGTCATCAAGCTTGAGGACTTCTCCAAGCGCTATGGAGACAAGGTCCTCTACGAAGACGCGAACCTTACCTTGTATCGTGGCGACCGCGTCGCGCTTGTCGGACCCAACGGTGCCGGCAAGTCCACGTTGCTCAAGATGCTCATCGGCCAGGAGGCCCCTACGTCGGGCACGCGCACGCTCGGCACGCACGTCGGGGTTGCCTACTATGCCCAGCATCAGCTCGAGGGGCTCAAAGAGGGCAATACGGTGCTGCAAGAGATCGACTCCGTGGCTCCGTCGTGGACCGTGCCGCAGCAGCGAAGCCTTCTGGGCGCCTTCCTCTTCACGGGCGAGGATGTCGACAAGCGCGTTGGCGTGCTTTCCGGTGGCGAGCGAGCTCGTCTGGCGCTGGCCAAGATGCTCGTGGCCCCCGAGGCCCTCCTGTGCCTGGACGAGCCCACGAACCACCTCGATATCGACTCGGTCGACATGCTCGAAAACGCCCTCAAGAACTTCCCGGGCACCATCGTGCTCATCAGCCACGATGAGCACCTCGTTCGCTCCGTGGCCAACCGCGTCGTCGACATTCGCGATGGCAAGATGACCGTCATCGACGGCGATTACGAGTACTATCAGTTCAAGCGCGAGGACCTCGCGCAGCGTGCGGCTGCCGAGCAGCTGGACGGTGCTGCAAAGCCCTCGTCTGCCAAAGCGGCGCCCGTCCAAACTCCCGATTCCGAGCCCGTTCGAGAGGGCAAGAAAACCAAGGAGCAGCGTCGTGCCGAGGCTGCTGCTCGTGCGGAGCTCAACCGTCGTCTCAAGGGGACGAAGGACAAGCTCAAGAAGGTCGAGGCCGCGCTCGAGGTCAAGCGCGCCCGCTACGATGAGCTCATGACGCTCATGGCGAGCGAGGAGCTGTATGCCGACCAGGATAAGTTCAACGCAGCTCTGGGCGAGTACAACGCCCTCAAGCAAGAGCTCCCCGGTCTCGAGGACGAGTGGCTCGAGCTTTCCAGCATCATCGAGGAGGAGACGGCCCGTGGATGAGCGTAGGGCAGCCGCGATCGTGTTCACCATCCTCAGCGTCGCATGTCGGGTCATCGCGATCGTGCTTTGCGTGTTGACGGTGGCACTGTGCTTCAACGGGGTCGTCACGCGGCTGAACATCGTTGCGTTCATCGTCGACCTCACCCAGGCTCTTCCCGACGTGATTGCGGGGTATGGCCTGATCCCCACGCCCCTCGGCGGCGTCTTTCGTTTCGACTTCGCCTGTATGGCCGTCGTGTTTTTTGGGATCGACTACGCCTGCTCTCGCGTCGCCGGCCTTCTCAGATAGGGACACACCATGAACATCGCGTATCTCACGAGCCTGCTGTCCAGCGCGGTCGCTGTCATCATCGGCATCGTCGTCCACGAGAGCGCGCATGCGTGCTGCGCATATATGCTCGGCGACCGCACCGCTCGCTCTCAGGGGAGGCTGTCGCTCAACCCGCTTAACCATATCGATCCGTTTGGCACCATCCTGCTCCCGTTCATCATGATTGTCGCCGGGGGGCCGGTCTTCGCGTTCGCAAAGCCTGTTCCCGTGTCGCTGGCCAATCTAGGGCATCCTCGCCGCGACGAGGTTCTCGTCTCGCTTGCGGGCCCCGCATCCAACATTCTGCTCGCGGTGTGTTGCGCGCTGTTGGTGCGTGGCATGGGCCTTCACCCGGAGGTGCTCTTGGGTTTGGGGGCGGGCGTGCAGCGAGCGATCATCACGTTTGCGCTCACGGGGATGTCGGTCAACCTCTCGCTTGCGTTTTTCAACCTCATCCCGCTTCCTCCCTTGGACGGGTCTTCGGTTCTCGTGCTCCTGCTCAAGGGAAGGGCGCTCCAGACGTACTGCGAGATACAGCGGTATGCGATGCCCATCTTGATGGTCGTGCTCTACGTGTTTCCGACGATGTTTCACATCGACCTGATCGGCTGGTATTTCAACGTTACCGTCGATCCTATGTACCTCGGGCTCCTTCGATTCGCGCTCGGCTTCTAGTGCGCTACACTGAACAGCGCATGGCGGATTTGCGAACTGAGGAGGGGAGTCATGTCGTATCGCGTTTCCACGCAGGTGTATTCGGGTCCGTTTGACCTTCTTCTGCAGCTCGTGAGTAGGCAAAAGGTCGATATCGGATCCATTTCCATCGCTGAGGTCGCCGAGCAGTACCTCGCCGAGGTCGAGCGCCTCGAGGCCTTGGACCTCGATGTTGCCAGTGACTTTCTGCTTGTCGCGGCGACGCTACTTGATATCAAGGCAGCCTCTCTCGTTCCCGACGACGCCCCCCGTAAGCCTCAGGATGAAGACGACCTTGATGATGAGTTCGACGGCATGGACGCCGACACCCTTCGCGAGGTCCTCATTCAGCGCCTCATCGCATACAAGCAGTTCAAGGGCGCGGCGGCAGCTTTGGGGGCGCGCATGGAGGCCGAAAGTCGCATGCACCCGCGCGTCGCCGGCCCCGACCCGGAGTTCTTGAACCTGATGCCCGACTACCTCTCCGGCATTACGCTGAGGGGCCTTGCCGTCATCTGCGCCGACCTCGCGGGCAGGCGCGAGACGTTTTTGCTCGAGGCGGAGCACGTCGCGCCCCATCGCATTCCCATCGAGCTCACCGTCGCGTCGGTCGATCGGGTTACCATATCCAAGCCCCATACCACGTTCAGGGAGCTCTTGGACGGCGACGCCACGACCGAGCAAATCGTCGCGACGTTCCTCGCCATCCTCGAGCTTTGCAAACGCGGCTCGCTCATCCTTGAGCAGGATGAGAACTTCGGCACGATTCGCATCGACCGCGTTGAGGGCGCACCGGAATACCACCCCAGTGATGGTTCCCTCTTTGATGAGGAGGAATAGTACATGGATGCACTTGAAGTTCTCGACCCGCAATCATCCAAGGGGACGCTCGAGGCGCTCTTGCTCGTCTCCAGCGATCCCGTGAGCGCAAGTCAGCTCGCCTCCGTGCTCGACGCGACCCCCGGTGAGGTCGCGTCGCTTCTCGCCGAGCTCCAGGCCGAATATGAGGACGCCAACCGCGGATTCCAGCTGCGTGAAGTCGCTGGGGGGTGGCGCCTGTTCACGCATCCCGCGTTTCACGACCAGGTCGAGCGCTTCGTGTTGTCATGGGACACCCAGCGCTTGTCCCAAGCGGCTCTCGAGACGCTCGCGGTCATCGCCTATCATCAGCCCGTCACCCGTGAGATGGTGAAGGGCATCCGTGGCGTCAACTCCGATGGCGTTATCTCGTCCCTCGTCGACAAGGGCCTCATTCGAGAGGTGGGGCGAGATGCCGAGCGTGGTCAGGCCATCATCTACGGTACGACCAATGCGTTTTTGGAAAAGTTCGGTTTGCGCAGCGTGAAAGACCTGCCCGATCTCGAGCAGTTTGCCCCCGATGAGCAGTCCCGTCAGTTTATCCGCGAGCGCCTGTCTGGCCGCTCAATCCAGTCCACCCTCGACGAGGTGGATGAAGACCTCGACGAGGAGCGCGAGCTCATCAATGACGGCGCGGATGATGAATTCGACCCTGATATTGTGATCATCGGTGACGCCTCAGATGAGGATTTCGATGTCTAGGCAGGGGAGTGCGGTGACCGACTCGATTGGCCCCGCGACGGTCGTGCATGAAGGGGATGAGCGCCTTGTTCCCATGCGCCTGCAGCGTTTCTTGGCGCGTGCGGGAGTCGCGAGCAGGCGCGGGTCTGAAAACCTCATGACGGCGGGCCGCGTTTGCGTGAACGGGACCGTCGCGACCGAGCTCGGCACGAAGGTCGACCCTTCGGTCGATCGCGTCACGGTTGACGGGGTCCCGGTCGTTTTGGGGCGCGGGGCGGCATACATCATGCTCAACAAGCCCGCCGGTTGCCTGACCACCATGAGCGACCCCCATGGCCGGCCCACGGTCGCGACGTTGGTTCCGCGCCACCGGTATCCCGGGCTGTTTCCCGTCGGCCGGCTCGACATGGACACGACGGGGCTGCTTCTGTTCACGACCGACGGCGACTTGGGCCAGGAGCTCTTGCACCCGTCTCATCATGTATGGAAGACCTACATTGCGAAGGTCGATAGCGACATCTCCGAAGGTGACCTGGATGTGCTCCGTCGCGGCATCACGCTCGATGACGGCCCCTGCAAACCGGCTCGATGCCGACGCTTAACGGGTGAATCGGCCCGCGGCCGGGCCCCCTTCGGCGCATCCAACGGCATGTCGATTGTCGAGATATCGATCTCGGAAGGTAGGAAAAACCAAGTCAAGAGGATGCTGTCAAAAGTCGGTCACCCCGTCGTGCGCCTCCATCGCTGCACGTTTGGAGAGCTTGAGCTCGGCTCGCTGCCGGTGGGATCTTGGCGTGAGCTCACAGATCAGGAAGTTGTTTCATTGCGCAATGCGCCCCTTGGTAAGGAGTAGGCATGATTGTCGCCATCGATGGCCCCGCAGGTTCCGGTAAATCTACTATCGCGCGTGAGGTCGCCTCCCGGTTTGGGTTCTCCAAACTTGATACCGGTGCCATGTACCGCTCAGTGGCCCTTTCCGCGTTGCGACGTGGGCTCGAGCTCACCGATATCAGCGGTGTCGCTGATCTCGCGCGCGCCATCCACATCACGTTTGGGGGCGAGTTGCACGGCAACGTTTCGGTGTATGTCGACGGCGAGGATGTAAGCGAGGCGATTCGCACGCCCGAAGTCGATCGCAACGTGTCCGCCGCCGCCGCTAATCCCGGCGTGCGCGAGGCCATGCTCGACCCGCAGCGCAGGTTTGCCGAGGGCCGTGATGTTGTTGCCGAGGGCCGTGATATCGGAACCGTTGTCTTTCCCGACGCCGACCTGAAGGTGTTCCTAACGGCAGACCCCCGCGAGCGCGCCCGAAGGCGCGTGTTGCAGCGCCACGAGGGCGAGGTTCTTGACGACGCGCTCATCGAGGCGGAGATCGAGCAGACCCTTGCCGATATTGAGCGTCGTGACGCACTCGATTCCCAGCGTGAGGCCGCGCCGCTCACGTGCGCGGATGATGCCGTCCGCATCGATTCGACCAGCTATACCATCGATGAGATCGTCGCTCGCATCGAGCAGCTCATCGCTGAGCGGAGGTAGCGCATGGCCAGCGAGGTCAACGTCTCGGGCGGTAACGCGGCGTCTCACTACGACGCGCCCATGAGCGCCTTTCCCTGGTATGAGCGGGGCATTTACGCGCTCGTCATGGCCGTGCTGTGGGTCTTCTCAAAACTCATGTGGCGCTGGAGCGTGAGCTTCGATTCCAAGCTCCCCGATAGCGCCCAGGGCACAACCGGTTCCGTCTTTATCTGCAACCACACATCTATGGCCGAGGTCGTTGCCCTCGTCCCGTTCCTGTGGTCGCGCGGGCATCGCGTGCGCCCCATTTTCAAGTCGGAGTTCAACAAGATCCCCATCGCCCGGTGGGCCTTTGCCCTAGCGGGTGGCATCCCCGTCGAGCGCGGCGAGGCCGACATGGCCGCGCTGCGAGCCGCTCAGCATGCCCTCCAGCGCGGTGAAGACGTGCTCATCTTTCCCGAGGGCACGCGCATCCGTACGGATGAGCAGCCGGTCGAGATTCACGGTGGATTCGCGCTCATCGCCCAGATGGGCAAGGCGGGCATCGTCCCTATGGCCGTGTGCGGCTTTCGCGATGTGACGCCCGAGGGCAAGCGCTTCATGCGTCCCGTCACGTGCTGGCTTGCCGTGGGGGATGCGCTCAGCGCCAAGGATGCCCCCGAGGGGCTCAAGCGCCGCGAGCGCGCCCAGTGGGTCGAAGACGAAGCCGTCCGCCGCATGTATGCGCTACGCGACGAGTTGCGCACGGCTCATCCGGGGAGGTTTTAACCATGGCTGTTCAGATCGAGGTCGCCCAGCATGCGGGCGTGTGCTATGGCGTGGAGCGCGCTTTGGGGCTTGCCGCTGACGCGGCGCGCGAGGCGCAAGGTCCCGTCCACACCCTCGGGCCGCTCATCCACAACCCGCTCGTCGTCTCTGAGCTCGAGCAAGCTGGCGTCACGGTGGCCGACGAGGTGGGCCATCTCGATGCGGGCACGGTGATCATCCGCGCGCACGGTGTGGTGCCACAGGTCATCGACCGCGCGATCGCGGGTGGGCTCACCGTACTCGATGCCACGTGCCCTTATGTCAAAAAAGTTCATATGGCGGCTGAGAAGCTCGTGCGCGAGGGATATCAGCTCATCGTCGTGGGGGAGAGCGGGCACCCCGAGGTCGAGGGCATCATGGGTCACGCCGATGACCGCGCACGTGTCGTGTCGACGCCGTCCGACCTCGACGCTATCGAGCTCTCGCGCAAGGTCGGTGTGGTGGTGCAGACGACGCAGACCGCGGAGTCGCTCGCGTCGATCGTCTCCGCGCTGCTCGCGCGCGTCTCTGAGCTGCGCGTGATCAACACCATCTGCGCGGCCACCCAGGAGCGTCAAGACAGCGCCGCGAAGCTCGCCTCTCGTGCCGACGTGATGGTCGTCATCGGTGGCAAGAACTCGGGCAACACGCGCCGCCTCGCCCAGATATGCGTCGAGCGTTGCTTGCGCACGCATCATATTGAGAGTGCTTTGGAGATCGAGGGTTTCTGGTTTGATGATGCCGAGCTCATCGGCGTGACGGCCGGCGCCTCGACGCCCGCCTCCCACATCGACTCCGCCTGCCGGGTCATCCAAGATCTGGTTGATGCGCGATGAGCGATAAACCCACGGTGCCGTCATACGCCTCGACGGTCGCCCCGTATGCCCTGTCCAAAGCCCCGCAGGCGGGCGGTGCGACGGTTGTCTCGGTCGCGCCGCAGTCGCCCGCGGACGATTTGGGCATCGAGCCGGGTATGGTCGTCATGTCGGTAAACGGCCATCCGCTCACCGACATGATCGTTTGGCTTTGGGAAACCGATGGCGACGAAGCCGAACTTGAGGTGTTCGACCCGAGGGACGACACGATCGCGTCCGCCGTGATCGAGCGGTTCCCCGGTGAGGACTGGGGTCTCGACTTCGACGGCGTCGTCTTCGATGGCATGCGGACCTGCGTCAACGCCTGCGTCTTCTGCTTCATGAACATGCTTCCTAAGGAGAGCCGCTCCTCGCTCACCATTCGCGACGACGACTATCGCCTCAGCTTTCTCCAGGGTAACTTCGTGACTCTGACGAACATGTCCGATGCGGAAGTCGATGACGCCATCGACAAGATGCTTTCCCCGATGAACGTGTCTTTACACGCCATCAACCCCGATTGCCGACGCAAGCTTATCGGTCGCAACGCCCCGCGGGGCGTTGAGGTTCTCGAGCGCCTGCTCGATGCCGGTATCGAGGTCCATGCGCAAATCGTTCTTTGCCCGGGTATCAACGACGGGCGTGAGCTGCTGGACACGCTCACCTATGTCGAGGCCCACCCCGGCATCACGAGTCTCGCAATTGTGCCCTTGGGGTTCACCAAGCATCAGAAGCGCTTCGCCACGTCGTATTCCGACGACGTCGAGGCTTCGCGCGCCGTTATCGAGCTTCTCGAGCCGTTCCAGCGCCGCGCCCGTGCGCAGCGCGGATGCACGGTGTTTCAGCTCGCTGACGAGTTTTACGTTGATGCCCAAGTGCCGGTTCCCGAGGCCGAAACGTACGATGGGTTCCCGCAGTTTTACGACGGCATCGGCATGCTTCGCAGCTTCCTTGACGAGGTTGAGGACGTACGCGAGGCCCGTGCGGCGGATATCGCGCGTGTGAAGATGCGTCTTGCTGGCAGTGCCCGTCGCGTTCTCGTTGTGTGCGGAGGGGCGGCCGAGAGCACCTTCGGCGCCTTCTGCTCCCTGTTCGGCTCCGACTCCATCGTCTCCACGATTGCGATTAGAAACGAGTATTTCGGCGGCAATGTCAATGTGACGGGGCTCATATGCTCCTGCGATCTGCTGGGCCAGCTTCCTGAGGATCTATCCAGCACTGAGGTGCTCATCCCCGAGGTGATGTTTAACTACGACGGCCTCACCCTCGACGGACATACGCGTGAAAGCGTGACCGATGAGCTCGCGCGCCGCGGGGCAGTCGTGCGCTTTGCCACGCCAACGCCGAACTCCCTGCTCGACGCACTCTTGTAGCCCCTCGGATGTGCAATTCTGCACCCGTCCCCCAATTGCACATTGGATAATTGGGGGACGGGTGCAGAATTGCACATCTGCGAACGTTGAGCGATATGGAAGGCGTTGGGGAGCTGCGGTGACAGGCTCGACCGGATGCGTAAGTTCTGGGAGCGGCGCGCGCCTGCGGTTGCCCATGGTAAGATTCTTCCAGTTATAACTACTCAAGGAGAACCTATGTCTCGACCCATCGTCGCGATCGTCGGCCGCCCCAACGTTGGCAAGTCGACCCTCGTTAATCGTATCGCCCAGACCTCCGACGCCATCGTCCATCAGAGCCGTGGCGTCACCCGCGACCGTAGCTATCACGTCGCCGACTGGAACGGCCGCGAGTTCATGCTCGTCGACACCGGCGGCATCGAGCCCATGAAGAGCGACGACGTGTTCGCCACGTCCATTCGCGACCAGGCGCTCGCAGCGGCTGAAGAGGCTGCCGTCATCCTGTTCGTCGTCGATGGCTCCGTCGGCGTGACCGAGGAGGATGAGAGCGTGGCGCGCATGGTGCGCAAGCTCAAGAAACCCACGTTCCTTCTGGTGAACAAGCTCGATAACCCGGCTCGTGAAAACGACAACCTGTGGGAGTTCTATTCCCTGGGCGTCGGCGACCCTGTCGCCGTCTCGGCGCTGCATGGTCACGGCACGGGCGACCTGCTCGATGAGGTCGTGGCGCTGCTTCCCGAGGACACGGGCGATGAAGACGATGAACCCGATACCCTGCGCGTCGCCATCATCGGCCGCCCCAACGCCGGCAAGTCGTCCCTCTTCAACAAGATGATCGGCAACGACCGCTCCATCGTCAGCAACATCGCGGGCACCACGCGCGATGCCATCGACACGGTGGTCGAGCGCGACGGCAAGCGCTATCGTATGGTCGATACGGCCGGTATCCGCAAGAAGAGCACGGTGTACGAGAACATTGAATACTACTCGATGGTACGCGGTCTTCGCGCCATCGACCGCGCCGATGTCGCGCTGCTCGTTGTCGACGCCTCCACGGGCGTGACCGAGCAGGACCAAAAGGTCGCCAACCTCGCCATCGAGCGCGGGTGTGCACTCGTGGTCCTGCTCAACAAATGGGACCTGCTCAAGGACGAGTATGAGCGCGAGGCCGTCATGGAGACGGTCAACCGTCGCCTTACCATGGCACCGTGGGCGGAGTACCTGCGCATCTCGGCCATGACGGGCCGCTCGGTGCATAAGATCTGGGACATGATCGACGCCGCGGCGGAGCGTCGCGCCTGCCACATCACCACCTCCCAGCTCAATCGCCTCCTCACCGATATGCGCGAGTTCGGCCACACCGTCTCCGACGGCAAGCGCCGCCTCAAGATGCACTACGCCACGCAGACGGGTGAGAAGCCCCCGGCGTTCACGTTCTTCGTCAACCACACCGACCTGGTGACCGACAATTACAAGCGCTACATCGAGAACCGCATGCGCGATACCTTTGATTTCAAGGGCACGCCCATTCGCCTGCGCTTCCGCGCCAAGAAGTCCGACAAGGACAAGGAGTAGGACATGGCGGGGATGGATTACTTCCTCTCACTCGCATCACCCGCCATGTGCGGCGCATCCTGGTGGCCGCTCGTCGTTGCCTATATCGTCACCTTTCTTGTTTGCGGCATCCCTTTCGGCAAGATCTTCGCCCGCATGTTGGGCAAGATAGACCTGCAGAAAGTCGGTTCGGGCAACATCGGCACCACGAACGCGCTGCGCGCTGGCGGCCCCAAGGTCGCTGTGCCCACGCTTATCTGCGATGTGCTCAAGGGCGTGTTGGGCGTGAACGTCATCCGTCTCGTCGTGGCGAACATGGTGAATATCGACCCCGCGGACGTCCTTGCCATCAACGGCGGCGCGGGCATCGGCGACACGCTGCTGGCCATCGCGGGCCTCGTGTGCCTTTGCGGTCACATCTTCTCTCCCTACTTGCACTTCAAGGGAGGCAAGGGCATCGCGACGGGTGTGGGCGTCTTGTTTGGGCTTTCCTGGCCGTTCGCCCTGCTGCACCTGGGCATTTTCATCGCGGTAGTCGCGCTTACGCGAATCGTCTCGCTCGGGTCCATCGTGACGGTGCTCGCTCTGCCCATCACTGTCCCACTCTACTTTTCCGGTGACAGTCTGAGTTTCAAGGTAATCATGTCGCTTCTCGGGCTTCTTGTCGTCTGGGCACACCGCTCAAACGTGAAGAAGCTGCTCAACGGCACCGAGTCCAAGCTGTCCTTTACCAAACGCGTGAAAGAGATGGATGAGTAGTATGCGCATTGCTTTGATTGGCACCGGCTCGTGGGGAACTGCCATGGCCGGGCTTGTCGGCTCTCACGGTCATGATGTCGTGATGTGGTCATACGATGCCGATCCCGCCATCGAGATCAACGAGCACCACACCAACTCCTGTTATCTGAAGGATTACATGCTTCCCGACTGCGTCAGCGCCACATGCTCTCATGAAGAGACGCTTTCCGGGGCCGATGCGGCGATTTTCGCCGTGCCCTCATCCTTCCTGCGCGGCGTCGCTCACGATTGTTCTGCGTATATCGCCGACGACCTTCCCGTCCTCTGCCTTGCCAAGGGCATTGAGCTCGGGAGCGGCATGCTCATGAGCGATGTCATCGCAAGCGAGATCGGGCACCCCGAGCGCATCGCCGCGCTTTCGGGCCCCAATCACGCCGAGGAGATCTGCCGTGGCGCGCTCTCGGCTTCGACCATCGCCTGCGAGAGCGTCGAGATCGGCGAGTTCTTCAAGAACCTCACGCTGAGCCAGGCTTTTCGCGTCTACCTCTCCTCGGATATGGTGGGCGTCGAGCTGTGCGGCGCCATGAAGAACGTCATGGCCATCATCTGCGGTATCGCGGCCGGCTCGGGTATGGGCGACAACGCCTTGGCGCTCATCATGACCCGTGGCCTCGCCGAGATCAGCCGTCTGGTGCACGCCTGCGGGGGAGAGGCCATGACGTGCATGGGTCTTGCGGGCATGGGCGACCTCATCGTCACGTGCACCTCCCAGCATTCTCGCAACCGCACGTTTGGCGAAGCGTTTGCTAAGGGGGAGACGCTCGAGGAATACCAGGGCCGCCGCCGTATGGTGGTCGAGGGAGCGGCCGCTGCCAAAAGCGTCAGCGAGCTCGCCCGATCCCGTGGCGTCGACGTTCCGCTCACCTTCGCCCTCGAACGCCTGCTGTATGAAGGCGCATCGCTCGAGGAGGTCCTTGAGACGCTCGTCAACCGCATTCCCAACGAGGAGTTTTACGGTCTCGACGAGTAACGGATGCTCAAGCTGGTTTCCGGCTTAGCATATCTATAAGCAACCGCATATCATCCGCCCGAAAGGAATTCGCTATGTCCCACGCCATCAAGATCTCACCTTCGATTCTTTCCGCCGACATGGCGAATCTCGCTCGAGACCTCGACTGCATCTCCAACGCGGACTACATCCATGTGGACGTCATGGACGGACACTTCGTGCCCAACCTGAGCTATGGCACGGCGATCGTGAAGGCGTGCAAGTCTGCCACCGAGATCCCGCTCGATGTGCACCTGATGGTGACAAATCCCGATAGCACCGTCGATTGGTACATCGACGCTGGGTCGGATCTGATCACGGTTCATTACGAGGCCTCCACGCATCTGCACCGTACGATTTGCCATATCAAAGATCGCGGCTGCCTTGCGGGCGTGGTGCTCAACCCCGCAACTCCCGTGAGCGTTCTCGAGGACATCATCGATGAGCTCGACATGGTGCTCCTGATGAGCGTAAACCCCGGTTTTGGCGGCCAGGCGTTCATTCCCCGCACGATTGATAAGCTGCGTCAGCTCAAGGCCATGTGCGAGGCGCACGGTGTCGACCCGCTTATCGAGGTCGACGGTGGCGTCGGCGCCTCTAACGCCGCTGATGTGGCCGCCGCCGGCGCCACTGTGCTCGTCGCCGGCTCGGCCGTGTTCGGCGCGGACAATCCCGCCTTGGCAATCGACGCGATTCGCCAGGCAGCTGTCGACGCTGTCTCCCATGAGTAGTTCCATGCAAAACCGCATCGTCAATCTTGATTACGCCGCATCCACGCCGATGCGCCCCGAAGCCATTTCGGCACAACGCGCCTATGATGAGTCGGACATTGCCGGTGCCAATCCCAACTCCCTGCACGGACTCGGCCGTAAGGCAGCGGCCCGTCTCGAGGCGTGCCGCAGGTCGATCGCCTCGAGTTTCGGGGCGCGCGTGCGGCCGCATGAGGTGATTTTCACCGGCGGCGGGAGCGAGTCGAACTTAATGGCTCTTCACGGTATTGCGGTGGGAGCTCGGCGCAAGCAGCCATCGCGCACACGCGTTGTCGTGTCGGCCATCGAACACGATTCGATCCTTGACAACATCGGCCTGCTCAAGGAGGACGGGTTTTCCGTCGATGTCGTAAACCCCTCACGCAGCGGCATCGTTGAGGCCGACAAGATTCGACAGCTCATGGGCGATGACGTCGCGCTCGTCTCCATCATGCTCGCCAACAACGAGACCGGTGTCGTGCAGCCCATCTCCGAGCTCGCCCGCGTGGCCCACGGAGCCGGGGCCTACGTGCACTGTGATGCCGTTCAAGGCTGGATGCACACGCCGTTTGATGTCGCCGAGCTCGGGGTGGATGCCCTTTCGGTTGCTGGTCACAAGATCGGCGGGCCCGTGGGCATCGGTGCGCTGTATCTGAAGAATCGCACGCCCTTAGCACCTCGCTCGCATGGAGGCGGGCAGGAAGCCGGCTTGCGGCCCGGCACGCAAGATCTTCGAGCCATCGTCGCGCTCGAAGCGGCCGCCTCAGTGCTCAAGCCTCAGCTCGAAGAGCATGTCGCGACGCTTACGGGTTATGCCGACACGCTTTACGAGACCCTGTGCGCCCATCCCAAGATTCATCCGACGATGGGCGACTGGCGTGTCGTGAAGCGCCTGCCCGGGATCGTGAACATTTATGTCGATGGCATGGACTCCGAAGAGCTCATCTTGCAGCTGGACGGCAGAGGATTTGAAGTCTCTGCCGCCAGTGCCTGCTCGAGTACGAGCATGGATGCCAGCCATGTTTTGCGAGCCATGGGCATCCCGCGCGAATCCGCCCTCGGTTCACTGCGCGTCTCGTTTGACGATCGCGTCGACCCGCACGACCTTGAATCGTTTGCCTCGGCGCTCCTGGAGGTGGTGGGACTATGCTGATCGGTGACCTGGAAGACGAGCTGCTCGTCCGGTTTCCCCGAAGTGATGCCGAGCCCTGGGATCATGTCGGCATGTCGGTGGGCGACCCGCGCCAGGAGGTGACCGGCGTCTGCTGCGCCCTCGATGCCACGTGCGAGGCGGTTCGCGCGGCGAGCTCGCTTGGCTGCAACGTGCTGCTCACGCACCATCCCGTCTACCTCGACGCTCCGAGTTGCTTTGCGCCACGTGGCGATGAACGCTCGACGCCGGGTGGAAGTGCGGTCTTCGAGGCCGTGAAGGCGGACGTCAGCATCATCTCCCTCCACACGAACCTCGACCGCTCACTTGAGGCGCGCACCTGCCTTCCCGCCTGCATGGGTTTTGAGGCCGTATCCTCACTTGAGTTTGCCGATGACCCCGCGGCACATGGCTTGGGCAGCCTGGCGCATGCCGAGGGCACGTCGCTTTTGGACGTTGCCCACAGGGCGCAAGATGCGTTCTCCACCGAGGTGCAGGTCTGGGGCGACGCGACCGCACCGGTTCGGACGGTGGCGTTTCTCGGCGGGTCGCTCGGGGATTTTGGCAACGCCGCCTTGGCCGCCCACGCCGATGCGATCATCACGGGGGAGGTTAGCTACCATCGTGCGCAAGAGCTCATGGTGCGTGGGCTTTCTGTTGTTCTGCTCGGCCATGATCGGTCGGAGCAGCCATTTTGTCGCATACTTGCCGATGCGGCAGCCGACGCGGGCGTACCGCACAATTCCATCCATATCATCCCCTTGCCCCGGCAATGGTGGACCACGAGCCAAGGAGGCAATCAATGAGTGTAGGTTCCACCCTGATTAATCTTCAGGACACCGATCTGGAACTTGAGCGGACCCGTGATCAGCTGGCCAACCTTCCGCTTATTGCCGAGCTGGCCAAGAAGCGCGCTTCGCACACGAAGCTCAAGGCCGAGTCCACGCGCCTGCTCGCAATGAGAAAGGACGCCGAGATCGCCGTTTCGGACCTTGATGACGCGAAGCGCGCGTGCGAGGAGGCCGACGCCGCGGCTCGCAATCGACCGCTTGACCCAAGCGATTACCGTGCCGTTCGCGATTTGGACGAGGAGCTCTCCCTCATCGCCAAGCGCCTCGACAAGATCTCCTACGATCGGCCCGCGAAGGTCGAGGCGCTTCAGCAGGCGATCGATCGCGAGACGAAGGTGAACGCCTATATCCAGCGCTTCGAGGCATCCATCATAGAAGACACGAAGGAAGCTCGCTCGCAGGCGGCAGCGCTGCAGGCGACCGTCGACGAGCTGACGCGCCGTCGCGAGCACTTGCTCTCCAAGCTCCCGCAGAAGATCCAAGACGCCTATCTTCGCGGTCTCAAGCGTTTCAAAGGCCTGGCCGTTGAGCGCATCGAGGGCAACGTTCCCACGGTTTGCCGTACGGCTCTCCAGCCCGCCTCCATGGATCGGCTGCGTCACGTGGAGGACGTCGCGGAGTGCCCGTATTGCCATCGACTTCTTGTCGTGCACGAGGAGGAGTAACGCATGGGTCACACCGTCCTCATCTGCGTCACGGGGTGCATCGCAGCGTATAAATCCTGCGAAGTCGTGCGAGGCCTTCAAAAGGCCGGCGTGCGCGTCAAGGTGTGCATGACCGAGCATGCGACTTCCTTTGTTGGGCCCACCACCTTTCGGGCCCTCACGCACGAGGAGGTTGCTGTCGACCTGTTCGACAACCCTTCCGACCCCATCCATCACGTGTCGCTTGCCCAGGAGCCCGATTTGGTGCTGGTGGCCCCTGCGACCGCGAATGTCATTGCGAAGCTCGCCCACGGCCTGGCGGATGACCTTCTGACGACGACGTTGCTGGCGACGCCGGCGCCCATACTGGTGGCCCCCGCGATGAATGTCGGCATGTGGAAGGCTCGCGCGACGCAGGACAACATCGAGCTGCTCAAGAGCCGGGGCATCGGGATCATTCCTCCCGCGACGGGCTATCTTGCCTGCGGAGACGTAGGGGAGGGAAAGCTCGCCGATGTGGATGTCATCGTCGAGAGCGCTCTTTCCGCCTTGATGCGCAAAGGTGCCCTGGAGGGGGAGCGGGTTCTCATCACCGCGGGAGGAACGCGTGAGGCCATCGACCCCGTTCGCTATATCGGCAATCGGTCCACGGGTAAGATGGGCCACGCGCTCGCTGCGGCGGCGTGTGCCATGGGGGCGCAGGTGACGCTCGTCACCTCAAGTACATCCTGTCCGGTTCCCCAGGGAGTCGAGGCCATTCGCGTTGAAAGCGCCCAGCAGATGTTTGAGGCGGTCTCGGCCAACTTTGACGACTGCACCATGCTCGTGTGCGCCGCGGCCGTGGCCGACTACACCCCTATTCAGGTCGCACCAGAAAAACTGAGCAAGGCGGACGGCCAGTTGACGTCAATCGAGCTCACGCCGACGACCGATATCCTGGCGACGATGTCCTCCATCAAGGGAGATCGGGTCGTCGTGGGGTTCGCCGCGGAGACGAACGGGCTCGGTGAGCGCGCACAGGCCAAACTCGCCCGCAAGGGCTGCGACGCAATCGTGGCAAACGATGTGTCGTGCGAGCATTCCACGTTCGGCTCGGATACCGATGAGGTTTTGTGGATTACCGCAGACGGCATCGAGCACCTTCCGTGCAAAACGAAGTCCGCTCTTTCATTTGACCTGCTCATACGTGCCGTCGCATTGAAATCCAAGAAAGTTTAAAATACTTCTTGCTTCCGCTTGGAGATTTGGGTAAAGTATTTCCTTGCTTCGGGACGTAGCGCAGCTTGGTAGCGCACTTGCATGGGGCGCAAGGGGTCGCTGGTTCAAATCCAGTCGTCCCGACCACGGAGCTTAAAAGGGCGGCCAATCGGTCGCCCTTTTCCTTTAGAAATTGAAGGGTTAACCTCATCCAAAGCGGGTATACCTTTTTCAATGTTTGCACCATCGGCGAGGAGTATCGCGTGGCCTCAGGAAAGATTCGGAAGAAGATCAAGAAGGAGCTCATCGGCACCTCCGATTATCCTTCGAACAAGATCTTCACTATTTCAAATTTCATCACGTTCACGCGGCTGGTTCTCACGGGCGTGTTCCTCTACCTCTTCGTCACCGATGTCAATCGATATGCTGCCCTCATCATCTACGCCATCGCTGCGTCGACGGATTGGCTCGACGGTCAGATCGCCCGCATGACCAAGACTGTGAGCTGGCTGGGCAAGATGCTTGATCCCATCGTCGATCGCGCGCTGCTGTTTTGCGGGGTGGTTGGCCTTGTGGCCCGTGCGGAGCTTCCCTTGTGGATCTGCCTCGCCATCGTGGGCCGTGACATTTACCTGTTCCTCGGCAGCTTCGTCGTTAAGCATTTCCATCGCCGCCCCATCGACGTCGTGTTCATCGGTAAGCTCGCCACGGCCTTGCTCATGAGCGGTTTCACCCTCATGCTGCTCGGCATCCCTGTTCTCGACGGTCTCTCCCTGGTATCCGACTCCATCAGCTGGTTGCCCGGCCTCAACTCGACGAGCGTTCCGTTTGGCATCTTCTTTGTCTACGCCGGCGTGTGCTGCTCGCTTCTCACCGCCGCCGTATACACCTACAAGGGGCTGTCCGCCATCAAGCAGGCTATCGCCCACCCGGAAGACGAGGATGAGGACTTCCTCAACCCCGAGATCGATGACACTGATGGGACCTCGGTAGAGACGCAAGGCTAGCCGTGCGTGACCGTCTCGTTGCGGTAGAATAAAGAAATGATTGAACGCTTTTGAAGGGTGACAACCCGATTGGAGTAGGGGGTTTCGATGTCTAACATTGAACAGAATGAGACAACGCGAGTGTTTCGCATGCCCTCCAGCGATGCCACTGCACCCGATTTGATGAAGAGCGCCTCTTTGGTCGTCCCGGTCCTTTCCATCATCAAGGGGCCCCAGACGGGCAACGTGTTCGAGCTGGATGGGCCTGTTGTCACCATTGGTCGCGACCCCTCCAACACCATCTTCCTCAACGACATGACGGTATCCCGCGCACATGCCAAGATTTTGCGCAACGAGGCGGGTGTCCTCATCGAGGACCTCGGTTCCCTTAACGGCACCTGGGTCGATGGCGCGATTGTCAACTCCGCCCCTCTGCACGACGGTTCGTCTGTGCAGATCGGCACCTTCACGCTGATGTACCACGAGAGCACCGTGGAGCGCATCGAAACCGGTGATTAGTTTGGCTGAGCGTAGCTACCTCAGCATCGGACAGGTCGTGAACCTCCTTCGCGGAACCTATCCCGACCTGTCCAACTCTAAAATTCGCTTTCTAGAGGATGAGGGGCTCATCACCCCTCATCGTACGCCTAAGGGCTATCGCCAGTACTCAAAGGCGGATGTCGACCGCCTCGAGGTTATCCTGCATCTTCAAAAAACGAGATACATGCCGTTGTCGGCCATCAAGCAAAAGCTTGACAGCGCCAAAGACATCTCTACGCTGGCGTTTGAGGTCGGCTTGCTGGCAGACGCCCCCATGAAAGTCGCCTCGAAGGAGACGCGCCAAAAGCTGCATCTCATCGAGGATATTCCCGATATCCTTGGCGTCGACATCGCGTTTCTGCGTCAGCTTGCCGATAATGACCTGATTCGTATCGTCAAGAGTCCACAAAACCGCGAGCTCATCGACGGTCGTGATTTTGAGATCATCCGTCATTGCGCAGAGCTGTCGAGATTTCACATCGAGCCGCGCAACCTGCGTCAGTACGTCAATGCCGCGAATCGCGAATCGGCCCTCTTCGAACAAGTGCTGATTGGCATGCTGGGCACCGATGACTCAGATGACGATCGCGAGGCCAAGCTCGACCGCGCCTTCAAGACTCTGCACGACCTCACCGACGGTGTTCGAACCGCCCTGTTGCGTAATCGCGTGTTCGAGTCGCTTAACGCGGTCGTGGAGGACGCCGACGTCGACGCCATCGACGACGAGATCACTCGCGCGCAGCAGGCTGCCCAATCGCAGGCCGTGCACGCTACGTATGCTTCCGCATCGAGCGCCACCACCATCTCTCCGCTCGATGCGAGCGAACTTGCCGCCCAACCCATTCGTGTACGTCCGTTGGACGCCGAGTAAGGAGTACGTCATGTCCGATTTCAACTACGAGGCTTATATCGCGGATATCCCCGATTATCCCGAGCCCGGCGTCGTCTTCAAGGACATCACGCCGTTGTTTGCAGACTCGGTCGCCATGCGCAACACCGTTATGGACATCGCCGATCATTTCCGTGGTGCCGGCATCACGAAGGTGGTGGGCCCGGAGGCCCGCGGCTTCATGATCGGTGTTCCGGTTGCCCTTGAGCTCGGAGCCGGCTTTATTCCCGCCCGTAAGCCGGGCAAATTGCCTCGCAAGACATATTCCGTCAGCTACGAGCTCGAATATGGTTCGGACACGCTCGAGATTCACCGCGATGCCATCCAACCTGGCGACCGCGTGCTCATTGTGGACGACCTGATCGCCACCGGCGGCACTGCAGCCGCCACAGGAAAACTTGTACAAGATGTGTCGGGCGAACTTGTAGGGTATGCTTGTATTCTCGAGCTGACGTTTCTTAATCCTCGCGAGGAGCTTGCCAAAGCGGGGGACCAGGAGCTCTACAGCCTCGTTAAAGTACGATGACGCGCTCTGGATTGTATCTAGAGCATGAGGAGTTTTTCTATGATGCACTTCAAACGTAGCAACACGTTTCGGAAGGTTTTTGTCGGTGGCCTTTGCGGCCTGATGCTGGTCTCTAGCGTGCCTACCTTTGCCTTCGCAGATACCGAGTCCGACCTCGCGGCAGCCCGTTCGCAGCTTGAGGCAATTGGCCGCCAGTCCGACCAAATCACCTCTCAGCTTTCCGAGCTGACGTGCGAGCTTGAAAAGACCCAGGGTGAAATCGCGCAGAAGAACGACGAGATCGCCGAGCGTCAGGAACTACTCTCCAGCTTCGTGTCGTCCGAGTACAAGGGCGGCCTTGCGGGCCTTCTTGAGATTATGCTGAGCTCCGAGTCCTTCGATCAGCTCGTCTCCAGCGTGACGTACATGAACAAGGTCGCCAACACGCAGGCTTCCACTATTTCCGAGGTCAAACAGCTCAAGCAGGAGCTTGATGAGAAGCAGACCGAGCAGCAGGAGAACCTCGAGGCCACGCAGGCGAAGGTGGACGAGCTCAATGAGCAGCGCGCCGCCGCCGCATCGCTCGTGAGCTCTTTGGATGCACAACTTCAGGAGGAGCTCGCCGCCGAAGCTGCCGCCAACGAGGCGCTCCAGCAGGGCCTGGATGCGAGCAACGGCGGTCAGATCGACCCCGTTCAGCCTGGTGGGGGAGATACCGCCCAGCCTCCTACTTCCAATCCCAATCCCAATCCTCAGCCTACTCCCACGCCTACTCCCGACCCGCAGCCTCAGCCCGACCCAGAGCCTGGCTATAACCCAAGCACCGGCAATGCTGTTGTCGACCGTGCGTGGAGCTGGGTTGGTAAGGCCGAGTATGTGTGGGGCGGGTGCGCTCCTGGTAAGTTCGACTGCTCCGGTTTTGTCAGCTATTGCCTCACCGGGCAGTATCGTCGACTCGGCACCACCTACGATTTCATGAAGTGGCCCGAGGTCAGCAATCCTCAGCCCGGTGATGTCTGTGTCAACAGCGGCCACACCGGCATTTACATCGGTGGCAATCAGATGATCCACGCTGCCACCTATGGCGTCGGCGTTGTTGTCGGTCCTGTTCAGGCAGGTATGAAGTACGTTCGCTACTAGCGTTCACGTGCTGTACGGCGGAGGTTGATACCTCCGCCGTTTTTTATTTGCCCAACGGGTGTGCCCAAAAATGCCATCGATTCTGATGCGTCTTCAAGGTATATACTCTGGTGAATCACCATAGTAAGGAAGGATCGTACATGTCGTGGGCCATCATCGCTGATTCCAGCTGTAATCTTCGCTCGTTTGAGCCGGAGACAAAAAGCTGCACCTATGCGCTCGCTCCGCTTAAGATCAACGTCGCCGGGGTCGAATATGTCGATGACGCACATTTGGATGTCGCGGAGCTTAACGCGATGGTGCTTCATGAGGCGAGCGCTTCGAGCAGTTCCTGCCCGAGTGCAGGGGAGTGGGCCGAGCTGTTCAAGACCGCCGATAACGTCATTGCCGTGACAATCTCTTCGAACTTGTCGGGCAGTTACGAGGCTGCCGAGATGGGCAGAAATCTCGTTATTGATGAGTACGCACGCGAGCACAGCGGTCGCATTGCGGGAAAGCACATCTTTGTTCTCGATTCAAAAGCGGCGGGCGGAAAGCTCGAGCTGATTGTTCACTTGCTCGGTAGGTACCTAAACAATAATCCCGAGGCTAATTTCGAGAGCGTTGTCGAGTATGCGAAGCGACTGCGCGAGCACTCGCAGGTGTTGTTCTCCCTGAGTTCGTATGACAACCTCATCAAGAACGGGCGCATGCCCAAACTGGTTGGCGCGTTGGCGAGCAGTATGTCAATTCGCATGCTGGGGACGGCGAGCGCCCAGGGTACCATCAAGGTCGTTGGTCCGACACGCGGCGACAAGAAGACGATTCGTAAGATCATCGATGCGATGCGCTCGGATGGATACCGCGGCGGCATGGTGTATATCGATCATGTCGACCATGAGCATGGCGCAGACGCCCTCAAAGAGGCCATTGAGACCGAGTGGCCTGGCGCCGAGGTATATGTGCTGCCATGTGGCGGACTGTGTTCGTATTACGCCGAAGAAACGGGCTTGATTGTCGGGTACGAATGGAATGGCATCTCCTAGGTACGGTGCCATACGGCGAATTGTCCGGAACGCCATGAGCCCCGTATTGGATAGGCGTCCAGTACGGGGCTCTGTTATACAGATCCTTCATCGGCAGAACGTGTGCGTGAGAAGGTTACGTCAATGTATACATGCATAGTAAGCGGATACGCATGTGCGCGATGGGCTCAGAGTGCAGAGCTCGATTTACAGCTATCTTGATAACTACTTTACATAATATATATTATCTAGAATAGAAACGAGAAACATGGATACCTTGAAAGTACCTGCAAGCCCTCATTACGATAGATAGCCGTGTTCCTCCAGGAATTGATATGCCGATACTGCCGCTATGGCTCCATCGGATGTGGCGGTGATAACCTGACGCAACGGTGTGCTGCGAAGGTCGCCGGCGCAGTACAAGCCCGGGGTCGACGTCGCCATGCGAGCATCTGTGATGACGCCGCCGTCCGGTGCGAGTTCGACCAAATCTTGCACGAGCTCAGTTGCGGGATCATGACCAGTGGCGACGAAGATGCCGACTGTTCCCGCATCAAACGTCTCGTTGTGTTGCACGCCCGTGGCGGTGTCTTCAAATGTGATGGACTGGATGAGGGTATCTCCCGATACACGTGCTATTCTAGTTTGGTACCTAACAGAGATATTCTCATGTGCGAGGAGGCGACCCACCATGCCGTGCGAGGCTCGGAATGCGGGCTTCCTCACGATGAGCTCGACGCGCTCAGCGATTTTCGAAAGATACAGCGCTTCTTCGACAGCTGTGTTGCCCCCGCCGATAATGAACACATGCTTTCCGTGGTAAAACATGCCGTCGCATGTGGCGCAGTACGACACTCCCCTTCCGCGGAACGTGTCCTCGCCTTCGAAGCCTGCTTTGCGTGGATTTGCCCCCGTTGCGACAATGACGGCGCGTGCTCGATAGGATTCCATATCCGTTTCGACGGTGAACCAGCCCTCATCGTCGCGGGCGATGCGTTGCACCGCCCCGTATGTGGAGGTTGCGCCGGCACGGTCGGCGTGGTCGGCGAACCTTTGACCCAGCTCGACCCCTGAGCACTCGGGGATGCCCGGGTAGTTGTCGATCAAATCTGAGGTGGCGATCTGTCCACCGGGTATGCCACGCTCGATGACAAAAGTGTCGAGGCTTGCTCGGGCACCATAGAGAGCTGCGGAATACCCAGCGGGACCTCCGCCGATAATGATGAGATCATGAGTGTTCATGTGCGGTTCCTTCCTTACGTCATTTCCTTGGTCTTACCCGTTTTGACTGAGGTCTTATCATCGTGAGTCGTACAATGCTTGGTACTTCGCGGTTGTATGGAGAGAGAAACATGGTTGATACCGCCCACGATAGTTCTTCCAAAGGCATATCCGAATGCGCCCCATTGAGCGAGGCGAGCGCTCAGCCTCCCGTTATCGCAATCATCCACGCCTCTGTTGGTTCGGGCCATCGTGCCGCCGCGAACGCAATCGCCGAGGCCGTTGAGCTGATGCGAGGCGTCGACGGTGTTCCCGATGACATTGAAGTCGATGTGCTCGACATCCTCGACTACGGTCGCATTCATTTCGATGGCAACAAGACCGCTGCTGCCTTTACCGGCGCCACTCGACCGATATATGACGTCACGTGGCGCTATACGCTCACTGGAAGGCTACTGTGGGGTGGTGGTCACGCCTGGTCATCGATCATGTTCCCCTCACTCAACGATTACATTACTTCTCGGCGACCGATGGCGGTCATCTGCACCCACATCACCGCTGCAAACGTCGCAGTCGGTGCGCGCATGTTGACGGGCCACGAGTTTCCAATCGTGTGCGTGCCCACGGATTATGAAATCGAGGGATGGTGGCCTCATAAGGAAACCGATCTGTTCTGCGTGGCGACGGAGTTCATGGCAGAGACCTTGCGCCCCCGGAAGGTGCCGGAGCGCCGCATTGAGGTGACGGGCATCCCCATTCGTCAGGGATTTAGCGCCAACAGAGATCGCAAACAGGATCGAGATGCCTTTGGTTTTCCCGATGACAAGCGAATCGTACTGGTTATGGCCGGCGCGACATTACCCCAGCCCTATGTTCGCTTTCGAGCTGCCATGGAGGAAGCAATCCCCTATCTGCGCGGATTTGAAGATATGCATTTCGTTTTTCTTCCTGGCAAAGATAAAGAATATGCAAATCACCTGCGCGCCGTATTTGGCGGGATGAATCTCCCCAACGCACACGTGATGGACTATGTTGACGACATGGCAGCGCTCATGCACGCTTCCGATCTTGCGATCTTGAAGTCAGGTGGCATGACGGTCACCGAGTGTCTCTGCGCCAATTTGCCCATGATCTTGCTTGGAAAGTCATACGGTCAAGAGAAGTCGAACACGGTGATGCTCACCTCATTTGGCGCAAGCATGCATGCCACGACTTCGCGCGAGCTCGTTACGCAACTCAAGCACCTGCATAATCATCCCGAGGCGCTCAATGCCCTGCTCGTGAATGCCAATGCGCTCAAACGACCCCGGGCGGCACGCGATATCGTCCATGCGACTATGCGGCTGGTTGGAGATGCTCCTTCAAGAAAGAAATACTTCGCTCACTTTTATTGGGGTGGACGTCCGGCACACGCACGATAGCCGAGCGCTTTGCTTTGTGGCAATCAACTCCCATCATATGAAAAAAGGCGCGCCCCGTATAATGCGGGGCGCGCCTTTAGGTTGCACACGTGTGTAGTGTACGTCTTAGAGCATGAGGAAGTACAGCAGGAATGCGCTGGCTGCAACCCACATGAGAGGACGAATCTTCTTCACGTTGCCAGTAACCAGGGCAACAACGACATACGCGATGAAGCCGAGACCGATACCGTTGGAGATGGAGTAGGTGAACGGAATGCCAATGATGATCATGAAGGTTGGGAAGCCATCGAGGATGTCGGACCAGTCGATCTCGGTCACCTCGCTCATCATAAGGAAGCCGACGTACACGAGGGCGCCGCAGGTCGCCGCAGAGCTGATGCAGCTGATGATAGGCGAGAAGAACGCTGCAAGCAGGAACAGGACGCCGGTGGTGATGGAAGTGAGGCCGGAACGACCGCCGTCGGCGGCACCGGAAGCGGATTCAACGAAGGTGGTGATGGAGGAAGCGCCAAACACGCCGCCGGCAGCAGCCGCGACGGAGTCGACAATGAGGATGGGCTTGATGTCCTCAACCTTGCCGTCCTCGGTTAGGAACTCACCCTGCTTGGCGACTGCCATGGCGGTGCCCATGGTGTCGAAGAAGTCGCTCATCATGAGGGAGAAGGCGAACAGCAGCAGTGCAGGAGTGGTCAGGGCCTTGACGACACCCATGACGCCGTCGGCATCGGCCATAAACGGAGCGCCGAAGGTAGAGAAGTCAAGCGGGGCAACAACGCTCGAGGGAGTCGCGGTAACGCCCAGGGGAATGCCCGCGACAGACGCGATGACGATACCCCACAGCAGGGCGCCCTTGATGTTCATGGACGAGAGCACGACGGTGGCAATGATGGAGATCAGGCCGACGAGGAAGACGGGATCGGTGACCTTGCCGAGGGCGACCATGGTGGCCTCGTTGGCAACGATGATGCCGCCATCCTTGAGGCCGATCATCGCGATGAACAGGCCCAGGCCGATGGAGATGCCGTGGCGCAGAGTAACCGGGATGGCGTCCATGATGGCCTCGCGAAGACCGCAAAGAACGAGCAGGAGAATCGCGATGCCCTCGATGAAGATGATGGCCATGGCGGTCTGCCAGCCAAGCCCCATGGAGCCGCACAGGGTGTAGGCGACGATGGAGTTGATGCCCATGCCGGAGGCGCAGGCGAGCGGACGGTTTGCGATGAAGCCCATGGCGATGGTCATGATGGCGGCGCCGATGCACGTTGCGGTAACCGCAGCGCCAACAGGAATGCCACCGGCAGACAGGATGAGCGGGTTGACGACGATGATGTAGGACATCGCCAGGAAGGTCGTGAGGCCAGCGCGCAGCTCGGTGGCCACCGAGGAGTTACGCTCCCCCAACTTAAAGAATTGGTCCATGAAATTCCCCCTATACGTGTGGACCTGCTATTTCGAACCGCTCGAGCCGAAACCCCCGCAGCCGCGGTCGGTCTCGTCGAGCTTATCGACTTCTACAAGGTGCACAGTGGGCACCTTTTGAATGACGAGCTGGGCGATACGCTCGCCACGCTCGATATGGATGGGCTCATGAGCATCGAGGTTGATCGCGATGACCTTGAGTTCGCCACGATAATGGGCGTCGATGAGGCCCGGGGTGTTGGCGATGGTGAGTCCGCGCTTGAGCGCATTACCGCTGCGCGGCTGGACGAATCCGGCATACCCGTCGGGAATGGCGATGGCCAGCCCCGTGGGAATGAGAACCCTCTCAAACGGGTTGATGTCGACGGTGGCCGACGCGCGCAAATCGAGACCGGCGTCTCCCTCGTATGCGTACGAGGGCATTTCGACGCTTGGTTCGAGGCGCAGAATGGAAATGTCAAGCGTATCCATGGGTTACCTCAGCTTATCGAGTTCGGACAAAAACTCGGCGATATCTTGAAAATCGCGATATACCGATGCGAAGCGAATGTAGGCGACCTTGTCGAGGCGCTCAAGCCTCTTGAGGACCATGTCACCGATATCGTGAGAGCTCACGGCGGTGCGTGAGCAGCCACGGAGCTCCATCTCGATATCATCGATGAGCGCGTTGAGCTGTGCCAGGTCGATATCGCGCTTGGAGGTGGCGCGCATAAGGCCGACCATCAGTTTGTTGCGGTCAAACGGCTGGGTCGAGCCATCGCTCTTGATGACTTCGATGGGGTCTTCGCAGCGTTCGAAGGTGGTGAAGCGATATCCACATGACCTGCATTCGCGACGACGCTTGATGGCATTGGAGGATGCCTGCATGCGCGAGTCGACCACGCGCGTATCGTCGTGTCCGCATTTTGGACAACGCATAAACTTGTTCCCCCATTCGAATTGACAACTTATCTAGAATAGCATGCTTTGAAGCAGACAACCACACAATATAGGTTCTGATGATTGAGAAAGTAGCATATGCTGTATGGGCAAGCGGGCGCCCGGACCGATGAGGCTTGGGCACCCGCTTGCCATGGAATATTGCGACTGTGTGCAGGCGACTGACGATGGCTATCGATTGATGGGTACGACGAGCTCCATCCCAGGATGCAGAAGGCCGGAATCGAGGGCGTTCCACTCGCGCATGATGCGGATGGCTTCGCTTGTGGGAACGTTGCCAATCGAGAGATCCTCGGCGATGCTCCAGAGCGTGTCTCCGGCGGCAACGGTATAGCTTGCGCGAGCCAAGCTGGAAATGGCCTGCTCTTGGGCGCGGGCCTTCAATGATGCCGCGGCACCGCCCGCAATGAGGCACGCGACGGCGATAATGCAAGCGATGCCGATGGTGCAAATATTGGTGGGAACCGAAATGGCGGCACGGGCGGGGCGATTTACCAAGGAGAGCTCGGGCACCCTCGAGGTGGCAGCGCCATCGACGACGGTGAGATGAGGATGTGAGTCCAGCGTTTGCGTGCGGACCACGTTGCCTTCGACGGTGTACAGGTTCTTCATGGTGGACTCCTCCCTCGTGTTTGTCGATATAGTTATATCTCGCCGCACGGACAAAACTTCTGGCATAAGAACGGGTGTTCGTGTATTATTATCTTCGAACAGTTGTTCCTGTCAAGAAGAAATCGAACATAAGTTTGGAGTACGAGGAGAAGCCATGACGCGCAAGATCACCAAACGGCAGCAGCAGATCTACGACTTCATTCGTTCATATCAAAATGAGAAGGGCTATCCGCCGAGCGTCCGCGAGATGGCGGCTGCGGTGGGCCTGTCCTCCCCTTCGACGGTACATGCCCATCTCAATGCCCTTGAGGAGCTTGGACTTATCAAGCGCGACGCCACTAAGCCGCGCGCCCTCGAGGTGTTCAATTCCGACGGCACATCTACGAAGCTCGGCCAGGTGCAACCCGCCTCGACGCGCGGTTCCGTCTCCTTGCCGCTTGTCGGCCGCGTCGCGGCCGGTATGCCAATCCTCGCTGAGCAAAATATCGAGGACACGTTTACGATTCCCACCGAGATCGCAACGGATTCAAGCTCATTCATCCTCGAGGTGCACGGTGACTCGATGATCAACATCGGCATCTTCAATGGCGACTACATCATCGTGCGCGAACAGAAGAGCGCCATGAACGGCGAAGTGGTCGTGGCCATGATTGATGGGTCGGCGACCGTCAAAACGTTCTACAAGGAGCGAGGGCGCGTGCGCCTGCAACCGGAGAACGACGCAATGGAGCCCATCTACGCCGACAATCCGGTCATCCTCGGCAAGGTCGTTGCATTGATGCGGCGGATGTAGCGTCTCGTGCGCTCGGCCTAGCACTCCTGCACGATGTAGCGCGACAAGATAGAGGCGATATGCGGGGGCACTTTGCATGCCATCGCGACGCTGTCATCAAGGAACGACTCGGAGACGACCATTCCCTGATTGCGGATTGCGGCCAGTAGTGCCCCTTCTTTATAGGGTATGCGGCATGACAAAATCTGATCTTGTGCGGCTGCCTCGCGCGCGATGCGAGCTTGCAAGACGTCAAGCCCCTCGCCTGTCAGTGCCGAGAACATGACGATATCGGGATTGCGCCGCTTGAGAGATGCGACGCAATCGGAGTCGAGCAAGTCGATCTTGTTGTAGACGGTCAGCGCGGGGCGGTCTCCGGCTCCAACGTCAAGAAGCACGTGCTCCACAGCGTCGAGTTGGCGCAAGTGGTCCTCGTCAGAGCAATCCACGACTTTGAGCACAAGGTCGGCGTCCCTAACTTCGGATAGGGTCGATTTAAAGGCCTCGACAAGCCCATGGGGCAACTTTTGAATGAATCCGACGGTGTCTGTGAGCGTCACGCGCCTGCCGCCGGGCAGTTCGTAAGCGCGGGTGGTGGGGTCGAGCGTGGCGAACAGCTTGTTTTGGGCGAGCACGTCAGAGCCGGTAAGCCGGTTTAACAGTGTGGACTTTCCAGCGTTGGTGTAGCCGGCAAGCGCGATGCGAAACGCCGGGGACGATGCGCGAAGCTTCGATTGCACGTCACGACGCTTATCGAGCTCCTTGAGCTCACGGCGCAGGACGGCAATGCGATTGCGAATAATGCGACGGTCGACCTCCAGCTGGCTTTCGCCTTGGCCAAACCTACTGCCGATGCCTCCTCGCGTCTGCTCTTTGGCAAGGTGGCTCCACATGCCGCGAAGGCGCGGAAGCAGATACTGCAGCTGCGCCAACTGAACTTGCAGGCGACCTTCACGCGTGTTGGCATGCAAGCCGAAGATATCGAGGATCAGCGCCGTTCGGTCGATGATCTTGATGGGCTCTCCCAAACGGCGCTCGAGATAGGCCTGCTGTGAGGGGGACAGATCGTCATCGAAGATAACAACGTCTGCATTAAGGCGTGAGACGTAGCCTTGCAGTTCCTCGACCTTTCCCGACCCGATATACGACTTGGGGATGGGCCGGTCAAGTCGCTGCGTCAAGCGAGCAACAACCTGCGCTCCAGCTGTATCGGCAAGTCGCTCGAGCTCGTCAAGCGAACGCTGTATGGGCCACGTTGAATCTCTCGTGTCGACGCCAATGAGGATGGCACGTTCCGGCACCGGAGCGGTTTCAATCGGCTTGAATCGACTCATGGGCGCTCCAGATATGACAGGACATGCTCTACCGCATCATCAATCGTCATGGAGTCCATGTCGATCCATTGGGTGCGAGCATCGTGGCGGCACCAGGCGAGCTGCCGTTTAGCGTACCGGCGAGAACGCTGCTTGATGAGGGCGACCGCTTCGTCCAACGATAGGGCGCCATCGAAATAATCAATGAGTTCTTTGTATCCAATGGCCTGCATGGAGGTGAGCGCTTCTCGAAGACCGGCGTCTAGAAGACCGCGCACCTCATCCAGCAACCCTTGTTCCATCATGATGTCGACGCGATCGTCGATGCGTTGATACAGTCGGGCACGGTCCATGGTGAGTGCAAAGGTCACGTGATCATATACGGGCACGGGAGTTGAGAAGCCCGCAGCCTGGTCGGCATACGAGACTCCTTCATCGTACATCTCAAGTGCGCGAATGACGCGTTTGACATTGTGGGGATGAACGACCTGAGCACTCGCGGGATCGCGCTGCTTGAGCATCTCGTAGAGCGCCTGCGGGCCCTCCGCCTCAAGGATGCTCTGATAGGCGCGGCGCCTGTCGTCATCGACGACGCCCTTGGGGAATCGCATGTCATCAAGGGCGGCGCGAAGATAGAGCCCCGTACCACCGCAGAGAATGGGAACCTTACCAAGGGCGAGCAAGCGATTGATCTCGATGCGAGCGTCGCGCTGGTAGCGCGCCGCCGAATACGGCTCACGAGGGTCCGCCACATCGACAAGAAGGAGGGGCACGAGACGCTCGGATACCGGCGTTTTGGCAGTTCCGATATTCATGCCTCGATAGACCTGCATCGAATCGGCGGAGATGACGGGGGCATCCAGACGGCGCGCAAGCCTATCGGCAAACGCGCTCTTCCCTATCGCCGTGGGCCCTGTGATGGCAACTACGCGATTCATCGCGGGGCGCCCACCGATTCGCCCGAGAGATACCACGTGCGTGCGGCATCTACATGCACATCGAGTATCTTTCCAACAAGGTCGCAGGCGTCGAAGCCCTCAGGGACGGGACAATGAACCGTCTGGTTCCATGGGCTCTTACCCTGAAGGACCTGAGCGTTTTTCTTAGATGTCCCTTCGATGAGCATGGGGACGACCGACCCAAGCGATCCCTGGTTGTAATCGTATGCCGTCTGCTCGACATGGGAGACCAAGCGGTCGAATCGAGCCTGAATGATCTCGCGTGGCGTGGGATCATCGATGGTCGCAGCGGGAGTACCCGCGCGCTTTGAGTAGATGAAGGTGAATGCCTGGGCAAAGCGGGCCTCGTCAACCAAGGTGACCGTCTGCTCGAAATCCTCTTCCGTCTCGCCAGGGAAACCGACGATGATATCGGTGGTCAAGGCGATATCGGGAATGCGATCGCGCACCCGCTCAACGAGATCGAGATACTGCTCACGCGTATATTTCCTGTTCATGAGCTTGAGGATGCGTGAAGAGCCGGACTGCACAGCCAAATGCAGCTGCGGCATGACGGCAGGAACCTCGGCCATGGCGTCGATGGTCGCGGGAAGCAGGTCCTTTGGATGCGACGACGTGAAGTAAATTCGCTCGATGCCCGTGTCGCCGACGCGGCGAAGCAACTCGGCAAAACGAGGGTCGGCATGGGCGTCACGACCATATGAATTGACGTTTTGACCAAGCAGCGTAACGGAGCGCACGCCCTGTCTCACAAGGCCGGTGACCTCGTCGACAATCTCGTCCATAGGACGGCTCTTCTCACGCCCCCGTACATACGGGACAATGCAGTAGCTGCAAAAGTTATTGCATCCCGTCATGATGGGAACCCAGGCGTGATAAGCGGTCTCGCGATGCCACGGCATGTCGGTGGCCGAACCAGAGTCGATCTCCTCGACGCGGATATGACGACTGCCGTCGACAAAGGCATCTGCCAAGAGCTCGCCGACATGCGCGATGGAATGAGTGCCAAAGATCACATCGACATTATCGAGGTTGGTGAGCAGGCCCTCGCCGTCGCGCTGCGCGATGCAGCCACCAACAGCGACGACACGGTGCCCGGAAGGCGGAGCGGGAAGGCTCTTGCACGACGAGCACTGCCCGTACAGGCGGGTGTCTGCAGCTTCGCGCACGCAGCACGTCATAAAGATGACGATATCGGCGTCTTCGGGCGATTGCGCCTGAAGACATCCGAGCGAATCGAGCAAGCCGCTCACGCGCTCGGAATCGTGAAGGTTCATCTGGCAGCCGAAGGTACGGATGAAGTACGTCTTACCGGCGAGAATGGAGATATCAGTCATGAGCAAACCTGCTTGCAGTTATCGGTGAAGTCGACAAGGTCGGCGTTTGCGGCGGTGATGTGGTGAACGTAGACGGAGAGACGTATCGCCGTACGCGACTCGCCGTCGATGAGGATATCAGAGAAGACGGGGGCACAGGAGATGTCAAAACCTGAGGGAATGAGGAACCCGCGGGCAATAGCCATGGCCTTAATGGCTTGATTGACGGCGCCGGCGCCAACACATTGCATGTTGACCGGCACACCGTCCTTCACCATGCCGGCGATGGCTCCGGCAACCGAGGCGGGTGACGACTTACTCGAGACCTTTAGGAATTCCATGAACGTTTCTCCAGCGTATAAAGTACATTTATGCAGCTAAATGGTTACGATAGCGCAAGCTGATACGGCGGGCAAGCGCGCTGTCAGGTTTCATCCTTGCCGATGTCGAACGTGACGGTGATCTTGTCGCGCGTGACCCTAATTGTGGGATCGCGCATGAGCGTGAGGTAGTAGCGTGAGGCGAGATCGGAAAACTCCCGCTCGAGCGAGCGCGAGAAAGCGGCGAGGTCTTCCTGTGCGATCTTGAGGCCACGTCTGTCGCGCGAGAGATCGAACTCGGCGGGAGCGGTCGGCGTGCTCTTCTCGCGCAGCAGCCGCGAGGCGACGCTGCGAAGCGGGGTGATCGTGCCTGCCAAAATGCGATGAGCGGTTCGCTCGGAGATCTCGATGCCCAGGGTCGCGGCGATTCTCATGAAATCTTGGGCGTCTGCGGCGCAGGCGAGGCGATCGACCACGGGAAGCTGATCCTCGGAATCTATGAACAGCAATTTCGTGGCATCAACGGTGCGTGCGGACCGCGCAAAGAGGGTCGCGGCGATTTCGGTGGGGCTGCCGAGGTACACGTCGCAGCCGTGCAACTCCTCACAGGCAAACTCGCACGCGCAACGCGCGATATTATGGGGCCCCTTGACACAGACAAGGGCCCCGTCGTCGTCTTTGGACGTCTGAGGCCAACTCGACTGATCAGCGCGCTCGGACAACTCGCTCGTATCAACGACGACGCGAAAAGACGAGCCCAGGCCAGCCCCAGATGTGACGACCTCGGACGTGGTCGTGTTTTGGCGAATGGAGAACAGCGCCATGCCGCGGCCGTGAACGCCCCAGCGGTCCATCTTCATCGATTCGAGCTTTGAGGTGACGCGCGCGTCGAAGATGCGCTCCTGCATGTCCTGTGGAACACCGGCGCCGTCATCGAGGAAAAGGAGGGTGCGTACACCCTCCTCCTTATACGTGGCGACATAGATGTTCTGGGCGCCCGCGTCGCGCGCGTTGCGGAGCATCTCGACAACGATGTCCTCGACATGCTGGATATCGTGCTTTGCCTGGCGGCGCTCGGCCTCAGATACGCGAAGGCGCACAAATCCGCTACCGAGGTTTTCCTCAACGCGTAGGTTGCCCTCACCCGACATTGAGGCGATGAACGAGATCAGGTCGTTGCCGTCTGTCATGACAAACTACTTTGCGATATCGACGGCGCGGCTCTCGCGAATGACGACGACCCGAACCTGGCCGGGGTACTCCATCTCCTCTTCGATCTGCTGGGCGATGTCGTGAGCCAGGACCGTGGATTCAGCGTCGGAGATCTTGTCGGGCTGAACCATGACGTGCACCTCACGACCGGCCTGCATGGCATAGGTGCGCTCGACGCCCTCGTGCGAGTTGGCGATTTCCTCGAGCTTCTCGAGACGCTTGATGTAGTTCTCAGCAGACTCGCGGCGAGCGCCGGGACGAGAAGCGGAAATGGCATCGCCGGCCTGGACGAGAACATCAAGGACGGTGTTCGGGTCGGAGTCGCCGTGATGCGCCTCGATGGCGTGAACGATGGCGGGCTTCTCACCGTAACGGCGGGCGAGCTCCGCGCCGATAACGGCATGCGGACCCTCGACCTCGTGATCGATGGCCTTGCCAAGGTCGTGCAGCAGGCCCGCGCGCTTTGCGGTCAAAACGTCGATGCCGAGCTCGGCGGCCATGATGGCGCACAGGTCGGCGACCTCAAGGGAGTGACGAAGAACATTCTGGCCAAAGGACGTGCGGTAGCGCAGGGCACCAAGCGTCTTGACGATCTCGGGATGAAGGTCGTGGATGCCCATGTCGAACGCCGCCTGCTCGCCCGCTTCGCGCACGCGCTGCTGAACGAGATCGGAGGCCTTCTGGTGCATCTCCTCGATGCGCGCCGGGTGAATGCGGCCGTCGGCGATGAGGTTCTCGAGGGCGACGCGGGCGGTCTCGCGACGGACCGGGTCGAAGCTGGAGAGAACGACGGTCTCGGGCGTGTCGTCGATGACGAGGTTGACGCCAGACACCTGCTCGAAGGTGCGGATGTTGCGGCCTTCACGACCGATGATGCGGCCCTTGAGGTCATCGGAAGGGATATGGACGGACGTCACCGTGACCTCAGCGGTGTGATCGGAGGCGCAGCGCTGAATGGCCAGAGAGATGATCTCCTGGGCGGTCTTGTGGCACTCGGCCTTCACCTTCTGCTCGGACTCGCGGATGATCGTGGCGGCCTCATGGGTCACGTCCCCGCGAACCTTGTCGAGGAGCTCGGCATGGGCGTCGTCACGCGTGAGCTCGGAAATGCGCTCGAGCTCAGAGGTCTGACGAGCGTAGAGCTCATCGAGTTCGCGCGTTCGCTTGTCGAGCTGACCCTGCTGGCTTGAAAGCTGGTGCTCGCGCTTGTCGAGAGCGTCATTGCGGCGGTCGAGGGATTCCTCGCGCTGCATGACACGGTTCTCCAGAACGCGAATCTCCTTTTTGCGCTGGGCCTCCTCGGCCTCAGCAGCCTGCTTGCTCTGGATGATCTCTTCCTTGGCCTCGAGCAAGGCCTCCTTTTTTAGCGTCTCGGCCGTACGCTTTGCGTCTGCAACGACCTGCTCCGCCTCGCTATGGGCGGACTGCAGCTTAGACTCGGCCTCGCGAATGCTGCCATTTTTGGCGTTGCGCATGACCAGGAAGGCCACGACGGCACCAAGTGCCAGGCAGACGGCACCGACGAGAATGGACTCAACGGGCATGGATACTCCTTCAAGTGGTTAGAGTGCATGAGAAACCACCACCGCAAGCGTGTGGCGGGACATTTGCCGGGTATGGTCCACCGAAGGGATACGAAATCGTGCCGATAGGAAATATCGTCAATCTCATCACCAAGGATGAGCGCATAACAAACAAATGACGTTTTCCATCCTACGTTGAAGCAGGGGATTTGTCAAAACGTCACATCGTCGGTATCGGAAAGTCTCATGCGAACCGCCTCTTTGGCGACGGAATACGAAAACCCCTTGTTCAAAAGCTTGTGAATGAGCTTTTCATACGGCTTGACAGTGGGGATGGAGACGCGCTCGATCACTTCTAATGCACGTTGCACGTCGTCATCGGCATCGAAGAATTCCTCGGGATACCCAGGCATGTCCTCCACGACGATGCCACGACGCTTGAGTTCGAGTTCGATCTTGCGTCTCCCCCACCCCCTGCGCTTCCGCTCGTCAATGAAATACCTGGCAAAACGGTCGTCGTTGAGGAAGCGGGCGTGTTGCGCACGGCTGATGACGGACTGAATCTCCTCGATTCGATATCCATACAGGGAAAGCTTGTCGGCAGCTTCCTGGGAGGCGTAATCCCTTCGGGACAGCATCTCAGTGAGCAACGAGAAGCAGCATCTCTCCTCGAGGGCGTGTATGGCATCGAATGCCTCGTCTTCGGGAAGGGGAAGCGAAATCGCATCGTTTTGTAACAGGCGCCCGACGCGAACGGGCACAACGATTTCCCGGCTTTTGCCGGAGTCCAAGATGCAGGACACTTCTGCCATCGGCTTTTTGTTTGAAAATGAGCTCGAGGCTCGCCCTCCTTGGGGAAACCGAACCTCGAGCTCGATCATGTGGGCACTCATGTGGCTCAAAACTCGCCTTACTCGGCGGCAACGTCCAAGGAAGGATCGACGATGGTGCCAACCGGCTCGTCGTCGAACTCAAGACCACAGGCGACGCGGACCTTGTGGTCGAGCTCGGCCATGAGATCGGGGTTCTTGCGCAGCGTGTCTTTTGCGGCTTCACGGCCCTGACCCAAGCGCTCGCCGTTGTAGGTGTACCAGGCGCCAGATTTAGTCGCAATGTTGTACTCGACCGCCATGTCCAACACGGAGCCCTCTTTGGAGATGCCGGTGCCGTACATGATGTCGAATTCGGCCGTCCTAAACGGCGCGGCGACCTTGTTCTTGACGACCTTGGCGCGTACGCGATTGCCGACGATGTCGTCTTTGATCTTGATGCTGTCGATGCGACGGATGTCGATACGGACGGTGGAGAAGAACTTCAGCGCGCGACCGCCGGTTGTGGTCTCGGGGTTGCCGAACATGACGCCAATCTTCTCACGCAGCTGGTTGATGAAGATGCACGTGGTATTTGACTTCGATAAAGAGCCGGCGAGCTTGCGCAGGGCCTGCGACATGAGTCTCGCCTGCAGACCGACTGTGGTGTCGCCGATCTCGCCCTCGATTTCTGCACGGGGGACAAGGGCGGCGACCGAGTCGATGACGACGACGTCGATGGCTCCGGAACGGACGAGCATGTCGCAGATCTCGAGCGCCTGCTCGCCGGTATCCGGCTGGGAGATGAGGACCTCATCGATATCGACGCCGATGCGGGCGGCGTAGGTGGGGTCTAAAGCGTGCTCGGCGTCGATGAATGCGACGACGCCGCCCATGGCCTGCGCCTCGGCGAGGATCTCCAGCGAAAGCGTGGTCTTGCCCGAAGACTCGGGGCCGTAGATCTCCACGATGCGGCCGCGCGGGACGCCACCGATGCCGAGGGCGGCATCGAGTGCGAGAGCGCCCGTGGGAATAGCCTCAATCTCGAGCTCAGGGCCGCCATCGCCATACCGCATGATGGAGCCGTCACCGAACTTCTTCTGAATTTCCGCCTTGGTGGCGGCGATCATCTTCTCGCGATCTTCGCCCGTGGTGCGCTCGTGAATGACGCGAGCCGGAGCGGTGCTCTTTGCCATGATTCCTCCTTGGGGTTGTTCGACTGTGATACTACGCGAACGGGTGTTCGTGGTCAATACCTTACCGATGAATCTACCCCATCAATTCCCGATTCGCACCCGAGTATCCCCCGAGTCGTCGAACAAATCTCTTGCACTTGGCAAACAGTGGCAGCTCAAGTACGTCGGACAGATGACGTTGACGAAGAAAAGAAGACGAAAGACCTACAAATTCCCCAAAGCGCGCACGTTCTCCAACACCATATCGAGAGCGTGCAGGACGGCCTGCCGGCGCACATCGTTGCGACTTCCCTCAAAGGTGTAACGATGGCACATCGTGCCCCGAGAGGTGCTGCATGCGAGATACACGGTGCCCGCCGGGTCTGCGTTCGTCCCTCCGTCGGGCCCAGCATATCCCGTCGCGCTCACCGCGACATCGGCGGAAAACAGCGCGAGGGAACGCTCGGCCATCTCGATCGCACATGCCTCACTCACCGCAGTGTGCTCCTGCAATGTGGCCTCGGGCACCCCGAGCACATCGCGCTTGATCTCGTCGCAGTACGTCACGGCGCCGCCGCGCAGCACGCTGCTCGCACCGGGGATGTCGGCAATGCTCGAGGCGATAAGCCCCGCCGTGCACGACTCGGCCGTTGAAATGGTCAAGGCATGATCCGTGGCTGCCTTAACGACCGAACGGGCCGCTGACTCAAGATCTACGCACGACATGCCTGCTCAATCCCCTTTCAATCAAAGAGCCCCGCACGCCGAGGAGCATGCGGGGCCGAAATAACCAATCGCCTAGAGGCGGAAGATGATGTGACGGGCATTCCAGAAATACTGGGCGCCGGAGACGACGGTGAGCACCACCGCTGCGACCATCGTGGACCAGGCGACAGTCATGATGATGGCCCCCGCCATCATAGTGTTCGGCAGTGACAGGAACTCAAGGGCGATGCCAAGCAGATATGCGCACAGCGAGACCATGGTGACGGCCGTCTTTGCCTTGCCAAGCTTGTCTGCAGCGATAACCTCGCCGTTGGCGCTTGCGACCATGCGCAGGGCGCTGACGAGGAACTCGCGGAACATGATGATGAACACGAACCACACGTTGACCAGGTCATGCTCAAGCAAGATGAGGAGCGCCGCAAACACCAACAGCTTATCGGCGATGGGGTCGAGGAACTTGCCGAAATCTGTCACCTCGCCGCGCTTGCGAGCGAGATCGCCGTCAATCTTGTCGGTGGCACTCAAGACAAAATACAGCACGAACGCGATGAGCGCCCACACACCTGCGGTGAGGCCGAAATAATTACCTCCGGCCGCAAAGCCGTCGAATGAAAACTCACTCGCGACCATGAACAGCGGGATGAACACGATGCGTACGCACGTCACCACGTTTGCAGGGGTCCAGATGCTCGTAATCTCTTTGCCTTTGGCATTTACAGCCATGCTCTACTCCTCAACAATTTCGCCGATGAGCTCATAACAGAAGCTGTCGGTAAACCGCACCTTCATGATATCGCCGACGGCGACGTCTGCCAGCTCCAGGTGAACCGCGCCGTCGGAATCAGGCGCCTGGAACCAGGCGTGACCGATGAGCTCGGGGCCTTCGTCGGTCTCCTCGATGCCATCGACGATCACCTCGGCGACCTCGCCCACGTGTGCAGCCGTGGCGGCAAAGCCGAGCGACTCGGCCAGATCCATCGCGGCCTGCGTGCGCTCGAGCTTGATGTCCTCATCGACCTGCCCGTCCATCTTGGCTGCAAAGGTGCCCTCCTCCTGCGAATACGGGAAAACGCTCGTGTAGTCGAACCCCTCGCGGTCCATGAAGGCGAGCATCTGCTCCGCCTCATCGTCGGTTTCGCCAGGGAAGCCGACGAGACTGGTAGTGCGGATGACCATCTGCGGAATCTCACGGCGCAGCTTGGCGAACAACTCGGTCAACTGCTCTTCCGACCCAGACCGGTGCATCGCCTTGAGGACGCGCGCGTTGCAATGCTGGACCGGGATGTCGATATACGGCAAGATCTCGGGCGTATCGCGAATCGTCTCAATGAGCTCATCGCTCATGCCCTCGGGCTGCAGATACAAAACACGCACCCAGACGTGCTCGGGGCGGACAGCCTCCGCGACTGCGCGCATGAGTTGGGCGAGGTTGCGCGGACCGTCGTGGGCGTCATAGAAATCTGAGCCCCAGATGCCCGTGTCCTGGCCGATGAGGACGATCTCGCGAACGCCCCCGGCAACCAGGTCGCGCACCTCGGCGAGAATGCTCTCAGCGGAACGCGAGTAATACCTGCCGCGGATATAGGGAATCGCGCAGAAGCTGCAATAGCGATCGCAGCCGTCGGAAATCTTGACATATGCGACGGCGCTCTCGATCGTGCGCTTGACGCTGGGAGTGAAGGGCGGCTCGGCGCGGCGCACGTCAAGCAGGCCGTCGATAACGGACACGATGCCGTCCTCTTCGTCGGTCCGGACGAACGCGGCGACTTCGGGGAGCTCGGTGGGCAGCTCGGCGCCGTAGCGCGAGGGAACGCAACCGCACATGACGATACGCGTGCCCCGCACTCCCTCGGAGATCTCCTCAGCCAGGGATAGGGTCGTCTCGATGCTCTCGGACGTCGCCGAGGCGAGGAAGGAACAGGTGTTGATGATGACGACATCGGCCTCGTCGGCGGTGTCGACTTCGAGATAACCGGCCCCGTTGAGTAGGGAGCGCATGCGGTCGGTGTCGACCTCGTTCTTGGCGCAGCCGAGCGTGATGTACAGGATGGATCCGTATGCCATAGATAATCCCTAGCGGTAATTCGTGAACTGAAGGGGCTGACCATAATCCTGCTCGCGCAGGAACGCGATGACCTGCTGCAAAACGTCTTTGGAGGCACTCGAGACGCGCAGCTTGTCAGCCTCGATGGTGACCTTCACCTTGAGCTTTTGGTCCTTGATGTCCTTGTTGATCTTTTTGGCCGTGGCCTGATCGATGCCCTCGACGATGTGACCCATCAGGCGAACCGTGCCGCCCGACGCCGCCTGAGGCTCATCCCAAGACACCGTCTTGATGTCGACACCGCGCTTGATGAGCTTGCTCGACAGCACATCGATGATCTGGCGTGCGACGAAATCGGCGGGAGCATGCAGGGTGAAGAGCTTGTCGGCTTTGGAGAGTTCGATCGTAGCGCCCGAATCCTTCAAATCATAGCGCTGGGACAGCTCGCGCGCGGTTTGCTGGAAGGCGTTGTCGACCTCCTGCATGTTGACTTCGGATACAACATCGAAGCTGGAATCTTTAGCCATGAGAACACTCCTTAGTACATCTATCTATCATAGAACCAGATCATGTGCGCCTATGCGGCCGGTTGGGCGGCGTCGCCCTCGGGAACCTCGATCCCCGCGGCCTTCGCCTCGGACGCCGTCATGTCAAGCGTACCATCTCCATCGGAATCGACGACCTTCTCCTCCTTTTTCTTCGGAGCAAGGATCGAGACCTTGCCAACGCCCGACACCTTGGTATCGTAGCGGACCTTCTCGCCATTCTTGTAGACCGCCACGGCGCTCGGGGTATCGGTCGTGATATCGATTTGAGTGGTTACGGTGAACTGCTCCTCGAAAGGTCCAACCACCTGTTTACCGAGAACGTTTTTGCCGTCAAGCTTTACCTCGACCCATGCCACCGAACCCTTCTCCTTCAAGGAAACCTTGACGATGGTCTCTTGCGGCTCGGTGTCTTCCGGGCCGTCCGGGTCCTCGTCGTCTGTTGCCTGGGAGCTGGCGTCGTCATCGGAAGACGAGTTATCAGAAGACGAGGTGTCGTCCTTGGCGGGATCCTTCTTGGAGGTATCGACTTGCGATGAGCTGGGGGCGGCGCTTCCAGCCGCCTCGGGCTCAGGCGCGCAGCCGCGCAGCAGCATGAAGCCGGCGAGCACGATGATCACCAGCGCGATGAGCGCTGCAGCGATGATCATGCGAGGGTCGAAGCGATCGAACAGGCTCATCGATGGCGTCGACTGCCTGCCGCGTCCTCCCCTGCCCTGAGAAGCGGGGCCGCGGCGGCGTCCATCGCGATACCCTCCCGAGCGCTGCGGGGTCCTGCCCGCCATGGAGTAGCCACCGCGGTCGCGCGGGTCTCGACGGCCGTCGTAAGATCTTTGGGGACGCTGACGGGAAGGATAGCCGCGCGGGTCAGGCCGCCTCTGGGGGTATGCATCGGGATGCGCGGAGCCACGAGTGCGAGACCGCATGGAGGGATCGTACGCATGCTGAGGAGGACGGCGCGAGTCGGTCATGGCGGAGGGGCGCAAACGCGCCGAGGACATGGGCTCGTGCGGGGAGGTTGATTCCGAGACGTACCCAGCCTGCGGGGGACGAGCGCCGTAGCGGGACTGAGGCACGGCGTTGACCATCATGTAACGCGCGGGGGCATTGGAGCTGCGAGGGCTGGCATCGGCGGCGGCATCGGCAAAACGGCCGACGCGCCCGCCCGCCCCATGCTCGTACTCGTAAAGCGCATCGAAGTACGCATCGACAACGACGTCGGGATTGAGGCTGAGATACCTGGCATAGCTTGCGATCATCCCCTGCGCGTATCCCCGCGGGGGCATGGCAGAGAAGTTCTCGGTCTCGAAGTACTCAATAATCTGCGGGCGAATCTTGACGATGTTCGAAACCTGCTGGATGGAGATGCCGAGCTGACGGCGGCGCTCGAGAAGCATGTCACCAAAGTGCCGACTCATTTACATCCCCCCAAAAATCTCGTCATCGCTCAGCGGCTCTTCCACTGCGCGAAGGGCGGCGAGGCCCTCTTCATCGTAGAGCACCTCGCGTGGCTTAGACCCATCGGGCGGACCGACAATGCCCTTCTCCTCGAGCATATCCATGATGCGACCGGCACGGGCGTAGCCGACCTTGAGGCGACGCTGCAGGCCGGACGTCGAGCCGAGCTGGGTCTCGACAACGATCTTCGCGGCGTCCCAGAGCAGAGGGTCATCCTCGGAAGGGGCCTCGTTATAGAACGACCCCGCTCCCCCGCCGTTCATCGATGCGGGCGCCACGGCGGAGAGGATCTCCTCGTGGTAGTCGGGGGCGCCCTGTTCCTTGACGAACTCGACCACGTCGTTGATCTCATCGTCGGAGACAAAGCAGCCCTGAATGCGCTTGGGCTTGCCCCAATCGACCTTTGAGAACAGCATGTCGCCATAGCCAGTGAGCTTCTCGGCTCCCATCTGGTCGATGATGACGCGGCTGTCGATGCCCGTTGCAACGTTGAACGCGATGCGATTGGTGATGTTGGCCTTGATGAGGCCCGTAACCACATTGGAGCTCGGGCGCTGCGTCGCGACGATCAAGTGGATACCCGCGGCGCGTCCCAGCTGGGCGATGCGCACAATGCTCGCCTCGACGTCTTTTCCGGCGACCATCATCAAGTCTGAGAGCTCATCGATGATGATGACGAGATACGGCATCTTGGCTGGCGGGTTGTCGTAGTGCTCAAATGCGCCCGCTGCCTGCTTTTCGTTGAACGTCGAAATCTTACGGACCCCGAGGCGCTCGAAGACCTTAAGGCGGCGCTCCATTTCTGACACGGCCCACTGCAGGGCGCTGGCGGCCTGCTTGGGCTCGGTGACCACGGGGACATAGAGGTGGGGCAGGCCGTTGTAGCCCGAAAGCTCGACGCGCTTGGGGTCGACCATGATGAGACGAACATCTTCGGGCAGGCTGCGCATGAGCAGCGCCATGATGATGGAGTTGATCATGACCGACTTGCCTGAGCCCGTCGTGCCGGCGATGAGCAGGTGGGGCATCTTCGCAAGGTCAGCGACGACCGGCTGTCCTTCAGCATCGCGGCCGATGGCCAGCTCGAGCGGCCCTCCCTGGACGTAGGGTAGGACATCGCCGAGGTTCACGTTCTGGCGCTTTGCGTTGGGGATCTCGATGCCCACGAGCGAGGTACCGGGAATCGGCGCAAAGATGCGGACCGACTGCGCGGCAAGCGAGAGTGCGATGTCATCCTCGAGGTTTGAGATGCGGCTTACACGCTCGCCCTCGCCGGGCTGCACCTTGAAGGTCGTGACCGTTGGGCCCGCGATCCAGCCGACGACGCGCGAATGCAGGCCGAACTCCTGCAGCGTGGACTGCAGCGAATGGGCGGTCTGCTCGAGCTCGGTATCGGAGGAAGCGGCGGAGGCGGAGTGCGGGTTGTGGCGAAGCATCGTGAGCGGCGGGAGCTGCAGCTCGGAGGCGTTAGCATCGTCGGCTTCGTTCTCGCCAATGCGCGTCGCGCGGCGCACGGCCTGCTCGGCATCCGCCTGCGACGAGGCGGCGCCGGCGCCATCGGAGCGCGCGCCCGAAGACGCGCCCGCGGACTTTAGGAACTCAGGAATCACCAAGCCAGGGGCATCATCGTCAGCGCTAGAATCGTCCTCGGAATCATTTGCGGCGAAGGGAGGGACCTCGAGGAGGTCCTCCCCATTGTGCGAGGACTCGACAGCCACAGGCTTCGCCTGTGCGCCCTGTTGGGGCGCAACGTGGCGATCGGGAATGGGGATGTAAGTTGTTTGCGCCGTCTCGGCCTCAAGCTGGTCGGAGACATCGACAAAGGGGTCCTCGTCGACATCGGCGTCTTCGGTTGCGAACGCACCTGGCAGCACTGTGGTCTCACGCGAGCCCAAAAACGTCGTGGGGGTGCTCCCCTCGTCGTCGAACAGGGCGCCCTGGCGGGCCGCCGCCCCACCGCGCATGCCCTCTCCTGCCTCCAGCGGGGACTCGGCATCTTGAGAGCCGCGACGATGCGCACCCACGGCGACATGCTCGCCCCATGGGGTCTCGTTGAGGTCGACGCTGCGGCGCTCACGCAGGGCCGTGACATGCTCGGCCGCGCCGCAGACGAGGTCGCTGATCGAGAATCCGATTATGACGAGGCCGACGATGACCAGTCCCACGAGAACGACGACGGAAATGGGCTTGCCGAACGCCTGCTGAAGAGCGCTGGCGATGGATGCGCCGACATACCCGCCGGACCGCACGAGGGCGGCGGGCTCGAACATGCCCGCGGTCGAGAACGCAGTGTTGGGAACCATCAGTGACAACATGGCGAGGATCGACAGCGCGATGAGCGCCGCACCTCCGCAGATGCGAGCGTTACATGGGGTACGGTCGCGCAGGAACAGGAGTGCAGCGATGATGAGGATCACAAACGGCAGCACGTAGGCGCCAAGGCCAAAACCCAGATGGTAGAAATTGGCGATAGCGTGCGAGACCGGTGCAGACGACGGCGACACGACGGCGATAAACGAGACAACCGCGACCACCGCGAGAACGATCCCGGTGATGTCGCGGCTGACGCCGGCATCGACCAGCGGCTCAAATTGAGGCTGGGCCGCTGCGAGATGAGAGCCGTTAGCGCGAAGATTCTTTTGTGCCGCAGCCGAAGAAGAGGAGCGCTTCCCCTTGGATGCGCTCCCCTTCTTGTTCTTGGCTGGTGTCTCAGCTCGAGCCAACCTACACCTCCATGACGACCGGGATAATCATCGGGCGTGTGCGGTTAGCATTCCAGATGAAGTTGGACAGGGAGTCGCGAACCGCCTTGCGCAGCTCGCCAGTTCCCGAAGAGGAGAAGTTGAACTTGCCCTTTTCGATGGCGCGCATGACGGCGGCGGAGGCGTCGGCGGCAAATTGGTCATCGATGGGGAACGAGACGCCGCGGCCGGAGAACTCGACACCGCCGATCTTCTTGTGCTTCACGTCAAGGGTGGCGACGACCGTCACCATGCCGTCGCTCGCGAGCTTCTGACGATCGCGCAGGACAATGGGGTCGGTGTCGCCGATGCGCAGGCCGTCGACGTACACCACACCGGATTCGACCGAACGACCGCGCTTCACGACGCCGTCGCGCAACTCTAGGGTGTCTCCGTTGTCGATGACGAAGATGTTCTTCTCGGGAATGCCCATCTTGCGGCCGAGCGCCGCGTGCGCACGCAGGTGCACGGCCTCACCGTGAACCGGCATGAAGAACGTGGGCTTGGTGAGCGCTAGCATGAGCTTGAGCTCCTCCTGGCTCGCGTGGCCCGAAACATGGACTAGCGCGCGGTTCTTGTCGTAGACGTCGCAGCCGAGCTTGGCAAGGCTGTTGACGACCTGCTGAACGGCCTTTTCGTTGCCTGGAACCGGCGTGGCGGAGATGATGACCGTATCGCCCTCGTGAATGGACAGGGTCTTGTGCTCACCGTTGGCCATGCGGGACAGCGCGGACAGCGGCTCGCCCTGAGATCCGGTGCACATGACGACGATCTTGTCCTCGGGGACGCCATTGATGTCGAAAGCATCGACGATGTCGCTCTCATCGACATTGAGGTAGCCCAGCTCACGTGCAACGCGGGTGTTGGTGAGCATGGAGCGGCCGGTGACGACGATCTTGCGGTTGCACTTCTTCGCCGCATCGCAGATCTGCTGCAGGCGATGGATGTGGCTGGAGAACGATGCGACGAACACGCGACCCGGGGCATTCTTGATGATATGCAGCAACGACGGACCAACCTCGGCCTCAGACTTGGTGAAGCCGGGGGCGGTGGCGTTGGTGGAGTCGGACATCAGCAGATCGACACCCTGCTTGCCAAACTTGGCGATGGCGCCGTAGTCGGGAGTGACGCCATCGATGGGCGTCTGGTCGAGCTTGAAGTCGCCCGTGTGCACAACGGTGCCGGCGGGAGTCTTGAGAAACACGCCGAGCGCCCCGGGGATAGAGTGGGTCGTGGCGAAAAACTCGATGGAGAAGCAGCCAAGATTGATGTGGCTGCCACCCTTCACCTCGCGGAACTTCGGGGCGCGGATGCGGAACTCGGAGAGCTTACCCTCGATGAAACCGAGCGTGAGCTTGCTCGAGAAAATCGGCACCTTGTTGTTGAGGTCCTGCAGAAGATACGGCAGGGCACCGGTGTGATCCTCGTGGCCGTGGGTGATGATGATGCCGCGGAGCTTGTGCTCGTTCTCAAGCACATAGGTATAGTCGGGCAGCACCAGATCGATGCCGGGCTGGTTGTCATCGGGGAACATGAGTCCGGCGTCGATGAGCACCAAGTCATCGCCGCATTCGAACGCGGTCATGTTCTTGCCGATACCATCAAGACCGCCCAGGGGAATGACCTTGAGCGGGGCGGCGGCTTTTTTGTTGTTTGCCATACGAGTAGTGGTTCCTTTCGGTTGCATTTCACACAAAAACGATGGGGCGTGCCCATCGAACTGGTTGAAGTAACCATCGTCGGTTCGAGAGGTCCGACATATTCCCATCCATTGTAACCAGCTGGGTCCATGCAAACGAAAGTACACTAAAAGTACGGGTCAAGAAAAGCGCGGGCGCACGGAGGGGTGTGAATGGGCCGCGCCGTGCGCCCGCAGGCGCAAAAGTTGGCTGCCGCCGCAAAATCCGCGCCGCGTCAGCGAGGGGACCGACAATTGTTTTCGGGCCCCTCGCGTTGTTGTACTACTGAACCTTGAGCTTGGCCTGCGCGGCGGCGAGGCGAGCGAGCGGAACGCGATAGGGGCTGCAGCTCACGTAATCGACGCCGGCATGGTTGAAGAAACCGATGATGGACGTCGGGTCGCCACCGTGCTCGCCGCAGACGCCGAAGTGCATCTCGGAGTTCACCGCGCGGCCCTTGTCCACGGCCATTTTGACCAAATCGAGGACGGCGGAGTCGATCGTCTCGAACGGATTGCCCGGCAGAATCTTCTTGTGCAGGTAGATCGGGATGAATTTGGCCTCCGCGTCATCGCGGGAGAAGCCAAACGCCGTCTGCGTGAGGTCGTTCGTGCCAAAGCAGAAGAAGTCGGAATGCTGGGCGATCTCATCTGCGACGAGGCAGGCGCGCGGAAGCTCGATCATCGTGCCAACCGGGATATCGAGCTCGACGCCGAACTCCTCGGCGACCTCGGCGATAACGCCCTCGGCGACCTTACGGGTCTGAGCGGTCTCCTCGGTGATGGACACGAGCGGAATCATGATTTCGGGGCGCGGGTCGTACCCTTCGGCCTTCAGGCGCGCAGCGGCCGTGGCAACAGCCCTGACCTGCATCAAGGGGAGGTCTCCGTACACCACGGACAGCCTCACGCCGCGCAGGCCGAGCATGGGATTGGATTCGGACATGGCGTCGATGCGGCGCAGACGCGCACGCAGCGGCTCAAGCTCTGCTTCATTGGCACCGGCGGCCTCGCGCTTCACGATCTCGATAGCAAGCTCACGAGGATCGTCGAGGAACTCATGGAGCGGCGGGTCAATAAGGCGGATGACCATGGGCCTTCCGCTCATGGTGCGCTGCATCGCGACGAAGTCCTCAGTCTGGACGCGCAGGAGCTCCTGGAGCGCCTCTTCGCGCTCGACGGCATCATCGGAGAGAATGAACGTCTGGATGATGTTCTTGCGATCGCCCAGGAACATGTGCTCGGTGCGGCACAGGCCGATTGCTTCGGCGCCAAAACCCAGTGCGAGCTCGGCGTCCTCAGGCGTATCGGCATTCACGCGCACGTGATATGCGCGGCCGTCGGTGTCGTCCAGACGAATCTCGTCGGCCCAAGACAAGATGGTGTCGAGATCGCCCGTCAGCTCGGGTTCGACGAGCGGGACGCGGCCTAGAACCACGATGCCTTGCGCGCCATCGAGCGAGATGACGTCGCCCTCGTGAAGCACGATATCGGTGCCGCGCACGCGAACGGTCTTCTCCGCCGCGTCGATCTGGAACGCCTCGACACCGCACACGCACGGTGTACCCATGCCGCGGGCGATGACGGCGGCATGGCTCGTCTTGCCACCGTGGCTGGTGAGGATGCCCTCGGCGGCCACCATGCCCTTGAGGTCATCGGGATTGGTCTCCCACCTGACCAAGATCACGGGGACGCCTTCGGACGCACGGGCAACCGCGTCGTCAGAGCTGAAGACGATCTCGCCGACGGCGGCGCCGGGGCTCGCATTGAGGCCACGCGCGAGGACATCGACCGCGGCCTTGGTGTCGAATTGGGGGTGCAGCAGCTGGTCAAGTTGAGCGGGTTCGATACGGCGAACGGCCTCGCACTTGTCGATGAGGCCTTCCTCGACCATGTCGATGGCGATCCTCAGCGCGGCGGCGGCGGTGCGCTTGCCCGCGCGGGTCTGGAGCATCCACAGCTTGCCCTGCTCGATGGTGAACTCGATATCGCACATATCGCGGTAATGGTGCTCGAGAATGCTAAAGATGCGATCGAGCTCCTGTGCCGCGCCCTCAAGGCCGGGAACCTTCACCAGATCGGCGATGGGCTCCGTGTTGCGAATGCCCGCAACCACGTCTTCGCCCTGCGCGTTGACGAGGAAGTCGCCGTAAGAGCCCTTCGCACCGCAGGCGGGGTCGCGGGTGAACGCGACGCCCGTGGCGGAGGTGTCGCCCTTGTTGCCAAACACCATCGCCTGCACGTTGACAGCGGTTCCCAAATCATCGGGGATATGGGCACGCTCGCGATAAAGACAGGCGCGCTCGTTCATCCAGCTGCCGAACACGGCCTGGATGGCAAGGCGAAGTTGCAACCTGGGGTCTGCGGGGAAGCACACCTGGCCCGCGACCACCAGCTCGGGATGGTCGGTCGCGCTGACCTCACGCGTGAAGATCTCCTTGAACTCATCGACGAGCTCGACGAGGTCCTCGGCGGTCAGGTCGGCATCAGACGTGACACCGGCGATGAGCTTTCGCTGCGTGAGGGCGTTCTCGAACAGGTCGGCGTCGACACCGAGCACCACGTCCGAGAACATCTGGATAAAGCGGCGGTACGAATCCCATGCAAAGCGCTCGTTGCCGGTTTGGGCGATCAAGCCGCAAACCGAGGAGTCGTTCATACCGAGATTGAGGACGGTGTCCATCATGCCGGGCATCGAGAACGGCGCACCCGAACGCACGGACACCAGCAGGGGATCGTTCGCGTCACCCAGACACTTGCCCATGCGCTGCTCGAGGTCGCGCGTGGCGATCTCGATCTCATCGAGCGTGCGCTGGTCCCAGGCATCCCCCGCCTCGGTGTAGGCGATGCAGGCCTGGCACGTAATCGTGAAGCCGGGAGGAACAGGAAGACCAAGCCGGCACATCTCGGCCAGATTGGCGCCCTTGCCGCCGAGAACATAATTCAAAGAGGCTTCACCCTCCGTGACGTCCGCCCCGGCTTCATTGACGCCAAAGCGATATACGCACTTCGTTGAATCCACGATTACCCCCTGTCGGGCACACTGCCCATCGCACTTCCCGTTCATTACGGGCTAGTGAGAACTGTATGGGGGGTATGTTACGACTCCGTGAAGACGGGCAAGGCATAGGCTGAGCGGTGACAAATGTACCGCCAACGGCACAATGTATGGTTTCTCAATGTAGATACCACTGCAGGTAGATGATGGTAAATCGTTTAATGTTCTGACGTGTTTTTCCTGTGTGCGCGACCGCGCGCAACCATCTCGAGTCGTCCGATGATCTCCGCGGCCGACTCCTCGATGGCCTTCCCATCGGTTCGAACGGTAAAACAGCCAAGCCGTTTGATGAGCGCGCGAGCCTCGTCCATCTCGCGCGCGACGTACTCGGGGTCCGCATAGGATGCGGCGACACCGCGGGCAAGATCGTCGCCAAGACGGCTGTTGCGTATCGTCGAGACGACATTCGTGGTCGAGATGAGCCCGAAGACCTTGCTGGGATCGACGGTGAACAACGCTGCGGGCGGCTCGATGCCGGGGGCCAGGGGAATGTTCGCCACGCGATACCCCAGATGGGACAAATACATCGAAAGCGGAGTCTTGCCCGTTCGAGAGATGCCGATGAGCACGATATCGGCACCCGAGAGGTCATCGGCTCCGCGCCCATCATCGTGCTCGACAAAGTACTCCATCGCTTCGATGCGGTCGAAATACACCTCGTCTGTACGATGGATGGTACCGGGAATCCCCCGTGGTTCGACACCCGTCATATCCCCAAGCGCCGAGAGCACCGGACCGATCACGTCGACCGCGGGGATGGACAGCTCGTCCAAAAGCGATGCGATGTCTGCGCGCAGGGAAGCGTCAACGATGGTATAGAGAACGGCCACGGTCTCCCCCGCCGACAACCTCGGGGCAAGTGCCGAGAACACCTCATCGCGCGTGCGCACTTTGGATAGGCGCTCGATGGCAATCTGCTGGGGGCAGAACTGCGCCGCGGCGGCATGGGCAAGCTGCCTTGCCGTATCGCCGAGAGAGTCGGAGACGATGAGGACAACGGGCTTCATGCGATCACTTCCCCTGGGGCAAGAAAAAGGGGCCCGCGCAAAACGGACCCCACTCGAAGCTACTTGCGAGCCATCTCGCCGATGTTGGCGACGCCTGCGAACACATCCGCAAAGCGGTTGAGCAGGCGGAGCCTATTTTCACGGAGAGCCATATCCTCGTCCATGACCATGACGTCATCGAAGAAGGTGTCGATGGGCTCACGCAGCGATGCGAGCGCGGCGATAACACCCGCGAAGTCCTTGGCGTCGAGCGCGGCGTCGAGGCTTGCACGCGCTGCGTCGATAGCATCGAGAAGAGCGCGCTCAGCCTCGCCAATGAGCTCGACATCAACATCGCAGCCGAGGTTCGCGTCGGCGAGATGCGCGGCGCGAGCGTAGGCCGTGGCGAGGTTGTCGAACGACTCGCGATCGTCCACGCGCGCGTCCTCGAGGGCATGCGCGAGCTCGAAGTACGAGGCGGGAACCGTAACGGAACCGGAAGAGACCGCGGCGACGGTGTCGGCGGACACCTTCTCGTCGCGGGCCATCTGCTCCATGCGGCCCTTGATGAACGTGCACACGGATTCGGCGACCGCGGGCTTGTCGAATTCCAGGCCCTGCTCGAGATACGCGTCGAGCGCGGCGTCGACAAGTGCCTCATACCCGCACTGCAGGCGCTCGCGCAGGATGTTCAAGACGCCGATGGCAGAGCGACGCAAGGCGAAGGGGTCCTTGGAGCCGGTGGGCGGCTCACCGATCGCGAACATGCCGGCGATCGTATCGAGCTTGTCTGCAACGGCCACGATGCAGCCGGCGACACCCTCGGGCAAATCGTCACCGGCAAAGCGCGGACGATAGTGGTCGCGGATGGCGGCGGCAACAGCCGGGTCCTCGCCAGCGGCGGCGGCATAATACCCGCCCATGACGCCCTGCTGGCTCGTGAACTCGACAACAGCGGAAGACACGAGGTCTGCCTTGGCGAGGTGCGCGGCGCGCTGCGCGTCAGAAGCGGCATGGGCGCCCAGATGAGCCTCATTCGCGACGGCGAGGGCGAGGTCCTCCATGCGTTCGGACTTCTGGAGCACCGTTCCGAGTTTCTTTTGAAATCCGACGGACGCCAGGCGAGCACGGAACTCCTCAAGGTCAACCTTCAAGTCCTCATCGTAGAAGAACTTGGCGTCGTACAGGCGGGCGCGAACAACACGCTCGTTGCCGTCGATGACCGTCTCGCTGACGCTCGGATCGGCGTTGGACACGACGACGAAGGCGCGCGTGAGCTTGCCATCTGCGTCATACGTGGGGAAATAGCGCTGATTGGAGAGCATGGACTCGCAGATGATCTCGGAGGGCACGGCGAGGAACTCCTCGTCAAAGTAACCGACCAAGACTGTGGGCCATTCGCACAAATTCACGACCTCATCGAAGATCTTCGAGGGCGTGTCGACGTGGACGCCGAGCTCCTGCTCAACCTGGGCGATGCCGTAGCGGATGACCTGCTCGCGGCGATCGGCGGACAGCACATGGGCCGCCTCGAGCACCTGTTCATATGCGCTCGCGGTCGAAACCACGTGCTCACCCGGAGACAGCACGCGGTGGCCTCGGGTGGTGTTGGAGCTCGTGACGTCAGCGAACGAGACGGGAACGACCTCATCGCCGAACAGGCAGCAGATCCAGCGAACGGGGCGCACGAAGGTGGCGTGCTCGCTACCCCAGCGCTGGCTGCGGTAGTTGGGCCACTGGATAGCGGAGATGATCTCCTCGCATACCTGGGAAAGAATGGGCGCAGCGTCCTTGGACGGCGTGTTCTGCTCGGCGAACACGTACTCGGTGCCGTCGGCGTCCTCGCGGCGGACAAGCTCTGAGGCGGCGATGCCGCACTTGCGCGCGAAGCCCTCGGCGGCCTTCGTGGGATTACCCTCGGCGTCAAACGCGATCTTTGCTGACGGGCCACGCAAAACCGAATGGATGGCCTCCGTCGCATCGGCGACGTCGCTCACCAGCGCGGCGAGACGGCGAGGCGAAGAGACGATACGGACCTGGCCGTGAGCCAGGCCGGCGTCGTCAAGACCCTTGGCCATGAGCGTGGAAAGCTGCTTGACGGCGTTGTTGAGCGGCGCGGAGGGCATCTCCTCGACACCGATCTCAAACAGGAAATCACGGGTCTGAGCCATGTTAGGCCACCTCCCCCTTCTGAGCGGAACTAACGGCGGCATCGCCTGCCACCTCGGCGATATACGACTCGCAGCACTCCTTGGCGAGCGTGCGGACACGCAGGATATAGGCCGCGCGCTCGGTGGCGGACAGCGCACCGCGGGCGTCGAGAACGTTGAAGCTGTGGGAGCACTTCATGACGCAGTCGTACGCCGGGAGTGGGAGCTTGGCATCGAGGCAGCTGTGGCACTCGGTCTCGAAGTCGTCGAACTTGGCGCGCATCATATCGACGTTCGCGACCTCGAAGTTGTACGCGGAAAACTCGCGCTCGTTCTCGAGGAACACCTCGCCGTACGTCATGGGGGTGCCGTCGGGCGCCACGCTCCACACGAGGTCGTACACGCTCGTCACGCCCTGGGCGTACATGGCGATGCGCTCCAGGCCGTAGGTGATCTCGACGGGAACGGGATCGCACTCGATGCCACCCACCTGCTGGAAGTACGTGAACTGCGTGACCTCCATGCCGTCGAGCCAGACCTCCCAACCAAGGCCCCAGGCGCCCAGCGTGGGGCTCTCCCAGTCGTCCTCGACAAAGCGGACGTCGTGCTCGGCCGGATTGAGGCCGATGGCGGTCAGGGAATCGAGGTAGAGCTCCTGAGAGTTCTCGGGGCTCGGCTTGATGAGCACCTGGAACTGGTAATAGTGCTGCATGCGGTTGGGGTTCTCGCCATAGCGGCCGTCGGCGGGACGGCGACAAGGCTGGGGGTAGCATGCGCGCCAGGGTTTTTTGCCGAGGCTGCGCAAGAGAGTCGCGGTGTGGAACGTGCCCGCACCGACCTCGGAGTCATACGGCTGCATAACCGTGCATCCGTGGCTCGCCCAATAGGCCTCGAGCTTGAGGATCATGTCCTGGAACGTCAACGCATTAGGATTCATCTTGGCGTCGCTCCCCTTCTCCTTCGTTATTCATACGTTCAGAATTGTACCAAGCATCGCGGCCGAACCAAAAGACGCACGCGCTTCCACATACGATGCGCCCAGCATGGCGACAAAGTCCTGCGACGTGGGCAGCTTTGCATCCGGGACGGTGTCGACCGCGACGAAAAGCTACAGCGTGCCCAAGTGGCCGAGCGGCCAATATCTAAAAAACACGATGCCGATTAGGTTGTCGTCGGGCACCGGGCCAAAATAGCGTGAATCGGCGGAGTTCTCCCTGTTGTCGCCCATGACCCACACGCAGCCCTCGGGAACGGTGTACGGGAAGTCGAGCGACACGCCGGCAGCTTGAGATCCGAGCGGATAGCTCAAGCCGGCGGTGTACGGCTCGTCGAGCGCCACGCCGTCAACGAACACGACGCCATCCAGAAAATCGACCGTTTGGCCCGCTCGAGCGATGACGCGCTTGACCAGGATGTCGTGCTCCGAGGAGAGCACGGGGTTGTCAAAGACGACGATGTCCCCCGCAACGGGCTCGTTGCCAAGCGCAAGGCTGAGCTTCTCGGCGAAAATGCAGTCGCCGACCTGAATCGTCGGCTCCATGGAGCCCGTGGGAACGATGAACGGAGAGGCAACGAACGTGCGCACGACCGCAAAGACGGCAAACGCGATGAGAAACACGCCGGCCCATTCGACAATCGACGAGAAGGCGCTGTGCGAGTCCCTCATCGATCATCCCGCCCGTCGCACTCGAGCCGAGAGAGATACTCCTGGGCATACGCGCGTTCATCTGCCGTGAGACGGGCGACGGAAAGCAGGTCGGGGCGCCAGCGGCACGTGCGCTCTAGCGCGTTCTTGCGACGCCAGGCGTCGACCTTTGCGTGGTCGCCGCTGAGCAGCACCTCGGGAACGCCCTTGCCCATGAACTCAGCGGGGCGCGTGTACTGGGCGTATTCGAGCAGCCCGCCGTCATCGGCGGTAGAGAACGACTCATCCACGCTGCCCATCTCGTTTCCCAGGGCTCCGGGAAGCAGGCGTATCACCGCATCGCTCACCACGAGGGCCGGCAGCTCACCACCGGTGAGAACATAGTCCCCAATGGAGAGACGCTCATCCGCAAGGTCGTAGGCACGCTCATCCATGCCCTCATAACGACCGCAGACAAACAAGATGCGATCGAACGATGCAAGACGCTCGGCGACATGCTGCGTGAAGGGTTCTCCACACGGGGTGAAGAAGACGACGCGCGGGGCGGTGTTTCCCCGGGCGGCGATATCCGTGATGGCCTCATGCAACGGCTCGACCTTCATGAGCATTCCCGCGCCACCGCCAAACGGGGCGTCGTCGACCGTGCGATGACGGTCGTGGGTCCAATCACGCAAATCGTAGGCGTTGAAGTCGAAGATGCCGCGCGCCCGTGCGCGACCCATGATCGACGTGGACATATACGGTTCAAAGAGCTCGGGAAACACCGAGAGGGTCTCGATGAGCATGAGCACTCCCCTCGAACGTTAGAGATCCAGCAGACCGTCCATAATGCGAACGAGAATCGGGCCCTGGCCGGGGATGGAAGAGACGACATCGTCGATGACGGGGATGAGGACCTCGCCAAACGCGGTGCTCGAAATGACCCAGACATCGTTTGCGGGGGTCTCCATGACTTCGACGATGGTGCCGAGCGCTCCATGGCGCTCGTCTATGACATCGCGACCGAGAAGGTTGTCGAATGCGGCGTCCATAGGGCCAAGCTCGATATCGGACGTGGCGGCGAGCACATAGCACCCTGAGAGGGCCTCGGCATCGTCGAGGTTGCAGGCACAGGAGAACAGCACCCGCGCGCCCTCGGGGCACGGCGAGACGGACTTCACCGTGGAGATGCGTTCGCGACGAAGCGCCGGGGGCGTGAGGTGGACGTGCAGACCCACCTCAAGTAAAAGGGGAAGGCCTCGCAGCGGCGCCACGAGAACCTCCCCTTTGGTCCCATGCGGACGAACCACACGGGCGATATTCATGTAATCGGCCGACACGATTAACCCATGACCTCAACCTCGACGCTCGTGTCCAAACGAGCGGCAAGGGCGCGGGCAAGCGTGCGAATGGCCTTGATGGTGCGGCCGTGGCGACCGATGACCTTGGCGACATCGCCGTCGGCGACCGTCACCTCAATCGTGGACGAATGGGCACCATCGATAACCTCGAGGCTGACACCATCTGCATCGTCGACGATATTCACGACAAGATATTCGACAAGATCGGCGATGCGGTCGGAAACGAGCTCCTCGCCGTCAAACTCGACGTCGAGCTCCTCGCATTCACTTGTCTCGGAGGTCAGCTCTTCGGACACCGTTACTCCTCGGTGGCCTCAGCAGCGGCAGCGGCCTCTTCCTCGGCCTTGCGAGCGGCCTCTTCGGCCTCCTTCGCGAGCTGCTTCTTGGACTTCTTGGGGGCAGCGGCGGCCTTCTCGCCCTCGTTGGCGGCGCGCACCAGAGCGGCGACGGCGTCGGTGAGCTGAGCGCCCTTGGACTGCCAGTCGGCGATCTTCTCAAGGTCGAGAGAGATGGTCTTGGGGGTGGTCATCGGGTTGTAGCGACCGACCTCCTCGATGGGGCGACCATCGCGACGGGAGCGAGAATCGGCGACAACGACGCGGTAGTACGGACGCTTCTTGGAACCATGACGAGCGAGGCGGATCTTAACAGCCATGCTAACTCCTTCTTTTCGCAGCCTCTTGCTGCATTCCTAACCAGGACAAATACCGTGTGCAACGACTCGACGGGAAGCGTTTGAGACCGGCTTCGTAAAGATAAGTCGCAAGCAAATCCATATCTTATCCGAGATTCGCACGAATGCAAGTACGTTCACGCAGCGTACATCGCATTTTTTCGATATACTGACCGTATGACGAAAAGCGAACACACATACGGTTTTGACGAGCGGGGCTTTGCCATATCCCTCTTGAGCGATTGGTCGGGGCCCGCCATCGGCCTGCTGGACCTCGATGCGTTCTTTGCCAGCGTAGAGCAGCTCGATCACCCCGAATGGCGGGGAAAGCCGGTCATCGTCGGGGGCTCGCCCGACAAGCGCGGGGTGGTGTCGACGGCGTCCTATGAGGCGCGCGCGTTTGGCGTGCATTCGGCCATGTCTTCCGCGCAGGCGCAACGGCTCTGCCCGCACGCGATCTGGACGCACGGGCATTTCGATCGCTATCGCGAGATGAGCGCCCGCGTCATGGGCATCCTCGCAGATGAGACGCCGTTTGTCGACCGCGTATCCATCGACGAGGCGTTTTTCGACATCACGCCCGGCAGGTTCTCCAAGGAGAGTCCCATTGGAATCGCCCAACGCATCTCGAAGCGCGTCAGAGAGCTTGGGCTGACGTGCTCGATCGGCCTCGGGTGCAACAAGACGGTCGCGAAGATCGCAAGCGAGCGGGACAAGCCGCGTGGGCTCACTGTGGTGCTGCCGGGCACCGAGCGCGGATTCTTGAGGCCGCTGCCCGTCCGGGCCATGAGCGGCATCGGCGAGAGCGCTGAGCGGGCACTGGGGCGCGTGGGCGTGCGCACGCTCGGTCAGCTCTCAGACGCATCCGATGCGCTGCTCTCCCCCATCTTTGGCGTCAACACCGAGCTCATGCGCAGGCGTGCCGCCGGACTCGAGGTGAGCGAAGTCAAGCCAATCGACGCGCCGGACGATGTGAAGTCGGTGAGCAACGAGCGGACGTTCGCGCGAGACCTCACTTCGATAGATGACGTGCATGCCGCGATTCGCTTACTTTCCGAGTCCGTGGGCGCGCGCCTGCGGCACAAGGGCCTGGCGGGGCGCACCGTCACACTCAAGCTCAAATTCTCTTTTGGCGAGGGGCGAACTATCCAGCGAAAGCTCGCCCATGCGACCGACGACGAGAACGTCTTTGGGGCGGTGGCCTGCGAGCTGCTCGAGTCGATCTGGACCCAAGGGATGCACGTGCGTCTTGCGGGTGTGGGCGTGAGCGACTTCGGGCCTGATCCCGGGGGCATCCAGACCAACCTGTTCTGCGAGCTTGACGACCGAGGCGCCGTCGCGAGCGACAAGCGGGACCTGGCGGTGACCCTCGACGCCCTGCGCGAGAAATTCGGCAGCAACTCGGTAACCTACGGCCGCACCACCCGCTTCACCGATGTCTAATTTGGGGACGGGTGCAGAATTACACATGGCGCGCGGTTCAAAGCGAGCGCTATGCAATAGCGATGCACACGGAGCCGACACGCTAGCCGTGTGTGTTGCGATAAATAATTCCCCTTCCGACGCCAGTGATCCGCTCTATTTGCTTCACCAGCAACCCTGCATCGCGTAGCCGCTGTAGTCCCTGATTGCGCGTGGGCCTATCCTTAGACTTCAACGATTCAATCGCCCGAATGCCCAAGAGCTGACGCGCCACCAACAGCGCATCGTCATCATCGAGATGTGCACGGTCGCGATACACGTACCCTTCGTAGTTGGGATCGCGACAGAAACCGGAGTATTGCTCGGCGCCGCCCAGCAAATCAAACACGGGCCTGACATCGCACATCGCATCCGTCGGGTTTCTGTATTCGCGATCACTGCTCCAAACGTACAGGTCATGCAACGGCATTCCGGCCCTGTACGGGTTATCGTGGACATACCGAACGGCTCGCAGAAGCTGCGCGTCCGACCATATCGGGACGCTGTGGAAACGACCGCCGAACAAGGCGCCGGACCGTCCGTGAATTCGATTGAACCTGCTGGCATATGCCGAAGCGAGGGCGTGCATAATAGCCGAAAGATTATCCCAATCGTCGAACATGACGAGGTGAACATGATTGCTCATGAGGCACCACGCTATGATTCGAACCGCAAATTGCTGGCGATACTCCCTAAGAAGCAGCAGGAATGATTCGCGGTCGGCGTCGTCCTCAAAAATGATCTGATTCCCCGAGCCCTTGAGCACAACATGGTAGCAACCCGTCTCTACGAGCTCTCTCGGCTTGCGTGCCATACCAACCACCCCCATCGCATGAATGACGAAAGAGGCCGCTCAAAACACATTGCCGCATAAAGAAGGACCCCTCCCCGTGCTTGACCTCATACCCAAAAGGAGTGAGGCAAAACACAGAAAGGGGAATTACAGTATATAGCTTCTACCTGCGGTTTCTTCTAACAGGAACCAAACGGGCGCCAAGCAGATGTCGAACAGAAATGTGCAATTTTGCACCCGTCCCCAAATTGCACAATGTGCAATTTTGCACCCGTCCCCGGATTAGTCAACGAGGGGAGCGTCGGCCCAGAGCTTCTCAAGGCGATAGAACTCGCGGGCCTCGGGGGTGAAGGAATGCACGACAACCGAACCATAGTCCATGAGAATCCAGGTGCGCTCCTCACGACCCTCGATGGAGAACGGATGCTCGCCATACGCTTTGGCGACCTTCTCCTCGACCTCATCGACGATGGCGTCGACCATGCGCGTGTTGTTGCCCGTGGCGATGACGAAGTAGTCGCACACGTCGGAGAGCTCGGTCAAGTCAACGATGCAGATGTCCTCCGCACCCTTGAAAGAAGCGGCGTCGGCAGCCGCGCGAGCGATCTCGATAGCGGGAACCCCGGCGGAAGACAGCGAAGCGGAGCCGCGGTCAACCGAGGCGACACCGTCGGCGTCAGCCTCGCCGTGGCCCAGGCCGGAGGCGTAGTTCAAAAGCTGATCGTCAGTCATATCGGACATGCAAAACCTTTCGTAGATTACGAGCGCATCAAACGCACTGCGTACGCATTATAAATGTCAATGGCGGTGGGGTACAGGTATCGCCCGGTCGAAATCACATATACCAGACCTTGGGAAAAGGTCTGGAAGAACAGCTCCTCCAGCGAGGCCTCCCCTACCAACGCGCGGAGCCGTTCCGCATAGTCCCCGCGCCGCCCGGGCTCAATCGCGTCGGCGATAAACACGACCATGTCGAGCGGGGTCATGTCGACAGCACCAATCGTATGCCGGGCAACTGCCTGACACACTGCACCTGAGGTGCCGGGAAAAACATGCTGAAGCTCGTGGGCGGCAACAAGACCGTGCAAGAGGCCGACCGAGCGCGTCGGCGAGCCCGCGAGCTCAACGCCATATTGTGCCGCGCGGACGAGCAGCTCGTGGTCGTCGAGCACCTTGTCCCAATCATGCAGCAAGCCGGCCAAAACGGCCTCGTACTCGTCGACCCCATATGCGACGGCGAGCTGAGCCGCACTGCGAGCAACGCCCAGCGAGTGCTCGAAACGCCGCTGGTTGTCTTTCATGCGCGTACGCAGCATGTCGCGCACATGCTCAAGATACGTCACCTGGCTCTCATCGATCACAGTCGGACCTCCCCTCCATGAGATACAGCCCATGTTTGTTGATGTACCCCATCACCGATTCGCTGGTGAGGTATCGGACGCTCTTCCCCTGGCGAACCCTTTCGCGAATATGGGACGAACTGATGGCGAGGGCGGGAATCTCGATATACCGGACATCGAACTCAAGACCCGACTCGGCGATGCGCCGCTTGGCGGTCTCGATATCATACCCCGGGCGCGTGGCGGCGATGAACGTGGCGAGCGATGCCAGGCAGTCGGCATCATGCCAGGTGAGGATGTCCATCAGGGCGTCGGCGCCGGTAATGAAATAGAGCTCGACGTTTTCGGGATACTGATCGCGCAAGCTCCGCAGGGTGTCTACCGTATAGGTGACACCCTGGCGATCGATCTCGAGGCGGCTCGCGTAGAATGACGCGTTCGCCGCCGTGGCAAGCACCGTCATCGCATAGCGATCCTCGGGGTTGCTCACGCGTAAATCTTGCTTGAAGGCAGGTGACCCGGCGGGCATGAACAGCACACAGTCCAAATCGAGTGCCTCGCGCGCCTGCTCCGCGGTCACGAGGTGACCGTAATGGATGGGGTCAAACGTGCCGCCCATGATTCCCAAGCGATACGTCCTCGAGGCATCCTGGCCCAATGTGGGCAAATGGCCTGGCATCGACACGGCGCCTACGCCTCCGATCCCTCTTCGTCGTCCGACTCGGCGTCGACTTCGCTCATATCTTCAACCTCAACGACCTCGAAGAGCTCAGAGGAGAACTCTTCGGCATCGTCATCGTCCGGCCCATCGTCGATGCCCTCGAAATTGAAGGCGTAACCGAGAATGCGCACCTCGTCCCCGTTGCGGCAGCCGGCCTTTGCCAGGGCGTCGTCGACACCCATGCGCGCCATCCGGTGCTGGAGATAGATGATGGCCTCCTCGTTTTCCCAGTCGGTCTGGACGACCATGCGCTCGAGGTTGGTGCCGCTCACGCGCCATGCGCCGGGCTCTTCGGCCGAGACGTGGAACCGCTTGTCGCGAGCCTTGCGCGCACGCTCCCACTTCTCCTCGTCGAACGCCGGTGCGGCGGCCTGCTCCTCGGCGATGGCACGGCGAAGCTCGCTCACCCGCTCGCCGCAGGCGAGCATGAGCGTCTGGAGCCCAGCTCCCGTGAGCGCGGAGACGGCGAAGAACTCATGGCCGTCGGCAAGGGCGGCCATCTTGAGCTGCTGAACGCGCTCGGACACGCCGCTGGCATCGCACTTGTTCGCAACGACGATCTGCGGGCGGTCGGCGAGATCGGAGGCGTAACGGCGAAGCTCGTCGTTGATAATGCGGTAATCCTCGAGCGGATCGCGTCCCTCATAGCTGCCCGTGATGTCCACGACATGCAGGATCAACGCCGTGCGCTCGACATGGCGAAGGAATTGATGGCCGAGGCCCTTGCCCTCGGCCGCACCCTCGATAAGGCCGGGGACGTCGGCGACGACATAGGAGTACTCGCCCGCGCGCACCATGCCGAGGTTGGGCACGAGCGTCGTGAACGGGTAGTCTGCGATTTTGGGACGGGCGGCGCTCATGCGCGCGATAAGCGAGGACTTGCCGACGCTGGGGAAACCGACTAGGGCGGCATCGGCCATGAGCTTCATCTCGAGCTCGATCCAATGCTCAATGGCGGGCTCGCCCTTCTGGGCGAACGCGGGCGCACGGCGCGTGGAGGTGACGAAGTGAGGGTTGCCCAGGCCGCCCGTGCCACCGGGGGCAACGACGACGCGCTCGCCGTCGTGCGTCAGGTCGGCGATCTCGTAGCTGGGCTCCATGGACGACGGGTCGAGCTCGCGGATGACGGTGCCCATCGGCACCTTGAGCACGAGATCCTTGCCATCGGCGCCGTCCTTCTTTGCGCCCTTGCCATGGGTGCCTGCCTCAGCACGGAAATGATGCTTGAAGCGGTAGTCGATTAGGGAGGAAAGCTGGGCGTCGGCCTGGATGATGACGTTGCCGCCGTTGCCGCCGTCTCCGCCATCGGGGCCGCCCTTGGGGACGAAGGCCTCGCGCCTAAACGACATGCAGCCCGCGCCGCCGTCGCCGCCCTTGACGTTGATTCGACAAATATCGGTGAACTGGGACACGGTGCCCCTCCTCGAACTCGGATGTGTAAATTGGGGACGGGTGCGATTTTACACATCGCTACCGTACGTTTTACGGCATCTACCTTATCAAAGATAGATGTGTAAAATCGCACCCGTCCCCAATTTACACACAGGGAGACCCTCCGGGCATCAGCTCAGAGGGTCTCCCAAAAGATGCAAATGCAAAAAGGGTGTCTTACGCCTCAACGACGGGGTAGACGTTCACGCGGTGCTTGAGGCCACGGGTGAACTTAACCTTGCCCTCGACGAGCGCGAAGAGGGTGTCGTCCTTACCACGGCCGACGTTCTCGCCGGGGTGGATGTGGGTGCCGTTCTGGCGGACGAGAACCTCGCCGGCCTTCACGGTCTGACCATCAAAACGCTTGGTGCCCAGACGCTGGCCGCGGGAGTCGCGACCATTGCGGGAGGAACCGAGACCTTTTTTGTGTGCCATGTCAGGTACCTGCTCTCTAACTACTTACAAATGGTCGTCTACTCGGCGACGGGAGCCTCGGGCTCCTCGACCTTGGTGGTCTTCTTGGCGGCGCGGGAAGTGGCCTGGACCTTGGTGATCTTCAGCTTGGTGAGCTGCTGACGGTGGCCCTTGAGACGGTGATAGCGCTTGCGCTTGTGGAACTTGTAGACGAGCTGCTTCTCGCCCTTGAACTGCTCCAGGATCTCAGCAGTGACCTTAGCCTTAGCGAGCTTGGCAGGATCCGTGACGATCTTCTTGCCATCGTTGAGGAAGATAACCTCGAGCTCGACCTTGGTACCGGCCTCGCCCTCGATCTTCTCGACGGTGATGACGTCATCGGTGGCGACTTTATACTGCTTGCCGCCCGTAGAAACGATTGCGTACATGTTCTTGCCCTTCATGCATCAGTTGTGCAACAGTCGGATATGGTATCAGGTGCTTTCCAGCACGTCAACGGGATTATAGAACGTTTTCCCAGCATATTCACAGGTTCGACAAAGCTTCTGCTTGCGCCCGGGCCGTGAGGCTCCCCTGAGGCGCATCGAGCGCATGGCCCAGTGGGTGCGAGACCTCCCCCTCGTCTGTGCACAGCAGCTGAGATGAGCGCTCCACGTTGTAGCCGGCAAACATCGTGAGCTGCTGGATTCCCGTAGAGACGATCTCCTCATCGACGCCCGGGGCCAGCCCGCACAGCGCTTGGTCGAGCGCCGCGACGAGAATCTCGGGGCGCAGCGAGCCGTCGTTATCGCATCGCGTGTCGAGACCGAGCCATACGCGTCCATCGGGCATCACGGTATGACCGCAGCTTCGAAGCAAGTGCCTGATGTCAAGGCGCTTGACCTTCTTGCCTCGGCGGTACGGAATCTCGGCGCCCTGCTCGAACCATCCGGAAAAGACGCGCGCAAGATCGTCGTCGGTGGCGCTGCAGCCCGGATTCATCAGAATCTCGAGCTGGTAGAGGACCACATTGATCTCAGCCGTGAGCGCCGGTCGGCGAAGCTCAACGTAAGCGGCACCCACCGGGCGCAGATCCGCCGGCGCCGCCGCCTGCAAGCTCTCGAGCGCGCGCTCGGCAGGCACGAGCTGCGTGAGATACACGTCGAAATACTCGGCCGTGGAGGACGTGCCCACGGGCAATGCGGAGGTGTAGGCGATGCGCATATGCGGCGAGAAGCCCTGAGTGACCGCATAGGGCAGCTTGGCGCGGCGTACCATCTGCTCGACCGTGTGGATGAGCTCGAGATGCCCCAGGTACCTGAGGCGTCCTAGCTTGGGATAGGCCACACGCAAGCGAAAGAACGTGGGCTCGGATGCGTTCGTCATGCGCGCTCACCAACCAAAACGTTATCGGCTTTCAGGGTCGGGCACACGCCGCAGCCCGTGCAGGACTCGCGGGTGCAATCGGGCGTGGTGACGCCCTCGAGAGAGCGGCGGTACTCGCGCAGCAGGTAGCCGCGGGACACGCCGGGACTCACATGCTCCCAGGGCAGGCGTGCGTCGAGGTCGAACGACTGCTGCGCGATGGCGCGCAGATCGATGCCGAGCTCGGCGGCCGCCTCCTCCCAGCGCTCGAGCGAGAACTGCTCGGTCCACGCATCGAATCGCTGGCCGCGCCTCCACGCGCCCTCGATGAGCGGCGCGATATCGCGACCGCCTCGACTCATGACCGCCTCGACGAGCGAGGTTGCGGCGTCGTGGCAGTGAATACGGACCGCGCGGTTCTTCACAGAATGAAAGAGCAACTGCTGGCGACGCTTGACCTCGACGTCGTCGAGCTGCGGGCTCCACTGGAACGGCGTGTGGGCCTTGGGGATGAAGACCGACACCGAGATGGACACGGAGATGCCTCCGCGCTGCTCTTTGGGAACGACCTCGCGCGCGATCTCGAGCGTGTGGTCGGCGAGCTCGGCGATGGCGACGATGTCCTCATCGGTCTCCCCCGGCAGGCCCATCATGAAATACAGCTTGATGCGACGCCAGCCGGCCTCAAAGGCGGCACGCGTGGCACGTTCGAGGTCCTCCTCGGTCACGTTCTTGTTGATGATGTCGCGCATGCGCTGGCTGCCCGCCTCGGGGGCGAAGGTGAGACCGCCCTTCTTCTCCCCCGCCACCGCGGCGGCCATGTCGACGCCGAAAGAGTCGAGACGCTGGGAGGGCACGGAGATGGAGATTCCCGTGTCGCCCAGGCGCCTGTTGAGGCGGTTGAGCATCTCGGCGCATTTGGAGTGGTCGGTGGTTGACAGCGAGTTGAGCGAAACCTCGTCGTAGCCCATATGGGCGAGCCCGCCCGTAACGGCAGAGACCACCTGGTCGGCGGAGCGCTCGCGCACGGGACGGTACGTCATGCCCGCCTGGCAGAAACGGCACCCGCGGGCGCAACCGCGCAGGACCTCTACGCACAGGCGATCCTGAACGATTTGCATATACGGCACGACGGCCTGGGGCACCGGGTTGGTAGCGCCGAAGTCCTTCACCACGCGCTTATACACGACCTCGGGCACGTCCTCGCCCGCGCGAGGAACCGTGTAGCCATGCTGCGAACAGGGCTTGTCATGACGAACCTCGTAGAGGGAGGGAACATAGACGCCCCCGACTTTCGCGAGCTCGCGCAACATCTCGGCGCGAGGCACGTGCGCGTCCCGCAGCTCTCGATGGCGCTGGCAGAACTCGACGATCTGCTCCTCGCCCTCGCCGATCATCATGCAGTCGAAAAACGGCGCGAGCGGCTCGGGGTTGTAGACGGAGGGGCCACCGCAGATGACGATCGGATCGTCCTCCCCGCGGTCCGCAGCATGCAGCGGGATGCCCGCAAGATCGAGGCCCTCGAGATAATTGGTACAGGCCATCTCATGCGGAACGTGGAAGCCAACGACGTCGAAGGACGCGACCGGTGCCGCGCCCTCCAGCGAAAGCAGCGGGATGTGCGCTGCGCGCATCTCGTCGGCCATGTCGATCCACGGGATGTAACCGCGCTCGCAGGACAGCCCGGGCGTCTCGTTGAGGTTGCGGTAGAGGATGGCGATGCCCTGATTGGGCAGGCCGACTTCATAGACGTCGGGGTAGATGAGCACGCAACGATGCTCCGCCTGGGGCTTATACAAGGCGCCCCACTCGTGGTCGATGTAGCGGGTCGGCTTCTCGACGCGAGACAGCAGGGGCTCGAGCTCCGAGAATCGGTTCTCGTACACAGCTCTCATAATCTGAACTACTCCTATCGAAACAACTCCTGCTCACGCAACGCGCCCCACGAGGGCCGCGGCGCGACCTATCTAACGTGAAAGTACGACAGGGGCACCCACGGCACCCTCATCGGAACTCGGATGGGCGATGTCTTTGACGCGTGAGACGGTGCGGCGCACGAAGGCGTTCAAGTTCGTATAATCGACGTCGCGCTCGTAAAACGCCATGAGGCCTCGCCCGATCGCGTAGGTGCCCGCGCCCGCTATCAGAGCGCGCGGGACGAAACCGAGTCGGCCCACTTGGTGGGAGACGAGCCGCGCCGCACCCCGCAAGGCGAATGCGCAGCCAATGACCGCCGCGGCTTCGTATGCGCGCTCGGGGCGCAGCTGTTTGCCGAAGACCGCGGAAAGCTGGAGCATCATACCGAGCTGGGCCAAGGTCATGACGGGAAAATCTGCGCCCGGGACGAAAAACAGGGCTCCCGTCATGAGGTTGCCGACAGAGGCCTGGGACACGATGCGCATGGCCGCCGCGATGCGCATGAAGCTGAAATTCGCGGCAAACGCCGTCTGCTTCTCGGTGCGGTCCAAAATCCACCTGGCAAGGGTATCGAGCAGATGAACGCGATCGGTTGCAGCGATGCAACCGAGCATGTTCGTGTCGTGCCGGATGAAGGGCACCTCGACGCACGACTCGGCAAGCACCACCACAGGAACGCCCGTCACGACGATCTCCTGCACGCGGGCCTGCAACCGCTCCGAACCACTTGAAACAACGATGGCGACATCGGTGTCATCCTTGACCGCAAGCGGAGCGTCGCCCAAGCGGTCGACGCGCACCAGGCCCGCGGTCGTCTGCGGCACGAGGGCGTCCCGAAGCGAAAGCACGATCTCCTCGGACGCAGTCGAATCGATATACACGCCGACGCGCACAGGGGCATCGGCGTCTCCCTGCACGGAGCGTGCGAGCTTGGCCGCGTTCAACAGCGAATCGACGGGAATGCGCATACCGCCACCTCTCTCAAACAAACGAACGAACACGGGCGCCCATATAACGCACGTGCACTACAACCATGCCACGCGCCGCACCGCTACACGGCCTTTCCGCGCGAGCGCCACACCGATTGCACGATACCCAAGGCGGCGCACTGCATCAGCATAGACGAAGAACCGAAACTGATAAACGGCAGCGGAATGCCCGTGATGGGCATGAGGCCGATGCACATACCGACCTCCTCGAGGAGCTGGAACGTCCACATGCCCACGATGCCGACAGTGGCCAGCTGCAAGAAGAGGGAATCCGATTGATGCGCGACGCGTATGGTCGAAAAGATGAGGAGCGCAAAGAGCGCAAGGAGCACCAGCGCGCCGACAAACCCGAACACCTCGGAGAGCAATGCGAAGACGAAGTCGGTGTGCGCCTCGGGCAAAAACCCGGCGCCCGCCTGTGAGGCGTTGCCGATGCCCTTGCCAAAGAATCCACCCGACCCGACCGCGATCATGGACTGAAGCAGGTTGTAGCCCGCGCCCGATGTATCAGACTCGGGGTCGATAAACACGAGCAGGCGGTTCATCTGGTACTGCTTGAGCAGGACGTCTTTACCGAGCATGCCGTCGAGCACCGAATCGAGCGCGAGCATGATGGACACCGCGCCGATGATAAGGGCGACGGTGCACAGCACCCACTCCTTCTTCGGGCCGCTCATGAGAATGATGGCGGCACCAGAGAAGAAGATGACGAGGCCGCTGCCGAGGTCGCCCGCGACGACCGCGGCGCCAAACGGAATGGTGAGCATGCCGCACAGCTTGGCATACTCACGCACGTTGTCGATGCGGCCGTTGTACTGCGCTCCCAAAGACGCCATGAAAAAGATAGTGATGAGCTTCGCGAGCTCGACGGGCTGGAACGTCAAGCCAATGAGCGGGATGCGAATCCAACCCGTCATACCCTTGGCGTTGTAGGAAAGGCCCGGGATATACGGGCTGAACAACACCGCCAGGTCCACCACAAGAAGAACCGTGGTCATGCCCGCAAGCCCGGAGAAGTCGCTCCTCCAGCATAGAAACGCGAGGATGACGCCAAGTCCCACACCCACAAGCTGACGAGAGAAGGACGCCTCAGCGATGGTGAGCGAAGCGGTCCAGATCACGACGGCACCATACGCGAGCAGGCACAGCCATGCTACGAGAACGGGAATGTTGACCTTCTGCCTCAAACTGCTCTTTGAGGCCGTCATGCGCTTGTTGACGCGCTTGAGTGAATCTTGTGCCATGTCTCACCTACCTCGTGCTATCGCCAGCGGTGAACTGCTGGTTGTCGGGAGAGTCGTAAATCGCGCCCAAAACGGTGCGCACCGCGGGCATCGCGCAGGTCGAGCCAAAGCCGCCGCGCTCGAGCATGGCGCACACGACATACTTGGGGTCTTCGAAGGGCGCATACGCGATGAACCAACCGTACGGGTCCTCCTCGTTCTTCTCACCCGTTCCCGACTTGCCCGCAACCTGCACGGGAAGATTGGTGAAATGTCTCGCAGTGACAGGAGACTCTTCGTAGATCATCGAGTGCACACCGCGATGCACGACGTCGAAGGCACCGTCGGTGGTGATCTCGGCCGTCAAGCGCTTCTTCTTCTCGTACTCATAGGCATCACCGTCGCCATCGCGAGAGACGGCGGAGCGCAAGACGTGCGGCGTCCATTCGACGCCGTTCATCGCCAAGCCGCAATATGCGACCGCCATCTGCAGGGGCGTGACAAGAATATCGCCCTGGCCGATCGCGATGTTGGTCATGTCGCCGGCATTCCAGGCGCGCTGCTCAGGTGCCCAATCTTTAAAAAACGCTTCTTTCCACTCCGAATCGGGGACGCGGCCCGCCTCTTCTGAGGGAAGGTCGATACCGGTCTTAGCGCCCAAGCCCCACCGACGGTACATCTCCTGCAGCCCCTCGGGGTTCTTGGAGTCGTAGAAGAAGTTCTTGCCGAGGTCGTAAAAGACGACGTCGCAGGAGTCACGGATGCCCGTCTCGAGGTTGCGTGCCCCATGCCCCGTCTCAAGCCAGCATTTCTTGCCGTTGGCCTCGCCAAGGCCCGTCCACCAGCCCGTACAGTTGGACGACATGCCAGCGGTGTAGACGCCGTATTCCATGCCAGCAAGAGAGCTGAAGGGCTTGATGGTCGAAGCGGACATATACAGGCCGCCGATGACGCGATTGAGCAACGCATGGTCGCCGTCCTCCGCGTTCAGCTCGTTCCAGATATCAGAGGAGACACCGCCCACAAACACCGACGGATCGAAGGTCGGGGCGCTCGCCAAACCGAGAATCTCGCCGTTCGTGCAATCGAGGCAGACGCAGGCGCCGCACGTGGTCTCGCAACCCGTCTGCTCAGCAACCTGCATGCCCAGCTGAAGGCCCTCTTCGCATGCGCGCTGGATCTTGAGGTCGATAGTGAGCTTGATGTCGCTTCCCGCCTTCGCGGGAACAGCCCCGGCCTGACCGGTGACGTTGCCATCGGCATCGACCTTGACCGTCTGCTCGCCGCGAATGCCCTGGAGCAGGTTTTCGTAGTAATACTCCACGCCCGCCTGGCCTACGATGTCGCCCGACTGGTACACGATGCGCCCGGCGCGCTCCTCATCGGTGAGGTCCTTTTGGGCGTCGAGCTGCTCTTGCGTGACGGTGCCGGTATACCCGACAACATGGCATGCCAGCGTACCATGCGGGTAGGAACGCTCCGTGCGCTCCGCGATGCTCACGCCGGGAAACGCATCGATATGCTCCTGGATGTAGGCGACCGTCGAGCGGCGGACGTCCGTCGCGATGGTATGGGGGCTCTGAGCGCCCTCCGTGTTGTCTTGGATGTTGCGCAAGACCGCCATGTAGGGCATGCCGAGCACGTTGGCGAGGTGACGCACGACGATGGCGTTCTCGGCGAGGTCTCGATACGCGACGACGGCGAGCGAGGCGCGATTGTCCACGATAGCTTCACCGTTGCGGTCGAGAATCCTGCCGCGGGGCGCGGGTGTGGTGACGGTGCGAGTTTGATTTTGCTCCGCAAGCCGGTCGTAGTGATCGGACGACACCATCTGCATGCTCCACAGCTTGGCGATGATGGCGGCGAAAACCGCACCGACACCTGCGGTAAGCAGCTTGAACCGCCCATTGGATTTGATCCCCTGGGTGCTCCCCTCGCCCTCGGAAGCGCGAGGCCGCGTGCCGTTGGCGGTGTCGAAAGTGAATTTACCCGAGTAGCCCTTCAAGAACAGCATCGAGCCGATGATGGCGACAACGAGAATGATGCCGGCGATGATGACAATGAGTTGAGCGTCCATGGCTGTGTTACCTCAAGCGCCCGCGACGCGAAGGCTTGTAGGACAAGCCCCGGCTGTGCATACCGCCACGCGACGAAAAGCCGCGCCCGGACGAGGCGCTGGTGCCGCCGATCATCAGCAGCGGGACACACGCCGCGATGTCGAGCAGCGAGGATGTCAGCCCATGGGAGACGACGGCGGTAAGCAGGCTCGTCTCGAACCCCATGACGCACAGGGCGATCGCGTAGACGATGTTTACCCCGAGGACGCAGACGATGGCGACGCGAACAGTCTCCATGCCCAACCCCGTAGACAGGCCGCGGGACACCAGGGCGACGGTGTATCCCATCACAGCGAGGAGCAGGGACATAAGACCGATGGGGCCTGTGGTCGTCAGGTCGTAGAACAAGCCCGAGAAAAAGCCGATGTAGACCATCGCCCTCGAATCGCCGGAAATGGCAAGAACAGCCGTGAGCACGAGCATGAAGTTGACACGGCCACCGAAGATGTTGATATGAGGGGCAAGCGCCAGGTGCAGCACGGCGCAAGCGATCACTGTGATCGCGAACCCGGTCTGAGAACGCTTGTTGGAATTGAGCTCGAGTGCCATGGCACCTCCCTACTCTTGTGCGGCTTGCGCCTGGGCGTCATCGTCTTCCTGATCGTCACCCGTCGCGGTGGCCGCCCCTCCCTGCGGAGTCGCATTGGCAGCACCGATCTCCTCTTCGCTCGCGATCTGCTCATCTCTGATCGAGGTGATGACGAGAACCTCCTCGTTCGTCTCGGCAGACGAGGCGGCACGGACGACGATCGTGTAATACACGGCGTTGGCGGAACGGTCGATGGACGAGACGGTGCCCAACGGAAGGCCCTTGGGGAAGGACCCGCCGATGCCGGATGTGATGATGATGTCCCCCGTGGAGACCTCGGCGTCCGCGACGACGTACTCGAGGCGGAGCGTGCCGTCGGCCTGGCCGCGGAGCATGCCCTGAGCGCGCGACGACTGGACCATGGCCGAGACGCCGGACAGCTCGTCGGTGAGCAGGCGCACAGTGGACGTCGTTGCCGAGACCTCGATGATCTGACCGATGACGCCGCCGGAGCTGCACACGGGCATCCCGACCTCAAAACCGGCGTTCGCGCCCTTATCGATGATCACGGCGCTGGTCCAGGCATCGCCGGTGGAACCGATGATGCGCGCGGCGGTCGACTCAAGGTTGTACGTGGATTTGAGCCCGACGAGATTCTCCAGGCGCTCCGCCGTCTCCTGCGCCTCGGACAACTCGGCGACCTGAGCCGTGAGCTCGCGGTTGCGCTTCTCAAGCTCAGAGAGCGTCTCGCTGGAGGCGCCCGCGTTTGTCATCGCGTTGGCCAGCGCGTTGAACGGCGCGGCGATGATGTTGCCGGCCATGCGCACCGGAGACGTGACGGTCATCGCGGCGCCGCGGACCGCATGGATGGGGCCCGTGGCGTCCTCCCGCATGTACAAGGTGAGAATAAGAATGGACAGTATGCATAAAACAATCAACGGGCGACCACCCGTTGATTGCCGTGCATTATGCAAATGTGAGGAGTACTTGGGTTGTTTTCCCACAAGCCACCTTTCGTTGCAGTTACGCGTTGCTCTGGACAAACCCGCCATCGAAGGCATTGGCCTCGAGGACACGGGCGCAGCCGTTCACGACGTTGTCGAGCGCGGTGGGGCTCACGTTGACCGCCACGCCCGTCTCGTCGCGCAGGCGCACGTCGAGACCGCGCAGCATCGCGCCGCCGCCGGTGAGCAGGATGCCGTAGTACATGAGGTCAGAAGCGAGATCGGGCGGCGTGGCGTCGAGAGCGTCCTTGACGGCCTTGGTCATCTCGTCGAGCGGCTTGTTGAGCGCGCGACGAATCTCCTCACTCTCGATGCGAACCGTCTTGGGCAAGCCCGAAATCACGTCACGACCGTTGACCTCGACGTCGAGCTCGTCTTTGAGCGGGACAGCGGAGCCGACCTTGATCTTGATGTCCTCCGCGGTGCGCTCGCCGATGGCGAGGTTGTATGCGTCGCGGACGTGCTGCAGGATAGCCTGGTCGAATTCATCGCCCGCGATGCGGATGGACTGGGAGACGACGATGCCGCCCATGGCGATCACGGCGACCTCGGTGGTGCCGCCGCCGATATCGATGACCATCGAGCCCGTGGGCTCCTCGACGGGCAAGTCGGCGCCGATGGCGGCGGCCATGGGCTCCTCGATGAGGTACGCCTGGCGGGCACCAGCCTGGATGGTCGCCTCGAACACGGCGCGCTTCTCGACAGACGTGACGCCGGAGGGCACGCAAACCACCACGCGCGGACGCGGGGTCCAGGGATAGCGCTTGTCGCTCGCCTTATCGATGAAGTAGCGAAGCATGGCCTCTGTCACATCGAAATCTGCGATGACGCCGTCTTTGAGCGGGCGAACGGCGACGATGTTGCCGGGGGTGCGACCCAGCATGCGCTTGGCCTCGATGCCCACGGCCAGGATGCGCTCGTCGTTTTTATCGATGGCGACGACGGAGGGCTCACGGATGACGATGCCCTTACCGCGCACGGAGACGAGCGTGTTGGCAGTACCCAGGTCGATCGCGAGATCGCCGTCGTACTGGCCGAAAAACATGTCCATCAAAGAAAACAAGTCTGCTCCTACGTCAAACTGTCAGAGTCGTTTCAACCTAAAAGTGTACCGTGCGTCTCGAAGCCCCATAGAGGACTCAACGGAAACGCACGGCATCACCATCTTATCTACTGAGATGCTTCCTCGACGGTGAAGTCGGTGGAGATGGACGAGACGGTCCAGCCGAGACCCTCGCGCACGAAGTCGACGTCGTAGGTCATCTCGCCACCCTGCTTGAGGGACACCTTGACCTTGGCGGTGGTTTCGCTCATGCCCGCATCCATGCCCTCGATGGTGGCGGTGGCGTCGAGCGGGATGGAGGCCAAGATGATGGACTTCTGACTCTCATCGAGGCCGGAGGCAAGGAACTCGCCGGCATCGGAGCCGTCGGTCACGGCGCCGAACAGACCGGTGAGGACGTCTTGCTGGGAGGGGAATCCAAATCCGCGCGTGTAGGCGAAGGCACCGCCCGCACCCGCGATGAGCAGGACCACGAGCAGGAAGATGAACACCTTGAGACCCGTGTGACGACGCTTGCGGCGCACCTTCATCTCGGCGCGGTCGGCCTGAACCATCTCGGACTCGGAGAGGGTGAAGAAGCCCGTGTCGGTAGGATCGGGCATGAAATTGCCCGATTGGCCCAGCGGGTCGAGCGGGTCGATGCCCGTGTCGTAATGACTCTGCGCGGGCATCATGGCGGCGTTTGCGCTCAGGACGTCGCGGGCGCGGTCGAAGGCCTCGGTCTGCTCCGGGCTGAGCTGGTAGATGCCATCGGAGGTGGCGGAGTTGAAGGCCTCCACAGCGTCGGAATAGCGATTCACCGCGCCGTAGGCCTGGCCCAGGCCGGCGTTGATGGAGCGCGCGTCGTCACGGGGACCGGCGAAATCGAGGGCCGTGCGATAGGACTCGATAGCGTCCTCGGGGCGATTGAGGCGCAGGAAACACTCACCGAGATTGGCCAGGGCGCCGGCGGGAGCCGGGTTCGTGCCGTCGATGGCGGCCTGGCGATACGCAACGCCCGCCTCGGTGAGATTGCCGAGCTGCTTTAGGGCATCGCCCAGGCCCAGGTAGGCCTTGTACGGCGTGGCGTAGCTCGCGTCTTGAGTCGCGGCGCTAAAGGCGTTGACCGCAGAGCGCACGTCACCGCACGCGACATATGCCTTGCCCTGGTTGGTGAGCAAAGCGCCGCGCTTACCATACGTGCCGTCCTCGAGGGCCTCAGCGTACGCCGACGCGGCGTCCGCATAACGGCCGAGACGCATCAGCGAGTTGCCGCGAAGGTGGTCGATCTCACCGGAGACGACGCCCCCCTGCTTGGCGGCGGCAAACAGCTGGGCCGCAGCTGCGAAATCACCGGTACGATAGGCGTTGCGCGCCTGTTCAAGAGCCTGTTCGTTCACATGCGTTCCTTTAACGAGTTGGTCAGATAACGACGAGGGAGACGGTGCGCCTATGCACCGTGCTCAACGGAAACTCGGACGATCTCATCGCCGGCACGCAGCGCGGCAATCACGTCTTTTCCTTCGAGCGTGGAGCCGAAGACAGTGTAACCGGAGTCGAGGTTGTGCTGCGGGCCCAGGCAGAAATAGAACTGGGAGCCTGCCGAATTGGGATCCATGGAGCGCGCCATCGCAAGTGCGCCGTCTTCATGGCTGTTGCGGGGATTGGTCGAGAACTCCTCGCGGATGTTCCAGCCGGGACCGCCCGTACCGGGCTGTCCGTCGGGACCCGCCTGACCTGCGGCGACCTGCGCCGAGGTCATGACACGCGTGTTGGGGCAGCCACCCTGGATCACGAAGCCGGGGACGTAGCGATGGAACTTGAGGCCATCATAAAAACCCATCGTCGCGAGTTCGCAGAAGTTCGCGGCGTGAATGGGAGCGCCGTCGCAGTCGAGCTCCACGCGAATGGTGCCCTTGGACGTCTCCATGACGATCTGCTCATCGCCGACGAGCTGGTACTCGGGCGTGTGGGTCTTCTTGAAAAACATGGGTAACCTCCCCAGTCCTATTGGCATATAGAACTTATGATACCACGCACGGCCCAGCAGGCGGATGGACCCCTATTTCTCCTGTGGTTTCCAGGCGCCGACGTTCTCTTCATACGAGATGACATCGACAGCCCGACCGTTGACCTTTTCGACCTCGCGCAAGGGAGCGAGAATCTCGTCCTGATGATCGACGGGTCGCTCGCCCTCTGGGAGCCCGAGCGAGATGTCCCACGAACGGCACAGCACGTCCACGCGATTGAACGTCCACGTCGCAAGCTGGCGGAGGTGATCGACGTCTTCGGTATATGCGGTGTCGGAGGCGAGCGTGAGCCCATCGAGCTCGTCAAGCACGGCCTGGATGTTCTTGCGAAGCTCATACGCGCCCTGGGCCGCATCCGTGCGCTGCGCATAATCCTTGACGAGATATTGCCCATTGTAGGTGTCAACAACGGGACCGATCTCATCTTGGAAGGAGACGATCTGCGCGTAGATCGAGCTCAAACGCTGAAATGCCTCGGCTTCTGAGAGCGTCGAGTCGCTGACCTCGGCATCGCCCGTCCCGTCGCCATCCTCAGCAGGCGTGTCTTCGTCATCCCCATCGAGGGGGACTTGCCGAGAGGGGAACATATCGGACGCAGCCTGTTCAAACGATTGGTAGAACGAGGGCATGACGCCCATCGGGTCTGCGGCGACAAACCACACGGAACCGCCAACTAGGCACAGCGCAAGCACCAGGGCGATCGCGCGTCCGCGGCGAGGACGATCTAAGGCGGCAGGAGAAGCCACATCGCCACCATCACCAAACGCCTCGCGCACAAGGGGCTTGTGGGAGGCCCCACGCGCAGGAATCACGCCGTCAAGGGAGGCAACAGCAAGGTCATCAGCATCGAGGACGCTCGTGGTGTCGGCGTCGCCCGACGCGGAAAAAGCCACGCGTGCAGGCTCCGGTGCGGGGATGGCATCGGCGATCATCTCGGAGGTCAACTTGGGAAAACTGGCCGTTTTACCGGCGGCGAGGTCGGAGGCGGCGGAGTTTTGAGACAGGATGCCGGGGGCGGGGCGGCCGCACTTGGGACACACGCGCTCCTGTACGCCCAGGCGAGCCCCGCAGCCCTCGCAAAACACAAATTCAGAGACGTCGTGCAGGTCTCCATGGTCGAGGTCAAGACCGCATGACGGGCAGCACACCGAACCGTCGGGGACGGATGAAGAGCAAAACGGGCAGATCACAAGTCCTTCTTCCGGGTCGATTTGGGCATGCGCACGCGAATGCCCCCTTGAGCTTGCTCAACACGATACCGCTTTTTGCGGACAGAAGAGGATTTCCCCGCAACTCCCACGGAGCGACGACGGGCCTTGCCATGACGCGACTCGGCCTCCCCCGACCGAAGCGCCCCCTCCTCCGCATGCTCGGCGGCCTGCTCGAGCGCGCGAGCAGCGGCGCGCTTGTCCATGCGCGCGCGGACGCCGACAACCGCGCGGCGTACCGAGCTTCCCGTCGAGCTCACACGAGAGCGCTTGGAGGAGCCACGCCCGCGAACGCTCACCCTCACGCCGCGACCGAACCCGGTCGCGAGCTGCGTGGCGCGCTCGGGCGCGCGCTCCATGCAATCGGCGAGCCACATGAAGACGAGCGCGCCGACCACATTGAAAACGAGCGTCAGGATGGCAGCACCCGTCGTGAGCCGCCCGATGGAGTAGAAATCAGGGAGCAGAAGGACGTTGGCCAAGAACCCGACGAGGACGAAGACGAACACCGCGCGACGAAGCGGGGTAAACGGCACCGAGATACGCCAGATGAGGCACAGCCCGACCGTACACGTCGTGAACACGCACATGGTCGACAACATCGTGGGGCCCCAGCCAAACAGTCGAGAGAAGGCGATGCAAAGCACCGAGCACAGCAACACGGCGACAGCCGCAGGCATGGCCTTTTTGAGCACGTTGGACAAGAACGACCCCTTCACGCGCGCACGATTGGGCTCGAGCGCAAGCACGAAGCTGGGAAAGCCGATGCAGAAGAAATTGATGAGGGTCATGGTGATGGGCTGGAAGGGATAGGGCGGCGCGACGATGCAGATGGCGGCAAGCCCCATAGAGAACAGCGTCTTCGTCAGGAAGAGCGCGGCCGATCGCTGCAGGTTGTTGATCGAGCGCCTGCCCTCGGCGACGACCTGTGGCATGGCTGAGAAGTCGTTTTCGACGAGCACGATCTCGGCGACGTTGCGCGCCGCGTCGGAACCGGCCGCCATAGCCACCGAGCAGTCGGCCTCCTTGAGTGCGAGGACGTCGTTGACGCCGTCGCCCGTCATGGCCACCGTATGGCCACGGCGCTGCAAGGCGCAGACAAGCTCACGTTTTTGCTGAGGCGTCACGCGACCGAAGACGTGATATTGATCGACCGCGGCGTCCAGCTTCGAGGGTGAATCGAGCGTTGTCGCATCGACGAACGCGCTTGCCCCGGAAATCCCAACGGAGCGCGCGATCGTGGAGACGGTGCGGGGGTCGTCGCCGGAGATGACGTTGAGCGTCACCCCCTGCTCGCAGAAGTACTTGATCGTCTCCGCCGCGGAAGGACGGATCTCATCTCGAATGGTCACGCAGCCGAGGGGGCGAACGGCTCCCACGATGTCGCCCTCATCAGTGAAGCCGTCGACGCGGGCGACGACAAGCACTCTGCAGCTCGTCGCAAGGTCCTGCAGCGCCGCCTCGTACCTGAGGACATCCTCGCTCTCCAACACGAACTGCGCCGCGCCCATCACGTACGACCGGGCCTCGCCACCCGTGAGGGGGCTGGCCGTCAGCGTTGCCCCGCTCCACTTCTTGGCAGAATTGAAGGGAACAACTCGCTGCGCGGCGGGCACGCCGGAGACATCCGCATACCGCGAGAGCAACGCCTTGCATGTCTCATTGGCATCGGCAGACGTGGCGCGCGCAATACCGGCGAGCGCCGCATGAAGCTCGCGGGACCTCTCCTCAAACGCACGCGATCCGCCCTCGCGGGATTGAGACGCGGCCGCATCGGAGGGCTGGGCATCGACGTCGCGGGCGGAACGCAGCGCCCCGTCGGGCTCGGCGACATAGGCGCCCGCGACCTCCATATGGCCGGAGGTGATCGTTCCCGTCTTGTCGAGACACAGCACGTCCACGCGCGCGAGCGTCTCGATGCAATACAACTGTTGCGCGAGGACCTTCCTTCGGGCGAGGCGAATGGTGGCGATGGCCAGCACCGAAGACGTGAGCAGCACCAAACCCTGGGGAATCATCCCCAGTAGCGCGCCGACGGTCGACAAGGTCGCCGACGAGAGGGAGGACAGCCCCTCGGAAGACACCAGCCAGGCACCGAGCGCGAGAACGCTTTCGGGCTTGGCTCCCGCAGTGAGTACGTAGGAGCTCTGAGCGCTGGCGTAAAACAGGCCCAGCCCGATGGGCACCATGAGCACGCTGGCGAAACGAACGATCGCGTTGAGCGCGTTCATGATCTCGGAGTTGACCTTCTTGACGTATTTCGCCTCGTTGTTGATGCGGGCGACGTAGTTGTCGGCGCCAACGCGAATCACGCGGGCCACGATGACGCCCGAATCGATGAAGCTACCACTCATGAGCTCCGAACCGGGGCCCTTGAAGATGGCGTCGCTCTCGCCGGTAAGAAGGCTCTCGTTGACGTGGCACTCCCCCTCCACGACGACCGCGTCTGCCGGGATCTGGTCGCCGCGGCCAAGTCGGATGACGTCGTCCAGGACGATCTGGTCCAAATCGAGCTCAACGAGCCCGCCGTTCCTGATGGCGACGGCCCGCTTGGACGTGAGCAGGGTGAGCTTGTCGACCATCCGCTTGGAGCGCACCGCCTGGACGATACCGATGCCCGTATTGAGCACGACCACGCCGAGAAACGTCAGGTTCTTCCATGCGCCCGTGACGATGACGAGCAGAGCCAGTACGAGATTGATGAGGTTGAACAGCGTGCAGACATTCTCGACGATGAGCTCGCGGATCGACTTCGTCTTGAGGTCGGTGTTGACGTTGACGCTGCCCGCGGCGATGCGCTCTTCGACCTCGGCCGTGGTCAAGCCGGAAACAGAGAACGGATTGACGGTGTCATGGAGATCCATGCTACTCCCTCGTCCCACGCGATGCGCGACGCACCAGCCAGGGGTGCCGTGCCTATGTAAACAGAGGCCACGAGCGACAAGCACCCGTGACCCCCTCTAAAACGAACCCGAGGGTTCGCACAACTTGCGGTTGGTGCGCCATATAGGGTTCGAACCTACGGCCTTCTGCTCCGGAGGCAGACGCTCTAATCCACTGAGCTAATGGCGCGCAACGGCTAGCATTATACCCAAGCCGGGGCGGGCCTGTCAGCGGAATTTAATTCTTTCGTCGGACTGTGTAACCATTTGTGTCACCCATTCGAAGGGCGCGTAAGTGGCCGCGAACTCGGGTAAACTCGAATAGACTGTCAAACGATTCACCCGGCAGGCAACCTCCGGCTCAATGACACAAAGGACCAGCCCATGATTGCCATTCTCCACAAAGACGCATCGGAAGAAGCCGTCTCGCACATCGTCGCGTGGATCGAGGGGAAGGGCCTCACCGCGCACGTGAGTCATGGGGAGCATGAGACCATCATCGGCCTTGTTGGCGACACGACCAAAATCGACCCGTTCCTCCTTGAGTCCATGGACGTAGTTCAGCGCGTGCAGCGCGTCTCCGAGCCGTTCAAAAAAGCCAACCGGAAGTTTCACCCCGAAGACACCGTGATCGACCTTGGAGGCGGCATCAAAATCGGCGGCGGCAATTTCCAGGTCATCGCAGGCCCCTGCTCCGTTGAGGGCGACAACCTCATCGCGATCGCCCAGCGCTGCAAGGCGGCGGGCGCCACAATACTGCGCGGCGGGGCGTACAAGCCCCGTACCTCCCCATACGCCTACCAGGGCATGGGTGAGAAGGGGCTCGACCTGCTCCTTTCGGCAAAAGCAGAAACCGGCATGCCCATCGTGACCGAGGTCATGGACGTCCGCGACGTCGAGCTGTTCGTGAATCGCGGCATCGACGTCATGCAGATCGGCGCGCGCAACGCGCAGAACTTCAACCTCTTGAAGGAAGTCGGCAAGACGAACACGCCCGTCTTGCTCAAGCGCGGCATCGCGGGCACCATCGACGAGCTGCTCATGGCCGCCGAGTACATCATGAGCGAAGGCAACGACAACGTGATGCTCTGCGAGCGCGGCATCCGCACGTTTGAGACGCGCACGCGTAACACCTTCGACCTCAACGCCGTCCCGGCGCTGCACCACCTCACGCACCTGCCTGTTGTCGCGGACCCAAGCCACGCCACTGGATACACGCGCTACGTCGAGCCCATGGCCCTCGCCGCCACGGCGGCTGGCGCTGACGCCCTCGAGATCGAGGTGCACGACAACCCGCCGCGCGCCTGGTCGGATGGCGCACAAGCGCTCACGCCCGACCAATTCGACCGCACCATGGATCGCATCCGGGCCATTCGCTCGGTCGTGGTCGACATGGCTCGTGAGGAGGCATAGCACCCCATGCCTACATCCACGAAGGACCCGGAGGAGCGGGCAAGCGAACAGGCAGTCAGCCCGTCTGTGAAATCGCACCATGGCGAGCAGGACGCCCCCACCGTGGGCATCGTCGGTCTGGGCCTCATCGGCGGCAGTTTCGCCAGGGCATATGCAGCAGCCGGTTGGCCCGTCCTCGCATGGGACACCGATGCCGACACGCTCGCCATCGCGCGAATCGACGTGCTCGCTGGTTTTCTGCGAACGCAAGACGACATCTCCCAGTGCGACCTGCTGATACTCGCTGCCTATCCCGACGCATGCCTCTCCTGGCTGCGCTCTCATGCCGAGCAGCTGGGGGAACTCTCTCGGACGGGGTCCGCACCGCTCGTCATCGACGCAGCGGGCGTCAAAGGGCATGTGTGCGCCGAGGCCTTCGCCCTCGCTTCGACATACGGCTTTGACTTTTGTGGCGCGCACCCCATGGCGGGAACCGAGTTCTCGGGGTTTGCCCATGCCCGCGCCGACCTCTTTACCGGAGCACCCATGGTGCTCACGCCGCCACAACTCGACGACATCGCCCGACTCAACCTGCTCGACCGCGCGCATACCCTGCTCGCTCCCTGCGGGTTCGGAACGTTCTCGGTCACCACGCCGGAGATTCACGACCGCGTCATCGCCTTTACCAGTCAGCTCGCCCACGTCGTGAGCAACGCCTACGTGAAGAGCCCCACGGCGCAGGAGCACCACGGATTCTCGGCAGGGAGCTACCGCGACCTCACCCGCGTGGCGCATCTCAACCCGCGTATGTGGTCCGAGCTGATGCTCGAAGACGCAAGCAATCTTGCGCGCGAGATCGCGACGCTGCAAGACAATCTCGAACAGGTGCGCCGCGCGCTTGTAAACAAGGACCGCGACGAGCTCGAATCCCTGCTCGCGGACGGAGACCGCATCAAGCGCGCGCTCGACGACACCCCACGGCACAGCTGACGCTTTCCGCCGCTCACAAATGACCCACACCATCCGACCCCAAAGTGAAAGGCACCCCATGGCAACCTCGGCCTACACCCTCGACATCGAAACAACGCAGCCGTATCGCGTGCACATCGGAACGTTTTTGCTGGAACAGGTGGGCGCCATCACCAAGTCTGTGGTGGAAGGCGCCGAGCGCGCACTCGTCATCACCGACTCCAACGTCGGCCCCCTCTACGCCGCCCCGGTGATGGAGAGCCTTACATCCGCAGGCCTCGCACCCTCCCTCGCCACGTTTGAGGCGGGCGAGGAACACAAGCGCATGCAGACCCTCTCTGAGCTCCTTGAGCGCGCCGCGGCAGAGCATCTCTCACGCCATGACGTGATTGTGGCGCTGGGCGGCGGAGTCGTAGGCGATATGGCCGGGTTCGCAGCCGCCACCTACATGCGCGGGATCGCGTTCATCCAGGTTCCCACCACCCTGCTCGCCATGGTCGATTCGTCGGTGGGCGGCAAGACCGCCATCGACCTCGCGCACGGTAAAAACCTCGCCGGCGCGTTTTGGCAGCCGCGCGCGGTGATCGCCGATGTCGGATGCCTGGGCACCCTGAGCGACGAGCAGTTCGCAGACGGGTGCGGCGAGGTCATCAAGCACGCCGTCATCGCTGACGCCGACCTGTTCGGAGAGCTCGAGCGCACGCCGCTCACACCTTCGCTGCTCAAACAGGATCTTTCCCGCGTCGCGTGGCTCATCGCCCGCAACATCGATATCAAGCGCGCCGTGGTGGAGCAAGACGAGCGCGAGGGGGGCTTGCGCAAGCTGCTCAATTTTGGCCACAGCATCGGGCATGGCGTAGAGGCCGCCGAGCACTTCCGCCTGGGGCACGGGACATGCGTGGGCATCGGCATGGTCGCCATCGCGAGCGCCAGCGTCACCGCCGAGCTGTGTGACGAGGGTGTGCCCGAGCGCATTGCGCGCCTCTTGATGGCTCACGGCCTGTCGCTCGACTTCAGCGCCAGCGCAAACGACATCTACGCGGAGGCCCTGCACGACAAGAAGCGCTCTGGTTCCACCATCGATCTCGTGGTTCCGCGCGGCATCGGGGCGGCGGCGCTCGCCCCCACCCCCATCGAGGAGTTCCAGCGCATCCTCGAGGTCGGCCTTGCCTGCACGCACGCCCTGGCCGAAGGGGTGGCAGAAGATGCAGGCTCGTCGGACGGCGAGGCGGATGACGATCGCGCCGCCGAGCGTGACGGCGGCTCCGATCGCGCTTAGCGCGACGCCCCGTGCACCGGTGCACCGCTGCGCATTTGCCTACAATCACTGACCTTACATCCCAAGGAGGATGGATGCTAGCAAGAATCAACCCCAAGCAGCTATCCGGCACTGTCCCGGCCATCGCCTCCAAGTCGATGGCGCACCGCATCATCATCGCCTCCGCCCTCGCCAACGGCGTCACGCGCATCGCGTGCGACACGTCATGCGCCGATATAGATGCCACTATTCGGTGCCTGACGGCGCTCGGCGCGCGCATCGCCCGTATCGAGGGAGGCTTTGAGGTCCACCCGGCGCCCAAAAGCATCGAGCGCGGGCTGCTGCGCGCATGCGCGGGCGCGACGCTCGACTGCGGGGAGTCGGGTTCCACATTGCGGTTCATGCTCCCCGTTGCCTGCGCCCTCGGCTCCGATGCGACGTTTATCGGGTCTCAGCGGCTGGGAGAGCGCCCCTTGGCGCCGCTTTCAGACGAGCTCATGGCAGCGGGCTGCACACTGGAAGGCCTTGGGGGCTTTCCGCTCAAGGCGACAGGCCGCATGCGCCCGGGGCGCTTCGAACTCCCCGGAAACGTGAGCTCGCAATACATCTCGGGACTGCTGCTCGCCGCGCCGCTTTTGGACGGAACCACCGAGATCGCCGTCACCGGAGTGCTCGAAAGCCGCCCCTACATCGACCTCACGATCAACGTCCTCGGCTCCTTTGGCGTGACGGTGGAGGTCGAGGAGGGCGCCACGCCAGGCGGCCTGCCGCTCACGGTGTTCCGCGTCAATCGCCAGGGATATCGTACGCCGGGCGTGATCGCCGTCGAGGGCGACTGGTCCAACGCCGCATTTTGGCTGTGTGCTGGTGCCCTCGGCAAGCACTCGGTGACCGTCCGCGGCGTCTCCTCCAACTCCATGCAGGGCGACCGCGCCATCAGCGCCGCGCTCATGCTCTTTGGGGCTAAGGGGCAGCGCAACGCGCGCACCGCGACCATCAGGCCCGACCGTCTGCGCGCCATCGAACTCGACGCACAGGACATTCCCGACCTGGTCCCTGTGCTGTCTGCGGTTGCGGCCTGTGCCGACGGCGTGACGCGCTTCACCGGATGCGCGCGCCTGCGCATCAAGGAGTCCGACCGTCTGGCCACGACCGCGCAGGAGCTCAACAACATCGGTGCCTGCGTGCGCGTTGAGGGCGACGGCCTTGTGATCGAGGGCCGCGAACGGCTCAGCGGCGGACGCGTCTACAGCCACAACGACCACCGCATCGCCATGATGGCGGCCATCGCCGCCGTGCGCTGCGACGGACCCGTCGAGATATGGGGCGCCGAGGCGGTCAACAAGAGCTACCCGGCGTTTTTCGAGCACTATCGCCTGCTCGGCGGCGACGTCGAGCTCGTCGACGAATAGGGGGCGCGCATGGCTTCTGTCTACGGCAACGTGTTGCATCTCTCGATTTTCGGCCAATCGCACTCCCCCGCCATCGGCTGCTCGCTCGACGGCATTCCCGCAGGTATCGCCGTTAGCGCCGAGCGGCTGCAAGCGTTTTTGGACCGTCGCGCTCCCGGTCGCGACGAGATGTCCACCACGCGGCGCGAATCCGATGCGCCGGAGTTCATCGCAGGGCTAACGGACGGCCACACGAACGGCGCCCCTATCGCAGCGATCATCCGCAACGGCAACACCCGCAGCCAAGACTATGACGAGCTGCGGCGCAAGCCTCGGCCCGGGCACGCGGACTGGCCGGCGCACATCAAGTACGGCGGGTTTCAGGACGTCGCGGGCGGCGGGCATTTTTCTGGTCGCCTCACCGCCCCGCTCTGCATCGCGGGTGGCATCGCGCTTCAGGCGCTTGAGGCGCGCGGCATCCGCATCGCCGCGCACATCGCGCAACTGGGCCCCGACCCGATAACCGATACCCCACTCGACCCCATGAAGCCCAATGAGGTCGAGCTCAACGCAATACTCGACAACCCCCTCCCCTGCGTGAGCGCTGCCGCCGCATCGCAAATGCGCGCCCGCATTTTTGAAGCGAAAGACAACCTGGACAGCATTGGCGGCGTCATCGAATGCGTGGCGTATGGTGTGCCCGCGGGCCTGGGCGACCCGATGTTCGACGGCATCGAGAACCGCATCGCGCGCATCGCCTTTGGCATTCCCGCCGTGAAGGGCGTGGAGTTTGGCGCGGGGTTTGGGGTGGCCAAGCTCGCCGGGAGCGAGAACAACGACGCATATCGCATGTGCGAGGGCGCTGTGCGGCCACAAACCAACAACGCCGGCGGTATTTTGGGCGGCATCACGACGGGCCTGCCCATCATTTGGCGCATGGCCGTCAAACCGACCCCTTCGATCGGCAAAAAACAACACAGCGTGGATATCGAATCGAACAGCGATGCGGACCTGATTGTCCATGGCAGGCACGACCCCTGCATCGTTCCGCGCGCCGTGCCGGTGGCTGAGGCTGCATGCGCCCTCGCGCTGCTCGACGCGATTCTTGAGGATGTGACGCGATGATGGACCTCACGGATGTTCGCACTCAGATAGACCGCATAGACGATGAGATTCTCGAGCTGTTTTCCAAGCGCATGCGGCTTGCGCACGATGTCGCGCAATCCAAGATCGAGACCGGCAAGGCCGTGTTCGACCCAGCTCGCGAGCGAGCCAAACTCGTGGACGTCGCGTCCAAGGCCCCAGAGGGCCAGAAGAACCAGGCGGTCGCGCTCTTCTCGCTGCTCATGAGCATGAATAAGGCCTCGCAACTGCGCATCATCAACAGCCGCGCAGCCTCATCGCGCTCGCAAAAGATGCGCGCGTCTTTCCTTCCGCTCGAGTGTGCCTTTCCTTCCATGGCCACCGTGTGCTGCCAGGGAGTTGAGGGTGCATACAGCCAAATCGCCACATGCAAGGTGTTCTCCATTCCCGACATCACCTTTGCGCCGACCTTCGAGGGCGTCTTTCGCGCTGTGTCGGACGGCACGTGCGAATTCGGTGTCTTGCCGATCGAAAACTCGACCGCAGGCTCAGTGAATGCCGTATACGACTTGCTGGGTGCATACGGATGCTCCATCGTGCGGGCTGTGCGCCTCAAGATCAACCACAACCTGCTCGTGCGCCCGGGTGTTGACCTTGCAGACATCCGCGAGGTCATCTCGCATAGCCAGGCCCTGAACCAATGCGCCTCATATCTCGAGCGGCTCGGGGTTGCAACCACCGTGTGCGAAAACACGGCACGGGCAGCCGAGCTTGTGGCACAGTCGGGCCGCACGGACCTCGCTGCGCTCTCCTCGCGATCCTGCGCCGAGCTCTACGGGCTCTCCATCCTCGAGCGCAACGTGCAGGATTCGCAGGCGAATTACACCCGCTTCGTGGTGATTTCTCGCGAATCGGCGATCTACCCCGGGGCCGATCGGTCGTCTATTCAGCTCACGCTCAAAAGCGAGCCCGGAGCCCTCTACCGCGTGCTCGAGCGCATTTACGCGCTCAACATCGACCTCGTCAAACTTGAGAGCCGACCCGTGCCCGGCAGCGATTTCGAATTCACGTTCTACTTCGACCTCGCCTGCCCGGCAGTGAGCCCGGCCTTCTCGACACTGCTCGACTCGCTTGAAGACGTCTGCAGCGATATGACGTATTTCGGCAGCTACACCGAAGTTCTTTGACCCCGCGCCAACGCAGCAGCCTGCACGTGTGACGCACCTAGCAGTTCCACCCTCTATCACATGGTGCCCGCGCGCGATGCGCGACACCAGGATTGGACCTTCGATGGAAATCGGTTCTCGCCCCTACGGAGTTCTCGGTCGTGTGCTCGGCCACAGCTACACCCCAACGATCTATCGTGAGCTCGCGGGCCTCGATTACCGCAGGTTTGAGCGCGAGCCCGAGGAGCTCGAGGCCTTCGTCCGCTCGGACGAATGGGAGGGGTTCAATGTGACCATCCCCTACAAACGCGAACTTATCGGCCTCATGGACGAGCTGTCCCCCGTCGCGGAGCGCATGGGCAACATCAACACCGTGACGCGCCTGGCCGACGGCCGGTTGCGCGGGGACAACACCGATTACTTTGGGTTCAAAGTGCTCGTGGAGTCGTTGGGAATCGACGTCGCGGGTAAGACTGCCGTGGTGTTCGGCGGCAATGGCGGCGCCGGCTCCACCGCCATGATGGTCCTCAAAGACCTCGGAATGACGGCCATCGCAATTGATCGACAGGGGCCAAACACCTACTCCAATCTTGAAGCCCACGCCGACGCCGCCTTGGCGGTCAACTGCACGCCCGTGGGAATGTATCCCAATTGCCCCGCCGCGCCTTGTTCGCTCGACGCATTCCCCAAGCTTGAGGGGTTCATCGACATCGTGTACAACCCGGCCCGCACCGCCCTCATGATGGAGGCGGAGCGGCGCGGCATTTCGTGCGCCGGCGGCTTGCTCATGCTCGTCGCTCAGGCGGCGCAGGCGGTCGAGCGCTATACCGGCGATGTTATCGATCGGGCTCGCATCGCCGATGTCGCGGAACGGCTTTCCGCCACCGAGCAAAATATCGCGCTGATCGGCATGCCGGGGTGCGGCAAGACGCGCGTGGGCGAGCGGCTCGCCGAGCAACTTGGTCGCGAGCACGTCGACATCGACCGCGTACTCTCCGACGAGCTTGGCGTGACCTGCGCGGAGTTCATCGAATCCGAGGGTGAACAGGCATTTCGTGTCCGTGAGACCGAAATGCTCGGTCGTATCGCCGCCCAATCCGGCCTCGTGATCTCTTGCGGCGGCGGCGTGGTGACGCGCCCCGAAAACTACGAACTGCTCCACCAGAATAGCCGCATCATAATGCTCGACCGCCCCATTACCGAGCTTTCGAAAAAAGGAAGACCCATCACCGCGCGTGACGGCGTCGAGGCACTTGCCCAGCAGCGCATGCCGCTCTATCGCTCATGGGCAGACGCGGTTGTGGCATCGCTCGATTGCGCCGCCAATACGGCGAGCGCCGTCCGCGCATCGCTGCCGCCCATGCTGTAGCGCATACCGCACACCCGATATACGACGAAGCCCCGCTGCAGCGCGGACCATCGAGGAGGATTTTCATGAAAGCGTTGGTTATCAACGGGCCTAATCTCAACATGCTCGGCATTCGCGAGCCTGGCATCTATGGGTCCGACAATTACGAAACCCTTGTACAGATTTGCCAAGATGCAGCCGAAAAGGCTGGGTTTGAAGGCGTCGAGGTATTCCAGTCGAACCACGAGGGCGCGATTGTCGATCGAATCCAAGAGGCGTACGGGGCAATTGATGGCATTGTGATCAATCCCGCCGCGTACACGCACACCAGCGTCGCCATCCTCGATGCGCTCAAAGCCGTGGCAATTCCCGCGGTTGAAGTGCACATCTCGGCGGTTGAGGAGCGCGAGGACTTTCGCCAGGTGTCGTATGCCGGAATGGCATGCTTTGCGCGCGTGACCGGAGAGGGGCTCGCGGGGTATGCGCACGCCCTCGAACTCCTGGCAAACCATTTGAACGGGAATCAAGACTGAGCTGTCGATTCAGCTAATACCAAAAATGACTAACTTGTAACCGGATGCTCCCGCGAAAGCGCGAATATCCAGCTTTTGAAGAGCGGCCATAAGAATAATGGCCGCTCTATTTAATACATATGAGCCTACACAGCTTCCGAACTAGTTCAAAGCATCAATATTCGCCCCTACGAACGAAGAAATTCGTACATCTCGGGTACAAGTTAGTCATTTTTGGTATCCAGGGTGTCGTGTTAAGCGCCAAACACCTACGAAACTGCATCTGGTGACGATGAAAACCCGTTGAACGGCAGATTGCGTTCGTGAGCAAAGCGCGGAACAGGCGACGTGACGCATCATCAACGCTAAAAGAAAGGAGGCCCGAAGCACGATGCTTCGGGCCTCCTTTGATACACACGCTACACACGGTTAGTTACAACGCGCGCTTCAACATAGCGGTATGCCGTAGTCTAAATGCTACTCCGCCTCGTGATGACGGCGCGGGGTGCGACCACCGTTGTCGCCAGGACGACGGGGACGATCGGCGCGCTCGCGACGCTCACGATTGGGGCGATCAAAACCGCGGGCACCGGTGTCACGGGCACCGCGGCCAGGGCGGTCGCCGCGCTCGCGACGCTCGCCGCGGCCCTCACCCTCACCGCAGCCGGAGCCGGCCGGAGCCTCGGGCTTCTCAAGGCGATCGAGAGAGATCTTACCACGGTCGTCGATCTCGATAACCTTGACCTTGACCTCATCGCCGACGTTGAGAACGTCCTCGACCTTCTCAACGCGGCCCTGGGCAACGCGAGAAATGTGAAGCAGACCGTCCTTACCAGGCAGCAGGTTCACAAACGCGCCAAAGGGCTGAATGGAGACGACGCGGCCGTTGTACTCCTCGCCCACCTCGGGCACCTTGACGATGAGCTCGATGCGCTCGATGGCAGCCGCGACGGACTCGCCAACGCCGCCCACGTAAACGGTACCGTCCTCGTGGATGTCGATAGAAGCGCCGGTCTCGTCCTGGATGCCGCGGATGGTCTCGCCACCCTTGCCAATGACGTCGCGGATGTTCTCCGTCGGGATGGTGATGGTCTGGATCTTCGGCGCGGAGGAACGGGTCTCCTCGCGCGGGCCGGGCACGACCTCGAGCATCTTGTCGAGAATGTAGGCGCGACCCTCCTTGGCCTGCTCAAGAGCCGTGCGAAGGATGTCAAACGTCAGGCCGGTGGCCTTGTTGTCCATCTGTAGAGCGGTGATGCCGCGCTCGGTGCCGGTGACCTTGAAGTCCATGTCACCGAGGAAGTCCTCGAGACCCTGGATGTCGGACAGGACCACGGTCTTGCCCTCCTCCTGGATGAGGCCCATGGCGATGCCGGACACGGGGCGCTTGATGGGCACGCCGCCGTCCATGAGGGCGAGGCAGCTGCCGCAGGTGGAAGCCATCGAGGAAGAGCCGTTGGACTCCATGACCTCGGACACCACGCGGATGGCGTAGGGGAACTCGTTCTCGTCGGGAAGCACGGGGATCAGCGCGCGCTCGGCGAGATTGCCGTGGCCGATCTCGCGGCGCTTAGGGGTGCCCATGCGACCGGTCTCGCCAGTGCAGTAGGGCGGGAAGTTGTAGTGGTGCATGTAGCGCTTGCCATCGACAGGCTCAATGGTGTCGAGGCGCTGACCCTCGTTGAGCATGCCGAGTGACAGCACGGAGAGCACCTGGGTCTGGCCGCGCTGAAACAGGCCGGAGCCGTGAACGAGGGGCAGGTAGTCGCCCTTGACCATGATGGGGCGAATCTCGTTGGCGGCACGGCCGTCAACGCGCTCGCCGGTCTCGACGACCATGCGGCGCATGGCGGTCTTCTCGAGCTTCTTGAGGTTCACCGGGATATCGCGCTCCCAGGCGACGAGCTCCTCCTCGGTGAACTCGGCCTTGATGGCCTCCTTGAGCTCGGCGACCTTGTCCTGGCGGGACAGCTTGTCGGCGTCGCGCAGGGCGGCGGCCATCTCGTCGTAGTGGGCGAAGATGCGGTCGTGGACCTCCTCGACAGGCTCGTCGAGCGGGTACTCCCTCTTCACGATCGCGCCGTTGACCTGCTCCCACTCGGCGACAAAGTCGAGCTGGGCGTCGCAGAAGGCACCGATGGCCTCCTGGCCGAACTGCATGGCGGCGAGCATGTCCTCCTCGGAGACCTCATCGGCGCCGGCCTCAACCATGGAGATAAAGTCACGGGTGCCCGCGAGCTCGAGGTCGAGGTCGGAGATCTCGCGCTCTTCATAGGTGGGGTTGACGATGAACTCGCCGGTCTCCTTGTCGCGGCCGATGCGCACGCAGGCCAGCGGGCCCTCGAACGGCACGCCGCCGAGCGTCATGGCAAGGGAGGCGCCCATCACGCAGATGACGTCAACGGGGTTCTTCTGATCGGCCACGAGGGAGGTGGCGACGACCTGGACCTCATTGCGAAAGCCGTCGGGGAAGGACGGGCGAATGGGGCGGTCGATCATGCGGGCGGTGAGGGTGGCCTTCTCGGAGGGACGGCCCTCGCGCTTGAGGTAGCCGCCCGGGATGCGGCCGGCAGCGTACATCTTCTCGTTGAAGTCGACGGTCAGCGGGAAGAAGTCGTAGTTCTTGCGCTCCTTGGAGACGACGACCGTGGTGAGCACGGTGGAGTCGCCCTGCTTGACGAGCGCGGCGCCGGTGGCCTGCTTGGCAAGCTCGCCAGCCTCGAGCACATACGTCTTGCCGTACAGGTCAAAGGTCTTGCTTACGAGTGACATTTCTTACTCCTATCCCCACGCGCCCCTTGCGCGCGGGCTTCTCAGGGTCGGCGGGACCCTCCCGCCGATCGGATGCGGGCCAACGCCGTCTGCGACGGCCCCTTTTTGGACTGCGCACGAGCGCCGCCCCGGACTAGATCATGGAGATCTATGCCCAACATGAAAAAGGGCGCCCAAGCGGACGCCCCTGCATGCACAAATCCTACTGGATGTTGTCGCGAATGCCGAGCTCGGCGATGAGAGCACGGTACTCGTTGATGTCGTTCTTCTTGATGTAGGAGAGAAGACGACGACGCTTACCGACGAGCATGAGCAGGCCACGACGGGTGTGGAAGTCCTTCTGGTGGGACTTCATGTGCTCGGTCAGCTCCTTGATGCGGTCGGTGAGGATAGCCACCTGGACCTTGGAGTTGCCGGTGTCCTGAGCGTTCTTGCCGAACTTGGCGGTGAGCTCCGCCTTGCGCTCCTTGGAAATCGTCATGATTTCACCTTTCTTTTTGCGGCCGCGGGATGCGCTCCCCATGGCCTCGATTCGCCCTTATCTGGGAAGCCGCCGGTGGAGCGAACATCCAAGACGAGGGTACCAACAGGTCGGTATGTTACCACAGGTCAGGCGCAGGGTGCCGTAATCGCACAACTTGCCCACGTTAGGCGAGACTTCGAAGGGATGCCGCCCGCCAACGCCAGCCGAATTAGCCCAGAGCATCATCGACATAATCCTGCGACTGGTGGAACACATGGAGGATCTTGAGGCAATCATCAACAAAGGAATAGATCGCGACGTACCTGCCCACGCGAAACGAACGATAGCCCCGTTGCGCAAGCTCAGGGTGAGGACATAGCGGATGGGCAGAGGGAAACGAGCGGGCAAGCTCAGCCTGATGCTTGAACTCTCCAAGAAAGGAACTTGCCGCACCTGGGGAGGCCAGCTCCTGTTCGAGATATTGGGCAATGCCGCTTATCTCCAGGGCAGCACTCTTTGAGATGGCGAGTCTAATCATCGTAACGTTCCAGTAGCGCATCTAAATAGGCATCGCCATCGAGATACGCACCAGAATCAAACTCAACCTCCGCGCGATCCAGCCGACGCATGAGGCGTTCATGGGCAAGTTCGTTTTTAAGGCCATCGTAAGCCTCGGGCGTCATGACGACCAAGGCGTCGCGCCCGTTACGCGTAACCGTCACCGGGTCTTTGGAGCCCTCAACAACTGCGAGGAATTTCGCAGTGTCCTTAAGCTCGCGGACAGGAACGCAAAGCGCCATAGTGACCTCCTTACATCGTGGCTATATTGTACCACGAGATACGAAACCCGCTAAAACAGCGGCGAAATCCACCAACATGCCCACGTTGACATGTACAGAATTGATACCTCCCAGATGCGAGAAATGATATACGCTCGAGTAACGCAGGCTGCGCCTCAAGATGGTTCGTGGGCGTACAGTCCGGCTTGGCAAGCAATGCGAGGCGGCAAGCGAGATTCGAAGGGAAGGGTCGCTGGTGAGCATGTGCGCGAAAGAGCAGATATCCGCTCGAACGAAGAGCTTCAGGCGGCGTGGCATTGCGTTTGCCATGGCGTCGGGCGCGTGCTACGGACTCTACACGACGTTTCTCACACTGGCGCAGACACAGGGCACATGGCCTCAATGGCTTGCGGGGCACACCTGGGCAGGGCACGAAGCGCTGTCGCCCTTCACCGCGACGTTTGCCATGGCCGCACTCGCGGCGGGCTTAAACGACCTGTTCAGCGGAATTTGGTCGCTTGCCGTATGTGCAAAAAACGGCCAGATGGGCGACCTTGTCAAAACCGAAGCGACCAAACCGGGGCGGATCATGATGGTGAGCGCCGCGATTGGAGGACCATTCGCCGCGACCTGCTATGTCGTGGCGCTCAACGCCGCCACGCAGGCTGGCAGCCCGGGCGTCATCGTGCCCATCGCAGCCCTCAATGTGACGGTGGGAGCCATACTTGGCCGCGTCATGTTCAAACAACAGCTAAATGGAAAGTCAGCCCTCGGTGTTGCCATATGCCTTGCCGCTGGTGCGCTCATAGGAGGAGCGAGCGTGACCTCCATGGGACCCGCTGCGGCGATGGCCTGCGCGTTTGCGCTGCTTGCGGCCATCGGATGGGGTTTTGAGGGGTGCGTCGCGGGCTTTGGCACCGCGCTGATCGACTATCGGATCGGAATCGCGACCAGGCAACTCACGGCGGGCGTGCTCGAGGCCGCCGTGCTCTTCCCCATGCTTATGGCGATCGGGGGCGACAGAAACGCGCTTCCCACGGTGGCCCGCGCAGCCCTGATGAGCCCCGCCTTGCCCATATTTGCCCTATCCGGTCTGTTCGCCATGCCGGCGTACTCGCTTTGGTACAAGGGCAATTCCATGTGCGGGGCCGCACTGGGCATGGCCTGCAATGGCATGTACGCGTTTTGGGCTCCATTGTTCATGTGGCTGCTGTTGGGCGTCGCAGGCATCGGCGGCATGCCGCAAAACTACCCGCCGCTCTCCCCCGCCCAATGGATTGGCGCGGGCGTTATGGTTGCGGGCATATTGTTCATCGCATGGGGGCAACGGTCGAACGGACCCGATCAAAAGGGCGAAGTCGAGGCCAAGCACCAAGAGGCACCGATGTGCAAGGCGGCCCTTATCCCACTCGACGCGAAGCGCCAGCCTGTAAGTTACGCGATTGTCCTGTTGCTCGCCGACGGAACTGCTCGCAATGCGGGCGATGTCGTCCGCGAGCTCACGCCACTATATGGACCACACAGACAGTTGACGGAGGGCGCCGCAAAAGACGCGTTGGCGACGGGCCAGGAGAACGGCCTGCTCTCTATTGCCACGGAAGATGCTGCCGAGCAGGAGCCGCGGTACGAAATTACTCAGTTTGGGCTGGAGACGGTGCGCGCTTACCTGCGATAAGACGATAGCCATGCTGCATACATCTATCGACCTGGGCATGTGGTTTGCAGCGATATTCGCTGTCGACACAGATCACCTTGATAACGACGCCAAGATACCGACCCCTCGCAGCGCCCATAGCAGTGCTCGAACGCGTCGTTACGGCTTTGTCCTCGATAGAATCAAGCGATGCCAGCAATAGCGCAAAAGAATAACCATAAGTTAATATATATGTTAATTTGAAATCATCCGACCATCCGATGTCTTATACTAATGACATGAAGGGAGGGCGCATGGACGATGGGTACCGTCTTCAGGCATATACAACCCCAAATGGCAATACCTTCTGGGAGCTCACTAACGGGACACCCCCACATGGTGATTTTGCAAAAATGCTTCGATCTCCTCGCACTGCTCAAACGGCAGTTAACCTGATCAGACAAATCGACAAAATCATCGACTGCGGAATCAAATCGTCTTGCGCCACGGGAAAACTTCGACTGCTAAATGCGGAGATAGGATTATACGAGGCCAAAGGATATGCTGGAGTTAACCGAGAAATGGCTTACATCGTGTATCAAGAGCCCCTCAAAGTGGTTCTACTCTTTTCGTTCAAAGGACATCAAGGAAGCGGGAATATTCACTCTGAGATAAGGAAGGCACGGCCTCTAGCAATAGTTGCCAACAAGCTAGTGAAACAGCTATAGGCACATCATTCTGATTGATCAACATACTTTTGAATTGAAGAGGAAAAACATGAATGCAATCGACCTCACCAAGTTTGTAGAAGAAAACGAAACGGTGGAAACACGTGCATATAAGCACGCGCTTGACATCAGCTATCAAATCGTCGAAGAAATGGAGCGACAGGGTATTAATCAAAAAATGCTCGCAGGAAAAATGGGCATCTCCCCTGCCCGGCTTTCAACGATGCTCAATACGCAGCCGAATATGACCCTCAAATCCATCGCTCAATTTGAGCTCGCCCTGGGCATCTATTTCGAATTCTCCTCGCAGGACCAAAATAAGCCTGAACACACCGTGGAGGGAATGCTGCCGCGCTCAAGAGGCCTGGACAACACGTATCTAAAAGAATTCAGCTGCGAGATCGAAGACCACTTGGACTGTAACTCGCCCTCTTCTGCAAGATTCTTACCCTGCCAACAGCCGCTTGATTGGATCACCATGGCATTGACGCTTTCCCCAATACAGTTCATTGACTCCAAATTGTTGCATATTTCTTTTGACGACACGAGTCAAAAGGGATTGCTGGAGCTTCAATCCGAGCCGAACGTCCAAAATACCGAAGAAAGGTATTTCGCCCTGAGCGTGAACCGTGATCTAGAGTACTCAGAGAAAGCTGAACTATTAAGCTGCATGGGAAGCTTGCAATTCAAATGGGACGTCCGCGTTTCAGAAGACAGTGATTCGCCCCTCATTGCCTCTGTCGAGGGGGCAATGGGCGCAGTAGCGACCTGCCCACTCAACTTGGGAGATCGCGAGCTCGTTGAGAAAACCCTCGCAGCCAATACCCTCTCCTACATTTGGGCAAAGCTTCGCACCATAGTTGAGCAGCTATCCTCGCAATCAACCATCGGAACGCTCTCATTGCCCGCAATCGATCCACTGCAGCTGGTCGGAAAATAAACGGAATGCAGGGTAACTCGCACATGGAAGAACAGGTATCGGTATGAAATCGCTGATGAGGACATGCTGCACCTGCAGGCAACGATAGAAAATGCGCTCAACATCCTAAAATCATTCGGATCAGAAGAAGATGACTACGCTGGATTTGAACAATTCAAATCTTTAATTAGCGTGGACACCCTGAAGCCATGCAGCTCCTTGGATTTGATTACAAGAAAGCAATAGACGATCCGTTAACGAAAGTGTGTGCGCAAGCGATAGAGAGCGCTTTGGGCGCGAGCCCCAATCGACAGCCGAAAAGGCACAAGAAGTAGTCCCCCTACACATTCCCTCTGCCAAAAAAGAAAGCTCGAGTTACATGCAACAGAATAATAAAGACCGAAAAGATTTCCATAAGGCGATGCCTTCCCACGATGCAGAAGAACGTGAAATCACATCATTCTTGCTCGATGTATTCGAAATAACACATCGACAGGAAGTCGCGACTGTTCTCAAAACTATACGTCGAGCAGCCCCATCTCATGACAGATGGCGTCCCAGCGACGCTGGGTGAGCTCGGACTCGAAATGCGGGCTCAGGCCGAAAGGCTCGCGCAAGAGCGCCTGCAGGTATCCCCTATCCCCCAGAGCCTTGCGGGACGAGGGCAACTCAAGCTCGAAGGCGAGGCAGACGGCACCCACAAGGCCGTCGAGCGACCCAGGGCGCTCATCGCGCGCGAGGCACCGGCGCTCGCCGAACGCCTCGAACGCCACGTCCGAGATCTCCCCGCGCGAGAATTCGTCGGGATCTATCCCCAACACCGCCTCGCAACTCGATTGGTTGAACACGCGCAGGATATCCACCTTGTCGGCGTCCCGCGTGATGGTGCAGAAGAGGCGCTCGCGAGCGCTCAGACCCGACGGGAGCTTGAAGTCGCTGTGCAGTGCGACGGCGCGCTCGATGATGCGCGCCCATTCCGGATCGCTGGTGAAACTTGCCTTCTCGTCCTTGAGCACCTGGATCCCGAGCGCTGCATGGCTGCACGAGTCCGCGTCGCTGAACGTCCCCCATTGGCGCAGCTGCTCGAATCGCCCGATGTCGTGCAGCAGGCCGCACAGCCACGCGAGGTCGACGTCGGCCGGAGACAGGCCCTCCCCTCGCGCGATCTCGTCGCACAGCTCGGCAACCTCATAGGTATGCTCGACCTTGAGCGCGATCCGCTCATCCGAGACGTCGTAACGAGCGACATATGAATTGAATACATCTAAACACGATTCGCGCATGGCGTCCCCCAGAAGAAATAGCCGCTGGTACCTTCAGTCCAATAGCAAACAAAGTTATGCAACTTGAAATGTAACAAGCATGACTCCCGTCACTCGCATTCATCGACAGCGGCCCAGAATTCACCTCCTTAAGCCCCTATCCCCAACGACGAAGGCCGGGTGGGGCGCCGCCCTCGTACCGCTTCTCAAGCCACGCAACAAAAGCCGGGCGGGGCGCTGTGCACCCCGCCCGGCACGGAGCAAACGGGCGCTATCGACCTGCAGCTACTTGCGACGACCTATGCGGTCTATAAACGCCGCTGCAAGGGCCGCCAGTCCCGTCGAACCGACCGCAGCGGCGATCACTGCAGGGTCGCCCGTCATCGGGAGGTGGGGCTTCGCTGTCGCCGCGTTCGCATTGGACTCGCTGCCCTCCGGCTCAGGCTCCGGTTTAGGAGCAGGGTCAGGGTTCGGGTCAGGCGTGGGCTCGGGTGCAGGATCCGGATTGGGTTCGGGATCCGGGGTCGGATTCGGATCTGGCGTGGGCTCGGGTTCAGGCTCTGGGCCGGGCGTAGGCTCCGGATCGGGGTCCGGCTTCGGCTCGGGCTCCGGATCTGGCTGGGGCTCGGAATCGCCCTCAACGACAACCTTCACCTCAGTCTTCACCTCAGGATTCACGGCGCTCGAAACGGTGACAACCACCTCGCCGGCACCTTGAGCCAACAGCACACCGTTGGCATCGACGGTAACGACCGCGGCATCCGACGAGGTCCACGCCACGCTGCTGCTCGCGCCTTCCGGCTCGACCGAGAAGTTCAGCTTGAGCGTATCCCCCTTCTTGAGGATGACGCGCCCATCGGCCACGCCCTCACCCCAAACGGTGATCGACTGAACGGGCACGCGCCCGGTGACAACGACCTTGAGCTCGGCCTTGAGGCCGCACGAGGTCATGCCGCTCACGACCTGCTCGCTCCCCTCCTTGCCCAAGACATGCGGAGCATCCCACGTGACGTCGAAATTCTTCTTGGACCCGTCCTTCATAACGACGGCCACCCGAGCGGGAAGCTTCTTGATGAGGGCGGAGAGCTTGGATCCCTCGCGCACCTCGATCACCTCGAGCGGGGCGACCTCCACCGGGACCTCGGCCGGATTCGCGACGACGTGTACGACGGCGCGGGCGGCCACCTTCGAACCGACCAGACGGCCGCTGAGCTCGATGTCGCCCTCGGAATCGAGAGAATCGGCTGTGATGGGCGTCATGTCCCAAGCCTCGACGTCCACGACGCCCGTCGTGCCGTCATCGTAGAATACGGCGACCTTGCGAAGAAGCTGGGCGTCGACTTCCTCGGGCGAGACGCCCTCAGTCACTGTGAGTTCGAGCGGCTTGACCGATTTGACCGAACGGGGCTTAGGCGTCACGTTCACGTACGCGGCAGCCTCGATGCCCTCGACGCCATCGATCGCGCCCGTGACGCGGTACGAACCGGGAACGCCCGTATCGACTCCGGAAAGATCCCAGGTGACGGCGCACGCGGTAGCGCCCCCCATGCCCTGCGGGATGCCGGTCGCCGAGTCAAAGAGCGCGATCATCTCCGGCAGGACATGGTTCAGGTCAGACCCCGCCACGACATTGACAACATACGCCTCGGGCTGGTTGTAGACGGGCTTGTCCGACTTGGCGCGAACGGTGACGGTCGCCGTCACCGTTCCGTCGGGTGCGACGTTGATCTCGCTGTTGCCCACACGAAGCATCCTGACGGAACTCGCCGCATAGCCCTCGATGCGTCCCGTCGCCTCGAACGTGCCCGGCTCGGCGTACTTCTCGGCGGGAACGGGATCCCACACGATCGCAGCATAGGAGACCGTATCGTCGCTCATGCGTGCCGCGACGCGGCTGGGCAGCATGGGTCGCACGCCCTCCTGGGTCGCAACCTTGAGTTCGCCATTATCGAACGCCGCAGTGGGCGCTACGATGACGACCTTGCAGGACAGCTGGTGCCTCAGCTCGCCGAAGGAGCTCCTGATGGCGCCGTAGACCGTCGTGGTCTTTCCTGCATCTCCTGTATACACACTAGCGGAGATCCTGTCCCAGTTCGCATGCCCCATCGTGATGCTGCCGTCTGACCAGTGGATCGGCACCTCAAAAGGAAGCGACGGATAGACGCCGCTCGATGTCGAGACGTACTCGGAGACGTCAATCCGGGTCACCTCCGCAACATGGACGGTGGCCTCCACATCAAAGCCCAAGTCTCTGATATGCCCCTTAACCTTGAACGTCGAACCCGCCTTCGAGTACAGAGACGGATCGACGTCCTCCCATTCGACCCAAGGATATAGGGAATGATCAGGGGTGAGCTCGATAACGACATTGCTCAGCTCAGGCTCGACGCCGGGCTCGGTCCAGACCTCAAGGCCCTCGACGACGTTAATCTCGTCGAGCACCTCGTACGCGACGGTCACCGGGACGTCTTCGGCATAGCCGATCTGAGTGGCATGGGCGACGCCGGAAATCGTTCCCGACTTGGACCAATCGACCGCAGAGGTATCCCACGTGACCTTGCAGCTCTTGTCGCCCTCGGTCCATCCGTCTTCGAGCTCCACCCTTACGCGGCCCTCCATCGGCAGGTGAGCCGAGGCGTCGTGGCCGCGTTTGGTATACACGGGCATGAATTCGAACTTGGGGTCGTGAACGACGCGGACCTTGACGTCCACGGGCTCATCGTACCCGGCAATATGGCCGGTCACGGTCATATCCGCCTGCGGGTTCTTATCGTACTCATCCCACGTGACGGGCAACTCGGCCGCCGCCTGCCCGCTTTCCAGCATACCGCTCAAAGTCGTCGGCAGCACCAGCTCGCCACCAGCGGGAACGACGACCACCTGCGGAGGCCACACCTCGGTGAGCGCGCCAGTGGTGACCAGCGCCCGAACCCGCACGGTACTCTCGGCAATCGTGCCGCCCACCTCGTACGTCCCCGCAACGCCATCGAGCAGCTCCTGCGGGAACGGATCCCACTTGACGGACTCGATGTACACCTGGTCACCGTTCTCGAGCACAAGCGACGTATTGTAATTCTTGATCTCCGCTGGAGCGCCGGGGTAATACCCTATCTCGGTCACGAGGTCGCTCTTCAGTCCCATCGCCTGAACATGGGCAACGATCTCGATATTCGACCCGAGAAGATAGCCGTGGACATCGAACGTGCCCGGCTTACCGAAATCCTGCGGATCGGCGTTCTCCCACTGCGTCTTCGCGTATACGACCGTTCCGTCCCACATGGTCACCTTAACCTGATCGGGCAGCTTGGGGCTGCGACCCACCAGGGCGACGGCGTCAACGGATGCGGGGGCCTGCGCCTTGAGTACGACAACGGGACACGTGACCTTCTGCGCCGGCGCATTCTCGAGATAGACCTCACCCGTGGCGTCAAACTTGCCCTCGGCGGCATACTGGCTCGGAAGAATCTCGTTCCAGCTCACCCACTTCGATTCGACAACACCATCGGTGTACAGGACCTTGGCCTGCTGCGGCAGTTGCGGCCGCACCCCCACGAGGGTCTTAACCGCGTCCGAGACGACGACGCGATCGATGCCGACAATGACGAGTTTCATCTGAACGGAAATGTCTGTATTTTGGATCACACCGCTGATGAGGTGCTCTCCCGCCTGGGTGAAGTCGATCGCATCGAGCTGACCACGATTCCAATCGACCTCGTAGAACCGCGTCTGCCATTCGGAGAGCTTGAACTCCTCATTGGTCGTCGGAGAGATTGGCGAAGCCCCCACTGTCAAGCGCTTCTCGATAACGGGGTTGAGTACCGTGTCGCGCACAATGAGCTTGAGTGTCACCTCGTTACCGTACCTCTTGAGCCTGCCCTTGACCTCGTAGGTGCCGGCCGTATCGTACAGCGCGTCGTCAATGGGATCCCAGATAACGGGGACGCTGCCGTGCGTCCCATCGGCGAAAGTAACGCCTGCCCAGTGCTGGCTATGTTCATAGTCCAGCGGGTTGCCAACAAGCGCATGATCCTCGAACGTCGAGTTTATCGAAACGACCTCTTCAACCTTCACCTTGAGCTGAACCGACAGCTTAGATTGCGGAATCGATCCCTTCACGTACACCACGCCCGCATGGGCGAAGGCGTCGGCATCGGGCATCGCCCAGGAAACAGGAACACTCCAGTCTGAACCATTTGAGAATTCGATATTGACGCTCTCGGGCATCTTGGGAACCTGACCTGCCGGCACGGCCACGCTCTCCGTCCACCCTTGCGAGCGCGGAACGGCCACGACGACCTTGGCCACGACGGGATAGTTGCCGTAGCGCTCAATAACGCCGTGAACGGTGAGCTCCCCAGCGTCCTCGTCGCCGTCGTACAGCTCGCGAGGGATCGCGTCCCATGTCACATCGAGCCACTGCTGCTCGCCGTTCGCCATGGTCGCCTCGACGCCGCCGAGATGGATCTCGCGGGAGGGGTCGGCGTACTCTGTCGTATAGACGGTGGTCACGATCGGCCTGATCGAGGAGATGCTCTCCTGGGAGTCCTCGGCAGAGCGTTCGGCAACATCGACGGTGAAGGTAACTAACTGGCCCTTCACGTTCGTTTCAAAATAATGGCAGCCGGCGTGAACGGACTTGGCGACGCCGTCGACAACCTCGATGGTCGGAACGCTCGTGTCCCACGTCTGATGCGTCCAGGTAACGGGGACTGCCTCCATGAAGTCGTCCCGGTAGCGCAGGCGCAGCTCACGCGGCAACTCAACATCGACGGTCTCGCCCGGGTCGACCCAACGGCTCGCGTACGTGTTGGTTTCGATGTGGAACTCGTTTGTCTGGGGTAGCTCGATACCGCCAGTGTCCGGGTCGAGGGAAACCTCCCCGCTCGCAGACAGATCAGCCGTTGTGTCGAAATCGGGGGAAGGGATTTCCACAGGCACGACGGCAGGCTGCTCAAATCTGTCCGTGGCCTCGGCGACTCCTTCCGCTGTCCCCGCGTCCTCCGCGGGCGAAGACTCCGCCGAAGCCCCACCCAAAGCTTCCACGCCGTCGGCGGCTTGCGGTGCGAAAGCACCTTTGCTTGCAGAAGCGGGCTCTATCCCTAACGATTCTGCCACCGCGGCAGTTGGAACACTTCCCGTTACCAGCGCGACCGCCAGTCCCGCGGTCACCGCAGCGTGAACGTGCTTCCTACCCATGCCTACCTCCCGAATGCACCATGTACGAACAACACAGCTGCCCAATGCATGTCACGCCATCAACAACCCACTGATTTAATGTGTTATCAATCTGGCAACATCTGTGGTGCAATCAGTATATGCCCTATAAGGGGGTGTTTGTTACTCAACAAACACGAGCGGTATGCTAAGGCGTTTTAGCGTGACTGGGCGCAAGAGATGGGTGAAGAACACTACGAAACGCCCGTCGCCTGCGCTCATCCTCCAGACCCAATGGCACAGCGCTGAAGTTACGACATCTTGCCACTGGCAATCAAAAGCCCCGTGCATCCGCTGGCGGAACGCTGAATGTCGGGCTGCGAATGCACGGGGCTTACCGTTGCGATCTGCACGAGAGGGTTGCGGGCAGGTTACTGCCCCTGCGCCCTGTAGCGCGCCTCGGTGGCCTCCTTGGCGGGGCGCCACCAGGCCTCGTTGTCGCGGTACCAGCGGATCGTCTCCGCGAGGCCGGCGGCGAAGTCGGTGCGCCTCGGCTCCCAGCCGAGCTCGCGGCGGAGCTTGGCCGCGTCGATGGCGTAGCGGCGGTCGTGGCCGGGGCGGTCGCGCACCC